>Ga0075428_100002770_pt1 | contig 19088 bp, 12 predicted proteins | sample RhiMetdeltSRZDD2_FD_75291 | JGI IMG/M metagenome (GOLD analysis project Ga0075428, IMG submission 75291) | Populus rhizosphere microbial communities from Tennessee, USA - Rhizosphere MetaG P. deltoides SRZDD2 | ecosystem: Host-associated > Plants > Roots > Rhizosphere > Soil | place: USA... | reverse complement strand
AGTGGGCAACGTCCGGCGCCGCGGTCTCCGGGACCCGAAACGGGTCGGGCCAGCCACACACCGCGGCTGCAGGGCGACGCCGACGACACGCCGCACAGGCGGAGAGTCGCGCGTCGTTTCTTCGCCGCGAACGACTTAGCCGGTTCTGCGCGGTCACGCGCGAGCCTGGCCCCGGCCTTGCTCATTGCGAAGGCGGGCGATCGGGAGGTGTGAATGACCAGTGTGCGTTTGCTGGCGATCGGGTTCATCTATCTGTGCACGGCGGTGGCGTGGTCCACGCTGGGCGCGTCGGTGGTCAGCCGCACCGGCGAATCCGACGCCCGCCTCTCGAAGGAGGTGGCCCAGCTCTGGGGCGGCCGGCACAACCAGATCGCGCCGCAGACGGTGGTGCTGCGGACGCGCCGGGTCACGGAGACGGTCCAGGGGACCGACAACCTGGGCCAGCCCGTCCGCCGCGAGGTCACGCGCACGGTGGAGGACCGGATACCGGTGCCGCTGCGCGCCAGCCGTGTCCAGGTCGGCCTCAAGCTCCAGCACCGGCAGAAGGGGCTGCTCTGGTACGACACGTACACCGTCGACTTCAACGGCGGGTATCGGGTCCGCAACCCGGACGACCAGCCCCGCACGATCGTCGCCGAGTTCCGCTTCCCCTCGTCCGACGCCATCTACGACGGCTTCGTCTTACGGCTCGACGGCCAGGACGCGCCCAAGGGCGCGATGGCCCAGGCCGCCACCGTCTCAACGACCCTGCCCGCGCACGGCGAGGCGGACCTGGTCGTGGCGTACCGCTCGCGGGGCCTGGACGACTGGACCTACGCGTTCGCCCCGGAAGGCGTGAGCAGCGTACAGGACTTCACGCTGGACATGACCACCGATTTCGGGCGCATCGATTTCCCGCCGGGCACCGTGTCGCCGACCACCAAGGCCGAAACGGGCCCGGGCTGGCGCCTGGGCTGGCAGTTCGACAGCCTGGTCACGGGCCAGAAGGTGGGCCTGGACCTGCCCAACAAGCTGAACCCCGGGCCTGTGGCCGCCCGCATCACCTTCTTCGCGCCCCTCTCACTGCTCTTCTTCTTCACCGTGATGGTCATCCTGGGCGTGCTGTCGGGCAAGAGCCTGCATCCCATGAACTACTTCTTCCTGGCCGCCGCCTTCTTCTCGTTCCACCTGCTGCTGGCGTACCTGGTGGACCACCTCCAGATCCACGCCTCCTTCCTCATCGCGTCGGCGGTGAGCCTGTTCCTGGTCGTGACCTACCTCCGCCGCGCCGCCGGCCTGCGCGCCACCGTGCGCGAGGCCGCCCTGGCGCAGCTCGTGTACCTGGTCCTCTTCAGCTACGCGTTCTTCTTCGAGGGCTACACCGGGCTGACCGTGACCATCGGGGCAGTGCTGACGCTGTTCGTGTTGATGCAGATCACGGCGCGCGTGGATTGGGGAGAGGTGTTCGCGCGGCCGGCGCTGCGGACACCTGGCCCTCCGGCGGGGCGGGCGTGATCGATGTCGCCCCGCGCCCGCGACCGGAGGGAGGGACCGGTCGCAGGCGCGGAGCTTTCGGAACGGCCTAGAAGCGGAAGGTGATGCCGCCGGTGAACTCGAACTGGTTCGAGTACTGCGGGTCGCCCACCACGTAGCAGCCCCAGTACGGATCGCACCAGTAGCCCTCGCTGTCCGACTTGATGTAGGTCGGCGTCCAACGCGCCTGGAGGCGCACGCCGGCGCGGCTCCCGGGGTAGTACTTGATCCCCGCGCCGAAGGTCCCCGAGAACTTCGTGTTGCCGCCGATGTTGCGCTGCGAGCCGTCGAAGGCGGTGAAGTCCACCCCGCCGTAGCTGGTGGCGCCCGCCCCGAAGAAGATGAACGGGCGCATCGAGGCGTCGGGGTCGCCGGCGTGGTAGCTGAAAACGCCGTGGTAGTTGGAGACCTTGAAGTCTCCGACCGTGGTGGTGGCCGTGCCCTTCACCTCGAGCTCGCTCATCTGCTGGTCGAAGAGGAACTCGAACTCCCAGTGCTCGGTGAAGAAGTAGCCGGCGGTGAGCCCCCAGGAGAATGAGTCCTTCGGGCCGATCTCGTTGTAGATGTTCCCGTCCGCCGCGAGCACGGACTGGCCGGTGACCCCGTCGCTGAAGGTCCAGCCCGCGTTGCCACTGAACTCGCCCCTGTATTCCTGGGCCGCGGCCGGGGCGCAGATGAGCGCCGCGATCACCGCCAGTCCCGCCATCCTGATCGTCATCGTCATTTGCCTCCTGTTAACCAACCGACTGGACGTCCTAAGAAGTGAACGCGAGGAAGACCCGCACCTGCGGGTTGCGCTGGTCGATGTCGCGGAAGCCGGGGAACGAATAGCGGCTCTTGCGCAGGAACACGCCGCCGTCGGCGCCTACGCCGATGAACCGGTAGACGGGAACCACCAGCCGCGCGATGGCCGCTTGAATGTAATGGTTGGCGTCGGACCCCAGGCTGGATTCGCCCTTGCTGAACACGGAGCCGTTGCTGACGCTGATCCACTGGAAGCGGTAGGCCAGGGAGAGCAGCGGGTGGCCCTTGCGAACGAGGTTGACCTGCGCCCCGGCCCCGAGCCCCGGACCGTAGTCGTACTCGCGCAGCCGCTCGCGGTCGGGGACGTCGGCGATCTTGGCGTACTCGGAGTTGACCGCGCCCAGGACCATGGCCAGCCCGTCCAGCCGCGTCCCCAGGCCGTAGGTGTCGGAGAGGCGGTAGCGGGAGTGGAGGCCGACGCCGAAGGACTGGCCCCCGTACTCGAAGGCCGTGTTGTTCATGTAGTCGAAGCGCTGGAAGACGGCCAGGACGTGATTGGGCGCCGCCGCGTCGCCCAGCGGCTTCTGGAACAGGTCGCCGTGGATGCGCACCACGTTCAGCGGGACCTTCTCGCCGGCGCTGAACTGCACGGCCACGTCCATGTAGTCGAACGGCTTTCGCCGCTCGTTGTCGAAGGGGTTGCCGTAGGCGTGGTCGAAGCCGACGTTGAAGTAGTGCTGCGTGTCCTCGGTGATGGACTCGCCCTCGCCGATGGCGCGGCCCCCGATCATCAGCAGGCCGGTGCTGCCCGGCGGACGCCAGTCGATCGGCTCCTTGGGGTTGGCATGGACGGCTCCCCAGCGGCCGGAAAGGATGCGGTTGAACCCGCGCACCGGGTCCACCAGCAGCGCGCCCAGCTCGCGGAAGAACCTGCTCTTGCCCCGGGACTGGTTGTTCAGGATCTCCGACGACAGCCGGTACTGCATCTCGCCCAGCGCGATGCCCCCGATGCCCGTGGAGACCATGTCGTTGAGCGACATCGGGTGCGTCTCGCCGCAGCACTCCCAGAAGAGCGCGCCGGCCAGCGCGAAACCCGACGAGGTCCAGTAGCCCAGGCCGTTGCTGCGCGCGGAGTTGAAGTAGGCGGCCCCGTTGAACGGGTGGATGTACTGGTTGGTGCGGAACTCGTTGTCGTCGAAGGTGAAGCCGTGCTCGAAGTTTTCCCACCAGCTGCGCGGGCTGATCTGGTTGAAGTTGGCGTTGCGGCCGTACTCGTTGTAGGCCGAGGAGAACCAGTTGATGCCCAAGGCCTCCGCCGCCGCCCAGCCGTAGTTGTGGGCCACGCCCCAGGCGTCGCGCTCCTTGTCCGGCGAGCCGGGCTCGGCGGGGCCGGGCGGATAGCCGTCGTCGGGATGCCAGCGCAGGCCGATGCGGCCCTCGAACGTCGTGCCCGAGCTGGCCAGGCCCCCGTTCACCGGCGCCAGGTCGTACTCGTCGACGCTGAAGTAGTTGAACGAGGCGGAGAGGTCGAGGGCGAGCGTCCGGCTCAGCCTCCACTCCACGCCCGGCACCAGGCCCACGCTGAAGCCGTTGGCGGGCTTCGTGGGGCTGTCCCCGCTCTCGAAGTCCTCGGGCAGCGGGTCCATCGTGAACAGCTCGCTCCGCGGGTGCAGGCGGGCCAGGCCGCCGCGCACCTGGAGGTAGGGGCGGAGGCTCCCTTCCGTGCGGAACATCCGCGTCGCGGACAGATAGGTCTGCTGGAAGCCCCACTCCAGCTCGTTGTCGTACGGCGCTTCCATGACGAACGAGCTGAAGCTGACCCCGAGGCCGAAGCGCCACTTGCCCGCGGTCCGGAACAGGTGCAGGTCGCCGATGACGGGCTTGCGCAGCGGCGGGCTGAAGTCGCCGCTGAGGCTGCCCGTGCCGAGGCCCACGGCCAGGCCCCAGTGGGCCTGGCGCTCGGCGGCCGCGGCCGTGGCCTGCGCGGAGAAGTCGTCGCCGGCGGCGGCCGGACCTGCCGCGGCCACGAGCGCGAGCAGCGCCGCAACGACGCGCATCCTCGTCAGGCGGGCCTCTCCTGACCGCGCCCGCTCGGCCGCTCGATGCCGAGCTTCTTCATCCGGAACTGCAGCGTGCCGCGCTTCAGCCCCAGCCGCTCCGCCGCGTTGCCCTTCCCGGCCACCTTCCATCCGCATAGGCGGAGCACCTCCTGGATGTGGGCGCGCTGGACGTCGTCGAGGCTCGTCCCGACCGCCTGCCCGCGGGCGTCCTCGAGGGAGCCGGCGTCCACGGCGAGCGTGGACCCGGTGGTCAAGATCAGCGCGCGCTCGATGACGTTCTCGAGCTCGCGTATGTTGCCCGGCCAGGCGTAGGACGCCATCGCGCGCATGAGGCGGTCCGGCACGCGCGCGATGGACCGGCCGAGCGCGCCCTGCTTGGCGTTGATGAAGTGCCAGACGAGCAGGGGCACGTCCTCGGGCCGCTCCCGAAGGGGCGGGAGGGCCACGGGGAAGACGTTGAGGCGGTAGAACAGGTCCGGCCGGAAGCGGCCCTCGCGCACCTCCTTCTCCAGGTCCCGGTTGGTGGCGGCCAGGATCCGCACGTCCACGCGCACCGTCCGCGAGGACCCCAGCCGCTCGAACGTCCCGCCCTCCAGCACGCGCAGGAGCTTGGCCTGCGCGCCGAGCGGCATCTCGCCGATCTCGTCGAGGAGGATGGATCCGCCGTCGGCGGCCTCGAAGCGGCCGAGGGTGCGCGCCACGGCGCCGGTGAAGGCCCCCTTCTCGTAGCCGAACAGCTCGCTCTCGATGAGGGCGTCCGGCAGCGCGGCGCAGTTGACGATGACGAGCGGCCGGTTCCGGCGGCGGCTGCGGTCGTGGAGCACGCGCGCCACGAGGTCCTTGCCGGTCCCCGTCTCTCCGAAGATCAGGACCGGGGAGTCGGCGGCGGCCACCTGCTCGATCCCGCGCACGACCTTGGCCAGCGCCGCGCTCGTCCCGACGATCTCGTCGAAGCCGTGCGCACGGAGGACCTCGGTGCGCAGGCACGCGGTCTCGGCGTCGAGACGCTCCCTCACCTCGCGGACCTCGCGGCGGGATCGCTCGAGCTCGGCCCTGGCCCTCTCCAGCTCGCCCACGTCCGTCTGGACGATGAGGGCCCCGCCCACCCCGCCCAGCGGCGTCACCGCCACGCGGAAATGCCGGTCGCAGGCCGGACGGGGACACTGGAACACGGTCTCGAAGGAGGACCGCCGGCCTTCGAGGACCGACCGGATGCCGTCGCGGGCGCTCCCCTCGCCGGCGAGGTTGCGGCCAGGGCACCGGGCGAACGCCTCCAGGTAGTCGGCCCCCGGGTCCACGTGATCGGGACAGTCGGCGCATCGCGGCACGCCGGTCCAGGCCTCGTTGGTGTGGGTCACCCGGCCCCGTGCGTCGAGCACGAGCAGGGGCACCGGCACCGAGGCCAGGAGGCAGCGGTTGAGGTCCTGGGCGGCGCGGAGGCTCTCCGCCCCGGCGAAGAAGCCGACGCCGTCCCCATCGGCCTCGGGAACGACCTGGCCGTAGCTCACGAAGTCTCCCTTACCCATCGTCACGGTCCATGTGCTCCCGGAGGTGGCGCAGCATCTCGTGCTCGAGCCGCAGGAGGAGCGCCGCGTACTCGTTGCGCAGCCCCTCCGGCCCACGCTTTCCCGACTCGAAGCGGGCCAGCGTGTCCGCGCAGGCCTCGTAGTCCTCGCACAGGTCGCGGAAGCTCTCGTCGCGCGTGAACTGGCGGATCGCCTGATCCTTGAGCGACGGAAAGCGTTCACTCACGATCCTCAAAGGTCCCGGCATCGTGATGGCCTCTTCAGCGGGCATCTCGGTCGGCGGGAGGATGCGGCGCCGACCCGGCTCGGGGAAAGTTGCAGTTGCGTAAGTTACCGTAGCATCCGCCGGCCGCTCCAAAAGGCTGGATGGCCCTTGGCTGCAAATCCCTTCCCTTCAATCGGAAAGGGCGTGGGACCAAGGGCCAATTGACTCCATCCGCGCATCAGACGAGCATGCCGGCGCGCGGGCACACACCCGGGGGTGAGTGCCCAACCATTGGCACCATGGAGCATCACGGCAGCAACGGCGGGGTCGCCCTGCGGGAGGCGCGGGTACCGGGAAGCCGGAACCTGCGCCGCCATCTGGCGCGCGTCTTCGGCAGCCCCGACTTCGACGCCTCCCGGCGGTCTCGCGAGTTCCTGCGCTTCATCGTCGAGGAGGCCGTGGCGGGCCGCAGCGACGGCCTGACCCAGGCCGCCATCGCCACCGCCGTCTTCGGCCGGCGGGACGACTTCGATCCGCTCGTGGACCCCATCGTCCGCATCCAGGCGGGGCGCCTGCGCCGATCCCTGGAGCGGTACTACCTCCTCTCCGGGCGCTCCGACGCGCTGCGCATCGAGCTGCCCAAGGGCAGCTACGTCCCTTCGTTCCGCAGCGGCGTCAACGGGGGGGAGGACTCCGGGAGGGAGGTCGATCCGGCGGGCGCGGAGCCGCACGATGGGTGGCCTTCCGTCCTCGTGCGCGGCTTCGAGGCCGTCGGCGCCGACCCGCAGCTCCCGGCCGCCGCGGTGCAGCTCGACGAGGAGCTGGCGCTCGAGATCGGCCGCTACGCGGCGGTGCGCGTCCTGCGGCAGCGCAACGGCGACGGGCCGGCGTCCCGCGAAGGCGCGCGCTTCGAGCTGGCCGGGCGCGTCGGTCTCAACGGCGGCGGCCTTCGCGTGACCGCGCACCTGCTGGACCGCGCCACGGGCCAGGAGGCCTGGGGGGACGAGTACCACACCGCTCCACATCCGGGCCGATGGAGCGGGTCGCCGGAGGACGTGGCGCGTGTGATCGCCGCCCGGGTAGGGGCCGAAGAGGGCGTGATCGTCCAGCAGCTCGCCACCGAGCGGCGGAGGCGCAGGCTGGCTCCGGTGACCGCCTACGACGCGTTCCTACGCTCCTACGATTTCTTCCTCACGCGGGACCCGGAGACCCTGGCGCCGGCCCTCGACGCGCTGCGCAGGGTGGTGGAGTCCGAGCCCGAGTGCGGGCTGGCCTGGGCCCGCCTGGCCCGGCTGTGCCTGTCCAACCTCGTCTTCGAGGTGACGCCCATACCCACCCCGATCGACGAGGCGATCGACTGCGCCGAGCGGGGTATCCGCGTCGATCCCTCGAGCCGCAGCGCCCGGTGCATGCTGGCCATGGCCCTCCTCTTCAAGGGAGAGCTGTCCGCCGGCCGGGCCGAGGCGGAGCGGGCGCTCGCCTCCAGCCCTGGCTCGCTCGTGTACCTCGAGATGATCGGCTACCTGCTCACCATGCTCGGGGATTGGGACCAGGGCCGCGAGGTCAGCCGCGCCGCCCTCGCGCGCAACCCCCACTGCCTTCCCCACGTCCGCTTCGGCCTCTGGGCCGATCACCTCCGCCGCGGCGAGCTGGAGGAGGCCCACCAGGCTGCCCTGGAGTACCGGGACCCCACCTTCTTCCTGAGGGCCGCCATGCGCGCCTCGTGCCTCGGCCTTCTCGGCCGCAAGGCCGAGGGGCGGGCGGAGGTGGCCGAGCTCCTCGCACGCAAGCCGGACTTCGCGTCGCGCGGGCGGGTCCTGCTCGGTTACCACATCAAGTTCCCGGCGCTGCTGGACCGGGTCGTCCAGGGCCTGGAGCGATCCGGGCTGCCGATGGCCGTTTAGCGGCCTAGCGGCCGAAGTCGAAGCCCACCAGCACCCGCACCCGCGAGAACTTCACGTCCAGCGGGGATTCGGTCAGCACCGGAACCCCGTCGAGGGGAAGCGACAGGACCTGGATCGGACGGCTGTCGCTGCCGAAGGCGTAGGCCGCCCCCATCGTCAGCTTCATGTCGCCCACCATGAGGGACGCGCCCGCGGTCACGTGGTAGATGTCCCACGTCGAGAGCGAGCTGGTCGCGGAGTCTCCCTTGTCCGCGAACGTGAAATCCGAGGTGAAGGCCCCGTAGAGCGACGTCCGCTCCGTCAGCTTGCGCTCGTAACCGAGGCCGAAGTTGACCACCGACCGGGCCTGGTGGTGAAGGCGCTTGCGCAGGCCGAGGGCGTCCGGGCTGTCCACGAACGGCGAAGCGTCGAGCACGTTGAAGCTTGACACCGCGGCGAACCATTCGGCCGTGGCGTGGAAGCGGTTCACGCCGCGGCCGTAGGACGCGCCCGCAGCCACCGACCAGGGGGAGTGGTAGTCCGAGTCGAGGTCGTCCTCATGCTGCGCGGACACCGCCACCGTCGGGCCCTGCCCCAGGTCCGCTCCCATCGCGGAGACCGTGTAGGAGGCCGTCCCACTCCCGAAGAGCCGCACGCTGGGCGTGGTGACGTTGAGGCCCAGGTCCCACGCCCCGCGCTCCATGGCCAGGCCGGCCTTCCAGAGCAGGCGGTAGTTCGAGTAATCGAAGTCCTCCACCAGCAGGGCGGCCCCTCCCTCGGTAGGCGAAATGGCCGCCTGGCCGGAGATCTCCCTTCGCGTGCGTTGTCCCCGATAGGCCACGTAGGTCGTGACGCCCAGGCCGATCTCTTCTCCGACCCGGTGGGCCCAGCTCAGGCCGAACCAGTTCTCGTTGAGGTCCTGCTCGAAGAGCGATTCGGCCGAGCCCTGGCCCGAGGGCGGCACCAGCACGCTGTCCACCCGGAGGTCGAAGTCCTGCCGCGTGAGGCCGGAGAAAGCCAGGGTGTGGTCGCCGGTCCAATCCCTGGGGACGGCGAAGGCGAAGAGCGTGGGCGACGGGCGCAGGCTGGAGTCGGACAGGTCGACGATCGGAGGCGGCGTCTCCCCCTTGAGCCAGGTCGCCTCGAAGGAATGGACGCTGGCCAGCACCGACGGGTCCCGGGCCAGCGCCAGCGCCCCCGGGTTGTAGTACGTTGCCGACAGGTCCCGCGTGCTGCCCACGACGACGCCGCCCAGCAGCTCGGCGACCGGCCCGTATTGCAGCGTCCAGTACTGCGAGTCCTGGGCCCGCGCGGCGGATGGCAGGAGGCCGAAGACGAGGGCGGCCAACGCGGCCACGGCTCTGGAATGCACTCTGGCCATCACGCGCGCCTCTATCGCGTCAGCATCACGATGACGGGGCCCCACGCCGTGAGCAGGATGTTCCCGATGGCGTAGGGCACGGTGTAGCCGAGCACGGGGACCTTGCTCCCCGCCTCGTCCTGGATCGCGCGCAGGGCCGCGGTGACGGTCCCCGCGCCCGCGCAGGCCCCCAGCAGGATGAGGGGGTTCATCTTCAAGACGTAGCGGCCGAACAGCAGGGCGGCGATGTGGGGAATGGTCGCCACCACGAAGCCGGCCACGAGCAGGCTGGCGCCGGTGGAGCGCAGGCCCGCCACGAAGGTGGGCCCGGCCTGGAGGCCCACCACGCCGATGAAGACGGCCAGGCCGAGCGTGTCGAACACCCACAGGGCGGGCTCCGGGATGCGGCCGAACGTGGGGCGCACGGAGCGCAGCCAGCCGAAGACGAGCCCCATGATGAGCGCGCCGCCGCTGGCGGTGAGGCTCAGGGGCAGGTCGCCCACGTGCAGCGTGAGGGCGCCCAGGAGGCCGCCCACCAAGATCCCGAAGCCGACGAAGATGATGTCGGTCTCGCTCGAAGGCCGCTCGAGGTACCCGAGGGCCTTCCCCGTGCGCTCGACGTCCGCCGCGGCGCCCACCAGGCGCAGCAGGTCCCCGCGGTTGAGGACGGTGCCCGGCCCGAACGGGATCTCTTCTCCCGCGCGCACGAGCTTCAGCAGGACGATGCCCCGGCCGTACTCCTCGGCGACCTCGGCCAGCCTGCGGTTGGCGACGTCCTTACGGGTGATCACCACGTCACGCGTGGCCAGGGGGACCGCCAGCAGCTCCGCGTCCTCGACCTCGTCGCGCAGCGGCCACCGGCCGGAGAGCAGCACCGGCCTGCGGGCCACGAAGGCGGCCACGTCGCCGCGCTCGAGGACCGTCCCGGCCGCGGCCTCGCGGATCTCCGCCCCGCGGCGGATGCGTTGGAGGAAGACCCGGTCGGGGGCGAAGGAGCCCTCGACCTCGGCCACCGTGCGCCCCGCCAAGGCCTCGCCCACGCGGTAGGCCCGCACGTCCCACTCGCGGGACGCGGGCCTGGCCTTCGCCTGCCCCGCGGAGTCTCCCGCCCGTCCCTCGAGCTTGCGGCTCTCCGCCTTGAGGTCGATGCGGAGCAGCCGAGGGGCCAGGCTGGAGAGCAGCCACACCACGAAGCCGGTGCCCACGAGATAGCTGACCGCGTAGGCCACGGGGATGTTGTTCAGGAGCCGCGCCTTCTCCGCCTCGGAGAGGTCCAAACGGGAGATCGTGTTGCCGGCGGTACCGATGACGGTGGACTCCGTGAAGGCGCCGGCCATCAGGCCGGCGGCCGTGCCGCAGTCGTAGCCCATGACCTTGGCCGCCGCCACCGTCGTCACCAGGCTGGTGACGCACAGGACGACGGTGAGGAAGCCCTGGGACAGCGTGCTGCGGCCCAGGCCGCGGAAGAACTGCGGTCCCACCTTGTAGCCGGTGGCGAACAGGAAGAGGTCGAAGAAGACCACCTTCACGAGGGGGTCCACCTTCACCCCGATCTGCCCGACCACGACGCCGGCCAGGAGCGTGCCCACCACGTTGCCGAGGCTGAAGCCGCCGAAGCGGAGGCGCCCGATGGCGAACCCGATGGCGAGGGTGAGGAAGACGGCCAGCTCCGGGTTCTCGCGGATCGACGTGACGAACCAGTCCATCCGGTCCCTTCCTCGAAGCAGATCGCGGTCCGTGGGTCCCGGCCGGAACGGCTCCGGCTATTTCTTGTGCGTCGAGCGCGGCGCGGTCAGCGCCGTCTTCCTCCGCCTCCGCCACGGCCGCCCCCGCCGCGATAGCCGCCGCTGCTTCGGGAGCTGCCGCTCGACCGGTAGGAGCTGCCGCTGCTCCGCCCGCTGCTGTAGCTGCCGTAGTCGCGGGTGCGCTGCGTGCCCTCGGCGCGGGCGCCCCGGTCGCGATTCAGCTGGTCCATGGTCCCGCCGCCGCTGTAGGTCGACGCCCCCGCCCCCGCGCGGTCGCGGGTGGCCGTGGTCCCGGCGCTCGTGCCCGCGGCCCCCGTCCGGCCGCCCGACTGCTGAGTGGGCCGGTTCACGCTGCCCCAGTTCCCGTTCTCGTACTTCTGCCAGCTCCCGCCCTGGTTGCGGTAGACGTTGCCGTCGCGCCCGGCGTACACGTCGCCGCTCCCCGTGCGGGCCACGCCACCACCGCCGGGCCCCGGAGTATTGCGCGTGATGGCCCCCCCGCCTTCGCTGGTGCGCGTGGTCCGCGTGGTGGTCCCGGTCGCGCGGTTGGTCACGCGGTTGGTGCTCGCCCACTGGTCGCCGCGCTGCACCTGGGTGCTGCCCCAGCTCCCGTAGACGTTGGAGGCCTGGCGCGTCTGGCCGTAGGTGCCCGTCCGCGGGTTGTAGGACCGGGCGGCGCCGGCCGAGCCGTAAGGCCCGTAGGCGGCCGCGCCGCGCGAGTAGTTCCCGGTCCGCGGGTTGTAGCGCGCGCCGACGCCGGCGCCCCCGTAGGGCCCGTACGCCACCGCGCCTCTGCTGTAGGCCCCCGTCCACGGGTTGTACGACGCGCGGTAGCCGTAGGTCGGATAGTAGCCGCGGTACATCGGGTAGCCGCCGTAGAAGCCGCCGTAGTACGGCGGGTAGTAATAACCGCTGCCCCAGACCGCGCAGCCCCAGGCCACCATCACGCCCGTGTACATGGCGGCGGTGGCGAAGGTGGCCCACTCGTCGTCGTCGTCGTCCTCGACCGTCACATACGTGACGTTGTGCGCGGGAGAGCTGATCGGGATCTCGTAGATCTCCCCCGGCACCTTGGTGCACACCGACCAGGGACCGGTCGGGCTCTTGCCCATGAACCAGATCCCCTCGTGGCACATGTAGTACATGTCGCCGACCTTGATGATGCTCTTGTCGGTGTTGACCGCGGCCTGGACCTTGGTCTTCTCCACCGGCTGGAACTTGGGCTCGCCCTGGTACTTCACCTCGGGCGCCTGCACCTCCTTCTTCTTCACGCGGGCCGTCTGCGGGACCTGGGCCAGCAGCACGCCCTCCGCCGCCTGCTGCGTGCCCGGCACCGAGGCCAGCACGCGCGAGCGCGGATGCTCGAGGGAGATCTTCTGGAACTCCGCCGGCATGTTGGGCGTGGCGAACGTCCAGGGCCCCGTGAAATCGGGCGCCGAGAACCAGCGCCCCGCGACCAGGTAGTAGACGTTGCCGGCAGGCCCCATCCGGAAGAGGTCGCTCTCGGTGTTGCTCACCCACTGCAGGGATCCGGCGCCGGGCACGGGCACGTACTTCGGCTCACCGGCCAGGAGGATCATCTCCGCGGGCGCCGTGCTGATGAACACCTGCGGGACGTTCTCCTTCGAGAGACTCTTGCCGGGCACCGCGGCCTTGACGTCCTTCCAGTTGTCGTCGGGGGGAAGCTTCTTGAAGCTCTCCGGCAGCTTGCCCGCCGCCGTCCAGGGGCCCTTGACGTCCGAGGCCTGGAGCCAGCTCTGCTCGTTGCGGAGGTAGAAGACCTTGGTCGGCTCGTGCGAGAAGAGGTCCCAGTTCGTGTTGACGGCGAACTTGAGGTCGTTGTCCTTGATGGGGCTCCAGATCGGGTCGGCGTCGATGTTCACGAGCAGCGCGGGCTTCTTGCTGAAGAAGATCGTGGGCGGATCGGCCTTCACGCCCTCGATGTTCTTGGGCATGATCTGGCTGCGGTCCACGCTGGCCAGCACGCGGTCCAGGCCGATCACGCGCTCCTCGTCCGGCATCGCCTTCTCGATCTCGTCCACCACCTCCCGCGTCTGCTCCTTCTGCAGGGTGGGGAAGTTGGACTCCGTCATCTTGAGGTCCGTGAACTTGACCAGGCGCTCCGAGACGGACACCTTGGTATCGGCCTCCAGCTTGACGGTCCCGAGGGCCGGCTTGGCGGCGCCTTTCTGTTCGTAGGACACCGCCGAGTACGCGACCATGTGCTTCTGATCGGCCCAGCTCGCCATCTGCGGCTGATAGACGATGACCTTGCCGCCGCCGGCCGTGGTGTAGCCGCGGGGCCAGCCGCCGTCGGGCGGCGCCGGTGTCGGAGCCGCCGCTGGCGCGGGGCCGGCCGCCGCCTTGCCGGGCGCGCTCGGCTGCGGCGCGGGCGGCTTGGCGGGGCCAGGCGTCGGCTTGGGCGCCGGAGCCCCTTGCGCCAGCACGGGCGTGACGGGAGCCAGCGCGAGCGACAGGGCGGTGGCGACGGCGACCGCGGTGCGCATAAGGACCAGACTCGGACCCATGTAACCCTCCGTTACTTGACGCTGTAGCCGCGGCCTTCGAGGCAGGCGCCCCAGGCCTTCTTGAACGTCTCCTTGGTCTGGGTGTCCAGGGCGGCCGTCGCCTGCTTGGCCTCCTCCTTCGCCTGCTTCTGGGCCTGCTTGCGCGCGCGCCGGCCCCGCGCCGCGCCGGCCACTGCGCCGACGGCGGCTCCTTCGCCGGTCTCCCCGACGATGGCGCCCACCGCGGTGCCGACCACTGCCCCGCCCGCGGCGCCCTTGACCGTGTCGCCCCGCTTCACCTCCGCGGCCTCTACCTGTGTCGGCGGCGCGGTGGGATCGATCCCGGTCTGCTGGCGGGCCCAGCCGTAGCACTCGGCCTCGTCCTGTCCCTGCTTGGCCGCGTTCTGGCCCGAGCCCGGATAGACGAAGAGGCCCAGCGAGGCCGGCTTCGGCGCCGCCGCAGCGTCGGCGGGCTGGGCTGCCGCCGGCCGGGCCAGCGCCGGCAGCGTCGCGCAGGCAACGAACACGACGAGCGATTTCCTCATGCCGACCTCCCGGAGACACGCGCCCGCAGCGACGTCGCGTCCGTCCCCGGTGAGGCTAGCCCCGAGCACGGTCGAAGGCTATCCGAAAACTGCGGCGCCGGGGCCACGGACTCGCCGGTCCGAGGGCCTGACACAGTAACTTACCTACCTGCTACTTGTGCGGGTGGCGGCGGGCGACCAGAATCCGCAGCCTGGAGGCGTGTCACCATGGCCACCCCGTTCGAGGACTGCACCGAGCAGCGCCGGCTGAACGACGCCCGCGAGACGGGCATCGCGTGGAAGAAGTGGGGCCCGTACCTGAGCGAGAGGCAGTGGGGGACGGTCCGCGAGGACTACAGCCCCGACGGGAGCGCCTGGGACTACTTCTCCCACGACCAGGCGCGCTCCCGCGCCTACCGCTGGGGCGAGGACGGCCTGGGCGGGATCTCCGACGACAAGCAGCGGCTGTGCTTCGCGCTCGCCCTGTGGAACGAGCGGGACCCCATCCTCAAGGAGCGCGTATTCGGCCTCACCAACGCCGAGGGCAACCACGGCGAGGACGCCAAGGAGTACTACTTCTACCTGGACTCGACGCCGACGCACTCGTACATGAAGTACCTCTACAAGTACCCGCAGCGCGAGTTCCCCTACCGCGACCTGGTGGAGACCAACCGCCGCCGGAGCCGGGAGGAGTTCGAGTACGAGCTGCTGGACACCGGCGTCTTCGACGACGACCGGTACTTCGACGTGTTCCTGGAGTACGCCAAGGCGGGGCCCGAGGACATCCTCATCCGCGTCTCGGTCCACAACCGTGGCCCGGAGACGGCCCGGCTGCACCTGCTGCCCACCCTGTGGTTCCGCAACACCTGGTCCGCCGGCGAGGAGGGGCCGCGCCCGGTCCTCCGCGAGGCGAATGACGGCGCGGCCGTCGCGGCCACCCACCCCGACCTGGGCGACTTCACGCTCTCCTGCGAGGACGCGCCCGAGCTCCTCTTCACGGAGAACGAGACCAACGCCGAGCGGCTGTGGGGACAGCCCAACGCCACAGAGCACGTCAAGGACGCCTTCCACCGGTACGTGGTGGGCGGCGAGCGCGACGCGGTGAACCGCGCGAAGAAGGGGACCAAGGCCGCGGCCCGCTACGTGCTCGAGGTCCCGGCGCGCGGCGCGAAGGTCGTCCGCCTCCGCCTGGCCCGAGGCACGGCCGCCCAGAAGTTCGGGCCCGCCTTCGACGATACGCTCAAGCAACGGATCTTCGACGCCGACGAGTTCTACGAGCGCATCACGCCTGCCTCGCTGGACGAGGACCAGCGGCGGGTGCACCGCCAGGCGCTGGCGGGGATGCTCTGGACGAAGCAGTACTACTACTTCGACCTGGACCGCTGGCTGAAGGAGCACGAGGCGCATCCGCTCCTGGGCGGCCGCCGCGCGGCCCGCAACGCCGAGTGGTTCCACATGTTCAACGGCGACGTCATCTCCATGCCCGACAAGTGGGAATACCCCTGGTACGCCGCCTGGGACCTGGCCTTCCACACCGTCGCGCTGGCGCTGGTGGACTTCGACTTCGCCAAGGAGCAGCTCCTTCTGCTGCTCCGCAGCCTCTACAGCCACCCCAACGGCCAGATCCCGGCCTACGAGTGGAACTTCAGCGACGTCAACCCGCCGGTCCACGCGTGGGCCACGCTCTTCCTCTACAAGGTCGAGAAGAACCTGGGCCGCGAGGACGTCGCGTTCCTGGAGCGCTCCTTCCAGGGGCTGATGCTGAACTTCAACTGGTGGGTGAACCGGAAGGACCCGCAGGGGAAGAACGTCTTCGCCGGCGGCTTTCTCGGCCTGGACAACATCGGCGTCTTCGACCGCAGCGCCCAGCTGCCCACGGGCGGGTCGCTCGAGCAGGCGGACGGCACCGCCTGGATGGCCTTCTACTGCCAGAACATGCTGGAGATGGCCATCATCCTGGCCGACCACGACCCCATCTATGACGAGATCGCCTTCAAGTTCCTGGAGAACTTCGTCTGGATCTCCTACGCCATGGACAAGCCGGGGGACAACCGCGACGAGATGTGGGACGACGAGGACGGCTTCTACTATGACGTGCTGCGGCTGCCGGATGGCGAGGCCTTCCGGCTGAAGGTCCGCTCCATGGTTGGGCTTCTCCCCCTCTGCGCCAGCACCGCGCTCGAAGAAGCCGTGGCGACGCGCCATCCCAAGCTGATGGAGATGATCACCCTCTTCCGCAAGCGCCACCCGGAGGTGGTCGCGCACGTGGCCCCTACGGCCGAGGGTTTTGCCGGCCATGCCGGACGGCGGCTGCTCTCGCCCGTCTCCCGGACCAAGCTCGAGCGGATCCTGTCGCGCCTGCTCGACGAAAAGGAGTTCCTGGGCCCGTACGGCATCCGCTCCCTCTCGCGCCACCACCTCGATCACCCGTTCGTGTTCAACACGGCCGGCCAGGAGTTCCGCGTTCAGTACCTCCCGGCCGAGTCCAACACGGGGATGTTCGGGGGCAATTCCAATTGGCGGGGGCCGGTCTGGATGCCGGTGAACGTCCTGATCATCCGCGGCCTCCTGAACTTCTACATGTTCTACGGCAAGGACTTCACGGTGGAGTGCCCGACCGGGTCCGGCCAGCGCATGAACCTCTTCGAGGTGGCGAAGGAGATCTCCCGGCGGCTCTCGGCCATCTTCCTGCGCGACGGGACCGGCCGCCGGCCCGTCCACGGCGGCTCCAGCAAGTTCCAGGACGATCCCCACTGGAGGGACCTCATCTTCTTTTATGAGTACTTCCACGGGGACAACGGGGCGGGGCTGGGGGCCAGCCACCAGACCGGCTGGACCGGCCTCATCGCCCCGCTCCTGGACATCTTCGGCCGGCTGGACGCCGACGACGCGCTCGAGACCCCGAAAGAGACGCTCGGCCAGCGGCTGGTCAGCGAGCAGGTAACGGGCAAGCGGCCCCCTCGATGAGCGGATTGCTCCACGAGGTGCGCCACAACCCGCTCCTCTGGCTGCTGGTGTTCGTGCCGGCGGTCTTCGCGGCGGAAGCGCTCCGGCCGGAGAGCCACACGCTGCTGTTCGTGCTGTCCGTCCTGGCCATCGTGCCCCTGGCCGCGCTCCTGAGCCACGCCACCGAGTCCGTCGCCGCCAAGACGGGCGATGCCGTGGGAGGCCTGCTGAACGCTACGCTCGGCAACCTCACCGAGCTGGTCATCGCGCTGGCGGCCCTGCGGGCCGGCGAGTACATGCTGGTCAAGGCCTCCGTGGCGGGGGCCATCGTCACCAACACCCTGTTCATGCTGGGCGCGTCGTTCCTGCTGGGCGGCCTCAAGCACCACGTGCAGGAGTACAACCGGGTCAACGCCCGCTTCCAGGCTGGCCTGCTGTTCCTGGCCACGGTAGCGCTCCTCGTTCCCTCCGCCGTGGCCGAGGCGGACTCCGCCGCGGGCGCCGCGTTCACGCAGAAGCTGAGCGTGGGCCTCGCAGTGCTCCTGATCGCGGCTTACGGCCTCGGCCTCGTCTTCTCGCTCAGGACGCACCCCGAGCTCTTCGCCGCGGCCGGGCACGGGGAGGAGGGCGAGGCGCCGTGGCCCATCGGCCTGGCCGTGGCTACCCTGGCGGGCGTCACGGTGGTGGTGGCCCTGGTGAGCGAGGTCTTCGTGGAGTCGGTGCAGATGGCGGCGGAGGCCTTCGGGATGACGCCGGCCTTCGTGGGGTTCATCGTGGTGGCGCTGGTGGGCGGCGCCGCGGAGATGGCCTCGGCGTTCGCGGGGGCGCGCAAGAACCGCCTGGACCTGAGCGTGGGCATCGCGCTGGGCAGCGCCTCCCAGATCGCGCTGTTCGTGGCCCCGGTGCTGGTCCTCCTGAGCTACGTGATGGGGCCCGAGCCGATGAGCCTCCAGTTCTGGCCGGGGGCGGTGGTGATGATGCTGATCGCGACCATGACGGCCGCGCTCGTGACGAACAGCGGGCGCTCCGCCTGGTTCGGCGGGGCCCTGGTCCTCATGGTCTATCTGATATTCGCCCTGACCCTGTATCTGCTGCCGCCACGGAGCCAGTGACGCGCGGGCCGCTCAGGGACTTGGCGGCGGAGCTGCTGATCAGCCTGGGCGTGCTGTCCTTCGCCCTGGGCGCGGTCGTCAGCGTGGCCCGCCGCGCGCTCTTCTACCCCGATGCCTTCGCGGATCGCCTGGCCGCGAGCCTCGAGGACCCGCGCGTAGCGGACTTCGTGGGAGACCGCCTGGCCACGGCCGTGCTCGAGAAGGAGCCCGACCTCACCGCCTTCCGTCCCCTCATCGTGGGCACCGCCCGCGCCGCCGTGTCCTCCTCGAGCTTCCAGGCCCTGGTGAAGACCGCCGCGCGCACGGCGCACCGGGGCCTCTTCGCCGAAGGAACGCGGACGGTCATGATCTCGGTGCCGGACGTGGGCGTGCTGCTCAAGAGCGCCCTGGCCAAGGCGAGCCCGGCGGTGGCCGAGAAGGTGCCGGCGCGGGTGCAGGCCGTGCTGACCTCGATCGGCGGCAGCGGCGTGGACCGCGCGGTGCTCCGGCTGTGGGACGTCTCGCGCAGGTCGCAGTGGCTGGCCGGCATCCTGGGCTTCGGCGGTGGGCTCATGGCCCTGGGCGGCGTGCTGCTCGCGCGCAACCGCCGCCACGCGATCGGGCGCCTGGGGCTGGACCTGCTGGTGGCCGGCGTGGCCCTCTTCCTGTTGTCCGCGGGAGGCGGGGCGATCGTGTCGCTGTTTCCCCACGACGAGCTGGCCAAGCGGGCCGCCACCGGCCTCTGGGACGCGTACACCACCACGCTCCGGACGTGGGCCTTCGTCCTCGGCGGGACGGGGCTCGTGCTGCACGCCGCCGGACAGTCGCTGATGGAGCGGTTCGACCCGCGCGGGACCGCGGGACGGGTCCTGGCCTGGTTCGACCGCCCGGCGGCCCGGAACCGGGACCGTCTGCTCCGCGGCGCGGTGCTGATCGCCGTCGGGGGTTTCGCGATCCTGCGGCCGCAGAGCGCCATCGCGCTGCT
>Ga0075428_100002769_pt1 | contig 19089 bp, 16 predicted proteins | sample RhiMetdeltSRZDD2_FD_75291 | JGI IMG/M metagenome (GOLD analysis project Ga0075428, IMG submission 75291) | Populus rhizosphere microbial communities from Tennessee, USA - Rhizosphere MetaG P. deltoides SRZDD2 | ecosystem: Host-associated > Plants > Roots > Rhizosphere > Soil | place: USA... | reverse complement strand
CCCCGCTTCGCCCGCCAGATCGCCTCCACCATCCCCAAGGCCCAGCTCCGCACCTTCCCCGACCTCGGCCACGCCTACTTCTGGGAAGACCCCACCGCCTTCAACACGATGTGCCTGGAATTTCTCAAGCAACACCCCAACCCCTGACCCACCCGCCGCGAGCGCAACGCGCTCGCGCTGCAAAGTCGGCCGCGCCGCTGCTCGACTCGATGCTCACGCGACACCGCCCGCTCTACCGCCGGACGAGAATGCCGCGCAACCGCGACGGTAGGGCTGAGGGCGGTGGGAGGGGTCGGCGAAACCCGTTTCCCGCAACGTGAGGCAGGCGCACCGCGACGATGGTTAAGCGAGCGTTACAGTGGAATCCGGGCTCGTGGTTTCGCGACCCCTCCCACCGCCCTCAGCCCGGCGACAGCTGCTGCGCGAGAGGTCTAGTCCCAGAGGTAGGCGCGCGGGTTAACCGCGTGGCCTTTGACCAGGACTTCGTAGTGAAGGTGCGGTCCCGTGGAGCGGCCGGTGTTGCCCGAGTAGCCGATCACCGCGCCGCGCTCGACCTTCTGGCCGGGCTGGACGTTCACCTTGGAGAGATGGCCGTAGAGGGTGCGGACATCGTGGCTGTGCTCGAGCACGATGGCCGTGCCGTACTCCGTCGCGGTGCCGGCGTGAACCACCGAGCCGGCGGCCGGGGCGTAGACAGGCGTCCCGCGATCGGCCTTGATGTCCAGGCCCGCGTGGAATTCGGTGTTACCCGACGTCCACGGCGACGGGCGATTGCCGAACTCGGAATTGACGGCACCCCGCACCGGCCACCGCGACGGCAGCGCCGCCAGCGCGCGCCCGGCCTTCGTGATCATCCGCTCGAGCGCCTTGAGACTGTCCGTCTGCTCGCGCACGCCGTCGCCGAGCTTGTTCAGCTCCTCGGAGGGCGTCAGGCGTCCCGCTGGACGATCGGTGCTCGGAGCCGGGCCGCCCACGCCCTTGTCGCGGCCGCCCGGCGTCAGCTCGGGCCCGAACGGCTCCCAGATCTTCGCGTGCATGTCGCGCCAGCCCGCCATCTCCGAACGCAGCTCGGCAATCCGGCGGTTGAAGCGGTCCATGGCCGCCCGCTGCTCGATGAGCTGCTGGTGCATCACGACCGCGTCGCGCGTCAGCTCGCGCAGCTTGACCCAGTCGCCGAAGAGCGCCGCCGTGACCGACACCATGCAGGCGAGGCTGACGAAGGCGGCCACCGCCGCCGTCCGGACGAAGTTGAAGCGGAGCACGCGGACCCCGTCGCCCCGGACGATGAGGAGGCTGAACTCGCCCCGGCGGTTACGCTGCTGGGGTTTCCGGGCCGGATTGGCGCCGGCCAGTCGTCCCGCCGCCATCCGCCCAAGCCCAGTGGGTTTGGGGGTGTCCAGCACCGCCGTCCCGGACCGATCGTCTGAGAGCATAGGGCCCGGGGTAGTGCAGGCCACGTGCCTACCTTGCACGCAAGACAATTAGCTATTTGGCCGTGGCGCGGCGCGGCAGCCGTGCCACATTGCCGTCGCGACCGTCAGGGGCGTGACAAGATCACAGCCGAAAGGCTATGATCCCTGGACACACCACTGGAGGAAGTGGGATGGACGAGTTCTATCGCATCAAGCGTCTCCCCCCCTACGTCTTCGCGATCGTCAACGATCTGAAGACCAAGGCGCGAGCCCGGGGGGAAGACATCATCGATCTGGGCATGGGCAACCCGGACATGGCGACGCCCAAGCACATCGTCGACAAGCTCGTCGAGGCGGCCAAGAACCCCAAGAATCACCGCTACTCGGCCTCGCGCGGGATCAATCGCCTGCGGGTGGCCATGGCCAAGTGGTACCGGGATCGCTACGCGGTGGAGCTCGACGCGAATTCGGAAGTCATCGCCACCATCGGCGCCAAGGAAGGCATGGCGCACCTGGCGCTGGCGGTGCTGCAGCCGGGCGACGGCGCGCTGGTGCCGAATCCGACGTATCCCATCCACGCCTATTCGGTGGTGATCGCCGACGGTGATCTGCGGTCGGTGCCGCTGACGCCGGACGGCGACTTTTTCGGGCGCCTTCAAGAAACGGCGCGGCTGGCGTGGCCGAAGGCCAAGCTGCTGATCCTGTCGTTCCCGCACAACCCCACCACGATGTGCGTGGACCGTGACTTCTTCGTCAAGGTCGTCGACTTCGCGCGCGAGCACCGGCTCATGGTCGTGCACGACTTCGCCTACGCCGACTTCACGTTCGATGGCTACCGCCCACCTTCGTTCCTCGAGGTGCCGGGCGCCAAGGACGTCGGGGTGGAGATCTTCTCGACCTCGAAGTCGTACAACATGGCGGGCTGGCGGCTGGGGTTCGTGTGCGGCAACGCCAACATGGTGAGCGCGCTGGCGCGCATCAAGTCGTACCTCGACTATGGCGCCTTCCAGCCGATCCAGATCGCCGGCATCGTGGCGCTGGAGTCGGATCAGAAGTGCGTGGAGGAGATCGTCGAGGTCCACCGCAAGCGTCGCGACCTGCTGGTGAACGGGCTCAACAAGATCGGCTGGAACGTGCCCAAGCCCAAGGGCACGATGTTCGTGTGGGCGCCCATTCCCGAAGAGTTCCGGGCCCTCGGCTCGCTGGAGTTCTCCAAGCTGCTCATCGAGGAAGCCAAGGTGGCGGTCTCGCCCGGCATCGGCTTTGGCGAGTACGGCGAAGGCTACGTCCGCTTCGCGCTGGTGGAGAACGAGCACCGGATCAGACAGGCCCTGCGCGGACTCAAGCATCTGAGCCGCTGAGCCCGAACCCGGCGTGACAGCGTGAGCGGCGTGAACGACGTACGTATCGGTGTGCTCGGGCTCGGCACCGTCGGGGCCGGCGTGGTGAAGATCCTCCAGACCCGCGCCGCGATGCTGCAGGAACGGACCGGCGCGCGCCTGAGCGTGGCGGCCGTCGCCGACACCGACCTCATCCGCCCTCGCGAGGGGCTCGACCTCTCGGCGCTGCCGATGACCAACGACGCGGCCCGGCTCCTCGCCGATCCCGCTATCCACGTGGTGGTCGAGCTGGTCGGCGGCCTCGAGCCGGCGCGCACCTTCATCCTGCGCGCGCTGACCGCCGGCAAGCACGTGGTGACGGCCAACAAGGCGCTGCTCGCCCACCACGGCGCCGAGATCCACGAGGCGGCGCGCCGCCACGGTGTGGCGCTGGGCTTCGAGGCGGCGGTGGCCGGCGGCATTCCTCTGATCCGCGCGGTCAAGGAAGGCCTGGTGGCCAACCGGGTGCTGTCGCTGGCCGGCATCGTCAACGGCACCTGCAACTACATCCTGAGCAAGATGACCGACGAGGGGCTCGACTTCTCGCTGGTCCTCAAGGAAGCCCAGGCCCACGGCTATGCCGAGGCCGATCCGACACTCGACATCGAGGGTATGGACTCGGCCCACAAGCTGCAGATCCTGGCCTCGCTGGCCTTCCGCACCTTCATCGATCTCAAGGACATCCACACCGAGGGCATCACCCGCGTCACCGCCCAGGACATCGACTACGCGCGCGAGCTCGGCTTCCGGATCAAGCTGCTGGCCATCGCCAAGGTGAGCGGCGAGGGCGGCGGGGTGGAAGTGCGCGTGCACCCCACGATGATCCCGGCCGCCTCGCCGCTCGCCGCGGTGTCCGGGGTGTTCAACGGCATCTTCCTGACCGGCGACGCGGTGGGCGACCTGATGTTCTACGGGCGCGGCGCCGGCCAGATGCCGACGGCCTCGGCGGTGGTGTCCGACGTGGTGGAGATCGCCCGGCGGATCGCCCATGGCCTGCCGTCGCTCGCGCTCGAGCTGCCCTCGGTGGGGCCCTCGCCGCTGCCGCTCACGCCGATGGAGGCGATTCGCTGCTGCTACTACCTGCGCGTTACCGCGCAGGACAAGCCCGGCGTGCTGTCCCGCGTGGCCGGGATCCTCGGCGAGAACGACATCTCGATCTCCAACGTCATCCAGAAGGGGCGGGGCACGCGCGAAGCGGTGCCGGTGGTGATGCTGACCCACGAGGCACGCGAACGTGACATGCGCGCCGCCCTGACGAAGATCGACCGGCTGCGGGATGTCGCCGCCGCCACCACGATGATCCGCGTCGAAGGCGCGTGATCGCCGCGCGTCTCCGCTGAAGCGCCTGCGCGTCGTCGCGGGCGTCCTCGTCAGCGTCGCCCTCTTCGTCTATCTGTTTCGCAGCGTGGATCTCCCCGAGCTGGGTCGCCAGCTCGCAGCCACGCAGTGGATCTGGGTGGTGCCGGCGGTGGCGGTCGCGCCCCTGGGCCTGTGGGCCCGCGCCCGGCGCTGGCGCTACCTCTTCCCCCCCGGCCCCGAGCCGCCGGGGCTCGTGCCGGCCAACATGATCGGGTACATGGCCAACAACGTCCTGCCGCTGCGCGCGGGGGAGTTCGTGCGGGTCTACATCGCGGCCCGGCGGCTGGCCGCTCAGCGCGATGGGTCGTTGACCAACAGCATGTGGCTGGTCGGAGCGACGGTCGTGGTCGAGCGCCTGCTCGACAGCCTCACCCTCGTGTTGATCCTGGGCGTGCTGATTCTGATCATTCCCGTGCCGGCGGCGCTGGAATACGCGGCCGCAATCGTCCTGGCCGTCGACGTCGTCGCCGCCGCGGCGCTGGTCACACTCGCGCTGGCGCCCGATTTCGCACGCCGGCTGCTGGCCCGGCTCACCCGCCGCCGGCCGGCCCTCGAGCGACGGACCGAGCGTGGACTCGCCATGATCCTGCTCGGGCTCGAAGGCATCCGGGCGCCGGCCCACCGGCTGCCGCTGCTCGGGTGGACGGTGGTGGCGTGGGCACTCTCGGCTACCGGCGCGTGGGCGCTCCTTCGCGCGATGCACCTCGACCTGCCATTCGTCGCCGGCTGGACGGTGATGACGTTCGTCGGCTTCGGGATCAGCATCCCATCGGCGCCCGGGTACGTCGGCGTCTGGCACGCGGCGGCGGTGCTGGCGCTGTCGATCTTCGGGGTCGGCCAAGCGACGGCATTCGGCTACGCATTGCTCTACCATGCCAGTCAGTTCGTCCCGATCACACTGGTCGGGTGGCTGTTCCTGGTCCGGGAGCACGTGAGCCTTGGCGAGGCGACGGGCGCCCGCCGGCCGGCCGTGGAAGAGACACGATGAGGCTCGCCGAGCACTGGACATCGACCGGGGACGCGCTCTTCCGGCGGCGCAGCTGGCTGCCGCTGCTGCTGCTGCCACTCGTCCTGGCCAGCTTCTTCGGCCCGCACTATGCCTTCCAATCGCACACCACCGACCTGATCTGGGAGGTTGGCTGCTTCGGCATCGCGCTGGCGGGCATCGCGCTACGCGTGTTCACCACCGGCACCTCACCGCGCGGGACCTCCGGTCGCAACACCCGCACGCAGAAAGCCTCCGCGCTGAACACGACGGGCTCGTACTCCATCGTGCGCCACCCGCTCTATCTCGCCAATTTCCTGATCGGGCTGGGGATGGCGCTGTTCTCCCGCACGTGGTTCTTGCCCATCATCGTGTCGCTGGCCACGCTGCTCTACTACGAGCGCATCGCCGCGCGCGAGGAGCAATTCCTGGACGCGCGTTTCGGCCCCGCCTTTCGCCGTTGGGCGGAGCTCGTGCCGGCGGCCGTGCCCTCGCTCAAGGCATGGTGCCGCCCGGCTCAGGCGTTCGACTGGCGCCGTGCGCTCGACCGGGAGTTCTACGCGATCAGCGAGGTCGCGGTGGCCTTCATGCTGCTCGACATGATGGAAGACTATGCCGCCGAGGGGCAGCTCGAGCTCGATCCGGTGTGGGCCACCGTGGCCCTGCTGGGGGCGCTGCTCTTCGGCGTGATGTGGACGCGCAAGAAGCTGCGACGTCGGCCGCGCTGATCCCGGCCGCCGCGACTTGCCGACGCGGCGCGTCGTGATAGGATGCGTTGGCCATGGCGCTGATTGTGCAGAAATATGGCGGCTCCTCGGTCGCCGACGCGGAGAAAATCCGCAACGTCGCGCGCCGGGTCGGTGATACCGCGACATCGAATCAGGTCGTGGTGGTCGTCTCGGCGATGGGCAAGACGACCGACGGCCTCCTGACTCTCGCCCAGCAGATCGCACCCACGCCCGAGCCGCGCGAGCTCGACATGCTGCTGGCCACCGGCGAGCAGGTCACGATCGCGCTCCTGTCCATGGCGCTCCACAGCCTCGGTCTCAAGGCCCGCTCGTTCACCGGCGTGCAGGCCGGCCTGCGCACCGACCGCGCCCACACCAAGGCACGCATCACCCAGATCACCGCGGATCGCGTCCGCGCGGCGCTGGACGCCGGCTGGGTGGCGGTGGTGGCCGGCTTCCAGGGCGCCAGCGACGACGAGGAGATCACCACGCTCGGCCGCGGCGGCTCCGACCTGACCGGCGTGGCGCTGGCCGCCGCGCTCAAGGCCGACGTCTGCGAGATCTACACCGACGTGGACGGTGTGTACACCGCCGATCCGAACATCGTGCCCGACGCGCGCAAGCTGCCCCGGGTGGTCTACGACGAGATGCTCGAGATGGCGAGCCTCGGCGCCAAGGTGCTGCAGGCCCGTTCCGTGGAGTTCGCCAAGAAGTACGGCGTGACGGTCCACGTGCGGTCCACCTTCAAGCCGGATCCGGGAACGCTCGTCACGCGGGAGGAGAGCGGGATGGAAGAGGCGGTGGTGACCGGCGTCACGCACGACCGCAGCCAGGCGAAGATCTCGTTGCTGCGCGTGCCCGATCGGCCGGGCATCGCCGCCAGCGTGTTCGGCGCGGTCGGCGCCAAGAACATCGTCGTGGACATGATCGTGCAGAACATCAGCCGCGACGGGTACACCGACATCTCCTTCACCCTGCCCCGCGGCGATTTCGCGCGCGCTACCACGGCGCTGGAGGAGATCGCCCGCACCATCGGGGCCCAGGGCATCGTCCACGACGAGCGGGTGGCCAAGATCTCGATCGTCGGGGTGGGCATGCGCAGCCATTCCGGGGTGGCGGCCCTGATGTTCGGGGCGCTGTCGCGGGAGAACATCAACATCCAGATGATCTCGACGTCCGAGATCGCGGTCTCGTGCGTCATCGAGGACAAGTACACCGAGCTCGCCGTGCGCACCCTGCACGATGCGTTCGAGCTGGGGAGGGAGCGGCGGGGATGACCAAAGGCAAGGCGGCCGTGTTCTTCGGGCCCGGCAAGCCGTTCGAGATCCGTGAGGTCACGGTGCCGGAGATCGAGCCGGATGCGGTCCTGATCCGTGTCTCGCTGGCCAACGTGTGCGGCTCCGACCTGCACTTCTGGCGGGGAGACGCGCCCCTGCGTCTGCCCGAGGACGGCTGGATCTTCGGCCACGAGATGACGGGCCGCGTTGCGAAACTGGGCTCGCGCGTGAAGACCGACTCGCTGGGCCGGCCCCTGAAGGAAGGCGACCGGGTCGCCTACACGTACTTCTATCCGTGCGGGCGGTGCTACGTGTGCCTCAACCTGGAGCCGGCGAGCTGTCCAGCCAAGATCGAGCGACCGCGGGGCCCTGGAGAGTTCCCACACTTCCACGGCGCGTTCGCCGAGTACTACTACCTGCGCCCGGGCGGCGCGCTGTTCAAGGTGCCGGACGAGCTGCCCGACGAGATGGTCGCCTCGGTGAACTGCGCGCTCTCGCAGGTCATCTTCGGCCTCGACCGGGTGGGGCTGAAGTTCGGAGGCAGCGTGGTGATCCAGGGCGCCGGCGGCCTCGGCCTGCAGGCCGCGGCGGTGGCCAAGGACCGGGGGGCGGCCACGGTGATCGTGGTGGACCAGATCGCCGGGCGGCTCGAGCTGGCCCGCGCCTTCGGCGCCGATCACGTGATCAACATCAAAGAGGTGCCCGAGCGGAAGGATCGCGTAGCGCTGGTGCGCAAGTGGACCGGGAGCGGCGGCGCGGATATCGCCTGCGACTTCGTCGGCTTTCCCCAGGTGATCCCTGAAGGGATCGAGATGCTACGGGCCGGCGGCACCTATCTGGAGATCGGCACGATCAGCCGCGGGGCCAAGATCGAGCTGGAGCCGGCCACGCTGGTGTGGGGCGCCAAGTCGATCGTCGGCGTCATCATGTACGATGCCGCGGTGATCCCCAAGGCTCTCGATTTCCTCGTGCGCAACCGCTCGCGCTGGCCGTTCGACAAGCTCGTCTCGCACAAGTATCCACTGGAGCAGATCAACAAGGCGTTCGCCGATTCCGAATGGCACGGACGCGACACCACAACCATCACGCGGGCGGCGTTGGCGCCATGAAAGAGCTACGGCGGCGACTGGAGCGGGAGCGACAGGCGATGGCGGCCCGGCTGCGTCAGCTGGGCGGCTCCATCACCCTCGAGGAAACGGCCACGCCGGCGGACAGCGTGTGGGACGAAGCCGACCACATCCAGGCCAGCGAGCAGCGCGACATGGGCCTGGCCAGCCGCGAGCGGCTCATCGAGCGCATCGAGCGTCTCACCGCCGCGCTCAAGCGCGTCGAGGACGGCACGTACGGCACGTGCGTGGAGTGCGACAAGCCGATCGCGCCCGCGCGCCTGAAGGCGATCCCCGAGGTCGCGACCTGCGTGTCGTGCCAGGAGAAGCTCGAGCGCGGCGGAGAGCAGTAGAGCTGACCGTCGCCGGCCGGCGACGGTCAGACGTCTTGATTCGTCCACTCTAGAAGTGCGCGGCGGGGCCGTGCGATCGTGCGCGCATGTCGCTCTACACGCCGCGCCAGATCCTCCTCATCGTGCTACTGGTGGGCGCTGCCGGCGCCGGGCTCGCGATCGATCACGCGCGCCGCGCCCAGCCTGACCTCGTCGAGCGTCTCGAGCGTCTAGATCGTGTCGAGCGTCTGGAGCCTACCGCCGCGTCCCGAGCCTCGGGCGGCGCGCCGGTCATGCCCGAGACGCGTACGAGCGCGCCGGCGCGTGCCCCACGCGAGCACACTCCGCGCCGCGTCCGCGAGCCACCGCCGGCCGAGCCGGTCGACCTCAACCGCGCGAGCGAGCCCGAGCTGGTTCGCCTGCCGGGCGTGAGCCCGGCGCTGGCCGCGCGGATCGTCGCGGCGCGGCCGTTTGCCGACGTCGATGATCTGCGCCGCGTGCGTGGTCTGCGCCGCGGCCTGTTCGAGCGGCTGCGACCCCTCGTCGCCGCGCTGCCGTAGGCATGGCGTCGTGGCGGGCGATGCCGCTGGTGCCGCTGGCGGCGGTGTTCGCGGGCGGCGTGGCGCTGGCGCCCGTCGTCGCGAGTCCCGTCGCATGGATCGCGTGGGCGGCGGCGGGATTGTTGGGCGCGGTTCTGGCGCTCCTCGCTCGTCCCGCGGCGGCCGCCCCCGCCGTGCTGGTCGCGGTCGCCGCCGTCGGCGCCGTGCGGGCGCTCGTGCTCCCGTTACCGGCCCACCACGTCGGCCGACTCGAGCTTCCGCGCGCGTCGCGAATCGAGGGGAGACTGGCCGTCGAGCCCACGCGTTGGACCGCCGAGCGCGCTCGCCTCTCGCTCGAGGTCGAGCGCGTCGACGATGAGCCGCGCTCGGGTCGCGTGCAGCTCACGGCGTATGGTGTGCTGCCGGCGCTGACTGCCGGACAGCGCATCGCGCTGGACGCGCGACTGGACCGGCCGATCGGGTTCCGGAATCCCGGAACGTTCGACTACGGCGAGTACCTGATCCGCCACGGCATCGTCGTCGTGGGCACCACGCGGGGCGATCGCATTCTCGCGCTCGAGCCCGAGGCCCCGCCGTGGCCGGTGCACGTACGGCGTCAGGCGCTGGCCGCGATGCGCGAGGCCCTGCCGCCGACCTCGGCGGCGCTGCTCGCCGGCCTGCTCCTCGGCGACCGGACGGGGCTGCCGCCCGACGTCGACACGGCGTTCCGGCGCGCCGGTGTCTATCACGTCCTTGCGGTCTCCGGTTTCAACGTCGCGCTCATCGCGTCCACGGTGTGGGCGTTGCTGACGCTGGCTCGAGCGCCCCGACGCGCAGCGGCACTCGGCGCCATCGTGACGGTGCTCGGCTTCGCCGCGGTCGTGGGCCCGGAGCCGTCGGTGATCCGCGCCACCATCATGGCCGTCCTCATCCTGTGCGCGCTGCTGCTGGAGCGCGAGGCCTCCGTATTGAACGGCCTGGCACTGGCCGCGATCGCCATCCTGGCCGTCCGGCCGGTGGATCTGCACGACCCCGGCTTCCAGCTTTCGTTCGCCGCCACGGCAGGGCTCGTGCTTGCCAGCGGCGTTCCCCGGACCGCCCCCTCGCGGCTCGCCCGGATCCGTGGCTGGATCGTCGCGGCCCTCGTCGCCAGCGCGGCCGCGCAGCTTGCCGTGTTGCCGATCACCCTGACGCACTTCAACCAGGTCTCGACGATCGGCGTGATCGCCAACCTGGCCGTCGTGCCGCTGGCCGGGCTCGCCACCGTGCTCGGCCTCGTGGCCATCGCCGTCGGAGCGCTCAGTGCGACGGTGGCGACGTGGCTCTACTCGGGCGTGTGGCCGGTGCTCCTGCTGCTGCGAGGCGCGGTCGCGCTGGCCGCCGCTGTTCCCGGTGCGGTCCTGCATCTGCCGGCGCCCGGACCGCTGGCCGTCGTGGGATATGTGGTGGCGCTGGGCCTCGGCCTCGCCGCCCGACATCTGCGCGCCACGCGGCGCGCACTCGCACGGCGCCTGGCCCTGGTCGCGCTCGCAATGGCGCTAGCCAGCGCGCTGCTGGCCCTGTGGCCGGTGCTGCGGTCGGCCGACGGGCGGCTTCACGTGACCGTGCTCGACGTCGGTCAGGGTGATGCGATCGTCGTCGAAGGGCCGGATGGTCGAGCCGTACTGGTCGACGCCGGCGCCGGTGGGCCCTATCGGCTCGACGCCGGCGAGCGGGTCGTCGCGCCCTTCCTGTGGAACCGTGGCATCCTGCGCCTCGCCGCGGCCGTGGTCACCCATGCGGACATCGATCATGCCGGCGGTATGGCCGCGGTACGCGACGGTTTCACGATCGACCAGGCGTGGGATGGGACGCCGGGACTGGCGCCGCTGGCGCTCGGCGGCGCGACGGTGACGCCGCTGGCCAGCGCGCTCGGCGGACGCAACGACGCGGCCCGCGTGCTCCGGATCGAATTCGGGCAGGCAAGTATCCTGCTGGCCTCCGACATCGAAGCGGCGGGGGAGCAGGCGCTGATCGCCTCCGGAGCGGTGCTTCGCGCGACCGCGCTCAAGGTCCCGCACCATGGCTCGCGGACGTCGAGCAGCGCCGAGATGCTCAACGCCGTGCGACCGGCCGTCGCGCTCATCTCCGTCGGCGCCCGCAACAGCTACGGTCACCCCGACCCCGGCGTGCTGACGCGGCTGACCGCCGCCGGCAGCGACGTCTATCGCACTGACCGCGACGGTGCGCTGTTGCTCGAGACCGACGGCCACGTGCTGACCGTCACCGCCTGGGTCGGCCGGCGGAGCGTCCGCTACTGTCTCGACCCGGAAACCATCTGTTAGAATCCCGGCCTACACTGCCGCCAAGGAGATGACGCGTGGCCAGGGTCAACGAGCACTACCTGAAGCTGAAGTCGAGCTATCTGTTCAGCGAGATCGCCCGCCGGGTCCGTGAGTTCCAGGAGGCGCACCCCGACGCGCGAGTCATCCGGCTGGGCATCGGCGACGTGACGCAGCCCCTGCCGTCGACCGTGATCCGCGCGCTGCACGAGGCCGTCGACGAGATGGCCCGCGCCGAGACGTTCCGTGGCTACGGGCCCGAGCCCGGCTACGAGTTCCTGACCGCGCTGATCGCCAAGCACGACTACGGCACCCGCGGCGTGTCCATCGCGCCCGATGAGATCTTCGTCAGCGACGGCGGCAAGACCGACGGCGCGAACATCCAGGAGATCTTCGCCGCGGATTCGGTCGTCGCGGTGACCGATCCCGTCTACCCGGTCTATCTCGACAGCAACGTGATGGCCGGGCGCACCGGCACCCCGGACGAGAGCGGACGCTACGGCGGCGTGGTCTATCTCCCCTGCGCGGCTGACAACGGCTTCGAGCCGCCGCTACCCGACCGGCCCGTCGATCTCGTCTACCTGTGCTTCCCCAACAACCCCACCGGCGCGACGCTGACCAAGCCCGCGCTGGCGCGCTGGGTCGACTGGGCGCGCAAGACCGGCGCCGTCATCGTGTACGACGCGGCCTACGTCTCCTACATCCGCGATGCGTCGGTCCCGCACTCGATCTACGAGGTGGAGGGCGCGCGCGAGGTGGCCATCGAGCTGCGCTCGTACTCCAAGAGCGCCGGCTTCACCGGCACCCGCTGCGCGTACACGGTCGTGCCCAAAGAAGCGATGGCCGGCACGGTCAAGGGTGAGCGCGTCGGCCTCAATGGTCTGTGGTTCCGCCGGCAGTCCACCAAGTTCAACGGGGTCCCCTACGTCATCCAGAAGGGCGCCGCCGCCGTCTATACCGAGGAAGGGCAGGCGCAGGTCCGCGCGCTGGTCGACCACTACATGGAGAACGCCCGCATCATCCGCGACGGGCTGGAGGCGGCCGGCCTCACCGTCTACGGCGGGCGCAACGCGCCGTACATCTGGCTCAAGACGCCCCGCGGCCTGTCCTCCTGGGATTTCTTCGACAAGCTCCTGAACGAGGCTCACGTCGTCGGCACGCCGGGGTCGGGCTTCGGCCCCACCGGCGAGGGCTACTTCCGCCTGACCGGGTTCGGGTCGCGGGCGCAAACCCAGGAAGCGATCGAGCGCATCAAGACTCGTCTCTCGCGCTAGCTCCACGGCTTCGGGCCCGGAAGCGCGTCGGGGCCCCTGGGGGGTCCGGCGACCACGGGCGCGGCGGCGTCGGTCAGTGTGTCGCCTCCATACTCCACGTCGCACGTGTCAGGGTTGGGAGTGAAACGGGTCGGCGGACCCCCCAGGGGCCCCGACGCGCTTCCTACCCGCGAGGCCGGTAGCACTAGCGCGGGAGGCGAGCTTGAGGCGTCGCGCTAACTGAGATCGCGTACAGCGGCGCGGAAGGCGGTCAGTGGCGCGCCGCGCACGGGGATGAGCATAGAACGGTGCGAGCGCCGGCTTTGCCGGCGCAATCGGAGCATCGGCGGCGAAGTAGTTCAGGCGCGGCGGGAACTGGTCGAGTGGGGCGAGCTTAGTGCGTACGCCGACAGAGAGTGCGTGCGGCGCGCGGAAGGGCGGTCACGGCGCGACGCTCGCGTGAGGAGCGCAGAGTGGTGCGAGCGCCGGCTTTGCCGGCGCAATCGGAGCACTGGTGGTGAAGTAGTAGTTCAGGTGCAGCGTGTCCGAGCGGTGGGGGGTATTGGGGGGAGCGGCGCTGCGCTCCCCCCAATCTTGTTCCAGTTCAAGTCTCGTAGGCGCGTTCGTACTGGGAGCGCAGGCGTTCCAGTTCTTCGGGGTCGAGCTTCATGCCGAGCGACAGGCCCATCTCGCCTAGTATAGTTTTGATTTCGTTCAGCGACTTCTTGCCGAAGTTCTTGGTCTTGAGGAGCTCGGACTCGCTCTTCTGCACGAGGTCGGCGATGGTCCGGATGTTGGCGGTCTTCAGACAGTTGGAGGCGCGCACGGAGAGCTCGAGCTCGTCGACGTTGCGGAACAGGTTGTCGTTGAGCTCGGTGCGGGGATGCGCCTCGTCGTGCCCGGGCTCCTCTTCCTCCGGCATGGCGTCGGGGAAGTCGGTCAGCAGGGTGAAGTGATCCTGCAGGATGCGGGAGGCCTCGCCCACCGCCACCGCGGGGGTCACGCTGCCGTCGGTCCACACCTCCAGCAGGAGTCGCTCGCGCGGCGGATCTTCACCGGGCTTCGCCTGGCCCAGCGGCTCCACGCTGAAGTTCACGCGCTGGACCGGCGAGAAATTGGCGTCGAGCAGGATGGCGTTGATGGGCAGCGCCTCCGGCTCGCGCTTCTCGGCCGAGACGTAACCGCGGCCGCGCTCGATGCAGATCTCCATCTCGAGCACGCCGTCCTTGTCCAGGGTGGCCAGCGGGACGTCGGGCGTGAGGATGTCGACATCGGCGTCCGGCTCGCAGTCGCCGGCCTTCACGGTGCCCAGCCCCTGGGCCTTGAGACGAAGAATCTTCGGTCGGTTCACGTGCAAGGCGAACACGACCTTGCGGAGATTCATGATGATGTCGAGCGTGTCCTCGGTCACACCCGGCATGTGCGAGAACTCGTGCAGCACGTTCTCGATCTTGACCCACGTCGGCGCCGCGCCGTGGATGGCCGACATCAGTACGCGCCGATAGGCGATGCCGACGGCCAGGGCGAACCCGGACTCGAAGGCCTCGATGGCGAGCTTGCCGTACGTGCGGTCGGATTGAACCCAGTCGTGGCGCGTCGGAACTTGAAGCTCCAGCATGAGACCCCCTTCAGTCGTACGAGACCCGTGATGAGCCCGTGTTCATTGGAGAATTTCGAGGGGTGGCAGCCCCAGGTCCGCCAGTATATCAGAGGGTTGCGCCGCGCGTCACCCGATGCCTGCCGCCCCCCCTTCCGTGCGAGGGCGCTGGACCCTACCCGGGGTAGACTCGAAATATGGTCAGGTTGCGAAGCCTGGTAGTCGCCGGTCTGATCCCGCTGGCGGGTGTCAGCCTCCTGGTCTGGCTCGTCTTGACCCCCGCGCCCGCTCTGGAGGCGGGGCCGCTGGTGGTGGACATCCCAGCCCACGAGGGCCTGCTCGGGATCGCCGATCGTCTGGCCGACGCCGGGGTGGTCCGGAGTCGGGCCGCCTTCCTGGCCCTCAGCGCAGCGCGGGGCAGCGTCCGCCGCCTCAAGGCCGGAGAGTACGAGGTGCCACGGGACGCGTCCACGATCGATGTGGTGGAGCTCCTCGAGAGCGGCCGCGTGCGCCAGCACACCGTGCTGCACCCCGAGGGGGCCACCATCTCGGAGCTGGCCCGGGTCTTCGAGTCATCCCGCCTGGCGCCCGCCGACGAGGTCATGCGGGTGGCCAACGACCCGGCGATCCTCAAGTCGCTCGGCGTCGAGGGACCGAGCCTGGAGGGCTACCTCTTCCCGGACACCTACCAGTTCGTGCGCGGCATGTCCGTCGAGGAGATGCTGGGCCGGATGGTGCAACGCACGCGCAACCGGCTGAATGCGGAGCGCCTGGCCAAGGCCAAGACCCTGGGGCTCGACGCCCACAAGCTGTTGACGCTGGCCTCGATCATCGAGCGCGAGGCGGTCGATCCCGACGAGCGGCGGCTGATCTCGGCGGTGTTCTGGAACCGGCTGAACCTGGACATGCCGCTGCAGGCCGACCCCACCGTGCAGTACGCGGTGGCCAAGGAGCGGCGCACGCTGACGCGTGCCGATCTGCTGACCGACCATCCGTACAACACGTACGTGCGCCGGGGCCTGCCGCCGGGTCCGATCGCGAGCCCGGGCCTGCCGGCCATCGAGGCGGCGCTCGACCCGGCGCCGGTCAAGTACCTCTACTTCGTCGCTCGCGACGACCGCCGACACACCTTTTCCACAACGGTGGGCGAGCACAACCAGGCGGTGTCACGCTATCGGCTGTCCCGCCGTTAACCGCCGGCCTCGCCGGCGCTCGCCGCCACTCACGGAGCACCCCATGACACAGACGCTCCTTCCCGCGCGGGCCACGCGCACCGCGAGCACGTTCCTCATCGTTGGCTTCGCGCTGGTTCTCCTGTCGGGCTGCGCCAGCGCGACGCGAGACGGTCAGGTGGCGCTGCTCACCGGCGACAACGCAGGAGCCGCCGTGTATTTCGAAACCGCACTCGCCACGCGTCCGACCAGCGTCACCGCGCTGGTCGGGCTCGGCATCGCACGCTATCGTCTGGGATCCTATGCCGAGGCCGACCGCGCGCTCAACGACGCGCTCGCCCAGGCCCCCGATCTCCCGGTGGCTCGCCTCTATCTCGGATTGAGCGCGCTCCGGCGAGGCGAGGACCAGGTGGCCGACGCCGAGTTCGCGCGCTTCAACGCGCTGGGCGTGGCGCCGAGGCTGGCCGCCTACATCGATCGCACGCTGCGCTTGCTGCAGAGTGTCCCGGCCAACGACGATCTGCGCGCGTACATGGCCGACGGCATCGCGGATCAGGCCGCCTGGGCGGGAGAGCTCACCGACGCGGTGAACGCCGCCAACTACGCGCGCGCCTCCTGGTACAACGACACGCGCGTCTACTACGTCGTGCGCTCCTGTCGCTGCCGCTGAGGAATCTCGCCGATCAGTTTCATGGGGGCCCCGATATGGCCCCCCAAACCCCGCAGCGTTCGGAGCGCCCCGGCCAAGCCGTGGCGCTCCTCCGGTGTGCGCTCGGTTCAGGGCCACGACGAAGCCGTGGCGCCCCCTCGCTACGGCGTCGGCCCGAAGCGAGCCGGACTCGAGGCGACTTACGGCGACAGGCGAGCCATGCCGGTGCGCCCGCGGCCCCGCCTCGGCGCCAAACCTGGTCGGCGAGATTCCTTCACGGCAGGCTGCGGGGTTTCGGCTACCGGCCGACTTCTATACACCTCGTGACCGGCGTGCTATAAACGCCGACATGTCTCGGTCGACCGCGCTGGATGCCGGCGCCGGCGTCACCGGCGCGACGCCGGCGTTCCCGTTCCTGTATCAGGCGTTGCGGGTCCCGGCGCGGGCCGCGCTCGAGCGCTGGTTCGATCTCACCGTCGATGGCCTGGAGGGCCTGCCCCCGCGCGGGCCGTACATCATCGCGGCCAATCACCACAACTATCTCGACGGCGTGGTGCTGGCGGTGGCGGTGCCGCATCCGATCGCGTTCCTCGTGATGCCACGCGTGTGGCGGGCCACGCCGCTGCATCCACTGCTGCACCGGCGCATCGGCTCGATCCCGCTGAACCTCGCGCGGCCCGACGTCGGCGCGCTCCGCAAGGCGCTGGCCACGCTGCAAGGAGGGGGCGTGGTCGGGATCTTCCCCGAGGGGCCGTTCAGCGTGCGCGGGCGGCTCGAGCGCGGCCTGCCCGGCGTCGCCCTGCTCGCGCTGCGTGCGGGCGTGCCGGTGGTCCCGGCGGGAATCCGGGGAACGTACGAAGCGTTGAGGGGCCGGCGGATGTACCTGCCGCGGCGGCGGCCGCTGGCCGTGCGGTTCGGGACACCGCGTCGCTTCGCGCTCGACAGCGCGGGCGGCCGCGCGGCCCGCGACGAGGTGACGCGGCGAATCATGGACGACATCGCCGGGCTGCTGGCATGAGCACGCCCGACCGCGCGCTCGCCCGCGCCCGGCTCGGCCCCGCCGATCCGACGGCCGCGCGCTTCACCGGCTCGCTGGCGTTCGATCAGCGGTTGTGGCCGCATGACATCGCAGGCAGCGTGGCGTGGGCCCGCGCGCTGGCGCGGGCCGGCCTGCTCACCGATGCCGAGCGCGACCGGATCGTCGCCGGCCTGGACATGGTTCGCAGTGAGCTGGCGGGCGGCACGTTCACGTTCCGGCCCGAGCTCGAAGACATCCACATGAACGTGGAGCGTCGGCTCCTGGAGCTGGTGGGCGAGGTCGGCGGCAAGCTGCACACCGGGCGCTCGCGCAACGACCAGATCGCGCTCGACGAGCGGCTCTACCTCAAGGAGGTGGCCGCGCGCACCGGCGAGGTGCTCCGGGCCGTGCAGCGGGCGCTGGTGGCGCGCGCCGCCGAGACGGTGGACACGCCGATGCCCGGCTACACCCACATGCAGCGCGCGCAGCCCATCGTGCTGGCCCACCATCTGCTGGCCTACGTCTTCATGCTGCAGCGGGACCGCGAGCGGTTCGCCGCCGGCGCCGCCCGCGCCGACGTGCTGCCGCTGGGGGCCGCCGCGCTCGCCGGCGCGGCCTTCCCGATCGATCGCGCGGCGCTGGCCCGCGATCTCGGCTTCGCCGCCGTCACGCTCAACAGCCTCGACGCGGTGAGCGATCGGGACTACATCATCGAGTATCTGGCCGCCGCCGCCATCACCGGCATGCACCTCTCGCGACTGGCCGCCGACCTGGCGCTGTGGGCCACCGCGGAGTTCGGCTTCGTCGAGTTCTCCGACGCCTTCGCCACCGGCTCGTCGATCATGCCGCAGAAGAAGAACCCCGACGTGGCCGAGCTGATCCGCGGCAAGAGCGGGCGCTTCTACGGCAACCTCATGGCGGTGCTCACCCTGATGAAGGGGCTGCCGCTGGCGTACAACTCGGACATGCAGGAGGACAAGGAGGCGTTCTTCGACTCGGTCGACACGCTGGAGGCGATCGGCGGCGTTCTGCCGCCCATGCTGGCCTCGCTCACCTTTCGCACCGAGCGCATGCGCACCGCGGCCGGCGAGAACTTCGCGACCGCGACCGACCTGGCCGACTACCTCGTGCGCAAGGGGCTGCCGTTCCGCGACGGCCACGAGATCGTGGGCAAGGTCGTCCGCTACGCGCTCGAGCGTGGCGTCACCCTGGAGCAGCTCGATCTCGAGGCGCTCCGGCGCTTCTCCGACCGGTTCGGTCCGGACGTTCATCAGGCCTTGACCGTCGAAGCCTCCCTGCGCGCCCGTTCCGTCGTGGGGGGCACCGCGCCGGACGCCGTGCGGCAGGCGCTCGCTCAGGCTCGCGCACTGATCGAAGCATGACGGTCACCGGCCGCCGGGCGCTGGCGCTGGCGGCGGTCGCGCTGGCGCTGGCCATCGGCGCCTGCGGACGCAAGGGGGCGCCGGTGGCGCCCGAGCGTCGGGTGCCGATGCAGGTGATCGACCTCGAGGGCGTGCTGCGGAACGGGGTCGTGGAGCTGACCTGGACCGCGCCGCGCCGCCGCGCCGACAACACGCGTCTGATCGATCCCGGCGTGTCGCGGCTCTACCGCACCGAGGACAGCGGCCAGGGCGAGCCGCGCCCGGCGATGCTGGTCGACGATCGGATCGTCGGGTACAAGGAGATCGCCAGCTTCAAGCTGGGCGATCCCGCGGCGCCGACCGCGCAGCGCGGACGCTTCACGTTCACCGATCGCAACCTCACGCTCGGTCACCGCTACACGTACGTCGTCACCTCGACCGACCGCGAGGGTCGGACCAGCGCGCCGTCGCGCCGGCTGAGCCTGGCCATCATCGCCGCGCCCGAGGCTCCCGAGGACGTGCGCGCCGTGCCCGGCGACCGCGAGGTGCACCTGTCCTGGCGTCCGCCCACCAAGCTCACCGACGGCGGTCCGGTCGAGAC
>Ga0075428_100002767_pt1 | contig 19097 bp, 17 predicted proteins | sample RhiMetdeltSRZDD2_FD_75291 | JGI IMG/M metagenome (GOLD analysis project Ga0075428, IMG submission 75291) | Populus rhizosphere microbial communities from Tennessee, USA - Rhizosphere MetaG P. deltoides SRZDD2 | ecosystem: Host-associated > Plants > Roots > Rhizosphere > Soil | place: USA... | reverse complement strand
GCTGCGGCGTTCGGTGAAGTGCTGTTCTTCTCGGTGCCGTACGCAGCGCTGCCGGAGCTGGGACGCGAGCTCGCCGCCGAGATCAAGGGCAAGATCGTGCTCGACGCCAGCAATCCCGTTCCCACCCGGGACGGCGACATGGCAAAAGAAGCGCTCGCAAAAGGCACGGGCGTCGCGTCGCCGGAGCTACTGCCCGGTGCGCGGCTCGTACGCGTATACAACGCCGTGAACTACAACCGTATGCGTGAAGATGCGCATCGCGCCGGGGAACGCCTCGGCATTCCAGTCGCCGGCGACGATGCGCAGGCAGTCAAGACGGCCGTGCGCCTGGTGCAGGATGCCGGCCACGAGGCGGTCGTGGTCGGCGGGCTCGCGCGCGCCCGCGAGTTCGACTACGGTTCGCCCGTATTCGTGAAGCACATGACGGCGGCGGAGCTGCGCAAGGCGCTCGGCGTCAACCGGTAGAAGAGCGTGACACGTGACAGGTGACACGTGACACGTGCGCCGGGCTGGCTGGCGCGGCTGGTCGCGGCGCGGCCGGAAGAAGTGCGTGCGCTCCTGTGGTCGTTCGCATACTTCTTCTGCCTGCTGGCGGGCTACTACGTGCTGCGGCCGCTGCGCGACGAGATGGGAATCGCGGGCGGAGTGCGCAACCTCCAGCACCTCTTCACCGCGACCTTCGTGGTGATGCTCGCGGCGGTACCGGCCTTCGGGGCGGTCGTCGCGCGCCTGCCGCGCCACCGCTTCATTCCGCTGGTCTATCACTTCTTCGTCGCCAACATCCTGATTTTCTGGCTGCTGCTCACGCTCGATGTAGCCAAGGTGCACGTCGCGCGCGTCTTCTTCGTCTGGGTGAGCGTGTTCAACCTCTTCGCCGTGTCGGTGTTCTGGGCGTTTATGGCCGATCTCTTTTCCTCCGAACAGGGCAAGCGCCTCTTCGGCTTCATCGCCGCCGGCGGATCCGCGGGCGCGCTGACCGGTCCCGCGCTGACGGTGTGGCTCGTGGGGCCGCTCGGCCCCGTCAACCTCCTGATCGTGGCGGCGCTCCTGCTGGAGGCTGCAGTGCTGTGCGCGGGCCGGCTGGAATCCACGGCGGCACGCACCGCCGCCGCGAACCCGCGGCAGGAGAGCGCGCCGGCGGCAGCCGCGAAGCTCGGCGGGAGCAGCTTCTCCGGCTTTCTCCTGGTGCTGCGCTCTCCCTACCTGGCGGGCATCGCGCTCTGGGTCGCGCTGCTGTCGCTCGCGGGCACATTCCTCTATTTTCAGCAGGCGAATATCGTCGCCGCCGCTTCGGACGATCCCGCGGTGCGCACGCGCATCTTCGCGACCATAGACCTCGCCGTGGGCGTGACGACGCTCGTCGTCCAGAGCCTGGCGACGGGCCGGCTGATCGCGCGCTTCGGCGTGGGACCCGCGGCTGCGTTCCTGCCGCTCGTCTTCGCCGCGGGTTTCGCCGTCCTTGCCTCAAGTCCTGTGCTCGCGACGGTCATCGCTTTCCAGGCGATCCAGCGCGCGGCGAATTTCGCGATCTCGAACCCGGCGCGCGAGATACTGTTCACCGTGGCGAGCCGCGAGGAGAAGTACAAGGCGAAATACGTGATCGACGGGGTGACGTTCCGCGGCGTAGATGCCGCGAGCGGCTCGCTGTTCGCGGCTTTGCGCGGCGCCGGAGTGGAGCTCTCCACGATTTCCTGGTCCACCGTACCGGTAGCGATCGGCTGGTTTATCCTTGCCCTGGCCCTTGGACGGGCGCAGGAGCGCCGGGCCGCCGCAAGCAGCGGGCGTGATTGGTGAGTGGTGCTCCATGATGAAGCGTGATTCGTCTTCGTCCCGGCTTCGCCTTTCGCTCGGGACCAATCGCCAATCACCAATCACGAATCACGCTTTTCTGGCAGCAGAACCGCTGGAATCGGCAGTTGCAGCCTGATCTCGAGACGGGTGGCTCAATGCGGATCGCGATCATCACCGCGTACTTCGACGAAGACCGGGCAACCGTCGAACGGTGTATCGAATCGGTCCGTGCCCAGGAGTTTCCCGTCGAGCACATACTCGTGGCCGACGGCCGTCCGCACGACTGGATCCCGGCCACGGGTGTGCGCCACGTCACGCTCGACCGCTCGCACGGCGATTTCGGCGACACCCCGCGCATGATCGGCCTCATGCTCGCGATCCGGGAGGGGTTCGATGCGATCCAGTTCCTCGACGCCGACAATCTCGTCTTTCCGCAACACGCGGCGATGGCGGTGACGCTGATGCGCGAGAACGCGGTGCACATGGTCGTGCTGAAGCGGGCCTTCCTGCGACCGGACGGCTCCGCATTGAATTTCAAGTCCGACGAAGACGAGTCGCTCTCCACGATAGACACCAATTGCTACCTGTTTGCGCGTCCGGCATTTCCAACGGCTCTCAAATGGGCATTGATCCCGAAGGAGCTCTCGTTCATCGGCGACCAGGTGTTCCGCAGCGTATTCAGCAAGGTGGGGCATCCGATCGTCGTCGCGCCCGAACCTACCGTGGGCTACCGGTGCATGTGGGAGCGCGTCTACCGGGCGGCAGGCGAAGAACCGCCACCGGGCTGCCGCGACCTGAGCGAGCAACGCGAGAAGGCGGCTCAATGGTGGACCGCACTGGACGACGACCGGCGCGCTGAAATACAAGCGGCGCTAGGGATAAAAATCACCGTCAGCTAGAACCTATCTGAAATCAGCCACAGAGATCACCGAGAACACACAGAACAATAAGTGCGTCTCACACCTAACATGTCGCAATCGGACTCTGTGTTCTCAGTAGTCAAGCCGGGTTGCGTTCAGGCTGCAGGCCTCTCAGGCCAAGAATCAGCCATGAAGATCTTGAGAACACAGAGGGAAAATGGTTTCACCCTCTGTGAATTCTCTGTGTTCTCTGTGGCAAGAATAGGGCCAGTCATCCGGCACGGCGCCCGTGCTTCGCTTCCATGCGCTCGGCCACCCCGGGCTCGAGTGATTTCGATCCTCAGCCGGGCTTGAACGCCGGCAGCCCCTCGCCCAGCTCCGTCACGCCGGTCAGCCGCCGCCACCCGTCGCGGTCCCAGCCCGCCACGCGCTCGACCTCGCGGCCGCTTTCGTAGCGGATCAGCGTCGGCGTGATCTCGATCCCGTTCAGCCAGGAATGATCCAGCTCGCGATCGTCCACGATGCTCGCCACGCCCCCGGGGAATTGCGGATCGTCCTGCGACACCACCTGGAACGCGGCGCTCTGCTGCGCAAGGTCGCGCATGACCGGCTCGACCAGCGTGCAGGTCGGGCATGCCCGCTTGGCGAATACCACGAGTCCGTCGGCTATCAGCATAGGAAGGTCGCGAATCTTCGCTGTGACGTATAGTCTAACCGAGGTGACCCTTGCGGAGGACGAGCCATGCACATCCCATCGGCAGCACTATTGCCCTCGATCCGCGTTCATCCGTGTTCATTCGTGGTTCCCGCTTTTCTGCCCCTGACCGGCTGCGCCGACCTCTACTGGGAGAAACCCGGTGTGGGCGCCGCCGCCCTCGACCAGGATCTCCAGCAGTGCACACAGCGGGCACGGCTGGACGCCCGGCGCGGGGAGACTCCCAGGCTCGACGCGCCGCTGGTGCTCCAGGCCGACCCTCTGGGCCGTCCCGTCGTCGTCCCGTCCAGCCCGCGCAGCACGGACCGCTTCCTGGCGGAGCACGATCTCACCGCCGCCTGCATGCGCACCAAAGGGTACGTACAACAGCAGGCGAAGCGATGACCAACAGAGAAGACTCGAGATTCCCCTCCTTCATCTAGGAGGGGTGGCGCGCGACAGCCCGCCGGGGTGGTCATGTCAACATTGGCGCCTGGATGCAACGCGTACTGACACTACTGAATCAAGGCAAACTCGGTGAAATATGGCCTGGGAAGACTTGGAACGCTGTTTCTATCGGCAGGATCGGTGTTCCAAGAGATTTCAACGCACCAACGTGACACTGATGGTCGCCGGGCCGTCATCACGACAGCAAGCCCTCCTGAATGCGGGCTCCATGTACAGAAGCTGGGGATATGAATGAATGTTCATCGCCCCGCGCGGCGTCGGCTGTTGAAAGTTGTGGCAGGATCAGCGGCTTGTGCTTTTGTGAGTAATGCCATGCCTCAAACCACGTCGACCCACCAACGCCCGATCCCCCGCACGGGTGAGCGCCTGCCTGTCATCGGCCTCGGCACCTGGCAGACCTTCGATGTCGGGCCGAACGCACCCGAGCGCGCGGAGCTGACCGAGGTGATGCGGCGCTTCGCCGCGCAGGGTGGGCGCGTCGTCGATTCTTCGCCGATGTACGGCCAGGCCGAGCGCGTCGTGGGCGACGTGACCGGAGACCTAAACGCGCGCGAGAGGCTTTTTTTCGCCACCAAGGTCTGGACCAGCGGGCGCGACGCCGGCATCCGGCAGATGGAGACCTCCCTCAAGCTGATGCGCGCCGGAACGATGGATCTCATGCAGGTGCACAACCTGCTCGACCTCGACACGCACTCACGAACGCTGCGGGATTGGAAGGCTGCCGGCCGGATACGCTACCTCGGTATCACCCATTATCATGCCGGGGCGCACGCCGACCTCGAGCGGCTGCTCAAGACCCGGGAATGGGATTTCGCGCAGTTCAACTACTCGCTCGCCGAGCCCGAGGCCGAAGCGCGGCTCCTCCCGGCGTGCGCCGAGCTGGGCGTGGCGGTGATCGTCAACCGCCCCTTCGCGGAGGGCGCGCTCTTTCGCCGGGTGAAAGGCAGGGAGCTGCCGTCGTGGGCGGCCGAGATCGACTGCGCGAGCTGGGCGCAGTTCTTCCTCAAGTGGATCGTCTCTCATCCGGCCGTGACCTGCGCCATCCCGGGCACCTCTCGCGTCGTGCACCTCGAGGACAACCTGAAAGCCGGTCTCGGGCGGCTGCCGGACGCCGCCATGCGGCGGCGCATGGCGCAGGAATTGTCCCGAAGCTGACCCAGGCTAAAGCTTCACCGCCAAGGCCGCAATGCCCGCGAAGGAAAAGAAAAGCCTCACCGCCAAGTCCGCGGGGGGACGCCAAGGGAATAACAATAAAATCAAACCCAAGAAAAGAACGCGAAGACAACGCCAAGTATGGGAATGGCCACGGTGAGGGTATGACCTCCTGGGATTCCGCTTCAGTGTCCACACTGCCCACATCCGCGACGGCATCAAGCGCGTCGCGAATCGCTTGTAACGCGCGGAATCTATCCCTACCGGACCGGTGGCATTACCGCCCCTTGGCGTTGTCTTGGCGGACTTGAGGTTGAATTTATTATTATCCCTTCGCGTCCTGGACTGCGGAGGGCGGAGCAGTGCCTGCGCCACTGGGCATAGGTGCGACCCCGGAGCAGGCCGAGCGCGCCGGTTCATTCCGCAGTCCTCATGCGCGCCTCTGCGGTCGCATCCCCAAAAAACGGGGCCCCTGCTCCGCGGCTCCGGCGCGCCGATCTCCGCGGTAAAGCTTTTCTGCGCCTTCCTCCGCGTCCTTTGCGTCCTGAGCGGTGAAGCGTTTCTTGAACTTAAGCCGGCCGTGCCAGGAAATCCGCCCACAGCTCCTCGTACACCGCCTCCAGGTCGCGCGTAGTGCGCGCGGTGTCGAAGAGCGGCGCCGTCGCACGATTCGCTGCAAGCCGCGCCCGCAGCGCCGAAAGCGCCGCCGGGTCGCTGGCGAGCCCGAGCGCGAGCGCTTCGTACTCCGTGAGCGACGTGGTGATCATGTCGGGCAGCCCGACCGCTTGCAGCACGCTGCCCGCCACGCGCGAAGCGAACGTTTCGCCGGCGCACGTCAGCACGGGAACACCCGCCCACAGGGCATCGCTGGCCGTGGTGTGCCCGTTGCATGGAAAGGTGTCCAGGAAGAGGTCCGCGGCGGCCATCCTTGCCAGGTGCGGCCCGGCGGGGAGCGTCGGGGCGAATACCAGGCGCTCCGCGCCCACGCCGCGCGCCTGTGCCTCGCGCCGCAGGTAGTCCGGCGCCTCGGCGTTGGACGCCCACAACCACAGCACGCTGGCCGGCGTTTCGTTGAGCAGCCGGCACCAGATCGCGAATATCTCAGGCGTGATCTTGTAGGTCTGATTGAAGCAGCAGAACACGAGGCCTTCCGCCGGCAGTCCGCATTCGGCGCGCGAGGGTGGATCGGGCACGACGCGCCTGTCGTCGTTGCACTGGTAGGAGTTGGGGAGGTACTTGATCCGCTCCGAGTAGCCCGCAGCGAGCCCGGGCGGCACGATGAAGCGATCCGCGATGAGACAGTCGAGATAATCAGCGCCGGTCGTTCCGGGATATACGAGGTATGCGGCCTGCACCGGAGCGGGACGGCGCTCGAGGATACCGGGCCGGGCGCCCCGGTTGTAGCCCTGGCCATCGACGAGGATATCGATGCCGCGCCCGTGAATGGCGCGAGCGGCCTCGTCGTCGCTCATGGCGCGGAGATCCAGGAAATCGTCGAGCGCGGCGCGCGCCCGGTCGAAGACCTCGCGCGGGGAGTCCCGGTCGCACGACAGCCCCACGACCTCGAAGCGCCCGCGGTCGTGGCGCTCCAGCACGCCGATCAGCAAGCGGGTCGTCGCGTCCCCGCGAAAATGCGCGGTGCAATAGCCGATGCGCAGCCTGCGCTTCGGCTCCCGGCTCAAGGTGAAGCGCGGCCGTTGGCCCTGCCCGCGCGCTCCGCCCAGCAGCCTGCGCGCGTATTTCTCGGCGCAGCGCCTCTGCTCCAGCGCAGTCGTGCCGGGCAGCACCATGAAATAGAACGGCGAAACGCCGCACTCGGGGGCCGCGGCAACGTAGTCTCGTATGCGCTCGGCGTCCTCGCGCAGGCCCGCCCAGTCGCAGAGGTGCTGGCGCATGTGCACCAGGTCCGCCAGGATTTCCATCTGCCCCGGCCGCAGCTCGAGCGCCCTCCCGAGCGCGTGCTTCGCCTCTGCATAGCGGCCCAGCACGTACAGCGCGCCGCCCAGCGCGACGTTCATCTCCACCGACTGCGGTGCGAGCGCCACCGCGCGCTGGAACGGCTCGATTGACGCGGCGGCGCCGCGCGACATCAGCAGCGCGCGGCCGGCATTGCCCCAGGCGAAGCCATCACCGGGATTCAACTCGAGGGCCCGGCGAAAGTGATCGAGCGCAGTCTCGGGATCGTTCGCCATCAACCGCACCGACCCCAAGTTGTTGTGCGCCGCCGCGTGGCCGGGCTCGAGCCGGATCGCCTCCATGAGGTGGGTCGTGGCGCGATCCACGTCGCCGAGGTCCTTGAGCACGGCCCCGAGGTTGCTGTGCGTATCGGCCGCGTCGGGCCTGGCGTACACGGCGCGCTCGAACCATTCCACGGCCTGCGGCAGGCGCCGCGTAATGGTCGATATCACGCCCAGGTTGTGCAGCGCACCGTGATGCGCGGGGTCCAGTCCGACGATCTGCCGGTAGATCCGTTCGGCGGCGCCGAGATCGCCCGCGGTCCGGGCAGTGAGCGCCGCGGAAAGCAGTTGCTCGATCCCGGATTTTGTATCAGGCTGCGACAATGTTCCGTTCATCCTTCGACGGCTAGTGGCATTTTCGGGTCTGCGCGCCATTGCAGCAACCAGCCGGGTCCTGGCGCGGCTGGCGCTGGCCGGCGGGCTACTGTTCGCTCCAGGCTGTGCCATGGTGCAGATGGGCTATACGCATCTCGACACCCTGGCAGCCTTCAAAGCGGATGAATACTTCGATCTCGATCCCCAGCAGAAGCAGGAGTTTCGCGTCCGCTTCGACCGCCTGCACGAGTGGCACCGCCGCGAGCAGTTGCCGGAGTACGTCGCGTTCCTGACCGAAACGAAGTCCAGGGTGTCACGACCCCCGACGCGCGAGGACGTCGTCTGGATCACCGAGGGTCTCAAGGCGCGCTACCGCCTCATCGCACAGCGCGCGGCCCCGGATGCGGCGGTGCTCCTGGCCACGCTGCGGCCGGAGCAGCTTGCCGCAGCACAGAAGCAATGGGACGACGACAACCGCAGGTTCATCCGCGAGCGCCGCCTCAAGGCCGGTGCCGAGGAGCGTAAGCGCGCTCGCACAGAGCGCGCCCTCGACGAGATCCGCAAGTGGACGAGCAGCCTCACCCCGGAACAGGAACGCAGCATCACCGTACTCTCGGAGAAGCTGCCGGCGATCAGCGAGCTGCGGCTGCAGGACCGGATACGCCGCCAGCGCGAGTTCCGGCAGCTGCTGGAATCCCGCGCGAGCAGCGATTTCGCCCCGCGCCTGACGCGCTACCTGGTCGACTGGGAGAGCGGGCGCGCGCCGGAATACGACCGCATCCTCACCGAGTGGTGGGACATGCGCCAGGACTATTTCGTCACCATCTACAAGCTCCTTACGCCCGAGCAACGGGCGGCGGTGGTGCGCCGCCTGCAGGATTACATAGACGACTTTACGAAGCTCGCGCAGCAGCGCTAGGCGCGCTGCGAGCTTCGGGCTGCCAGCTTCCAGCTCCCGGTTTCGGGTGTTACCTGGTTGGAGGAGCTCGTGGCTCGTAGCTCGTGACCCGTAGCTGGCGGCTGGTAGCTGGTGGCTCGTAGCTGGTAGCCGGCGGCTGCTAGAATCCAGCCATGCCCCAATTCTCCGGCCGCATCGTTTCCAAGCTCCCGCACGTCGGCACGACCATCTTCACGATCATGTCGCGGCTCGCGGCCGAGCACAACGCGATCAACCTGTCCCAGGGATACCCCGACTTCGATTGCGCGAAAGAGCTGCGCGATCTCGTCACCAAGTACGTCAACTCGGGCCTGAACCAGTATCCGCCCATGGCGGGCGTGATGCGCCTGCGCGAGCGCATCGCGGAAAAGTGCGAAGCGCTCTACGGGCAGAGCTACGACCCGGAGCACGAGGTGACGGTGGTGCCGGGAGCGACCTACGGCATCTTCAACGCCGTCGCGACGCTGGTGCGTCCCGGGGACGAGGTGATCCTCTTCGAGCCCACCTATGACTGCTACGGCCCCGCCGTCGAAGTGGCCGGCGGCGTCCCCGTGTACATCCGGCTCAACTATCCCGACTACAGCATCGACTGGACCGAGGTGCAGCGCGCGATCACGCCCCGCACGCGCGCGCTGATTGTGAATACGCCCAACAATCCCACCGCGAGCGTCCTCTCGGGCGAGGACATGCGGATGCTCGATGGAATACTGCGGGGAACCGACGTCGTGGTGATCAGCGACGAGGTCTACGAGCACATCGTCTTCGACGGCCACCGGCACGAGGGCGCGGCGCGCTACCCGGGGCTTGCGGAGCGCAGCTTCATCGTGTCCTCGTTCGGCAAGACCTACAGCGTGACGGGCTGGAAGATGGGGTACGTGCTCGGGCCGAGGGAGCTGATGAACGAGTTCCGCAAGGTGCACCAGTTCAACGTGTTCGTGACCAACGGCCCGCTGCAGTACGCGTTCGCGGAGTACATGGAAAAGCCCGAGGCCTACCTGTCGCTCGCGGCTTTCTACCAGCGCAAGCGCGACTTCTTTCTCGAAGGTATCAAGGGCTCGCGCTTCAAGCCGCTGCCCTCGCGCGGCACTTTCTTCCAGAACCTGTGCTACGACGCGATCAGCGACGAGAAGGACACGGACCTGGCGATCCGGCTGACGACGGAGCGCGGCGTGGCGTCGATACCGGTGTCGGTCTTCTACCGCGAGCCGCCGGGGCACAGGGTGCTGCGGTTCTGTTTTGCGAAGTCGGAGGAGACGCTGGCGCGAGGTGCCGAGATCCTTTGCAGGATCTGAACAAGGAGTGATGAGTACTGGTGATGAGGTACTGGTGATGGAGTATTGGTGATGAATACCGGCGCAGTCCATCACCATTTTCCCATCACCACTTCCCATCACCATCATTCATCACTATTTTTGGCCTCCACCGCCCGAGGAACATCCGAGTGAAGCTGTGGTACCAAAGCATGTCCCGCCAGAAAGCCTGGGGCGAGTACAACGCCGCGCTCGCGCGCATCCTCGACTCGGTTCGGGACCCGGGCACCAGGATCGACGTGCACGGCATCACGAAGATCGGCGGGACGACGCCGCAGTTTCACTATCTCGATTACCTGGAGACCGGCGAGGTGCTCGCCAACGTGCAGGCGGCGATGCGCAAGGGCTACGACGCTTTCCTGATCGGGAACATCGGCGACCCCGGGCTGCAGGCGGCGCGCGAGATCGCCACCATGCCGGTGCTGGCGCTCGGCGAGACGAGCGCCCATCTGGCCAGCATGATGGGACGCAGCTTCTCGCTGGTGACGATCAACGACAAGTTCACGCAGCGCATCGTCGACAACATCGCGCACTACGGCCTCTCGAGCCGGCTGGCGGCCGTCAACCGCATGAAGCTCGAGCGCATCCTGCACCTCGACGCCGGCTTCCGCGACCCGCGCCTGCGCAAGGAGATCTTCAGGCAATTCATGAAAGCGGCGGACGCCAACATCGACGCAGGCGCCGAGGTGATCGTCCCGGCGGGCGGGGTGGTCATGGCGCTCCTCGCCGATGCCGGCGTGCACGAAGCGGGCCGCGGCACACCCATCCTGAACGGCATCACGGCGCTCGTGAAAACGGCCGAAGCGGTGGTGAAGATAAACCGCATCATGGGCGGCACCTTCACCAGCAAGCGCCTGCACTACGCCCCGCCCACGGGCGACCAGATAGCCGAGATCCGCAAGTACTATGGGGACGTCTACCCCTCGGTGAAGAGCAGCCGCACGGCACGCAGGAAAGCGAGCCGGGGAAGCAAGGGCAGATGATCCTGGAGGAAGCCTCGAGAGTGACCGCGGCCGCCGCGCGAACGGCATTTTTCGCCGTTCTGGCGCTCGCATCGATTGGAGCAGTCGGAGCGCAGACCTATCCGGCGAAGCCCGTGCGCCTGATCGTTCCCTTCGCGCCCGGGGGCGGCACGGACATCCTGGCGCGCATACTGTGCCAGCGCCTGACGGAGGCCATGGGACAGCCGTTCATCGTGGAGAACCGCGGCGGCGCGGGCGGCATCATCGGCGCCGAGCTCGCCGCGAAATCGCCCGCCGACGGCTACACGCTCCTTCTCGGCAGCCCGGGCTCCCTGGCCATCAATCCCGCGCTGCTGCCGCGCATGAACTACGACTCCCTGCGCGACTTCGCGCCGATCACCCTTGCAACGATCAGCGCCTTCACCCTGGTCATCCATCCGTCGCTACCGGTGAAATCGGTAAAGGACCTGGTTGCTCTGGCCAGGGCGAAATCGGGACAACTCAACTACGGATCGGGCGGCAATGGCTCGGTCGCGCATTTTTCCGTGGAGCAGTTCAAGGCGCTCGCGGGCATCAACATCGTGCACGTGCCCTACAAGGGTTCGGCCCCCTCGCTCACCGACCTGGTCGCCGGGCAATTGCAGATGACGATAGAGAACATGCCGGTCACGCTCCCCCACGTGCGCTCGGGGAGATTGAGGATGCTCGCGGTCGGCACGAAGACCCGCTCGGCGTTCGTGCCGGACCTTCCGACGATCAGCGAAGCCGGCGTGCCCGGCTACGAATCCAGCACCGCCTTCGGGGTTCTTGCTCCCGCGAAGACATCCCCCGCCATCGTCGCCCTGCTCAACACCGAGCTCGTGAAAGCTCTGCGCAGTCCCGACACAAGGGAAAAACTGACCGGCCTGACCATGGAGCCCGTGGGCGGCACCCCCGAGCAATACTCCACGCACATCAAGGAAGAACTGGCGAAATACGCCCGGATCGTGAAGGCGGCGGGGATCAAGGCCGACTGAGGAACAAGGATGAGGGATGAAGGATGAGGGATGACCTGCTCTGTAAGGCTCAAGACCAGGTCATCCTTCCACGTTCCACGTTCATCCTTTCCTCCTGCCGCCGGCAATTGTTCTAGAATGTGGTCCCTGCCGGCCTCTCCGGCGGCGGGAGGAGAAACCCATGCCGAACTACAACCTGCGAGTAAACGGCGCGACTCGCAACGCGAATGTCGAGCCCGACACCCCGCTGCTCTACGTCCTGCGCAACGATCTCGAGCTGAACGGCCCGCGCTTCGGCTGCGGTCTGTCCCAATGCGGCGCCTGCACGGTACTGCTGGACGGCACGCCCGCACGCTCTTGCGTGCTGCCGGTCTCGGCAGTGGGCGCAAAAAGCGTCACCACTCTTGAAGGCCTGGGAACGGCGGACAAGCCCCATCCGCTGCAGAAGGCGTTTATCGAGGAGCAGGCGGCGCAGTGCGGCTACTGCGCCAACGGCATGATCATGAGCGCCAAGGCGCTCCTCGACAGGACGCCGACACCAACCGAGGCGCAGATCAGGAAAGCGCTGGCGGCGAATCTCTGCCGCTGCGGCACGCACAACCGCATCGTGCGCGCGGTTCAACGCGCCGCGAAGGAGGTGGCATGAGACGCGGAGCAGGGGCCCCATTCATGGGGATGCGACCGTCGAAGGCCACGAGCCACCGACGTGGAGCGGCAAATTCAACCGATGACGTAGCAGAGGTGGCCGTGATGACAACCTCCCGCCGCGATTTCCTCAAGTCCGCCGGCGCCATCACCGTCGCCTTCAGCTGGAGCGTCCCGTCCGTGCTCGCGCAGCAGGCCGCGCGCCCGGCCCTTCCCGGCAGCCTCAACACGAACCGCATGCTCGACGGCTGGATCCGCGTCAACGCGAACGGCACGGTCACCGTGTTCACCGGCAAGTGCGAGCTGGGCCAGGGCATACTGACGGCGCTCGCGCAGATCGCGTCCGACGAACTCGACGTCGGCTACGAGCGCATCGAGATGGTGTCCGCCGACACGGCGCGCACCCCGAACGAAGGCATGACCGCGGGCAGCCAGTCGGTGGAGAACAGCGGCACCGCGCTGCGTTTCGCGTGCGCCGAAGCGCGCCAGATCCTGCTCGACATCGCTTCGAAGAAGCTGGGCGTGCCGGTCGCGAGCCTGTCCGTCTCGGACGGCACGGTGACGGGCTCGGGAAAAGTCACCTACTGGGACCTCGCGCGCGAGGCGAATCTCGAGCGCGAGGCCTCGGCCCATGCGAAGCCCAAGCCTGCCGCGCAGCACAGGATGATCGGCAAGAACGTCCCGCGCCGCGACATTCCGTCGAAGATGACCGGCGGGCGCAGCTTCGTGCAGGACGTGCGGCTGCCCGGCATGGTTTTCGGTCGCGTTGTGCGGCCTCCTTCATACCGCGCCCAGCTCAAGTCGTTCGATGAAGCCGCGATCAAGGCCATGCCCGGCGTGATCGCGGTGGCGCGCGACGGCAGCTTTCTCGCCGTCGCGGCCGAGCGCGAGGAACAGGCGATCAAGGCCGCGCAGGCGATGCGTGCGTCGGCGAAATGGAGCGAAACCCCGGATCTTCCGCCGCCGATGCCCGCCCTCTTCGATCACCTGCAGGAGATGAAGTCGCAGGATATCGTGATCAGCCAGAAGATTCCGGCAGTCCCCGCCGGGGGCAGAATCACCACCCACGAAGCGACCTACAAGCGCCCGTTCCAGGCGCATGCATCGATGGCGCCCTCGTGCGCCGTGGCGCAGTTCAGGGACGGCAAGTACTCGGTGTGGACGCACAGCCAGGGCGTGTTCCCGCTGCGCGGCGACCTCGTCAAGGTGCTGAAAGTCCCGGCGTCGAACATAACCTGCACGCACGTCGAGGGCGCCGGCTGCTACGGTCACAACGGCGCAGACGACGTCGCGCTCGATGCGGCGCTGCTCGCGCGCGCGACCGGGGGCCGCCCGGTCAAGCTGCAGTGGATGCGCGAGGACGAGTTCGGCTGGGAGCCGTACGGCTCCGCGATGGTGATGAAGATGCAGGCGCGGCTCGACGATTCGGGCAGCATCGTGCACTGGCAGCACGAAGTCTGGAGCCACCCCCATTCCACGCGCCCGGCGAGTACGCCGGGCGGCAACCTGCTGGCGGGCTGGCACATCGCGGATCCGGTGCCGATCGGCGTTCCCGAGAATTCGCCGCAGCCTTCGGGGGCGGCGGACCGCAACTCGGTGCCGCTCTACGATTTCCCCGGCCAGAAGGTCCTGCTGCACTACGTCACCGACATGCCGGTTCGCGTGTCCGCGTTGCGCGGCCTGGGCGCCTACGCCAACGTCTTCGCCCTCGAGTCGTTCATGGACGAGATGGCGGCGGCGGCCGGCGCCGACCCGGTCGAGTTCCGGCTGCGGCACATGAAGGATCCCCGGGCGCGCGCGGTAATCGAAACCTGCGCGCAAAAAGCGGGCTGGAAGCCCGGTCGGAAGGGCGACGGCACGCGCGGACGCGGCTTCGCGTTTGCAAAGTACAAGAATCTCGCGGCTTATTGCGCGGTGGTGACCGACGTCGAGGTGGACCGGCGCACGGGCAAGGTGCGCGTGACGAAAGCCGTGTCGGCCGTGGATGCCGGGCTCGTCGTCAATCCCGACGGCGTGGTGAACCAGATCGAGGGCGGCATCATACAGTCGACCAGCTGGACCCTGAAGGAGCACGTCGGTCACGACCGCCAGCGGATCACGATGCGCTCGTGGGCGGACTATCCGATCCTGACGTTCCCCGAAGTGCCGGCGATCGAGGTGCATCTCATCAACCGTCCCGAGGAGCGTTCCCTGGGCGCCGGCGAAGGCTCGCAGGGTCCGACCGGCGCCGCGATCGCCAACGCTGTCGCCCATGCCACCGGCGCGCGCATCCGCGACCTGCCCTATTCACCCAAGCGGGTGCTGACGGCGTTGGGGGAGACGAAGTCGCGTGCCGCCTGAGAAAGAAACGGCGTGATACGTGATAGGTGATACGTGATACGTAACCGGCCTGAGGGAATGAATATGAAACGCAATCTAGTCGTCTTGACCGCTCTCCTCCTGGTAACGGGAACCGCGTCGGCGCAGCAGTGGCCGACGAAGCCGATACGCTTCGTCGCGCCCTTCGCGCCCGGTGGCGGCACCGATCTCATCGGGCGCGTCGCCGCCCAGAAGTTGACCGAGGCGGTGATGCAGCAGGTGCTCGTGGACAACCGCCCCGGCGCCGGGGGCACGCTCGGAGCCGAGATCGGGGCCAAATCGCCGCCTGATGGCTACACGTTCACCATCATTGCGGGCAGTTATTCCGTGAACCCCGGCCTCTACAAGCTGGCCTTCGATCCCGTCAACGACATCACCGCGGTCATCCAGTTGTCGCAGGGGCCGCTCCTGATCGTGGTGCACCCGTCTCTTCCGGCAAAGAACATCAAGGAGCTCCTGGCGATCGCAAAAACAAGGAAGGGCGGCCTGTCTTACGCTTCCAGCGGCCAGGGCAGCATCGTGCATCTCGCGACCGAATTGTTCCTGCACACCACGGGCGTCAAGGCGGTGCACATCCCGTACAAGGGCACCGGGCCGGCTATTACCGACACGATGGCCGGCCAGACGCAGATGCTGTGGGGAAGCATCGGACCGACACTGCCGGTGGTGAAGAACGGCCGGTTGCGCGCCATAGCGGTAACTACGGCCAAGCGCATACCCGCGCTGCCGGACGTGCCGACCGTCATGGAGTCGGGTGTGCCGGGTTACGAAGTGGTCCTGTGGCACGGACTGATCGGACCCAAAGGCCTGCCGCGCCCCATCGTCGACCGGGTGAACGCCGAATTGAACAAGGCGCTGAAGGCAAAGGACATGGAAGAGAAGCTCGCCACGGACGGCGTTTCCTCGGCCGGCGGCACGCCCGAGCAGTTCGCGTCCCTGATCAAGCGCGACATCGAGATCTGGCGCAAGGTGATACAGACGGCCGGCGTGAAGCCGGAATAGGAACGGACCATGGCAGAGAATTCTGGCGCAGCAGTTGTCGTAGGGGCGGGTCCCGGGCTGGGCTCGGCGCTCGCGCGGCGGTTTGCCCGGGCGGGCATGAAGGTCGCGGTGGCGCGCCGGAATGGGGGCGAGCTGGAAGGCCTGACGAAGGAGCTGGGCGCGGGCGCGCGCGCGTATTCCTGCGACGCGACCGACGAGGCGGCGGTGCAGAAGCTCTTCGCCGCGGTGGCTGGTGATTTAGGCGCCCCGACGCTCGTCGCATTTAACGCCGCCGGCTCCATACGCAAGGGCGTCCTCGAGACGACCGCCGCGGAATTCGAGCGCTGCTGGAAAAACATCTGCATGGGTGGCTTCCTGGTCGGGCGCGAAGCCGCACGCGTGATGCTGGGCAACAGCATGGAGCGCAGGCACCGCGGAACGCTCATCTTCACCGGCGCGACCGGCGCACTGCGCGGCGGCGCCAACTTCCTCAACATGGCGGTCGGCAAGTTCGGCCTGCGCGCGCTGGCGCAGAGCATGGCGCGCGAATTCCAGCCGCAGGGCATACACGTCGCGCACGTCGTCATCGACGGGCAGATCGAGAGCGACCGGCCGGGCCGGAGCATGGCGGAGCGCGGCGCCGACGCCGTGCTGTCGCCGAACGCGATCGCGGAGTCGTACTACCAGCTCCACCTGCAGGCGCCGAGCGCGTGGACGCTGGAGCTCGATCTCAGGCCCTATGTTGAGAAATTCTAGTGGGCCTGAGATGGTGATGCGTGATAAGTGATGGGTGATGGGTTTTTACTCCGTGTCGAGCGTCAGGAGAAAGCAGGGACGGCTGGCTGAGAGTACGCTCAAGCGGGCGCGCGCGCTGGCGGATATCGATACCCGCAATCCCGACGTGACGCCGCCGCCGGGCGCGGTGCCGGCCGATCCTGCCCGGCTTGCTCACAACAACACCTATTCTCCCCTGCCGCGGTTCTACGTCGATCGCGTCATCAAGTGCCGCGAGTGCGGCGCCGAGGAAGTCTGGCTTGCCGGGCGCCAGAAATGGTGGTACGAAGTCGCAAAGGGCAACATCTGGACCGACGCGGTGTACTGCCGGTCGTGCAGAACCGTGCAGAAGACGGTGAAAGCAGCGGCGCGCAAGGTCCATCTGGAGGGACTGGCGAGGAAGCGTAAACCGGCTCGTTGATCGCGCGGCGGCGCCTCGCGCCGCTGCAATCGCGGGCCACACAGGAGAGACGAATGAGCGTACTGGAGATAGAACGGGGCGACGGGATCATGGTGCTTCGGATGAACCGGCCGGAGCGGCTGAACGCGCTGAACACCGAGCTGCGCACGGCGCTGATCGAGGCGTGGACCGAGTTCAACGAGAGCAGGGAGCTGGAAGTCGCGATCTTCACCGGCACCGGGCGCGCTTTCTGCGCCGGCGAGGACATGAAGGAATCCGTCGAGCGCGGCACCGTGGGCGGTGGCGCAGCGGGTCGGCTCGAGGCCGACCCGTTCCGCAGCGGCCGCGTCAACAAGCCGGTCATCGCCGCCTTGAACGGGCTCGCCATGGGCGGCGGCTTCCTGCTCGTCGAGCGGACCGATCTGCGGATAGCGGTTCCCGGCATCCAGTTCGAATCGTCGGAGGCCAAGCGCTGGCTGATCGGCGGCTACGACCACGGCGTGAAGAACGGCCTGCCCCACGCCGTCGCAACCGAGCTGGCCTTTGCGTTCCGCTTCAGCTCCGAGCGGCTCCACCAGCTCGGATTCATCAACCGCATCGTCGAGCCGGATCAGCTCATACCAACCGCCAGGGAGATGGCGGCACACTTGTTGTCGCTGCCCCCGGCGTGCCGCGTGAACACCCTCACCATGATGCGTGCCATGCGCGCCACCGTGCCGGAACGGCTCGAGCACCTCGCCGAGCTGCTGAAGAACCACGGCGCGAAGAGCGATCTCATGGAGTCGCGCAAGGCGTTCGCGGAGAAGCGCAAGCCCGTCTTCAAGGGCTGGGACGACCCCGCCGACCGCGCGCGCACGCCGCGGCTGGAAGACGTAAAGTAGAAAGGCAAAACGGAACCGCCAAGACGCCGAGACCGCCAAGAGAATCCAGTACAATTTTCAGTTCCTGATGGTATCGGCGTCGATCGGCGTTCATCCTCGGTTTCATTTCACTGGTCACTGTTCACTGGTCACAGGTCACTATGATTATCGACTGCCACGGCCACTACACCACCGCCCCGAAGGCGCTAAAAGCGTTTCGCGAGAAACAGGTCGCGGCGCTCGACGACCCGAAGCTGCCGCCGCTCGTCGCCGACCTGAAGGTGAGCGACGACGAGATCCGGGACACCATAGAGTCGAACCAGCTCCGGATCCAGCGCGAGCGCGGGGTGGACATGACGATCTTCTCGCCGCAGGCGGGCGGCATGGCCCACCATGTCGGCAACGAGATCACCAGCATCAACTGGACGCGGGCCTGCAACGACATGATCCACCGCGTTTGCTCGCTCTATCCCGACAGCTACGTCGGCGTGTGCCAGTTGCCGCAGTCGCCGGGCGCGAGCCCGGCGGGCTGCGTGGCGGAACTCGTGCGTTGCGTCGAGGAGCTGGGCTTCATCGGGTGCAACCTCAATCCCGATCCGTCGGGCGGCTACTGGAAGGACCCCCCGCTCACGGACCGCTACTGGTACCCGCTCTACGAGAAAATGGTCGAGCTCGACGTGCCGGCGATGGTGCACGTGTCGAGCTCGTGCAACCCGGCCTTTCACTTCACCGGCGCGCACTACATCAACGGCGATACGACGGCGTTCATGCAGTTCCTGCTCTCCGACATGTTCAAGGACTTCCCGGCCCTGCGCTTCGTCATTCCGCACGGCGGCGGCGCGGTGCCGTACCACTGGGGACGCTACCGCGGCCTGGCGCAGGACCTGAAGCGCCCGCCCATGTCCGAGCTCCTGAAGAACGTCTGGTTCGACACGTGCGTCTACCACCGGCCGGGCATCGAGCTGCTCCTCAAGGTGATACCGCCCGAGAACATCCTCTTCGCCTCGGAGATCGTCGGCGCGGTCAAGGGCATAGATCCCGAGACGGGGTACTACTACGACGACACCAAGCGCTACATCGACGCGATCGAGTGGGTCGAGCCCGCCAACCGCGAAAAAATCTTCAGCGGCAACGTGCGCAAGGTCTACCCGCGGCTCGAGGCGCACTTGAAGAAGCGCGCGTCAGGCAAATGAAACCTCAGATGTACGCTGACTAGCGCGGATAAATCAAAAGCAATTTAGTTCCGTGGCCAATCTGTCTTTGACCTTTGCTCGCGAAACATTTCGTGTGTTTCCGTGGCGGTATTGAGTTTTGCATAACGGAGGTGTTGAGTGGACATTCCGAGACTGAACGGCATC
>Ga0075428_100002766_pt1 | contig 19097 bp, 10 predicted proteins | sample RhiMetdeltSRZDD2_FD_75291 | JGI IMG/M metagenome (GOLD analysis project Ga0075428, IMG submission 75291) | Populus rhizosphere microbial communities from Tennessee, USA - Rhizosphere MetaG P. deltoides SRZDD2 | ecosystem: Host-associated > Plants > Roots > Rhizosphere > Soil | place: USA... | reverse complement strand
GGGTATTCAGCCGATTCTATCGCGACCTGAAAGCGGCAGCACGGACCCTCCGATCACTCGAAGGCGGCCACCCGTATACGTCGTCCGATTCGAATGTGGTAAGCGCCTGCTCAGGAGATTGCGCCGCACTCGTCGTAGCGCGTCAGTTGCGGAGGCGTATCCGGGTCGGCGAATTCGATCAGCACGTAAACGACGTCCAGGCAGCCCCAACCGTTGTACGAGGCGGTGAAACCACTCGCCGAACCGGCCGATAGCAGCTTCACGTTGAAGGTCGGATGGTTCATGTAATAGCTGATTTGCGAGGCTGTTTTGAGCGGCCCTTGCAGGGTTTCGGGCGACGGATACATCTCGTAGCGATACACGGGCCGGCCGTCGGACGTCTTCCATCCGAGCGCCGTTTGTCGAGTGAGAAATCGCAACGCCGGATCCGGCGGAGTCGTTGATGCCATCTGCTGAATCGTGGCGACATCGCCGCTCAGGAATGCCTGCTTCAGGCGATTGCTGTTGGTGAGACGCTCGAGCAGCGACTCAGCCCGTGCGCGCTCCCGTTCGGCCTCGCGCCGTTGATCGTCGGCATACGAACGTTGTTTGGTGGCATTGGCCGCTTCCTCCTGCGCAATCTTTGCCTGCGCCACCGCCGCACTCCGATTGTAGAGCGCCCACCCCAGGCCGGCGATCAACGCGGGAACGAGCACGGCAACCGCGGACAGCAGCCGCTTGCGTGAGCGCAGTTCCCCCACCTCGGCCTGCAGTCGCGCCTCTCGCTCGCGCTGCGTCCGCATCTCGAGTTCACGTTCGGTGGCGAGCCGTGCGGTCTCCGCGTTGCGTGCGGTTTCTTCGCGCCACGCGTTCTCGCTTGCCCTGAGGAACTCAATCGCGCGAGCGAACTCCTCGCGCGTGCCATACCGAGCCGCCCACGCGGCGCTCGGAGCCTCTTCGCGTTCCCAGAGCAACGCTCGCTCCAGATCGGGATTGCGCCAGAGTGCCGCGTTCTGCGGCCAGAGCTGCGCCGTTTGCCGCAGTCGTTGATAAAGCGCCGCGGATCGGGCTTCACGCTGGACCCACTCGCGAAGCGTCTGCCATTGACGAATCAGCGATTCGTGCGAGATGTCGATGACCGTGTCCGGATCCAGTTTCGTCGGCCAACCCGGCATGATGAATGTGCGTCCGTCGGTGCGAAACGCGTCGATCACGACGGTCATCAGCGCGTGGTCAGTGCGGGCGATCTCGCAGAGATCGGCCAGGCGCGTCGGACGCCGGACTTCTCGACTGTCCGTGCCTCGCTCACATAGGCTGCGAAACATCGTCTGCGCAGTCGCCTGCGCACCTGGGGTCGCCGCCAGGCTGTCGTATGCCTGTTCGGCGTGTTGCGACAGCGCATGTGCCATGCCGCCGATCGCCGTGTAGTGCTCGAGATCGATCGGGCGCTCGGTGGCGCCGGCCGATTTCCATGCGTCCCATGTGCGCATGAGCGCATGCTGCAGGACAGGCAGTACGTCCGGGTCCTCCCCGGCGTCGTTGAGAAGACGTTGGGTCAGACGCGGGGCGATCGTCGCGCCACTGACGGCAATCGGTCCCTCGATGGCTGCGCGACGTTGATCTCGGTTGAGGCGTGGGATCAGATACTGACCATCGTTCAGGATTTCCGGCAGATCGCGAAACTGTGCGCAGTCTCCGAGGAAGTCCGATCGCATCGTGAGCACGACGTAGATCGGAAGTTCGCGCTGCCGCGCCGCTTCAATCAGAAGACTGACAAATGCCTCGCGATCATCGAACTGTCCCTTCGCGTCGGCGAGTTTCTGGAAGCGAAATACTTCCTCGAATTGGTCGACCACGACCAGCAGATTTTCGTTGGCCGCCAGCCTGGCCTGTTTGTACGCATCGACAAGGCCGAGGCTGCTGCGACGTAGCACCGCTTCGATGAGCGGAGTACGCAGATCGCTGTCGATGGCCTCGCCGCCGAGCACCGCCGGATCGGCCAGCGCGATGGATAGATTCCGCATCGCATCGTTGCGCGGGCGCATCACCGCAAAGCGCCAGAATGAACCGGCGCTCGCCATGAATCCTCCCTCGAGCAGCGGCAGCAGGCCTGCTCGAACGAGCGACGATTTGCCGCTGCCAGACGTGCCGACCACGGCGATAAAGCGCCGCCGTTCGAGCCGAGCAACGATGTCGCTTGACTGGCCGTCGCGTCCGAAGAACAGATGCGTTTCAGCGGCCTCGAACGGTCTGAGCCCGGGGAATGGATTGACCAGGGAGGCAGCGTCGGTCTTCACGATGATTGATCACGCTGCAGAAGCCGCTCGAGCTCCTGAGCGGACTCCCAGCCACGGACGACGACGGCATCCGGCGGCGCATCGAAATCGAGCTTGGCCGCGCTGTCAGGTGGTCCGACGACAACAAACTTGCCGCGAAAGGCGCGGTGGCGGCCCCATCCAGGCGCCTGTTGCGCCTCACGGAGTTTGCTGCGCACCCACGCTTCGCGCGTTCCACCCCACACGATGATCACTACATCACAGCTGACGAGGTTCGCTTTGTTTTCCTCCAGCAATTCCTCGACCGTGCCTTCGAGCGACGGACGTGTTACGACGAATCCCAAGCTGGTGAGCGCCGCCTGCAGCGATTTGGCATCGGCGCGGTCGACCGGATCGCAAACCAGGTAGATCGCCTTCGCTTCTCCCGGCGCGATGTCGCGGTCACTCGCGGCCGCAGGCGTGACGCGCAGGCTCTCGATGACGAGCGACTTCAACTGCTCGATCGAGGAACGCACGAATTCGACGCGGTCGTGACGGAAGTCGGCGTGGTCGAGATGATCGATGAATTCGCGTTGCCGCTCGTCGGTCAGATCTGCGGCCGCAATGTCCGGCGGCGACCAGAAGATGCTGCGCAACGCCGTGTCCTTCTGCGCCAGCGCCAGTTCCGCCTGCAGGACGACGCCGGACTTCGTCGCGCCATCTGGCGTCGAGCCGTATCGTGCACCAACGAGGTGCACCGACACGTGAGCCCGTTGCAGGTCCGCCTGGACGGCCTTGACGTAACCCTCAGCGTCCTCCGGCAACTCGTGTTCTGGCAGCACCTGATAGCCACGGTCCTCGAGCTCGCGTTGCAACAGCTCGCGCCGTTCCTTCATGTCGCTGGCGGTGCGCGCAAGGTAAATGGGCCTGGGTGCCGCGGCTTCCGCCGCGCCTCCGGCAGTGAGTCCGGGCTCCGCATCCAGCATGCGCTTGATGGCATAAGCGATGTCGTCGGCGCGCTGCCAATAAAGTCCGGCCCGCGCGGGATCGAGCAGCACGTCGCGGTCGATGCCGTTGTCGTCTTTGTAGAACAGCTCGTAGCCGACGGTTCGGTCGACATCGGGAATCAGTTCGGGCAGATCGACGAAGCGGCGCAGATCCGCGCGATCGATCGCGCGGCGGTAGACCTTGACGATGCGACTCAGATGATCGACGTGCAGGTCCCCCTTGGCGAGATGCCGTTGCCCGAATTCCTGGAATTCTTTCTTGCAGTACGCGGAAGAGAGATAGTGCTGCGACAGCACGGTTACGAACAGCGCCGATCGATTGAGTTGTTGCTCGATCTGCGTATCGAACAGCTCGTTGCCGGCCAGACGGCGAATGTCGCGCCACACTTCGACGCGGCCGGGACCAACGCGCTGGCCGATCGATTGGCGAAGCGCCTTTTCGAATTCTTCGACCCAGCGGCGCTGTTGCGGTCCGTACGGCTCGTCGTCGCGGTGGCAATAGCTGAGGAATACCTGCTGGGTCGTCATGGTTGAAGTCTGGCGACGGCCAATCAAGCTGTCAAGGCGACGGCCGTTACGTACAACGTTCTCGCGCAGCTGACCGAACCATGGGAACCTCGGACCCATACCGAGGATGTGCGGTTTTTACAATTTGCGCGTTATCACTATTTGGTGACTCGCGGTTGGGGTGCCCCTCCGTACGAAAAACACGCGCGGATGTGTTTGACATCGTCCCGTCGATGGCTGATGATTCGCGCCTCCACATCACCGAGCGATCGGCCACATTCGAACGCCAGGGTTGCACGCCGGTGCTGCGACCACTGCGGCAGCCGCCAACACCTTCATGAGGAATTGATCCATGCGCGTCGAACGAGATTGGTTGCGGAAGCTCGTGTTCGAGATGTCGGGAACACGACGGTTCACGCAGGACTCGCCGATCTTGCCGGAGGTCTGGTTGTCGGGCGGCGTGGCGTACTGCCGCAGTCCTGACGTCCGGGTCGACCTTCTCCTGACGCCGCACAAGGAACAGACGGCCGGTATTCTGGCGCGCGCAATTCTGGACGGCCTCGAAATCGCGTTCGCGACTCGGGAGCACGCGCCCGCGGGGGCGGCGTACGGGCCACTCGGAAAATCGGACGATGCGCCGCTGACCAAGCCGACGTGGACGGTGTCGGTGAACCAGACGACAGTCGCAGCCTCGCTGACGTTCAAGGAACTCATCACTTGCGTCCTGCCGCTCAGCCCGTGGTGGCAGAAGAATTTCGTCGATCCCAGGAAGCTGCCCAAGGAGATCGTGAGCAAACGTGAGCTCGATATGCGGGATGACGAACTGCGATGGACGCGGCGTCTGGTCGGAGTGATTGCGCTATGCGCGACAAGACCGACGGGGCCGCCGGCCAGACGGATTGCAGAGGCCGACGATCCGTGGGTTGCGACCCAGACGGGCCACCGCGCTGAGGGAGCGACGATTGCCGACTACGAGGCGTTCTGCCAGATCAAGGACGATGAGCCGCAGCAGGAAACGATCTTTCAACAATGGATCGCCGAAGCGAACCGATGGATTAGTCATCGGTTCGAGAAGCGTGGCGACGCAACGAACAAACCGAGTCTCTGGTCTGTAAGTCTCAATCGCCAGTCGTTGACGGCGATTCAACGATCGGTGCCGGCGACGAAGTCCGACGCCGCGCGGCGCGTCTTCGACATCTCTTGCAGCGATCTGGGATGGGCCGTGGTCGACACCGGCATCGACGCCACGCACCCGGCGTTTCAGAAAACGCCGGGTAAGAGCCGCGTGATCAAGACCTACGATTTCACGAAACTGCGGCAGCTGGTGAGCCTCGATTCTCACCCGACTACCGGGCCGTCCGCGCCGACGTCTGATGTGGATTTGGAGGCGGCGGATCGCCAGTTCAAGCGCATGCGGCAGCGGCTGCGTTCGGGACAGTCGCTTGACTGGGCGGAACTCGAGCCGCTCGTCGAGATCCCAATGGAGACGACCGCGGCGTACCTGCCTCCGTTGCACGATCACGGTACGCACGTCGCCGGCATTATTGGCGCGTGTGATGACGCGGAGAAGTACTACGGCGTCTGCCGCGACATCTCGCTCTACGACTTGCGAGTGCTGGACGCCGAAGGGCGCGGCGAGGAGTTTGCGATCATTGCCGCCCTCCAGTTCATCCGCTACCTGAACGCGCGCGCCGATCAGCCGATCATTCACGGCGTCAACCTGAGCCTGTCGCTGCTGCACGACGTGGAGAACTTCGCGTGCGGCCGTACGCCCATCTGCGATGAATGCGAGCGGCTCGTCGCGAGTGGCGTCGTCGTGGTGGCCGCAGCCGGCAACCGCGGCTACGAGCGCGTGCTGACGTCGGCGGGGGAACTCGAGGCGTATCGCGCGATCAGCATCACCGATCCGGGCAATGCGGAGTCGGCGATTACCGTCGGCGCGACCCACAGGTTCCAGCCGCACACCTACGGCGTCAGTTACTTTTCCAGCCGCGGACCGACCGGCGACGGTCGCGTCAAGCCCGATCTCCTCGCGCCCGGCGAGCGCGTGTATTCGACGGTGCTCAACCATGCGTACGCCGCGAAGGATGGCACGAGCATGGCCGCTCCGCACGTGAGCGGGGTCGCGGCGCTGATGATGGCACGGCACCGTGAATTCGTCGGTCAACCGGCACGCATCAAAAAAATTCTCATGAGCACGGCGACTGATCTCGGCCGTGAACGCTATTTTCAGGGCACCGGCATGATCGACGCGCTGCGCGCGCTGCAATCTGTCTAAGGCTCACACCCCAGGAGTCACGAATGGCTGAAGTGTTCACGCTCGAAGCATTGCAGGCCGCGCATGGGGACTCACTCATTCTGCACTACGGCCCGCTGAGCAACCCGCGGTTCATCGTCGTAGACGGTGGACCGAAGGGCATCTTCAAAGCGTCGCTTGGGCCGCGGCTCAAGGAGATTCATGCGGCACGCGGTGGCGGTGTACTGGAGATCCGGTTGATGATGGTCAGTCACATCGATGATGACCACATCACCGGGATCCTCGATTTCACGCGAATGTTGCGGGATCTCAAGGATAGCGCCGCGCCGTTGCCCTTCGATGTCCTGACGCTGTGGCATAACAGCTTCGACGACATCGCCGGCAAGGTCAACGCCAGCGTGAGCGCCGATGTGTCGATATCAGACGTGCTCCGTTCCGCGAAGCCGAAAACTGCCGAAGGTGCGGCCATTGTCGCGAGTGTTGCGCAGGGCCGGCAGCTTCGGCTCGATGCCGACGCACTTGGCCTGAACATGAACAGCGGCTTTGACGACTTGCTGCAGTTCAGCCCGTCAGCCAAAGCGCTCAATATGGGCGCCCACCTGGCGTTCACGGTACTCGGACCACGTCAGGCCGAACTCGACGCCCTGCACGTGAAATGGGACCGAGAGGTAAAGGCGCTCTTGGCGAAGAAGAAAAAGAAAAAGACAGGAGGCGGCTCCGAACTGAGCGCCGCCGACCTTCGAGCGCTGGCGGCGGAGTTTGTCGACGAATCCATTCATAACCTGTCGAGCGTGGTCGTGCTTGCCGAGTTCGAGGGCAAACGCATCCTGCTTACAGGAGATGCGCGAGGCGACTTCATCCTCAAGAGCCTGCGCGAGGCCAAACTCGTCAAGAACGGCAAGATTGCCGTCGACATCTTCAAGGTGCCGCATCACGGCAGCGTCCGCAACGCAGCCGCCGAGTTATTCGAAACGGTGATTGCGGATCACTATGTGTTTTCCGCCAACGGACGTGACGGCAATCCGGATCCGCCGACATTCGATCTGATTTTCAAGGCACGACCGAAGGGCAAGTACCACTTATGGCTGACCAATGGGGTCGCAGCGGCCCTTGCACGCATTAAGAAAAAGAAACCTGCCGGCGTCACGGTGCATGTGCGGAAGTCTTCCAGCCTCTCGGTCCTGATTGAGCTGGGGACGCCGATTGCCTGGTAGCGATCGCACCGTGGTTTCATTGAGAGTCGAGCAGGTAACAGGAGGCGAACATGGCAAAAAGGAAAACCGTCCGGAAGTCTGATAAGCGGCCATCGACGCGAAAAAGGGCAGCCGCGGGAAGGAAGCGGACCGTCACGCGCAGGACGTCGACCCGACGCCGCGCCGGCGCAGCCGCGGCGCCCGCGATTCAAGGGTGGCCAACGGATCCGATGGGCGGTGTTCCTCCGCTACAGCTTCCCGTCCCTGCAATGCCCGGAGCACAGCTGCCGACGCGCATCATCGCTCCGGCCCGTGCGCCCGCTGCTCAGATCCATCCGCTGGGAACTGAGGGATTCCGCTACTGGACAGCCGCTGAGGCGATGCGCCGGGCCGCGTCGTTCTGGGTCGCGGTAGGCGCACGAGCGTGGCATCGCGATATCGGAGCGTCGATTCCGGTCCGTCTCGACGACGGCGTCGATCTAAACGCGTACTACGCGCGGAACGATTTTCCGCCCGAAGATATCAAGCAAGGTCTCTCTTTTTTCCACGATACCGTCCGCGATGTAACCACAGGCCGGCAAATCACGGTGTTTTCAGGCGAGAGTCCGGATGTCGTCGCGCACGAGTTCGGTCACGCGGTGCTCGACAGCCTGAAGCCCGCGTTGTTCGAGCTCGCCTCGATCGAAGCCGCGGCGTTCCACGAGTCGTTCGGCGACATGAGCGCGATCCTTACGGCGCTGCAACTGCCATCGGTGCGCCAGGCGGTTCTCGAGGAAACTGACGGGAACCTGCGACGCAATTCGTCAGTGTCGCGCGTCGCCGAGCAGCTCGGCTTTGCGATCCGGCAGCGTAGTCCTGCCGCGGTTGATCGCGATAGCCTGCGCAACGCGGCAAACTCGTTTGTTTACGTGGACCCGCTGACGTTGCCATCCACGGGGCCCGCCACGCAGTTGACGCGCGCGGCTCATAACTTCTCCCGGGTGTTCACCGGTGCGTTTCTCGAGGCGCTTGGCGGCATGGTCGCTCGACTCGCCGCGCGTCCGCGCGTCGACGACGTCGAGCAGGCCAGCGCCGACATGGGGCGGATTCTCGCGCAGGGCGCCACGGCGGCACCCGTGAGCACGAAATTTTTTCAGTCGGTTGCCGAACAAATGGTTCTCGTCGATGCGAATCTGTTCGCTGGAAAATATGCAGAAGCGTTGACCACGGCATTCGTTCGGCGGGGACTCCTCCCGGTGCGTTCGCTCGCGGCGCCGGAGGCGGTTGCGGCCACGCCGGCGCGCGCCGCGGCGGCAGCGGCCCGGTTCTCGGCGGCGGCATCAGGCCGCGCACCGCGGGTGGCAGCCACGGACAAACCGGTCGAAGTCGCGATTGACGGTGCCGCAGTGGGGCTGTCGGTCAAGACGTTGTACGTCAACGCGCCACCGGTGGATGACATTAGCGCCCCTGCAGGCTCAATGATGGCGGGAGTTGCCGCGCGCGAAACCCTCGTGATCCCGCGCGTCACCGACGTGCAGGCGTTTGTTGAGGCGCTGATCGTTCGTGGAAGGGTCGCTCTGCCAGCCGAGGCGGGCCGCCGCCGCGGTCTGGTAGCCAGCCTCTCGAAGGCGCGGAAGCATGCGACGCATTATCTCAGCACGAGAGCGGATGAATCGCTCGAGCTGAGGCGCATCGCATTCGAGTGCTGCTGACCAGTGGTCACGGTACAATCTATAAAGAAGGTGTACCGTGACCAAATCCCGCAAGGCCAGTGACACCGGCAGGAGCCGGACTACCAGAACAAAAAGCACCGCCAGCAGGAAGAAGAGCAAACCTGCGGCGAAGACAAAGCCAAAGGTCGTGGCCACGGTAGCGTCGCGAACGTCCGCGACCGTAGACCAGCCTGCCTGTGATGACGAAGCCGCGTACGTCGAATCACTGGTCGCGACCGGTCAGGCTGCCAGACTCGATAAAGAGGGCAAGCTCCCCGCGGGCGCGACTCACAAAATCGTCGAGGACGAAGCGGGAAACGTCAAGGTGGTCCGGCGGCGCTTCTCGATCACGTAGTCGTGCCGGAATCCGTGTTAATGCATATCAAGTTTCCTGCAGCGGCAATCCGCCTGGTCGCCTTTACCGCACTTACAACGTTGGGAGTGGCCGGCGTGGCGGCGCAGGAAGAAGTGCTGCGTCCATTCGGCACACTCCGCGAGCAGGCGGCAATGCAGCAACAGTGGCTGCGTAAGCGCCTCGATACCTTCCTTCCGGCGCTCATGCGCAAGCACGGCATCGACATGTGGGTCGTGCCAATGCGCGAATATAACGAGGACCCGGTGTTCTCTGCGCTCGTCGCTCCGGACACCTTCGCGGCACGCCGTCGCACGATTTACGTGTTCTTCGACAAATGCGCATCGAGTGGCAAATCGCCGTCTGCCGACTGTGTTGAGCGTGTCGCGCTCGGCGGCACGTCTCAGGGCGGCGTGTACGAGGCTCGGCGCTCTACGAAAACGGCCGCGGCGAACGTCGGCCGCGGACAGCAGGCCGAGTTGTGGGGAGACGAACAGTGGCTCGCGCTGAAAGCGGTTGTCGAGGAGCGGAGTCCCCGGACCATCGGCATCGACCGGTCGACTGTCTTCGCGTTTTCTGACGGTTTGTCGAGCGGTGAGCTCAAGGGAATGAGCGCGGCGCTTGGTGAGAAATGGACGGCGAAGTTCCGCGATGCTGAAGGCCTGCCGCTCGACGTCATCACGGTGCGGCTTCCAGAAGAAGAAGCGTTCTTCGCGCGAATGCAGGAACTCGTCTGGTCGCTGACGCAGGAGATGTTCTCGTCAAGAACGATCAAACCAGGAACGACGCGGACGAGTGATCTGGCATGGTGGTGGCGGCAGCGAGTCAACGACCTCGGCCTTGGCACCTGGTTCCAGCCGACCGTCGACGTCCAGCGCAAGGGCATGGCCGAAGAGAGTCTCGGCGACAATCCTGTGATTGAACGAGGTGACGTGCTGCACTGTGATGTCGGCATCACGGTAGCCCGGCTCAATACCGACACGCAGCACCTGGCCTACGTGCTTCGCGACGGAGAAGTCGATGCGCCCGAGGGTCTGCGGAAGGCGCTCGCCAATGCCAACGCGCTTCAGGACATCACCATGGACGAGATCCGGCCGGGCCGAAGCGGCAACGAGATTCTGAGCGCGGCGCTCACGCGCATGAAGTCGCGCGGAATACAGGGCAGCTTGTATTCGCATCCGATTGGGCTCCACGGCCACGGCGCCGGCCCGCTCATCGGTTTGTGGGACTATCAAGACGGCGTGGTGGGCAGAGGCGATGCGAAGGTGATTCCAAGCATGTGGTTTTCGATCGAACTGCAGGCGACAACCCCGGTGCCGGAGTGGGCTGGACAACCAGTACGCATGGCCCAGGAAGAAGACGCGATCGTCGGCGCTGACGGAAAAATTCGCTGGGCGCTCCGTCGGCAGGATCGACTGTTCCTCGTGAAGTAGCCAAAACTTGGCAACTTCGCCGTCTTTTGGCATAGAGTACCCATTCCTCACGCTCGTTACCTCATCGTTCTCGGTCTCCTGTGTGTGTGCGTAGTTCCGGTTCGTGGTCAGCAGCCGGACTCGCCTGCCTTCGGCCTCATCTCTGGCGAAGCGATCTTCAATGCCGGTTGTGCCGGTTGCCACGGTCCGAGAGGCGCCGGAGCCGATGACACGACCATTGGATTCGAGAAGCCGTCGACCTATCCGGACTTCACCGATTGCTCCACCACGACACCTGAACGCGATATCGACTGGAGAGCAATCATCACGCAAGGCGGCCATGGCCGCGGTTTCTCGCGGATCATGCCGTCGTTCGTCGATGCGCTCACTGCCGAGCAGATTGACGCGGTGATCGGATACTTGCGCTCTCAGTGCGACGACAAACGGTGGGCGCGCGCCGAGCTGAATCTGCCGCGTCCGTTGCGCACGGAAAAAGCGTTTCCGGAGAGCGAGACCGTACTGACGGTGGGTGCGACGACCGATCATGGGCCCGACTGGGACAGCGAGCTGGCGTATGAAAGGCGGCTCGGCGTCCGCGATCAGCTCGAGATCGCGATTCCGTTCAGCAGCATTCAGACGACCGACACCGAACGCGCCAGCGGTATCGGCGATGTTGCGGTGGGTCTGAAGCACGTTTTCCTGACCAGCCGCGACACGATCGTGAGCGGGTTCGGCGAGATCGTCTTCCCGACCGGCAACAGCGATCGCGGCCTGGGCACTGGCGTGACGACGTTCGGCTTTTTCGGTGCAATCGGGCAGATTCTTCCAGGGGAGTCGTTCGTGCAGGGGCAGATTGGGACCGATCAGCCGACGTCGACCGACAGCTCGCCTCGCACGTTTTATTGGCGGGTTGCGGGAGGCCGAACCTGGCGGCGGGAAAACGGTCTCGGCCGCCAGTGGTCGCCAATGCTCGAAGTTGTGAGCGAGCGCGACTTTGAAGAGGGAGCGCGGTCCAACATTGATCTGGTACCGCAGTTTCAAGTGTCGCTGAATCGTCGACAGCACGTACGGGTCAACATCGGTTTGCAGTTGCCAGCGACCAATACCGCCGGGCGCTCAAAGCAGCTGGTCTTCTATTTAATGTGGGATTGGTTCGACGGCGGCTTCCGTGAGGGATGGAAGTGAACCCGGCGAGTGCCGTGCTTGCGTGCGCCTCACTCGCGCTCTCGGCGGCGATCGCGGCGACCACCATCCGCGCAGCCGACTCGAAGCGCACGGCCGAGTTCCACACATCCGACCGCTGCGTCGCGTGTCACAACGGGATGCGCACGGCATCCGGCGAAGACATGTCGATCGGGGTCGACTGGCGAGCGAGCATGATGGCGAACTCGTCACGCGATCCGTACTGGCAGGCGAGTGTCCGCCGCGAAACCATCGATCATCCGAACGCCGCTGCGCAAATAGAAGACGACTGCGCGGTGTGTCACATGCCGATTGTGCGGTATGAAGCAAAGGTGCGCGGCGAGCGTGCTCGGATTTTCGCGCACTTTCCGTTCGACAGGAGTGACGACGATCGAATGAAGGCCGCTGATGGAGTGTCGTGCTCCGTGTGCCATCAGGTCAGCACCGAGAAGCTGGGGACTGCAGAGAGCTTCAACGGTGGATTCGTCGTGCAGCCGCCGGTGGATCCGGCCGCTCGGCCTGAGTACGGTCCCTACGAAGTGGATAAAGGGCACCGGCGGATCATGCTCAGCTCGACGGAGGGCTATCAGCCCACCCAGTCGAATCACATACGGCAATCGGAAATGTGCGCGACGTGCCACACATTGTTCACCACGGCGCTCGGGCCGGATGGTCGTGAGATCGGACGATTGCCCGAACAGGTGCCGTATCAGGAATGGCTGCACAGTGACTATCGCACTACCCAAAGCTGCCAGTCCTGTCACATGCCGCAGGTCGGCGAAGCGGTTCCGATCACGCGTGTGTTCGGTCGGCCGCGTGAGGGTGTCGCGCGGCATCTGTTCGTTGCGGCGAATTTCTTCATGCAGCGGATGCTGAACCGCTACCGCGAGACGCTTGATGTGGCGGCGCTGCCGCAGGAACTCACGGCCGCCGCCGATCGGACGGTCGACTACCTCGGCGCGCGCGCGGCCGCTGTACGACTCGGCGACCTGCGCGTCGAAGACGGCCGACTGCGCGTCGATGTCGCGGTCGAAAATCTCGGTGGCCACAAGTTGCCCACCGCGTATCCCTCGCGGCGCGCGTGGCTTCACCTTGTCGTTCGCGATGGTGCGGGCCGGGTCGTGTTCGAGTCGGGTGCTCTGAACGCGGACGGATCGATCACAGGAAACGACAACGACGTCGCGGCACAGAAATTCGAGCTGCACTACACGGAAATCCGCAGCGCCGATCAAGTCCAAATCTATGAAAGCATCCTCGGCGATCCGAAGGGTGGGGTGACGACTGGTCTGCTGACCGCCGTCGGTTATTTGAAAGATAACCGGCTGCTGCCCCGCGGGTTCGATAAGCAGACCGCCGAATCGGACATTGCCGTCCACGGCGGCGCCGCCGACGATTCGGACTTCGCCGGCGGGCGAGATCAGATTCGATACTCAGTGCCGATCGCGAGCGCCACGGGACCGTTTGGTGTCACCGTGGAGCTGCTCTATCAGCCCATTGGGTTCCGGTGGGCGATTAACTTGAAGCACTACAACACTGCTCCAGAGCCGCAGCGCTTCACGAGTTACTACGAGGCGATGGCCGCAGGATCAGCCGCCACGCTGGCCACCGCACAGGCTGCCGTCCGGTAACCTCACGTTCCGCCTGCGCACTTCCTCATCATTCGCTACGGCTTGATCACCGTAATGCTCGTTCCGTTGCTGCTCCCATCTGGATCGTGATTGCTCGCCGCCGCGTAGGCCAGTGAGCCGGTGATGTTGGTCACCGTAAACGTGACGCTGGCCCGGTTGCGACTCAAGTTACCGGTTTGAACGATGCATTGGCCCGCAGCGTTGGTCGTACACGAGCCGGATCCGGTGAGACCTCCGCTCCAGGTTCCAGTTACCGCCGCGCCGCTCAGTCCATTGTGGACCGAGTTGTGGACCGTTATCGTGACGGCCGCCTGCCAGGAGTTCTTGCTGCTTGCCGTGGTCGCGTCCAAATTCCCGACGTGAGACTGTTGCGGAGGCGGCGCCACCGGGGTCGTCGCCTCGCCCGTGTTGGAGTAGTCAGATGATCCGCCCGCATTGAATGCCCGGACCCGATAGGTATACGTCGTTCCTCCCGAAAGCCCGGTGTTGCTGAAACCAGTCGCCCCTGCTCCCACCTGACCGATCGGGTTGAACGTTGTGCAGCCACTGCCTTCGCAGCGTTCGATCTCGAATCCGGTTTCGTTGCTGGAGTTATCCGACCAGCTCAGGTTGATTTGACTCGCGGAGATCGGCGTTGCGACGAGATTACTGGGCGCCAACGGCGCAGGCGGAGGCGCCGGTGTGCCGAATGTACCGTCGATCACCAGCGCGAAAGGCTGGGGACCGTTCGGCACGTTGAAACCTCGCACCTCCACGGTCCAACTGCCGCTGGCTGCGGACTGCACATAGACGTTTTCCAGGTTGTTCGTGCGATCGGCGACGCCTGCAGGCTGTGACCAACCGCTCGCGAACACGTTCCCGAGGTATCGCGTGCCATCAGGTGCCGTCACGATCAGATCGAGATCGTTGACCAGGTTCTTCGAGGCGGACGTCGTCGACGGGTAATCGCTCCATGCAAGCGTGACCTTGAAGGGCGAGCCGTCTGTGGCGAGCGAGTATGTGTATGTCGCGCTGATGTTCGTGGTCACCGTCGGGCCGTCGACAAACTGACGGGTGCCGTCGGTGGCGGCAGCGAGATCGACTCGTCCCCACCCTTCATGACGGTTTGGAATCGGATTCGCGTTGTCGCTGAAGCCGTCGTTGTTCTCGTCGAGTAGATCGATCGCGGAGTTCACAAGTGTCGCTTTGACAAGGGCCGCGCTGGCCGAATGTCCCGCGGTCTTCTGATAGAAATCGCGAACGACCGCAGCACCGCCCGCGACCAGCGGGTTCGACATGGATGTGCCGCCCATGTACTTGTAGGACGAATTGAGCGGGAATCCCCATCCGTCATATTGATACGCGCCGTTCTGCGGGTTTGGGGATGCATCGTACTGTTGCTGGAATTTGTCCGCGTATCCTGACAGCACCCAGGTGCCAGGGGCCACGACATCGGGTTTGATGCGGCCATCATCGGCGGGACCGCGGCTGCTGAAGGCAGCCATTTGATCGGCATTCCCCGCGCTTGGATCGTCCTTGATTGGGTTGGCGGGGTAGTCGAGCGGCCATCCGGCCCCGTATGTGAACAACGTGTTTTGCCCGCCTTGTGCCGCGCAGTTCGTGTAGGTCAGACCGGTATCGCAGGACCACTGTCCGGCCCGATCGTTTTCGCTCGCGCCAACACTGATGACGTTCTTCGCGGTTGCAGGGGAACCGATCGAGCCGGCGTCGATGATGCCATCACTGTTCCCATCGACGCCTGCATTGCCCGCCGAGAACGTGATGGCCATGTCGCGATGGCTCCAGACGAACTCGTCGGCGTTGAGGCTGTCGCTCGTGTACGAACCGGCCGCGTCGCTTCCCCAGGAATTGGAGTGGATGCGCGCGCCGCTGTTGTAGCCCTGGAGGAAAAGCTGGCGGATATCGGATGGAAGACCGACGAGGTAATAGCCGTCTGAAAGCCCGTAGAACGCTTTACAGAAGTTTGAAATGGTCGCCCAGTTTTCCACGGCCTGGAAGATGAGATGCGCCGCCGGAGCAGTACCGCGGCCTTCGCCGCTTGGACCGCCGGCGCCGAGTATCGATGTCGTCGTATGCGTCCCGTGCCCACTGTCGACGTCCGCGGCTCCGTCATTGGTGATACTCGAGAAACATCCACCGGCGGCACCGGGCCAGTTGAAGATCCCGGTGATGCGACCCGACGGAATGTCGATGAAAGCGGTCGCGGCCGTTCCATTACCGAGGCCGGTGTCGGCCACGGCGACCGTCTGCGTCGATCCGTCGAACCCGTGACTATTGGCGACCGTGGCACCCATAATTGCGCCGCCGCCGTATTCGTTGTTCTTCTTTCGCAGAAGCAGATTCTCGACGCTCGCGACGTCGAGCACGTGCGCGATCGCATCAAGCTGCGCCGACGTCGCGATCACTGCGAGCAACAATCCGTCGCGGTTCTGAATCAGGGCGCCAGTTGCGGCAATTGCCGCTTGTGCTGCCGCTGCGTCCGCGCCGAGTTCGATTCGGACCGTGTACGGTCGCGCCCCATTCCGTGTCACGTGGGGACCGAGTTTGTATGCGGGGTGGAACAGACCGACCCAAACCACGGATGCCAGCCGGCGGACCTGCGCCGCCTGTGGAGGCGTCATGCGGACCTTGAACGCGAAGTCGGGTACGTAATCAAGGATGTCGACGCCGGCGGCTGTGAGATCAGTTTTCCACGATTCGAGGACAGGCCCCTCGAATTGCACCAGGTAGTAGCCACGCTGGTTAGTCCCGTATCCCGCGATTGTCAGCCCGGGAGGAATATTTGGCTCCTCGCCACGCGTTGGCGTGAACGTGGTCGCCTTGAGGCGAATTGGAGATTGTCCTCGGCTCTGCGGCGGACCTTGTTGCGCAGTCAGCATGACCGTTGCGGTGGCGACCGCAAGAGCGGCGATCAGGGCACTCGGAAGGCGTTTGGGCACGAGGTTACTCCTGCTTGTTGGTTCAGGGACGAACCGCGGGACACACAAATCAGGTGCCGCTGCCTCGATGCCGCCTGTTTAAGGGATTTCGGTGATCAGTCGCTCAGAAGTCATTCAAAAGCGTGACTTTTGTTACGGTTCGGTCGGACAAAAGGCTCCAAAATCAGAAATTCCTCAGCGCTCTGACCGGGTCGATTCGCATGGCTCGGCGAGCTGGGACGGCGCACGCCAAAACGCCAACGATCATCAGCGCGACCGATACGGCAATCCATGTCACCGGATCGCTCGCTTCGACCCCGAAAAGGAGATTACGCACGAAGCGCACCGCCACCACTGCGCCTGCAAGCCCTAACACGCCGCCGACGGCGACGAGCCGCAGGCCGCGCAGGACGATCATGTGGAGAATCGATACAGGGCTGGCGCCCAGCGCGAGCCTGACGCCGATTTCGGTTGTTCGCTGACGCGTGGCGTATGCCATCACGCCGTACAGTCCCACAGCCGCGAGCAATAGCGCGATGCCACTGAGCCCGCCGACGAACTTCACCATCGTTCGCTCTGCGATCAGCGAGCGGCTGAATTCGTCTTCGAGCCGGCGCGGTCTCACGAGCGCGATGCGCGGGTCCACGTCGCTGATGGCTCGCCGCACCGCGGGCAGTAATGCCATGGGATCGCCTACGGTACGCACGTGCAGACTGACCGCGGCCTCGTAGTTCTGTGACAGCGGCAGGTAAAAGACGGGAAGTACCTGCCGGTCCGTCGTCCTGCGGTAAACCGTGTCGGGCACCACGCCTACGACGACGAGCGGTGTCGAAGCCTCGAGCGTTTTGCCGATGGGGTCGGCATTGGGCCACAAACGATTCGCGAGCGACCGGCTCACGATAGCGACGCGGGTGGCGGCCGGGAGATCGGTCCTCTGAAAGTTGCGACCGATGACTATCGGAATGCCCATGGCATCGAGATACTTGTCGCTGACGACATTCACGCGCGCCGGAATCGCATTGCTTCGATCGCGTTGCACCGGCCGGCCGTCAATGCTGACCGCCCCCGTCCGCGACGCTCCACTCAGGACGGTGACGCGCGCGGCGCCCGCGGCCACGACGCCGGGCAACGCGTTCACCCGATCCAGCACGTCAGCGTAAAAGGCTTGCGCCGCAGGCGGCTGGTAGCGATCGCCTGGCTCGATCGTCGCCAGGAGCATACGGTCGATGTTGTAACCGAGGTCGGTGGCGTACGCCTGCTGCAGCGTTCGCAGGAAGAGTCCGGCACCTACGAGCAGGACGAGGCTGAGCGCTACCTGCACGACGACGAAAATGCTTCGAGCACGGGTCGCCCGTACCCCGGATGCGACAGTGCCGTTCTCATCGCGCAACGCGGTCACCGCCTCTGACCGAATTAACTGAACAACAGGCGCCAACCCGAAAACCACGCCAGCGGTAGCACCAGTCACGAACGTGAACGCCAACACGCGCCGATTGAGGCTGAGATCCATTCCTTCCGGAATGCCGAAGCCGTACAGAATCGGGATCCCCCAATACGCGACGACAAGCGCCGCAGCCGAGCCGAACAGGCCGAGGACGATCGACTCGGTCAGCCATTGACTCACCAGTTGACCGCGGCCGGCTCCGATCGCTATCCGAACAGCCACCTCGCGTCGTCGCGTCACCGCGCGCGCCAACAGGAGGCTCGCGACGTTGGCGCAGGCAATCAACAACACCAGCGTCACGGCCACAGCAAGTAGACCTAGCAGCGGTCGCGTATTATTGCGTAGACCCGGTCCGTCGCCGAGCCGCATCGCCGTTGCGCTGATGTCGCGGTTCGACTCGGGGTACGCGGCCTGCAATCTGCGACCAACGACGTCGAGCGCCGCCGCCGCGTCGGCGACCGAGGCACCTTCTTTCACGCGGCCGACCATGCTGAGCCAGCGCACGTCGCGGGCGTGGAGCAGCCGCAAGTCCGGGAAACGCTGGCGGAGCGCACCCGCCGAAGGCGGGCGGACTTCCGGCTGCAACGCCATCGGCACCCAAACCTCCGCAACGTCGTCGACGTCTGGCCCGCCAAATCCACGACGCGCAACACCGATTACGTTGTAGACGTTTCCATTCAGAGAGAGCGATCGGCCGACGACGTTTGGGTCGCCGCCGAGGCGGCGCTGCCAGGTGCCGTAGGAGAGCACGGCGACGCGAACCGGCGAGCCAAGCCGATCATCCTCCGGCTTCAACGTGCGGCCGACGATCGCCGGGACGCCCAGCACGTCGAAGAAGTTGCCGGTCACGACCTGACCGACGATCTGCTCAGGTGTCCCGTTCGCGTCAAGCGTCAGCTGGATGCTGGTGAAGGCGGCAAGTCCGTCGAAGATGTTGCTGTCGCGCAGATCCACATAATCGGGATACGACGCGCTGCCGACCTGGTCGCCGGCGGCAGGATTAGCCGTGACTCGTGCCGGGTAAAGCATGTAGGCGTTCATCACGCGATCGGGGTTGGCTACCGGCGGGCGCCGCAGAAGAATCGCGTCGATGGCGCTGTACATCGCCGCGGTTCCGCCGATTCCCAACGCCAGTGTGATGACCACAACAGCGGTGAAGCCGGGTTCGCGAAGCATCGTGCGAAAGGCGTAGCGGAGATCGCGGCGAAAGCCCGTGAGCAGGGGCCCTCCGAAACGGCGAGGCGGTTCGTCCAGACGCGCGCGCAAGGTGTC
>Ga0075428_100002765_pt1 | contig 19109 bp, 8 predicted proteins | sample RhiMetdeltSRZDD2_FD_75291 | JGI IMG/M metagenome (GOLD analysis project Ga0075428, IMG submission 75291) | Populus rhizosphere microbial communities from Tennessee, USA - Rhizosphere MetaG P. deltoides SRZDD2 | ecosystem: Host-associated > Plants > Roots > Rhizosphere > Soil | place: USA... | reverse complement strand
GCGTAGAGCTGAACGCGGCGGGCGCCTCGCTCCTGCGTTACGTCTCCGGGCTCAACCCCGCCGCCGCTCAGGAGTTGGTCCAGTATCGGAACGCGAACGGACCGTACCGCTCGCGGACACAGATCCAGCAGGTGCCGAACTTTGGCGAGGCGCGGTTCACCCAATCGGCTGCCTTCCTCAAGGTCCGCGATGGCGACGACCCGCTCGACGCCACCTGGGTCCACCCGGAGAGTTACACGCTGGCGCGCCAGCTACTAGCCGAGGCGGGGTTCATCGACGCCGACCTGCGCGACCCGGAAAAGCTGCCCAAGATCAAGGCGAAGCTGGCGGAAGTGAACGCGGCCGACGCGGCCGGCCGGCTTGGGTCCACGGAGTTGGTCGTCCGCGACGTCATTGCCGCGCTCGCCGACCCGTACTCGGACCCACGCGACAACCGCACACCGCCCGTCCTCAAGCGGCGGATGCTCCGGCTCGAAGACCTCACGCCGGGGATGGAGCTCAAGGGAACCGTAGTCAATGTGGTCCCGTTCGGGGCCTTCGTGGACATCGGCCTCAAGGACACCGGGTTGGTTCACATCAGCCGGATGGCCAACAAGTTCATCAAGAATCCCTACGAGGTGGTCGGAGTCGGCGACGTAGTCAGCGTGTGGGTCGTGGAAGTGGACAACGACCGCAAACGCGCGTCGTTGACGATGGTGGCGCCCGGGCAGGAGCGAAAGCCGCAACCGCGACCGGCGTTCACGGCGCCGCCGCCGCGTCCGCCGCGCGCCGAGCGTCCGGACCGCCCGGCCCCGCCGCGGCCGCCCCGCCTGGCCGGGCCGCCGTCCCGTCCACAACAGGATCGGTCGGCGCGGTTCCAGAAGCCGAGGCCGCCGGCCCCGCCGGTGACGAATGAAGCGGCAACCGGACCAGCGCCGGCGCCGCCACCGCCCCCGCCGCCGAGGAAACCAGCCAAGCCCAAGCCCCTTCCGAAGCTGTCGTCCGACGCGTTGTCGGGCAAGTCCCCCCTTGGTTCGTTTGCCGAGCTGGAGGCTTTCTTCAAGACCAAGGACGAACCCACGCCGCCGAAGTCGGAGGAGACGCCGCCTGCGCCTCCTCCCAGCAATGCGCCTGCGCCGCCAGCGAGCAATGCCCCCGCCCCGGAATGAGTAAAATAGCTTGACGGCGTAGGCACCGTGATCCCGCCAACCCGAGTCCCTGTCGGTATTTGACATCCGTTGACCGATCCCACCCCGACACCGACCCCGCCGCCCGGCATGGGCCCAAACCCGCCCGGGGGCCCTCCCCCACGTCGGCCGGGCCTGCTGTTCGCCAGCACGCTCATTCTCGCGTCGGCACTGATCGTCGCCCTGTTCGTGTTTCTCGTCTTTTCCGCCGGGCCGAAGGGGATCGCGTACAGCCAGTTTCGCGAGCTGGTCGAGCGCGGACAGATCGCCAAGCTCACCGTCATCGGCTCCACGAAGGTGGTCGGAGAAGTCCGCGACCCGGACGACCCGACCGTCAAGGACCTCGATCTGAACAAGGGCAAGTTCTCGGCAGTCCTCCCCAAGATTGACGATCTGGACAAGTTCCTCCAAGAGGTGAGCGCCAAGGACCTATCCGCCAACCGCGACGCCATCTTCAAAAAATCGGCCAAGCCAATTGAGGTGATCACCGAAGACGACCAGGCCGCGTGGGTCACGCCGGTGGTCTATTTCGTCCTGCCGATGGTCCTGATCATCGTGTTCTTCATGGTGATGTTCCCCCGGCTACGCGATCCGATCGGCGGCAGCGTGGCTGGCGGGTTCATCAAGAGCACCGCCCGGCGCGTGGACAAGGCCATGAACCAGACCATGTTCGCGGACGTAGCCGGGATGGACAACGCCAAGCGCGAGCTGCAGGAGGTCGTTGAATTCCTCCGAAACCCGGAGAAGTTCCACCGCCTGGGGGCACAGGTCCCGAAGGGGGTATTGCTGGTCGGCCCGCCAGGGACGGGCAAGACGCTCATGGCCCGCGCCGTGGCCGGTGAGGCCGGCGTGCCGTTCTTCTCGATCAACGGGTCGGAATTCATCCAGATGTTCGTCGGGGTCGGAGCCAGCCGCGTCCGCGACCTGTTCCGTTCCGCCAAGGAGAGCGCCCCGTGCCTGGTGTTTATTGACGAGATCGACGCGGTCGGCCGGATGCGCGGGACCGGGGTCGGTGGCGGCTCGGACGAGCGCGAACAGACACTCAACCAGATCCTGAGCGAAATGGATGGGTTCCTGCCGAACGAGGCGGTGATCGTGCTCGCGGCTACGAACCGGCCGGACGTCCTGGACGCGGCGCTCTTGCGGCCGGGGCGGTTCGACCGCCACGTGACCATGGACCGGCCGACCTGGCAGGGGCGAGTGGATATCCTGCGCGTCCACGTCCGCAATAAACCACTGGCCGACGGCATCGACCTGGAGAAGATTGCGAAGAAGGCCTTCAGCATGAGCGGGGCCGACTTGCGGAACCTGGCGAACGAGGCCGCCATCCTCGCGGCCCGCGACGGCAAGGAGCGACTCGACAACACGGACTTCGACCGGGCCGCCGAGCGGATCCTGCTCGGCGCCCGTCGGGAACATCCGTTCGGCCCGGAGGAGCGGCGGCGCACGGCCTACCACGAAGCGGGACATGCACTGGCTGCCTGGCTGGAGCCGAAGGCCGACCCGCTGTGGAAGATCTCGATCCTGCCGCGTGTCCGCACGGGCGGGGTGACCATGTACGAAGTGGACGAGGAGCGCGTGGACGCTTCCCGGAGTGAGCTGATGGCCCAGTTGGTCGCGGCTCTTGGCGGACGTGCCGCCGACCGGCTGATCTACGGCGAAACCATGACCGGCGCCAGCGGAGACCTGCGGCAGGCCACACGCATGGCGCGGCAGATGGTGACGCAATTTGGGATGAGCGAGCGGCTCGGGCCGGTCGCTTATCGCGCCGGGGAAGATCACGTCTTCCTGGGCAAGGAGCTGCACGACGCCCGCGACTTTAGCGACGGCACCGCCCGGCTAATCGACGAAGAGGTCCAACGTATCCTGCGCGAGGCCGAAGAGCGCGCTTACCGGCTCCTGGCCGATCATCGCGAGCAATTGGAACTACTCACAATGGCGCTGCTGGAGCGCGAGGAACTCGATCGGGACGATGTTGAAAGGCTGCTTGGACCGCGATCGACAAAGCGAGAGGTAGAAGCATCCACCTGACAGACAGGGCCGTTCAAATCGCAGCGCCGGCGAGGGACTGGACCGCAGACCGAGGTGTTTTGCGCGCGTCTGTGCGCCATATGTTCACGACCAGTTCTTCTTCCTTAATGGTTGCTGCAACGTCGGTTCCGTCGAGAATTAGAAGCTGAGATTGCCAACCCCTGCGCGCGTGGCGCCTTGAGGTTGGCAATCTCAGAATCAGGCGACTGATCGGGCAAATAAATTGCATTTGATCCAATCCGGCAATTGCCCGGACCGCTAGGTCCCCTGCACTAACACGTCATTGAAGTAAGCGCCTGACTGCGCGGCCCGCAGGCCGAACCGACCGGCGAAGTAGCTGCCGTCCAGCGCCGTACCGAGCACGGCGTAGTTGTTCCCATCCATTGACGCTTCCGCCTTCAGCGAGTTCCCGGTCATGGTAAGGCGGAGCCGGATCCATGTCCCCGCCGTGTAGGTCAGCGACCCGGCCGCGAGTTGCGTCCAGTTGTTCCCGTCCCGCTTCCACAAGAACCAGCCCGGATTGCCCGCCGCGTCGCGCCGGATTTCGAGCTGGTAGTAATGGGTCGAGTCCACAACCCGGCCGACGATCCCTGCCCCGCCGTCGAGGTTCGCCAGGTTCAGCCACGCGGCGACCGAGTAGTTCTGCCAGCTCGAGTTGCCGGCGAGCGTCAGTCGGTTCATGCCAGTCCCGGTGGTCGCGTAGACCCAGCCGCGACCGGCAAAAGAGGTCATCGCGGACCACTGCCCGGACTGAACCGACCACTGGGAGAGCCCGGTGTCGAAGTTGTCCGCGAACAGCGCACAGCCGCCTGGGGCCGGGCGGAGTTGCAGCTCGGGAATCACGGCGAAGGTCGATTGCCCCGGCCGCTGCCATTCCAGGCGCGCCACCGCGCCGCCGCCGGCCTCGTAGTACTCCATTCGCAAGTCATACCTGGCCCCGGCCGTCAGGGTAATCGCCGGGCTCGAGTTGTAGGTGCCCGGGTGATCGGTCCAGTTATTGACAACCAGGTTGCCATTGATCCAGAGGCGAACGCCGTCGTCCGAATGGGTGCGGAAGAAATACGTTCCGCTTTCCAGCGCTTGCACCTGGCCGATCCAGCGCACCGAGAACGTGTCCGCTCCAAACTGCGGCCAGGGGGCGCCGCCGCCCCATTCGAAGTTCACCATCGGGTCGGTGCGGGTCAGTATCAGCCCAGTGAAGTTCTGGTTGTCGAAATACGTGCCGGCAAGGCCATACGTCTCGCCCGGCGAAGGCGCGGGGAATGTCGTCGCGGAGGCAGTGTTGGAATTCGCGGACGAGCCCGCGGCGTTGAACGCCCGGACCCGGTAGTAATAGGTCGTCGCGGCTGCGAGGCCGGTGTCCGAGTAGGTCGTGACATTGGCACCAACGTTGAACGATGCCAGCCCGCTGGTGAAAGTCGCGTTCGTCGCCCGGTCAATGGTGAACCCGGTCTCGTCGGATGAACGATCGTTCCATGCCACATTGATCTGCGACGACGACACAGCGGTGGCGGCCAGATTGTCCGGTGCGACCGGCGGTTGGGAAGGCGTGGTCGCGGACGCCGTATTCGAATAGCCGGATTGCCCGGCCGAGTTGAAGGCCCGGACCCGATAGTAGTAGGTCGTCGCGGCCGCCAAGCCGGTGTCCGAATAGGTGGTCACATTGGCGTTGACGTTGAACGAGGCGAGGCCGGCGGTGAAACTCGCGTTGGTCGCCCGCTCTATAGTAAAGCCCGTCTCGTCTGTCGAACGATCGGCCCATGCGAGATTGATTTGCGAGGACGAGACGGCCGTCGCGATCAAACTGTCGGGGGCCACGGGCGGGCTGACTGACCCGGCGAGGACCGAGACGCGCGATAGACCGAACGATCCGGCCCGTGCCCGCAGTAGGATACCGTGCGAACCCGGTTGCAATGTGCCGACGGGGATCATCACCGTGTCCCCGCTCGCCGGCACGTCGATGGTCCCGACGGACCGGCCGTCCACGAACACTTCGACCCGCCCGCCGTTGCTCGATGCCGCCGTTGCCCGGACGCTGTACCCGGCGGCATTATCGACGCGGAACATCGCGGCTTGCCAGCCGGTGGTCAGCGAATCGGCCTGCATGCTGGCAATTGAGCCCTGCCCGTAGGTCACGTTGAAATCATCGCGGATCAGGTCAACCGGCGCCGGCTTGCCGTACGTGACCGGCGCAGTCGGGGACGAGTTGAGGTCATTGATCGCCCGGATCTTCTGTGTGTCGGTGGCAAAGACGTCGTGTGTCAATCCCCACTGGACCCCGCCGGTGGAGGCGAAGTACATGAAGAGGTCGCCGCCGTGGGTGCTCCACGTGTGGTGGTTCTCGACCACCTCGGTCCGCATCCGCGGGTCGTTCCATGCCGCCTCCAGCGTTGAGGTGGGTACGCCCGTGTTATTGACCACATTGTCCAGGCTAGGCCCGCCTTCATAGGCGATGCGTTTCAGGCCGAACGCCGCGACCAGGTCAATGTCGGCTCGCAAGTCGCGGACGAAGTTCAGCGGCATGGTCGCGAAGATCTGATCTACAGTGATGTTGTTCCCGATCGACCAGTCTGGGTCCTCGTAGGCCGACCCACCGGCGCCGTAGAAGTAGTAGCTCGCAGAGCGCGGCGTCCCCTGGTAGCGCGGGTTGTCCAGGTAGTCCTCGACAAAGTCGAGTTCGGTTCCCAGCCACCCGCCGGTCCAGCCCAGTTGAGACATGAGCACCGGCCGCACGCGGGTCATCATCTCGGAATCGCCGAAGACCTGACGGAAGATGTTGCTCATCTGCGCCGAACGCAGCGCGATTCGCCGTCGGGCGAGCTGCCAGCCGTCCGGGTCGCGACTCGGGTACATGCCGTCGAAGTTGAGCGGAGAATTCGGATTGGCCTGAACCTCCGCCACCGCCGCGTCGCGGTTGGCCACCCCCGGGAACGGGCCCCAGGTGTTCCACAGCTCGTTGCTGTACTCGAGGTAAATCTTCCGTCCGGGTTCCAGGTTGTTCTTGAGCAGCGTGGCGAGCTGCGAGATGTAGTTGTCGTCCGCCGTGAACGGGACGTTGACCCAGGCGTCTTTGTCGGTCTCGTTCCAGAACTGGATTGCGTATTCCCAGGCCATCCCCTTGGCCGCGCCGACGGCTGCTTGCGACGCGTAGTTCGCGGGCCGCCGATTGGCCCAGTTGCCATTCACATCCTGGTATCCGTTGGACCCGGTGTTGTCCATCATCCGAACCACCGAGAACTTGTTGACCAGGTCCTTGAGCGGCTGGGTGAAGGTGTCGGACTGGCTGTAGCTGGTAGTAGAACCGGGGAAGAGCGGACGCATCAACTTGATGTTGGTCACGCCCGTGTTTAATGGACTGCCCGGGCTTCGCCGGCTGTTGCGGAAGTTGAGGAGCAGCCCGGATCCGTCCCCGGGAAAGTAGATCAGATCAGCGGTCGTCGTATTCGTCGCTGAGTTGTAAGACTTGTTGGCGATGCTTGCGGCACCCCAGAAAGTCGATACGTCCGCCTGCCCGTTGAACGACAGTTTGTAGGTGCCGTTCATGTTGCCGATGCCGTGCCAGACGACGATGCTGCAATCGGCGGCTGGCCAACCGTTCGCGTCGATGGGGGGTTGCCCGAGGTGGCTGCCGAAATCGCTGGGCCGGCGGGCGGATTTCATCGCGTCGGCGAACATCCGGTCGGTGGACCAGTCCTCGACTCCGCTCAGGTTGACGCCCATGAAGTTGGCGTCGGGGACTTCGCGACCTTCGAGGGTTTCGCAGTGGAGTAGCGGTCGGCGACGGGGCCGGCTCCGGGCTCGGGGAGTGAGAGTGGCAGCGAGGGCCGAACGGACGCTCGACCATAGGGCGCGCAAGCGCATCGGGGCGCCTCCTAGCGGGGACACGCGTCGGTGAGGGTGGGCGTCCGTGGAGGTGGACGGGGCGCCGCGAGAGGGGGGCGGCGGTCGGCCGTCACGAGGCGACCGAGAGGTGGGTCCGACCTGGCCGTCACGATCGGTCTATTCGGTCATGAACGGTCACCGGCGGCTGCGAACAGCAGGCATCCTGCGGCCGGCTGGGCAAGATTACGTCACAGGTTTCTGCTGTCAAACGACTTTGGCGGTGGGCCGATTCACCGAATCGGAATCCGGCCGCTACAACCGCGGAACGTGGCGAGAGTGGGTCTTGTCTGGCTAAAGTGTGTTGAAATCATACGCGGTCGCCACCCGCCGTCTTGGCAGAATCGGTCCTGTCGTTAAGGGCGTCAGTCCGCGCGTAACACGCCCTCCTGTCGCCGCGATACCATGTGGGGCCCAATTCCCTGTTGTGGTACGGCCAGTCGCGACTCAGGGCAGCCAGGAGCGAATGACCTGGTCGAAGCGCCCCGGACATTGGAGCTTGTCGAACGCGACCGTTGTGCGACGCGACAATTCCTCATACCCGGCAGCGTTGTCGATCAGTTCGCCTAGGACGCGCGCCATTGCCGCACCGTCGCCAGCCGGGAAGTACCGCAGGCCATCGCCATCTTTCAGCACGCGTGTGAAGACCGGATGGTCGCTCGCCAGAATGGGGGTGTGCGCCGTCAGCGCCTCGGTGAGCGTCAAGGGAAACCCTTCGGGGAACTCGTGCCGCGTCGGCACGCAGACGAACGTGGCCGCGGCCATCCGCTGGAAGACCTCATCGTTGCCGACCCGGCCGAGAAACGTCGCGGCGGCGCCAAGCGTCGCCGCACGCGTTTGAAACTCGCCCAGATCGGGGCCCGTGCCACAAAGCGCCAGTCGCACGTCGCGACCGCCGGCGCGGAGCGCGATGACCGCGTCAATCACGTCGCCGACTCCTTTCGCGGCCGTCATCGCCCCGGCGTAGACGAGTTCGATCGGCCCCGGTTGGAATTGCTTGAAGGGAAAGTCCGCCGGGTCGCGGGCCAGCGGATAGTCCCATGCGATTGCCTTGCGCGCGTCCAGGCCAGCTTCAATCATGGAGTCCGTGGCCGGTTGGCGGTGATTCCCGGCGGCGAAGACCAGCGGGTGATTCAGCATCCGCACAATCTGGCCGGTGATTACGCGATCGTAGCGGCGCGTTTTCGGAAAGAACCCGGCGAACATAGCCAGCGTCCGCCAGTAGTGGCGCACGGCCGTCCGCAACAGCACCGCTGCGAGCAACGAGCCGGTGCGAAGCAGGAAGTGGGTCGGGCGGAAGCGGCGAATCTCGCGGATGATCTGAAACGCCCACCGCAATTGGTTTGCAGTACCGGGAAGCGGACGAATTGGCGCCGGCTCGGGCAGTCCGATCAGGATCCCTTCCCCGTGCCGTTCGCGGTACACCGGCGCGTTGAGACTGATCACCAGGTGCGGCCGACCGGACATCCATGTGTCCAAGAAGCCCTGGCTGTAATGCATGCCGTAATACGGCTCGTCTTGACCGGCGGTGCGAAGGCGCCGGGCCTCGCGCACATCCCCGTGTTGCACCACTGCGATTCGTGGCGTCATCCTGCGCTCCCGGCGAATCGGGTCATCGTATCGACCAAACGCGTTCGCTCGCGAAATCTACTTGCATTCGCGAACGCTCAAACCCTACAACAATTGTGAGCAAACCCGGTCCCTCCTGCCCGCCTGACCCATGCCGCGCCTCGCCGGACGCCTTGCCGCCCTCGTGACCGTTGCGCTCGTGACGCCTGCCCTCGCCGGCGACTGGCCGACGTGGCGGTACGACGGCCGGCGCAGCGCCGCGTCCCCGGACGAGTTGTCCGCCGATCTCCAGCGACACTGGATCCTGGACCTCCCGCCACTGAAGCCGGCTTGGCCCGACCAGCCGATGATGCCGTTCGACGCCGCGTACGAACCTGTCGTCGCAGGCCGAATGCTATTCATCGCCTCATCGCGCACGGACAGCGTGACGGCCTACGACACGCGGACCGGAGAATCGCGCTGGCGCTTCCTCGCCGACGGGCCGGTGCGATTTGCCCCGCTCTGGCACGCGGACAAGCTCTATTTCGTCTGCGACGACGGATACCTCTACTGCCTCGACGCGACGACCGGCAGCCTCAAATGGAAGATTCGCGGTGGCCCGTCTGACCGGCGAATCCTGGGCAACGGCCGGTTGATCTCAACATGGCCAGCTCGCGGGGCGCCGGTCATCGGCGACGGGACCGTGTACTTCGCGGCCAGCATCTGGCCGTTCATGGGGATCTTCATTCACGCGGTGGATGCCGAGACCGGGCGAACAGTCTGGACCAACGACGGCGACGGCTCGATGTACTTGAAGCAGCCGCACTCGGCAGACTCGTTTGCCGGCGTCGCCCCGCAGGGTCCGATGGCGATCGCCGGCGACTTGCTTCTAGTGCCCGGAGGCCGATCGGTCCCCGCGGCCTACGATCGGAAGACCGGCAAGCTCCGGCACTTCCTCCTGAACGACAATTCCAAGAAAGGCGGCGGGCACACGGTCACGGTCGCCGGGGACGTCTTCTTCAACGGTCCCGGCGCGTTCTTGACTGCAACCGGCAAGTATCTGGGAGAGTGCTCGCCGCTGGCAGTCGCGGGCGGTGACACGGTTTACGCCCACCAGATGAACGAGGTGCGGGCTCTGGACTTGAAGCACGCCCCGCGCAAGGGGCCGCGCTGGAAGATCGAGACAACCGGGGCGGTAGCCTTCAAGGACGCGAGCGCGATGATCAAGGCCGGCAACCGGCTCTTTGTCGGGCAGCCCGGGAAAGTCGCGGCACTTGCCCTGCCGTTGCCCGTAGACCTTCGTCTCAAAGCCGAGCTTGCCTGGGAAGCGGATATCGTTGGAACGCCGGTGAGCCTGGTCGCTGCGGACGACCGTCTGTTTGCTTCAACCAAGGAGGGGAGGATTTATTGCTTTGGCCCTGGAGGTGCAACCGCTCCGGCGACGACGGGTCCTGTCGGGCGAGGCGACGCTTCGGGATCGCTCATGTTTCCGACGGGAACGGCGGCGATTCCGGGGCGGATCGGCATCACGGAAGGCTATGCCGTCGTCTGGTCGGCGGACGTTCCGTTAGTCAAAGACCTTCTTCGTCAGACGAATTTCCATGTCATCGCACTGGACCCGAATCCTGCACGTGTGGCCGCCGCGCGCGAGGCGCTGATCGCCGCCAAGTTGTACGGCGAGCGCTCCAGTGTGCACGTCGGCGACGTTCGGTCCGCCCCACTGCCGCCGTATATGGCGTCGTTCATGATTGCCCCGGACTTGTCGTCGGACGCCGTCGCTCGCGTGTATGAGTCTATGCGGCCGTACGGAGGAACGATGTTCGTGCCGGTCGGCCGGGAACGGCAAGAGTCCTTCCGGCAAGCAGCTCGCGTCCTGCCGAAAGCGGAGTTGAAGTTCATCCAGGAGGGCGTCTTGTTGACCCGGGCCGGTGCCCTGCCGGGGGCGGCGGACTGGACTCACGAACATGCGGACGCGGCTAACACCCGAGTCTCGAAGGATACCGTGGTCAAATCCCCGCTCGGTGTCCTCTGGTTCGGCGGGACGACAAACGAGGGGATCCTTCCACGGCACGGGCACGGGCCGCAGCCACAGGTAGTTGACGGTCGAATCGTCATCGAAGGTACGGACCTGCTGCGGGCCGTGGACGCGTACACCGGACGGTTGTTGTGGGAAACTCCACTACCCGGCCTGGGCGACTTCTACGACAACCTGGCGCATCAGCCGGGGGCCAATGCGCGTGGTACCAACTACATCTCGATGCCGGACGGCATCTATGTCGCTTACAAGACGTCCTGCCTCCGACTGGAGCCCGCCACGGGTAAGCCGATCGCCGAATTCGCGTTCCCGCGTATTGGCGTCGATGCGACTCCGCCGCGATGGGGACATCTGAACGTCGTCGGCGACTATCTGATCGGGGCAGCCGACCCGCTCTTCACCACGGCGACCGAAAGGCAAATGCGGTCGGTCTCGCGGCTGTTGACCTGGGCGCAAAACGACATTTTTGCAACGAGTCGGTACCTGGCCGTGCTCAACCGGCATACCGGCAAAGTCCTATGGACGGCTGCAGCCCGGCTGGGTTTCCGCCACAACACAATCTGCGCCGGCGGCGGGAAGCTGTTCGCGATTGACCGCGTATCCAACTCGCGTCTATCGAAAATGAAAGAGGAAGGGCGCGGAACCGCGCCGGCTCAAGTCGTCGCCTGGGACCTGGCCAGCGGGACAGTACTCTGGCACGACGAGACCGAGACGTTCGGCACCTGGCTGAGCTATTCCGAGAAGTACGACGTCCTGGTCGAGGCCGGGCGCGTGGCGCGGGACACGCTGTCGGATGAACCCGCCGGCATGCGTGCATATCGCGGGTCCGACGGCAAGGAGTTATGGTTTGACCGAAAGGCCGTCGGGCCGGCGATGCTGCACGGGGACACCATTCTGCGCGGGCAGGGCGGGTGCGACTTGCAGACCGGCAAACCGAAGATGCGCCGCGACCCGATCACCGGCCAGGAGGAAGAATGGGTTTGGTCGCGCAATTACGGTTGCAACACCCCATCCGCGTCGGAACACCTGCTCACGTTCCGTTCCGGCGCTGCGGGCTTTTTCGACCTGTGCCAGGACGGCGGGACGGGCAACTTTGGTGGCTTCCGGTCGAGCTGCACGAACAACCTGATCGTAGCCAACGGCATTCTCGCGGCTCCGGACTACACGCGTACCTGCACATGTTCGTACCAGAATCAATGCTCACTCGCGATGGTCCCGATGTCGGAGGCCGAAGAGTGGACCTTCTACGGCAAGAGCGGGCTAAGGAAGATGGTCAAGCGGGTCGGGATTAACTTCGGTGCTCCCGGCGACCGCCGGGCTCCGGACGGCACGCTGTGGCTCGAATTCCCGAGCGTGGGAGGGGCCTCCCCGGTGGTGCCGGTGCTGGTCACCGGATCGCACGTCGAGTACTTCCGTCGCCACCAGTCGAGCGCTAACGGTGAGCTACCCTGGGTAAGTGCGTCCGGTGTCCAGGGGGTGGAAGGCGTGGCGATCACGCTGTTGCCTGAAGAAACGGCGGACCGGTATTACACGCTCCGGCTTCACTTCGCTGAACCGGAAGACCTGAAACCCGGTGAGCGGGTCTTCGACATCAATGTCCAAGGCCGGCGGGTGCTCGACGACCTGGACATCGTGAAGGAAGCGGGCCGACCGCGAACAGCGGTCGTGAAGGAATTCCGCGGCGTGCGGGTGAACGACGAATTGCGCATCTCATTTCAGCCATCAACTAAGCCGCCCGCGGTGCTCTGCGGGATCGAGGTCGTGGAGGAGTAGTAAGTCAATTAACGGCCGCCGCCCCGCCCCAAGGGGCCGACCAGTTCTTTACCACGGTCGTGTTCGAGCGCTACACCGATGTCGGGATGAACTGGTACCTCAGCAAAAGCGACAAACAAGATATTCTCGATAGTTGGGACAAGGGGACCGGCAACATGAACGCCGCGTCACTGCAAAAGCTCCGTGAGTGGTGGGCCAAGCATTGACACTCGACCCGACCCGCTTACACGCTGCGTATCACATCGCGCGCGACGCGCTCTTGGCTGAACGCACGACCGACGGCTACTGGGTAGGCGAACTGTCCTCGTCCGCACTTTCGACAGCGACCGCCGTAACCGCCCTGGCAATCGTCGCGCGCTCGGCCGGCTCGAACCCGGACCACGACCGGCGGATCGATGCAGGGCTGCGCTGGCTGGCTGAGCACCAGAACTCGGATGGCGGGTGGGGCGACACCGTCAAGAGCGCGAGCAACGTCTCGACGACCATGCTCTGCTGGGCGGCTTTTCACGCATGCGGAAAGGCGAAAGACTATGAAGCCACCTTGGCCGTGTGCGGGTGCCTGCTCGAAGAGCGCTACGGAGAGCGCGCCGACGGCCTGGCCAGATCGGTCCGCCGGCGCTACGGGAATGATCACACGTTCTCGGTGCCGATCTTGATGATGTGTGCGCTAGCGGGGTTGGTCCCGTGGAAGGAAGTCGCGAGATTGCCATTCGAGTGGGCATGCCTGCCACAATCGTGGTATCGATTTGCGCAAATGCCTGTCGTCAGCTATGCGCTCCCGGCCCTGATTGCCATTGGCCAAGTGGTCCATCATTTCCACCCGACGCGTAATCCGCTGAGGCGAGCGCTGCGCTGGCTCGCGAAGCAGAGGAGCCTACGCGTGCTGGAGCGGATTCAACCCTCGAATGGCGGGTTTCTGGAGGCGACCCCACTGACGAGCTTTGTGGTCATGAGTCTGGCGGCGATGCGCTTGTGTGGGGGGCAATCAGGGTCAAGCGCCGACCGTGTCATTGCTCGCGGAGTTGAGTTCATCGTCAAGTCGGTCCTCCCGGATGGGAGCTGGCCGATCGATACGAATCTGTCAATTTGGGTGACGACGCTCGCGGTCAATGCCCTCACGGCGGCCGACGATCTTGAATCGTTGAATCACCGCGAAAAACTACTCGCGTGGTTGCTCGCCCAACAAACGCCTGACATTCATCCATACACCGGCGCGGCAGCCGGAGCCTGGGGCTGGAGCCACTTGCCCGGTAGTGTCCCGGACTGCGACGACACCCCCGGAGCCCTCCTCGCCCTGCGAGCACTGTCCGGTCCGGATGCGCCCAAGCTCATTGATCAATATGTCCGGACGACCGTTCGCGATGTCCGATTGACGCAAACGCGCGTTCAGGTCCCCGACGCGACGTCGAAGCTTGGGTTCCACGTGCTGAACGGCCTGGCATGGGTTCGCGATCTGCAGAACCGTGACGGCGGCTGGCCGACCTTTTGCCGCGGATGGGGCAAGCTCCCATTCGACCGGAGCGGCAGCGACCTGACCGCCCACGCGTTGCGCGCATTCGCGGCCTGGGGCACGCCGTCGGTCGCGAGCACGGTCGCCGGCGTTCTGTTCGACCAGGGCGATTTCGAACTCATTGCCGGCAGGCGACGGCTGCGATTCGTTTCGCGTTCGGACGTTAGCACCGCGATCGATTACGGGTTCAATTACCTCGCCCGCCATCAGCGTCCCGATGGCTCCTGGCTCCCGCTTTGGTTCGGAAATCAGCACGTGCCGGACGATATCAACCCGGTCTACGGCACGGCTCGCGTGCTGGCCGCCTACAGAGATTTGCAACACGCCGATAATGAGGAAGCGCGGCGCGGGATCGACTTTCTGATTCACGCTCAGAATCCGGACGGCGGCTGGGGCGGAGCGGCAGGGACGCCGTCCAGCGTCGAGGAGACCGCCGTTGCTGTCGAGGCACTGGTCGATCTGGGCCCGGCCGATGCGCAGGAAACCGTCGAAAGAGGTCTCGATTATCTGGTTCGGCGGGTCGAGGATGACACTTTTCGCGACCCGTCGCCGATCGGTTTCTATTTCGCCAAGCTCTGGTACTTCGAAAAGCTCTATCCCATCATTTTCACGGTCGCGGCCCTCGGACGGGCCGTGCGACGGCTTACCCGGGAGTCTTCATAATGCTCATCGCACTCGCCCTTACCCTGATTCCGATGGACACACCAGTTAATGCCGGATTGCCGGCGGACTGGCACGGTCGCTGGACCGGAACACTCAAGATCACCCCGGTCGAAGGCAAGGAACAGGAGACGCCGATGGAACTGACGATCGAGCCGCTCAAGGACTCGAAAAACTTGCGCTGGCAGATCATCTACGGCGAAGGGAAGAAGGCCCCAGTCCGCGATTACGAATTGCAGCCGCAGGAGAAGGCGAACCACTTTGTCATCGACGAGAAGAACGGCATTCTCGTCGACGCGTGGCTGACTGGCGGCGTACTGCACAGCCAGTTTGTCGTTGCTGATTCGTTGATCGCGGTGCGATACGAGCGCGCTGGAGATGTGCTTCGCTTCAGTCTGACTGCATCCGGCACGAAAGAACCGCGAGAGTCGAAGCTCCGCGGGAAAGATGACTTCAACGTTAAGGCGTACAAGGTGCAGTCGTTTCATGTCGCGGAATTGCGGAAGGCCAAGTAACCACGTCTGGTTGAAATCGGCCAATTGATTCGACACAACAACCTAGGCCCTGTCTACCACCCGTCGAGTTACTCATGTCGATCGCGACGACTGCAACCCTCCCCGATGCCCGCGGCCGGTTCGGCCCGTACGGCGGCCGGTACGTGCCCGAAACGCTCATGTTCGCCATTGAGCAACTCACCGCGGCGTATGCGGAGGCGAAGAACGATCGCGAATTCCAGGACGAGTTCCGGCGAATCCTCCGCGATTACGTCGGCCGCCCGTCGCGGCTGTACTTCGCGGAGCGCTTGACTAAAGAGGCCGGCGGGGCGCGTATCTATCTGAAGCGCGAAGACCTGAACCACACAGGCGCCCACAAGATTAACAACGCGATTGGCCAGACACTCCTGACCAAGCGGATGGGCAAGACGCGGGTGATTGCTGAGACCGGAGCCGGGCAGCACGGGGTCGCCGCGGCTACGGCGGCCGCCCTGTTTGACCTGCCGTGCCGCGTCTACATGGGCTCGGAGGACGTCCGGCGGCAGGAGCTGAATGTCTTCAAGATGCGGGCGATGGGAACGGAGGTGTTCTCCGTCGAAAGCGGCAGCAAGACTCTGCGGGACGCGGTCAACGAGGCGATGCGCGAATGGATGGCAACGGTCCAGACCACGCATTACATCATCGGCAGTGTAATCGGCCCGCACCCCTTCCCGATGATGGTCCGCGACTTCCAGTCGGTCATTGGCCAAGAGACGAAAGAGCAATCATTGGAGCGGATCGGCCGGTTGCCCGACGTGGTCGTGGCCTGCGTCGGCGGCGGGAGCAACGCGGCCGGCATGTTCCACCCGTTCATCAATGACGCCGCCGTGGAGTTGGTCGGAGTCGAAGCAGGGGGCCGGGCCAAGAAGTACGGTCAGCACGCGGCCACGATCAGCCACGGGACGCCGGGGGTCTTGCACGGCACTTACAGCTACGTGCTGCAGGACGCGGACGGTCAGACCGCCCCGGTGCACTCGATCTCCGCGGGGCTCGATTACCCCGGGGTCGGCCCGGAATTGAGCTACTGGAAAGACCGCAGACGCGTGCGCTACACGAGTGTGGACGACACCGGGGCGCTGGAAGGCTTCCGGGTCTGCTGCCGGCTGGAGGGGATCATTCCGGCGCTGGAGACGGCGCACGCGATCGTCGAGACGATGCGAATCGCCGCGTCCCGGCCGAAATCGGACGCAATCGTACTGTGCTTTTCCGGCCGCGGCGACAAGGACTGTGCCGAAGTTGCCCGGCTGGAGGCGGAGCAAAGCGGACGCTGACGGCAATTGCATTGCTTGCAAACAGGGGGACACCCCCTCAGCTGCTGCAACGCAAATTGCAATCCAAGTTGCAATGCAAATGCACCAAGGGCCATAAGCAATGTCCCAACAAAGAGTTGCTCTCGTCACCGGGTCGGCGACGGGCGCCGGGCGGGCCATTGCATTGCGCTTTGCCCGCCGCGGGTTTGCCGTCGCGGTGAATTACTCGCGGTCGGAAGCGGAGGCAGAAGAAACGCTGGCTCAGGTGAAGGCGCTGGGCGTGCCCGCCCTGCTCTGCCGCTGCACAGTCGCGGACGACGCCCAGGTGCGGGCCATGGTCGAGCGATGCCGAGCCGAACTCGGTGGCCTCGATGTGCTGGTGAACAACGCGGGCATGACGCACTTCATCCCGCATACCAACCTGGACGCGGTGACCGACGAGGTCTGGGACGAGATCTTCCAAGTCAACTTGAAGGGGGCGTTCTACGCCAGCCGGGCGGCGATGGCGCTGTTGACGGAGCGCCGCGGGTGCATTGTGAATATTTCGTCGGTCGCCGGGCTCCAGGGCCATGGCAGCTCGATCCCGTACTCGGCAAGCAAGGCCGCGATGAACTGCATGACCCAGTCGCTTGCCCGCGCCTTCGCACCGGAGGTCCGGGTCAACGCCGTGGCGCCGGGCCCCATCCTCACCCGATGGCTCGAGGGCCACATGGAGCACGTGAATAAGGCGATCGCGCAGACCCCGCTGCAACGCGCGGCCACGTCCGACGACATCGCGGCCGTGGTCGAGTTCCTGGCCCTGGGAACGACGCTGATGACCGGGCAGGTTGTGGTGGTAGACGGCGGGAGGACGATGTGAGCGGACCCCGGCGCGCCACGCGAGGGCCTCCCTCGCCTGGCGCGTCGGGCTCTTACTTGCGATGGCGAATCCGCGAGCGCATGCGGCGCTTCTTGCGACCGACTTTCCGACGACCGGTGCCGCGACGGCGACCCATGTGCGATTCTCCTGGCAGGATGGTAGAAGTCGCATCTTAGGACTTCGCGCAGTCGCGACAAGCCAGCGCATGAGTTCACTTCTTCTTGGGATCGGCCGCTCTCTCGGTCTTGTCCGTGACCGTTAACCGGTACGAATGGAACACCTCTTTGCCGGACGCATCAGCCACGCGCACGAGAATGCCAACTTCGGCGTCGGAGAAATCCTTGGGCACTTGCCAGTCAATAGTCCCGGTTGGCGTCGCGGTCATGCCCTTCGGTCCGTTTTCCAACGTGACCTTGACGCCACCCTTCTTTGACTTCACGGTCAACGTGTAACGGTAGTTCTCGCCCCTGACCGCGGCTGTCAGTGGTCGCGAGGTGACATGCAGATAGTCGAAACCGGCCGTAAAGAGCGCCTTGTCGAGATCGGCGCGGTAAAGAACGAGCTGGTCGCGCTTCTTGGTTGGTAGAACGGCGAGAAGCTGCGCGTCCGGAATGAGGAAGACATTGCGATCAACCGTCTTGCCGGGGGCCTCGAATTCGGAGGGGAGTTCGAAGTTGCGAAGCTCCCCCACTTTGAGAAGCGGCTTGGCCTCGAGCCCGAAATGAAGGTCCGCGGACGCCGGCTGAGCTTCGAACGGCTGACGGCCTCCGGTGGCGCGCAGCGCGACGTGAAAGTCGCCGTGGACCGCGGGGATCCGCAAGAGTTCTTCGGGCCGGAACGGCGGGCCGTTCAGGTCGTTGCGGATCTCGACATTGATCCGCCGTCCGCGGTCAAAGATCGCCTGCCCATCGGCCGTGGGCAAAAGTGATTCCGCCCCGCCCAGACTCCAGTAGTGGCTGACACGCCCGCCCTCGATCACGTCCGACTGAACGGCGCCGCCCGCGCCCCACCCGGTCGCGACCTGGCCGTTGGCACTCATCCGGATCGCGAGGTCGCGTAGGTTGAAGTTCCCGAGGCCGAACGGGTTCCGCTCTCGGCTCTCCTCATATCGAATTTCCTTGCCCGTCATCGGGTCGAAATAACAGACCGTGGCGCGACGGTGCGGCGCTTGCCGGGCACCCGCGAGTGCTACCGCGAGCGGCCCGTTCGATTCCGAACCCATCGCCAGGGCCAGCACCTCCTCGCCGAACGGGGATTTCAATTCCGCCTCGCGCTCCAGAGTCGTGCAGTTGTAGCGCTCCAGCACGTCCTTGCCGGGCAGATAAACAACAAACACATTCATCCCGCCGGCGATGACAGCCTTGACGTCATCCACGGGGATGTGCTTCGCGACCTTGCCGGTGTTCACGTCAAAGACGGCGACCAGCTTTTGTCGCGGCATGTGCAGGAGAAGCAGCCGGCCGCCGCCGGCCGCGACCGCAGTTTCCACGGGGCCGGCGAGACTCCGCTCCTCGCGATCCGCATCGAGGGGAGTCGGCTGGATCGAGAGCGGCGACACCGGCAGAAGCCTCGGCCCTGCGATGGCCGGTGGTTTTGGCGGAGCGGCGGCAGGCCGAGACCGATCAGGGCCGCGCGGCATCGGCCGCACCGGCAGCGGTGGCGTCACGGGTCGATTGTCAAACGGCGGCGGGACCGCGATCGGTGGTGGGGCGGGCATGGGCGGCGGGGCCATGACCGGTCCTGGACCGGCCAACGGCGGGGGCGGGGGCGGAGGGACACCCGGTCGCTCCCGCTCATTTTTCATGACCTGGTCGAGGTTCTTCGGCGGATCGATCGCGACGCCGGAGTCCGCCTTGGGCGCCGGG
>Ga0075428_100002763_pt1 | contig 19111 bp, 17 predicted proteins | sample RhiMetdeltSRZDD2_FD_75291 | JGI IMG/M metagenome (GOLD analysis project Ga0075428, IMG submission 75291) | Populus rhizosphere microbial communities from Tennessee, USA - Rhizosphere MetaG P. deltoides SRZDD2 | ecosystem: Host-associated > Plants > Roots > Rhizosphere > Soil | place: USA... | reverse complement strand
GACGACTCACCGGATCGATATGTGCCCGGGGACCCCGAGCCATCGCCCACCCAAACTCCCCGCACAAAACTCTCCACACCCTGGCCGAGGTGTAACGACGACTCACCGGATCGATACGTGCCCGGGGACCCCGAGCCATCGCCCACCCGGATCCGGACGGCCGTCAGCTCCGCGATGCGCGACGGGGCCGCCGCGGGCCCTTTCAGCACCTCGTCGATGGGTGGTGCATTACTTGCCATCGGAGAAATAGGCGGGGGCCCCTGCCCGGCAGCATCGGGGTCGTCGTTGTAAGCCGGGCAGGGGTGGTCCCCCGAGCCAAACCCTTCCCCTCCCGGGTGAAGCGGGCGCAAAGCCGTGGCTTAATATTCGCGAGGGGCGATGTTCGGCGGCGCACCCGCCCGCCGGTGACAACATTGATATGAGGTTATGCAATTTCGGGTCCTGGGCCCGTTTGAGGTGCGCGCGAGCGATGGCAAGCTCGTGCGGCTGGGGGCGATGAAACACCGCCGACTATTGGCGACCCTGCTGTTGGCGGCCAACCGGCCGGTCAATGTGGACCGTCTGGCCGAAGTACTGTGGCCCGATCGTCCGCCACCCACCGCCGCCAGCGCCCTGCGCACCTACGCCTCCGCCCTGCGCAGCTCGCTTTCGCTTGGGGCGCAAGGCTCCACGACCCGGATCGTGGCCGGGCACCGCACCTACCAGATCAGCCTGAGCCCCGAGAACCTGGACCTGCTCGCCTTCCAGGAGCTGTTCGCCGCCGGCCAGCAGGCGCTGGCCGAGGGCGACGCCGAGACCGCCGCCGACCGGTTCCACCGCGCCCTTGCCCTGTGGCGCGGCCACGTGTTGGAAGACCTGACACTCGAAGGCGGGTTCGGCACCGAGCTGATCCGGCTCGAGGAGCTGCGCCTCACCGCGATCGAGTCCTGGGCGCGGGCCGCCCTGGAGCTCAGCCGGCACACCGAGGTCGTCACCGAACTGCGGCCCCACCTGGCCGCGCATCCACTGCGGGAGAGCCTGCACGAGCTGTGGATGCGGGCGGCCTACCGCGCCGGGCAAGCGGCGCAAGCTTTGGCGGCGTATCGGGAACTGCGCGAGAGCCTCGTACGCGAGCTGGGCATCGAGCCGAGCCCGTCGCTTCAGGAGCTGCACCGCCGCATGCTCAGCGCCGATCCCGAGCTTGACGCTCCGGCGGCACCGAAGCCCACGCCGATGCCACGCCAGCTTCCGCGCGATGCCCTTGACTTCGTTGGGCGTACCAAGGAAATAAACGAGGCGAAGGAAATCCTTGGCCGCGCCGGGTCCACACCGGCCATCGTCGCCATTGACGGGGTGCCCGGGGTCGGCAAATCGGCCCTGGCCATCCACCTCGCGCACCGGGTGGCCGTGGGCTTCCCGGACGGGCACCTCTACGCCGAACTGCGCCAAGGTTCACCGTTGTCGGTGCTCGCGTCGTTCCTGCGGGCGCTGGGCGTTATTGACGCCCATGCCGAGCCGGCGTCGCTGGACGAGGCGGCGGCCCGTTTCCGCGACGCCACGGCCGGGCGGCGGATCCTCATCGTGCTCGACGACGCGTCCGAAGCCCAGCAGGTCGAGCCGCTGCTGCCGGCCGAGCCGGGATGCGCGGTCGTGCTCACCAGCCGCCGCCTGCTGGCCCCGCTCGTGGCGGCCGAATCGATACATCTCGACGTGCTTGAAACCGCCGACGCGGTAACGGTTTTGAGCCGCCTGGCCGGGGCGCGCCGGATCGCGGCCGAGCCGGAAGCGGCCGAAGAAGTCGCCCGGCTGTGCGGCGGATTGCCTCTGGCGCTGAGGATCGCGGGCGCGCGGCTGGCCGCCCGGCGCGGCTGGGACGTGCGCACCCTGGCCGACCGGCTGGCCGTCGCCCACCGCCGGCTCGACGAACTACAGGCCGGAGATCTGGGCGTGCGCACCAGTTTTCAGGTGAGCCTCGACGCTTTCGACGCCGACACCGCCGAGGACACCGCCGACGCCTTCGCCCGGATCAGTCTGCTCGACACGCCGGATATCGGCCTGGCCGTGGCGGCCCGGTTGCTCAACCGCCCGGAAACCGGGGTGGAGCTTGCCCTTGAGCGGCTCGTGGATGCGCAACTGCTGGACAGCCCGGCTCCGGGTCGCTACCGGATGCACGATCTGCTGCGCCTGTTCGCGCGGGAGAGCGCGGCGGCCAGGCTGCCCGAACAGCTGCGCATCGCTTGTCTTATAAGGGCTTTCATCTGGTACCAGGAAATGGCCCGAGAAACGCTGAAAGCCCTTCGCCCGGGCCATCAGCACCCGGTTCTGACCGATCCCGGCGCCCTTGACGAGCCGCCGCCCTTCGCCTCCGGCGTGGAAGCGCTCGAGTGGCTGGACATCGAGCACACCAACCTGGTGGCCGCGGTGCGCCAAGCCCTGGCGAATCCCGCGGTGCCACCCGCCATCGCGTTCGCGACAGCGCAGGCGCTGGTCGGCTACTACCAGTCGCGCGGCTACTGGCGCGAGTGGATCGGGCTCAACGAGGCGGTGCTAGAGGTGGCCGAGCGCGTGGGCGACCTGCCGGCCATCGGTTACGCGCGCCGGGATCTCGGTGTGGCGCATGAGCTTTCGGGCGACTACGACCAGGCGTCGGGCTACCTGAAGGACAGCCTGTCGGTCTTCGAGCGCACCGGCGACCGCTACGGCCAGGCGGCCTGCCTCACCAGCCTCGCCGTGATACACCACCGCCGGGGCCACTACGCCGACGCGCTGGAGAAGACCGAGGCCAGCCTGGCCATCCGGCGCGAGCTGGACGACGCGCGCGGGCAAGCGGTGTGCCTGGGCAATCTGGGCCAGATCCACCGGCGCCTGGGCCAGTATCGCGAGGCCCTGGAGTGCAGCCGCGACAGCTTCGTCATCTTCCAGCGCCTCAACGACCGCATCTCCGCGGCGGGGGTGCTGGCCGGCGTCGCCGAGATCCACGAGCAGCTCGACCGGTTCGCCGACGCGGTCTCCAGCTACGAGCAGGCGCTGGCGATCACACGCGAACTGGGTCACCGGGTGCTCGAGGTCAGCACCCTCACCAACCTCGGCCGCGCCAACCGCCGGCTCGGGCGCCTGGATGAGGCGCTGGCGCGGCAGCGGGAAAGTATGGCCCTCTCGGAGTCTATGGATGACCGTTACTACCGGGCCGAGGCCATGCGTGAGCTGGGGGCAACGCTTCTGGACATGGGCGATGAGCCGGGCGCGGCCGCGCACTGGCGGTCCGCCTTGCGCTTGTTCACCGAGCTGGGGGTCCCGGACGCCGACGAGGTGCGCTCGCTGCTGGAAGATCTCAGTCCATGAACTCGGAGCGGGCGATCTCGTCGAAGGTGGCCGTGAGGTAGGGCTCGAGGCGTCCCTTGAGCAGAAACGCGATGAGCACCGAGGTGTTGAGTGCGATCGATTCCGCGGTGGGGCGGGCCACCTGCTCGTGCTCGTCCGGGTGGATGCCCAGAGCACCGGCGAGCACCACGAGCATGGTGTGCGGATCGGTCTCCGGCAGCCAGGTTGTGGCGCCGAGGGCACAGCTCTGAAGCAGGTCGCGGATGTCGTCGCCGTCCAGGCCGTCGGGGTGCTTGCGTTCGAGGAGGAGGCGGAGGACGCCGCCCATGACCTTCCCGGTCTGTTCGGCGTCCAGTTTGGACAGATCGGCGGCGGTCCCGCGCAGCCCGTCCGCGTCCCGCGCCCGCGCCGCACCGACGGCCGTGTCGATCGCCTTGGCCATCGCCCTCACCTTGTCCATCACCCGATCGTAAGGGGGCTCATCATGGTGCTATGAGCGAGTACCAGCCGGCCGGGTTGTTCCGGCGCACCGAGGCCGAACGGGCCGACCAGATGCTGTCCTGGCGCCGCGGCGACCAAGCGTTCTTCGCCTCAGGCGCCTGTCACATCCTGGCCTGGACATTCGTCGAGACTCACCCCGATTTCCAGATCTATGGCCTGCTGCCACGCGGCGAGACCGGCTTCGGACACATCATTGCCAGCGACGGGCCGTGGGCCTTTGACCACTGCGGCTGGACCCCGACCGCCGAACTGCTTCAGGCCTATGACGCGGAGATGGTACTCATCGAGACAGACCTCGAGACGTTCTGCACCGCGAACAATCACCGCCGGCCCGAGCAGTACGCTTTCTCGCCGTGGCAACGCGCGCGGGATTACATCGCCCGCCACGCGCAGGTGGCATAGCGTAGATCGCGTGTCGGTGAATTTGATATCGCGCTACCCGGTGACCGACAACGAGCTGAACGCGCTGCACGCGCGGGCCTTCGGCGGCGAGATCCGGGTCACGCCCTGGCGGGAACGCTTGAAACAGCACGCGCTGACCTGGGTGGGCGCCTTCGACTCCGGGCGGCTGGTCGGTTTCGTGCAGGTCTGCTGGGACGGTGGCGCCCATGCCTTCCTGCTCGACACCGTGGTGGATCCGACCTGGCAGCACCGGGGGATCGGGCAACGTCTGGTCGTGGCCGCGGCGGCCGACTCGGCGGCGGCCGGATGCGAGTGGCTACATGTGGACTTCGAGCCCCACCTCACGGAGTTTTACTTGACGAAATGCGGTTTCACGCCGACCAGGGCCGGCCTGTTGCGGCTGGCCGGCCCCGGGTAGGTGATGTCACACCGCTACGCCGGTGAGGCGTTGTTGGCCGCGTCGCGCAGGGTCCACAGCGCGTCGTCGAAGTACGGCCCGTAGATCTCGCATACGCAGTCCGGTCCGGACGACGTCACACTGATCGCCATGCCCAGCCCGTTGGTGTGGTTGTAGTCCCGCAGCCATGGTCCGCCGCTGGAGCCGCCGCCCCACGCGCAACCGATCTTCTGGTCGGAGTTGAACAGCGAACGCCGGCTGGTCGTGCCCCAGCAGTACCACTGGATCTCGCCACCGTCCCGGTTGCCCGGGTAGCCGGCGACGTGGACGAATGGACGGCCCGCGTTGCTGACCAGGCCGTGGCCGCCGACCGCGTCCACCACCCGCTGGCCGAACTGGTTGTTGTTGGTGATGACGAACGAGTAGTCGTAGTGCCGGTCGCGGTCGTTGAGCCACGGCGTCAGCACCCAGAACTGGAACGCCGAGAAGCGTCCCACGGGCTCGTTGCCCGCCTGGTAACCGGCGACGAAGACCCAGTTCTGCTTCCAGGTCCGCCCCGGGCCACCGTGCACGCAGTGCGCGGCGGTGAGCACGAGCCGGCGCCGGGTACCCGTGGCGGCGCCGCCGGAGCACCACTTGTCCGTCCGCTCTTCGGGATCGAAGAAGAAGATCCGGCCGGTCGTGAACGAGAACGCCGCGTCCTGGGTACCGACCCCGCCGGCGCTGTTGAGCAGCGCCGCCATCGGCTCCTCGGCCCGCATCGGCTTGACCCGTTCCTTGGCGGGTGTCGCCGTGGTACTCGCCGCGCCGTCGGCCTCGACCACGGGTGTTGCCGCCTTCATCCGGTCCTTGGTCCAGTAGGCGTCGAGCGCCTGCTGCGCCGAGGCCGCGGACATGGCGCTCGCTTGCCCTGTCGCCGCGTCGCGCACCGCTGCCATCCCCCCGACGGCAGCGATGCCGGCTTTCCCGGTCACCGGCGCCGCTTGCGCCGGCGCGGTGATCAGGCCTACGGTGAGTGCACTCGCGCAGGCGGCCGCGAACACGAGTTTGGTAGTTTTCACTTTCCCCCCTCGTTATGAGTTGCGGTTCTACCCGACATCGTGATGGCAGTCGATATACCATCCGCTGACCGTTCGCTATTCGCCGCTATCGCGTGTCACATTAAGGAATCGATTGAGACTCTTCTGCGGACAAAAGCCAATTGATACGGTTAACTATAGTGATCTCCGTGTCGCAGAAGGGATCAAGACCAGCCGAGTGAGCGTTCACCTCGAGCTGTCCAAACTGGACGCCAACATCGCCCGTTACACCGCGAGAGCGCGCGAGGCCGCGGTGGCGCTGCGGGCACATATCAAGGGCCATCGGGTACCCGAGATCACCGCCCGCCAGATGAAGGCCGGCGCGGTCGGCGTCTCCCTCCAGTCCGCGGCCGAGGCCAGAGCGCACGCCCGCGCCGGGGCCCGCGATGTCGTCGTGGCCTGGCCGTGGCGGGATCCCTGGCGCTGGTCGCTGTTCGCCGAACTCGCCCGCACGAACGAGGTGTCCGTCCACGTCGACGATCCCGCGGTGGTACCCGGTCTGGCCGCCGCCGCCCGGGCCGCGCGCACCCGCCTGGGAGTGCGCATCGAAGTCGACACCGGGCAGAACCGCTCCGGCGTCGCGCCGCAATCGGCGGTGGCGCTGGCCAGGAGCGTTCATGACGAGAGTTCGCTGCGTCTCGACGGCGTGACCGGGTACGCCGCCATCAGCACCGCCGACGAGGCCAAGAGCCGGTTCGAGCTGGGCCGCCGGCACGCGGAGCTCCTGGTCGGGGTCGCCGATGAGCTCAGACGGGCCGGGTTGCCCTGCCCGGTGGTCAGCGTCGGCGGCACGCCCACCCTCGCCGGGGCGCTGAGCGTGGCCGGCGTGACCGAGGTTTGCTGCGGTGCCTACGCTTTGCTCGACTCCGGTCTGGCGGTGCTGGGCGAGTGTGAATTGGACGACGTCGCCGTGTCACTCGGCGACGCCGACGCGGACCTGCTGACCGGGGCCGATCAGGCTTGGCAGCCCGGAGTTACCATGAACCGGATCGGTCAGTCGACCGTGCTGCCCGCGCACATCTGCCCGCTGGTGGCCAAGCGGCCCCTGCTGCGCGTGCTGCGCGACGGTGCCCAGGTCGCGGTGTGGCGAGCGCTCGTCGACCCGGACCGGCCGTGACGAATTGCGCTAAACCCCGAGCACGCTGCGGCGCACCTGTTCACTGTCGCGCAGCGGCGCCGCCGCCCCGCTCGCGACCACCCGCCCCTCCCCCAACAGGTATCCACGATTGGCAATCTCCAGCGCGCGGTCGACATCCTGCTCCACGAGCAGCACGCTGACCCCGCGCGCGTTGATCGCCTCGATCGCCTCGAACACCTCGTCGATGACGACCGGCGCCAGCCCGAGCGACGGTTCGTCAAGCAGCAGCAGCGACGGCCGCGCCATCAGGGCCCGGCCGATCGCCAGCATCTGTTGCTCGCCACCGCTGAGGCTGCCGGCCAGCTGCGTGGCCCGCTGCTCCAGGCGCGGAAACAGCTCGTACACGTCCTCCATCACGTGTTTGTAGTGCTGCCGAGCTCCACGCCTATATGCCCCAAGGCAAAGGTTGTCATAGACCGACATCGCGGCGAAGACCCGCCGGCCCTCGGGCACGGTGGCCACGCCGTGCTCGCAGATGCGGTGCACCGGCAGGGCGATCAGATCGTTGCCGTCCAAGGTGATCCGGCCGCGTCGATTGGGCAGTAGTCCGGCGATGGCGTGCACGAGCGTCGACTTGCCCGCGCCATTAGGCCCGATCACGCAGACCGTCTCTCCACTTTGGACATACATGGTGACGCCCCACAGCGCCTGCGCGTCGCCGTAGAAGGCATCGAGGCCGGCGATCTCAAGCATGGGCACGCTTCCCCAGGTAGGCTCGGATCACTTCCGGGTCGGCGAGCACGCGGGTGGGTTCGCCGTCGGCCAGGCACACCCCGCGGTCAAGCACCACGATCCGGGTGGCCAGCTGGTTGACCACCCGCAGCAGATGCTCCACGATCACGATCGAGACGCCCGTACCATGGACCCGCCGTACGACCTCGACCGCGTTGTCGATCTCAGCCGGGTTGAGGCCCGCCAATGCCTCGTCAAGCAGCAGCACTTTCGGGTCGGCGGCGAGGGCTCTCGCCATCTCGAGGAGTTGCCTCTGGTGGAGATTCAATTCTTGGGGGTACCTCTCCGTGTGCCCGGCCAACCCCACCAACTCCAACGGTTGTTGCGCCTGCCTCCTGGCCGCCGCTAGATGCTTGCCGGAGCGGCCGAACATGAGGGCCATGGCCACGTTGTCCCGCACCGTCATGGAGCTGAAGGGCCGCGGGATCTGATAGGTACGGGCCACGCCGGCGTGGGCGACCCGGTGCGGCGGCATACTCGAAAGGTCATCGCCGCCGATGTGGATGCTTCCGCTCGTGGGCCGAAGCGTGCCCGAGAGCAGGCTGACAAGGGTAGTCTTGCCGGAACCGTTGGGCCCCACCAGGCCCACGATCTCGCCCTCGCGGATCGCAAGGTCGATCCCGTCCAGCGCCCGCACCCCGCCGAAATGCCGCGACACCCCCCGGCACTCCACCAGCACCCGCCCGCTGCCGTCCCGCTCCCCCGGCACCCCCGCCCCTCTATCCCCGCCACCGTCCCGCACTTTCCCCGAAAATGCGGCCTCCGTCCCCTCCGCACCCAACACTTTCCCCGAAAATGCTGCCTCCGTCCCCTCCGCACCCAGCACTTTCCCCGAAAATGCGGCGTCGTGAGCGGGCGGCGCGGGAGCCGCGGGAGGGCCGGGGGCGGAAGAGGCAGCATCGACCTCATCGCCGCGGTCGGCGCCGTCTCGCATTTTCCCCGAAAATGCGGCCTCCGTCCCCTTCGCACCCAACACTTTCCCCGAAAATGCGGCGTCGTGAGCGGGCGGCGCGGGGGTAGCGGGAGCGGCGGGAGCGGGGGCGGCGGGAGCGGGGGAAGCGGGAGCGGGGGAAGCGGGGGTGGGGGTGCGGCGGGGGAGCATGGCGACGGCGGTTGCGGCGAATCCGCCGGCGAGGAGGGCGTCGAGTGGCTCCATTCGGGGCAGCAGGCCGACGATCGCGGTCACCCCTACCGCCGCGGACAGCGCCGGGATCGGGCGGCCCCGCCACCGAGCATAAAGCCCTTCCGGCGCAACGACTACGAGCACCGCAAGGATGCTACCGAGCGCGATCAGCTGCCACGCGTCGAGGCCCGATGCCGTGAGGCGATCCTGCAACAGGACGATCAGCATGGCGCCCGCGACCGGCCCGAGCCAGTGCGACCGTCCACCCAGGACACTCATCACGATGACGAACAGTGGCACGGTGAGGTGGAAGACACTGTCCACCGCCACGAAACCGATCTGCAGAGCGAACAGGCTGCCGCCCACGCCCCCGATCACGGCGCTGGCGACCAGAGCCTGAAGCTTGTACCGGAACGTCGCGACCCCCAGCCCTTCGGCCACATCCTCGGCGTCGTGGATGCCCGCCAACGCCCAGCCGAAGCGGGAATGCCTGATGAAATAGGCGACCGCCACGGCACTCACCGCCAGCAAGAGGTTGACCAGGTACAGGAAATCCTGAAAGCGCCCAAGCTCGGAAGGGAACCGCGGGATCGGCACGATGATGCCCTGGCCGCCGTCGATCGCCTGGTTGATGCGGGCCACCGCGGCCAGGATGAACGGCACGGCCAGGGTCAGCAGGGCGAAGATCTCGCCGCGCAGGGCGCGCAGGCGGAAGGCGACGACGCCGATGGCGAGGGCCAGCACGGCGCTCAGCCCGGCCGCGGCAAGGAGAGTCAGGTAGAAGTTGATGCCGTGGCGTCCAAACAGGACGGCCGTGGTGTAGGCGCCCACACCAGCGTAGGCCGCCTGGCCGAAACTGAAGTACCCGCTGTAGCCCGAAAGGATGTTCCAGCTCGTGGCCTGGGTGATCCAGAACAGCATCGTGGTGAGCAGCGCGAGATAGAACAAAGGGAACCCGAGGGTCTCGCGATACAGCGACAGGGTGGCAAGCGACAGCAGCGCCACCGGAAAGCCGATCACCCCACGCCAGATCATCGGGACGTCCTCACCGCGAAGAGCCCGGTTGGCCGTACCAGCAAAGCAAGAACAATCAACGTAAAGAGTACCAGCGGCGCGGCCGCCGGGGAGAGGACCACCGACACCACGGCCGAGGTCAAGCCCACCACCACCCCCGCGGCCAGGGTGCCGATCAGGTGGCCGACCCCGCCCAGGATCACCACCGCGAACACGATGCCGAACCACTCGTAGGCGGTGGCCGGGGTGAGCGCGTTGATCAGTGAGTACAGCATGCCCGCCACGGCCGCGGTGGCGCCGGCCACGGCGGCCAGGAGCACGCCGACGCGCCGGTGGTCGACGCCGAAAGTGGCCGCCACCGCTCGATCCTGCGCGTAGGCGCGCAGCGCCCGCCCGATGAAGGTGCGCCGCAACACCAGATGCGCGCCGGCGATAAGGAAAACCGCAACGCCGAAGGCGATCAGTGTCGGCGTGGGGAAGGCGAACTGTCCAACTGGGACAGACCCGGTCGCATAAGGGTTGACGTCCAACGGCATCCGCTGGAAGTCGGCGCTCCAGCGGTTGCTCACCGTCTGTACCACGATGATCAGCAGGCCGAAGCTGAGCAGCAGCGAGTTCAGCTCGGAGACGCGCAGGGTGTCGTATGCCCACTGCAGCGCGCCCCCGAGCACGAACATGACCGGGACGGTAACCAGCACGGTCAGCAGCGGATCCATGCCCCAGACCGTGGCCAGGTCAAAGGTCAGGTAGGCGCTGAGCAGCATCAGCCCGAAGTGCGTGAGGTTGATGATCCGCAGCACGCCCCAGGTGACCGAGACACCCGCGGCCATCAACGCATACAAGCCTCCGAGCAGGACGCCGCTGAGCGCCGCCTGGACTACCGTCATGTGGCCGGACCTCGAAGTTGAGCCGCCGCGCGGTCGCGGGGCCAGACCGTCACCCAGTTACCGTTCTGGATCTGCTTGATCAACTGGGTGGTGGGCCAGAAGTTGTTCTGCTTGGGCTCGAAGGTGAGCTTGCCGCTGAACGTGGTCTCGGCGCCGCTGCGGTGCAGGAAGTCGCACATCGCCTGATGGTCGATCTTTCCCGCGCCCTTGACCGAGGCGACCAGGATCTCCCAGGCGTTCCACGAGGCGGCCGCCTGCGTCTCGAAGACGGTGTAGGGCAGCTTCGCGGTGGTCGCGCGGGTCTCGAAGTCCTGGACGATCTGCGCCGCCTTCGCACCCAACTTGTCCAATGTGGACTTGTTCGGCTCGAAGATGCTCACCGACATCAGGCCCTCGGCGGCGGGGCCCAGCCCCAGCGGCGGGCCGGGCGCCGGGAAGAGGCTGAACATCATGGGCGGCTTGTAGTTGAGCTGCGCCATGGCCTGCAACAGGTTCACCGGGTCGACCGCGATGCCGCTGTTGAACAGCAGGTCCGGCTTGGCGTCGCGCACCTGGGCGGCCAGCGACGACCAGTCCGAGGTGTTCGGCGGGTACCGCTTCTCCAGCACCACCTCCAGGCCTCGTTGCGGCGCAACCGTTACGGCCCCGCCCTTGGCGTTGGCCGAGCCGTAGGAGACGAAGTCGGTGGAGCCGTTCTGGTTGGTGAGGATGGCGATTTTCTTCGGCGGCGTGGGCAGGCTCGCCACCGCGTCGAAGAGCTGGTTGGGGACGAACTCGTTGGGCGTCGGCCCGATGGACCAGGCCGGGAACTGGCACTCGTAGGTCAGCAGCGGCGCGATGACCGCTGTGTGCTGGGGCAGCAGGTAACGGTGCCGGGCGGCGACGGCCATCGCCGACAGGATGTTCGGTGTCGCATATGGACCGATGATGAGGTCCACCTTGTCCTGCGAGATCAGCTGCTCGTAGAGCGTGCTCACCTTGGCCTGGTCGGACTCGTCGTCGCGCACCACCCACCGGACGGGCCGCCCCAGCAGGCCGCCCGAGGCGTTGAGCTTCTCGACGAAGAGCTCCCCGGCGATCTTGTGGATGATGCCGGTCGCGGCGAAGGCGCCGCTGAGGGAGAGCGTCGAGCCGACCACGATCGGCTCGCCGCTGGCGACGGGCGTGGCGCCGTCGTTGCCTGACTTCTTCTCGCACGCGGTGACGAGCCCGAGCAGCACTGTCGCTACGGTCGCTGCCGCGAGGGCGGCTCTAACGCGCATGTTCTACCCACCCTTCTAGCGTTAAGCAGTACTTACCGCCGGCGTCGCGTCCAAATTGGACGACCAAGGAGCGGTTACAGCTGCTGAAGGCGGCTATTGAACGATCGCTATCTAAGCACGCAGTGTAAACCTATACTTAACACCAGTGCAATCGGCGCAGCTTCCTCAGCACCAGCCAGGCGGGGATGCCTAACGCGGTCGCCCCGATCAACCCGACCGCCCACCAGCCGAAAACCGAGACCGAGCGGTGACTTGCCCGTCCCACCTGCTCGACGTGCATGGTCGGATCGTCCGGGTCGTAACGGATCTGGACACGCTCACCCACGTCAAGCCGGTCATCACAGCTGTCGCAAGTGGCGGTCACGGGTTCGCGCCCCGGCACCTCATACCTCACGACGATGGTGCGGCTCCGGCCGTGCCTGACCTCCACGACGCGGGCGTCGGTGACGGCTCCACGGCGGTCGAGGTTGTCGGCATCCCGTCCGGTCGACACCGCCACGGGCAAAAAGTAGGCCGTAAGTACCAAGGCAGCGAGCAGCAGCAACTTAGGACCATACACGCGCTTTGTCGCGGCCATGCCCCGAGGTTAGGTCGGCGGTGCCACCGCCCGCTTCAGCGGCGCATCAGAGATCCGGTTCACCGTCGCGGGTATGAAGCCGACTCGAATCCTCGGCGTAAGCGCCGCACTGTTCGCGGTGCTGCTCGCCGGCACCGGCGCCGCCGCCTCGCTCTCGCTGAGCCAGGGCACGGGGGTGGGGGGTTGCTACGACCCCGTCGCGTTCGGAGCTGTTCCTGATGATGCCAATTTTGATCGTGTACCTATCCAGGCCGCCATCGACGCGGCGACCTCAGCCGGCGGCGGCACCGTTTGCCTGGGCAGCGGCCGCTGGACGCTCAACCGGGCCCCGGCGGGCTCGTACAACCGCTTCGCCGCGCTGTCGACCCACTCCGCGCACCTGACCATCAGGGGCACCGGGCCGGGTACCGTGCTGGACCTGGTGGGCGACCAGGCAGCGAGCGCGACCTTCGTGCTGTCGTTCGACCCGGGAGCAAACGACATCGTGGTGGAGAGCCTCACCATCGACACCTCGGCGGCCACCAACACCGACGAGCAGACGCACGCCATCGAGATCGGGTCCGGGGTCTGCACCGACACCAACGGCACCTGCTCCATGCCGATCTCCGATGTCACCGTGCGCGACGTCAGGTTCGTCCACCCGCCGTTGCCCGGATTCCGCAAGGGCGACTGCGTGCGGCTGGTCGGCAACACCGAGGCGACCCAGGTGCTGCGGGCGACCATCATGGGTTCGTCGTTCATCAACTGTGCCCGTTCCGGTATCGCGGTGCAGCGCAACGTGAACTCGCTTGCCGTGCTGGGCAACCACTTCGACGGGGTGATCGGCGATACGGCCTTCGACGGCGAGGCCACGGGCGGCGGCTGGGACGACGGCCTGCGCCTGATCGGCAACTCCTTCGCTCACGGCCCCACCACCTTCAGCGCGACGCTGACCTCCCAACGGCACGCCACCATCACCGGCAACAACTTCTCCGGGCGTGGCCTGTCGCTCTACCGCACGCAGGACGTCGTGGTCGCCGACAACACCTTCGACGTGACGGCCGTGTCGGAGGAGGGTGTGGTCAACACGGGCAACGTGGCCAGCGGGGTGAAGATTGACAACAATGTGATCCGGCGGCACGGCGCGCCCGGCTCGGGCATCAGGATCATGCCGCACAGCGGCGGCATCCCGCAGCAGATAACGGTCTCCAACAACACCATCATCGTGGAGGGCGACTCGAACGGGATCGCGGCCGAGGGCGTGCATCACATCGGCATACGCGACAACGACATCACGTTTGTGGACCCGGCTCCCAACGGCCACGGCGTTTACTTGCGCGCCACGGTCGCCGACATGGACGGTGTGATGGTCACCGGCAACACCATCACGGGAAGCACCTACTTCGCGGCGGTGCGGATCGCGGCGAGCCCGCACCCGGTGCTCGGCGTGACGGTGGCCCTCAATTCTTCGGTCGGCGGCGTGCGCTCGCTCCAATGCGAGAGCTCGGTGGCGGGCAACTTCCCGCAGCCGATCGTGTCGCTGGGCAACCGGTGGGCCGTGGCCCCCACCTGTCCGGTCACCCTCCAACCTGGACAGTGATCCCTCCGAGACAGCCTGGCCCGGCAACGCCTATCGCGGCGCTGCCGGGCCAGGCGTCGTCACTCCATCGCCCGAGGGTGCGCCGGCCTCGATCCGGGCCATCAGCTGGTCGAAGGTGCCCCGGCGCTCGTGCAGGTGCTCCAGCCACCACGTGACCCCGGCCTGTTGGTAGGCCTCGAAAACCTTGTCGTCCGGGCCGGTCGACACGCCGGTCATCGCGACATCGAACCCCTCGGCGGCGGCACGGTCCGCGGGTACCAAGGAAGAAATTGCAGCGGCAAGCTCACCGGCGGGCACCGCCATTTCGCCCTCCTCGTTGTCGCCGCCGACGATCCAGCCGTCCCACCGCGCGGCGCGCCGGTGCGCGGCCGGGCTGTCACCGCCGATCCAGATCGGCACCCGCGGCCGCTGCACCGGAGGCGGCGCCAGGCGAACCCCCTCGACCCGGTAGTGCCGGCCGTGATGCGTGACCGTCTCGCCCGACCACAGCGCGGTGATGACCCGCAACGCCTCGTCGGTCTTGGCCGCCCGCACCCGGGCGTCGCCGTCGTCGCCGAACGCGGTGAACTCGACCTCGACCCCGCCGAGACCGGCACCGAGGATGACGCGCCCGCCGCTGAGCCGGTCGAGGGTGGCGACCTGGGCCGCGACCACCTGCGGGCGCCGGCGCGCCAGCGGCGTCACCGCGGTGCCGAGCCGGATCCGTTGTGTGGCTTGGGCAACGGCGGCCAGCACCACCCACGGGTCGGGGCAGGGCACGCCCCAGACGAAGGCCAGATGGTCCCAAACGAACAGGGCCTCCCACCCGGCGTCCTCGGCCGCCCGGGCCAGCTCCACGATCCGCGCGGGCTCGGCCAGGCCGCCAAGCGGTGCTATGTCGATGCCGTATCTCATCTGGTACCTCATCTGGTCATGTTGGCATCCGCCACCGACAATCGAAGGGATGCGCGGGCTACGAATCTTCTGCCTGGTGGCGACGCTGGCGGTGGCACAGGTCGCGCTGGCTCGTGCCGACGTCACCGGCGCTAGCACATTCACCACGCTCTCCTGCGCCATGCCGTTGGTAACCACGGAACTCGGGCCGCGAGCCCGGTGCACCCAGGTACCGGCCTCCGGCACCGCCTCGCGAGCCGGAATGTACGACCCGGTTAGCGATGAGTTCCAGCTCGACGACGTTGATTTCGGCGGCGGCACCGCGGCCGCGCCGGTGGGCGGCATCGCCATTCGAAGGCAGGAAAGCGGGGTGCGCATTCGGCCGCGCAGCGCGGCATCGCTCACCGCGGTCCAGATGAACTTGTGTAACAGCGGCATCGCCGGCTGCTACACCGGCCGGGCCGGCGCCAAGGCGGCCCAGACGGTGCTCGAGCGGGTACCCGCCCTGGTGACGGTCAACGAGGCTTGCGAATCCGACGTCACCGAAAGGCTGCTGCCCGCGATGCTCGCGTTGTACCCCAACGAGTGGATCTTCTGGACGTTCGCTCCCGCCGCCCATCGCGGCAGTGGCGAGCCGGTGCGGTGCACGCCGGACGCGCAGGGCAAGGAGCGTGGCCGGTTCGGCAACGGCGCGGTGGGCCGGCTCTTGACCGAGGCCCGGCCGGGCTTCACCTTCGAGGGCGGTCTGTTCCCGGACGACCGGCCGAGCCCGGGCGAACTGCAGGACCGGGCGCACGCGGAGCTGCGCTCGTGGGTCTGCGCCGAGGCCAATCAGATCTATCGGGCGTGCACCGCCCATCTCGACAACCCCTCGGCCACGGGCGCCGGCACCCCGGAACAGGAGCGTGTGGCGTCAAACCAGTGCCGGTACCTCTTGACGTCCGTGTCAGCCGGCCTTCCCACGGTGTTTCTGGGCGACCTGAACCTGGGCGCCGATCCGGCCGCCAGATATAGCGTCCAGGTTTGCGCACCGGAAGGCTGGTCGCACAACGGCGACGGCGCCGTGCAGCACGCGCTGTCCAGCAAGCTGTTCGACGCCGCCGCGGTTGAGGTGGTGCCGATGGGCGACACCACCGATCACCCGGCCCTGGTGGTCGTGTTCAGGCTCAGGACGGGGCCAAGCCTAGCTGGGTCATAAACTCCAATTGGTCGAAGTAGAGCCGGTGGTCCACTATGTGCCCGTTTTCGACCTTCGCGGCGTCGCAGGAACGGATCCGCACCGTTTTGTCGGTGGCGGGCAACTTCTCACCGGTTGGCGTGACGAGCGGGCCGGTGTTCTTGCCGCCCCAATAACCCTCGTCGATCGCCGTGTCGCCGGCCTCGTGCTGGAACAGTGGCTCATAAGTGTTTTCCGGTATCGCCTCGAACATCTGGCGCCACCACTCGACGAGCCCGGCCCTGCCTTTGATCTCACCGCGGTCCGGCGTGTGCAGGATCGCGTCCTCCGCATAGCATTCGGCCAGGGCCTTGAGATCTTTGTCCTTGGTGATCGAATCGTTGAGGCGATCCATCACCGTACGCGCTTCTCCCATGATCAACCCCCCTAGGGAGCGTTCCGTAATGTCACTATTGTCCCACGGATGCGGCGGTCCGGATGGGCCAGAAGCGTGGGGTGCGGTATCAAGTCCGGGTGTTGATTTAGCGGGTGCGCGATCCATGCGGCGCTCACGGTGATCCAAACCCGTTTCCACGCTGTGAGCGTCACATGGATCAACGCGGGCGCAGCGAGCCGGCACCCAGTGACACGAACAGCGCCAGCACCGCCGGGATGGCAAGCGCCGCCGGCAACCCGACGGCGGTGCTGGCCGCCCCGATCAGGATCGGGCCGAGCAGGAACCCCAGGTAACCCAGGCTGACCACGACCGACAGCGCGCGCCCGGCCCGCGCCGGATCCCGGTTGCCGGCCGCCGAGAAAACCTGCGGCGCGATGCACGACATGCCCGCGCCGACGCACGCGAAGCCGGCGATGCCGGCGACGGGATGGCCGATCAGCAGGGCGGCGCCCAGCCCGGCCGAGGCGAGCACACCGCTCGCGCGCACCAGCCACACCGGTCCGAGCCACCGGGTGAGCCGGTCCCCCACGAGCCGGCCCACCATCATCATGGCCGAGAAGGCGGCAAACGCATATGTGGCAACGGCGGCACTGCTGTGCAGGTTGTCCCGCATGTAGACCGCGCTCCAGTCCGCCGCGGCGCCCTCGCCGACGAGCGCGCACATTGCCAATAAACCCAGAATTATCAAGGGGTACCAAGAAAGCCTTGAATTCTCACCGGAAACCTCAGTCGTCCGCGGCGACGCGGACGGCAATGCCCACGCCGAAGCCCAGAGTGCCAGAAGCACCACACCCGCGCCGACACACACGAATGTCACTCCGGCGCCCAACCCGGCCCGCGCGAAGAGCCCGCCCACCACCGCGCCGACGAATCCGCCGATGCTGTAAATGGCGTGAAACGACGACATGATGGGCCCACCCCAGGCCCGCTGCACCTCGACCGCGCTGGCGTTCATCGCGATGTTGAGCGTGCCGTGCACCGCCCCGAAGACGAACAGGGCCAGGCAAAGCAGGACTAGACTGTCCACATAGGCCGGTGGCACGAGCAGCAACCCTTCGCCGAAGGCCACCGGCAGCATGACCCGCCTGGTGCCGAACCGGTCGGTGAGCCGGCCGAGCACCGCCATGCCAACGATGCAACCGGCGGCGAAGGCCAGCAGCGCGATGCTGAGCCGGCCGTCGGTGAGCGCCAGCCGCGACTTGACCGCCGGGATGCGTGCGGTCCAGGCCCCCAGAGCCGTACCGAACAGGAAGAACAACAACGACGTGGCGACCCGGCCGCGCCGCAGGTCGGTCACCGCGATCCCCGGACGAACCGGGCGATGGCCTGGCCGAGCTGTTCGCCGCACTCCTCTTGCAGGAAGTGCCCTCCGGGTAGCACCGGATGGTCGAGCCCGGCGGCGCCGGGCACCACCCGGCGGAAGACCGCGGCCATCGCGCCCGTGATCGGATCGTTGTCGCTGAACGCCACCAGGAAGGGCTTGCGCCAGGCGGCCAGCACCGCCCACGCGGCCCGGTTCGCTTGGGTGGCAGGGTCTTCCGGGGTCGTGGGGACCAGTTGGGGCATCGCCCGGACCGCGGTTTTGTAGGTGTCATCCGGGAACGGGGCGTCGTAGGCGGCCAGCACCTCGCCGGCCAGGCCGTCGGCGGTCATGCCGTGCACGAGCCGCCCCACGTCGATCTGCGGCGCGGTTTCGATCCACCGGCGCAAGCGCCACCAGACCTCAGGCATCGTGGCCTCGCCCGTGGGCAGGCCGGTGTTGGTGACCACGATCCGCGCGAAGGGCGCCGGGTTCTCGGCGGCCACCCGCAGGCCGATGAGGCCGCCCCAGTCGTGCCCCACGAGGGTGACATCGCTGAGCCCGAGCCGGTCGATGAGGAACGCGCGCACCCACTCGACATGCCGGGCATAGGTGTGGTCGCCGATCTCGGCGGGTTTGTCGGAGCGGCCGAACCCGATCAAGTCCGGTGCGATCACGCGGCAACCGGCGGCGGCCACCACCGGGATCACCCGGCGGTAGAGGTAGGACCACGTCGGCTCGCCGTGCAGCAGTACGACGGGTGGACCGTCAGGCGGCCCGTCCTCGACGTAGGCCATACGCAGGCCGCCGCCGAGCTCAACATGTTGCGGCGCAAGGTCGAAGCCTCTTACGGCGGCGAACCGCTCCTGAGGGGTACGCAGCACCAGCACGGGTCCATCTCAGGCGACAAGGATGGCGCCGTCAACCGCGATTCCGAGGCGATCCCAGGGGCACCGGCGTGATCTGTCATCGTCTCGGCGATGCCCGGCGATGCTGTTGCGCCGCTTCGTGTTCGCCCGTCGACTCGCACAGCCGTCCCAGCAACAGCAGCGTCTTGGCCTCGCCGAGGCGGTGGCCGGTCTGGCGGTGCAGAGCCAGCGCCTCGTGCGCGTGCTTGGTCGCCAGCTCCTCCTCGCCGGACTCGTGGTCGATCGTGGCGAGCGTGGTCAGCGCGCGGCCGGCGGCCACCTGGTACCCCTTGTGCCGGCTCAAATCCAGCGCGCGTAGGCAGGTGGTCCTGGCGTCGCCGAGCCGGCCGAGGTCCGACTCCACCCCGGCCAGCACGATCAGCGACCTGGGTATCCCGCGGAAGTACCCCTTGGCCTCGGCCAGAC
>Ga0075428_100002762_pt1 | contig 19113 bp, 11 predicted proteins | sample RhiMetdeltSRZDD2_FD_75291 | JGI IMG/M metagenome (GOLD analysis project Ga0075428, IMG submission 75291) | Populus rhizosphere microbial communities from Tennessee, USA - Rhizosphere MetaG P. deltoides SRZDD2 | ecosystem: Host-associated > Plants > Roots > Rhizosphere > Soil | place: USA... | reverse complement strand
GCGGCCGGCGACCAGCGATTCATGACCGCGCCATGCGGGAAGCCGACGAATGCCATGCGGCGCGGCGCAGCGCCGCGCACCTGTGCGAGCGCGACGCCCGCAGGGAGCATCGCATCGAGCAGCGGCAACGCGATGCATACCCCGGCGCCGCGTAGCACCGTTCGCCGGGACAGATGCTTCTTGCTAATAAACATGGCTCTCTCCTCGCGATCTCAATCGCGCGCGTTCCGTGCCACAGTCGCGGACGGCTGCGGCTCGTCTGCCGCTGGAGCGATGCGCAACTGGAACGGCTGGCTTTCGACGATCGCCCACACCAGGGCTGCGAAGCGATAGTTCTCGTCCTTGGCTTGCCGCACGATGCTTCGCACAGCCGGCATGTCGTGATAATCGAGCTCGCGGCCGACCGCGTACGTCAGCAGCCGCTCCGTCAGCGTCTGCACGAACTGGTCGGGCTTCCGCAGCAGCGCCTTGCGCAGGTCGAGCGGCCCATTGAGGTGCGTGCCGTCCGGTAACTCGGCCGACGCATCAATGGCACTGCCCGCGAATCGATCACGATCGCGCCAAACGCCCACGGCGTCGAAGTTCTCGAGCGCGAAGCCGAGCGGATCGAGCACGCCGTGACACGAGAAGCAAACGGAATTCGCTCTGTGCGTCGCCATGATCTCGCGCACCGTGCGTGCCTTCGGAGTGCCCACGTCTTTCTCCGGAAACGCCTCGACGTTCGCCGGCGGCGCCGCCGGCGGCGTACCGAGAATGTTCTCGAGCACGAAGGCCCCGCGCAGGACGACCGACGTTCGGTTTGGATACGACGACGCCATGAGGACGGCGCCCTTGCCGAGCAAACCGAACCGAGCTGGATCCTCGAGCTGCACCTGCCGGAATCGAGGACCCTTTACGCCGCGGATCCCGTACAGCGATGCGACGTGCTCGTTGACGAACGTGTGATCCGCGGTCAACAAGTCGACGACGCTGCGCTCCGAGCGGAAGATGCTGTCGACGAACAGTGTCGTCTCCATGACGAAATCGTCACGCGGGTCTCCACGGCCCGAGGCGTAGGGGAAAATCGCGCGGTCGGGCTGCACTTCGTCGAGGCGCCGCAGATTCAACCAGCGAGCGGCGAAATTGTTGGCGAGCGACGAAGCGCGCGGATCGGCGAGCATTCTCTCGACTTGCTGCTTGCGCACGGCCGCATCGTCGAGCGCGCCACGGAGCGCGAGGGTGCGCAGCTCGTCGTCGGGTAGCGAGTTCCACAGGAAGAACGAAAGCTTCGATGCGAGATCGAGTCCGCTCACGCGGTAGGTGCCCCCGGGGCCGACGCCCGCCGGCGCGTGCTCGGCTCGGTACAAGAAGTACGGGCTCGCGAGAATACCGGTCAATGCGGCGCGGATTCCTTCCTCGAACCCGCCGATCTCGGCGCCGTTGCGGTAGTACTGCCGGAGATTGGCGACGTGCTGCTCCGTCAGCGGTCTGCGGAACGCCTTTTCTGCGAGCGACGTCATGATGCGCTCGGCGCAGGCCTGTTCGTCGGCAGGTAGCTTCGGATAGCAGCTAAAGACGCGCTCGCGGCTCGGCGTCGAGCTGATGCCCGAGACCGTATACGGCCCGCTGATCTCGAACGAGCTGACCTGCAGTACATGGTCCTGCCCGCCACCCGGCAGGAACATCTGCAGCCGGTCGTCGGACTCGGCAGCCGTGCGGCGGCGGAATGTCACGCCGACCTTGTGAGGGCCGGTCGTCGCTTGGAAGCGAATCTTCTTCAAGCGCGCGTTGATCGCTTCAACGGCCGGATCCTGGAGCTGATCGATGGCCTTCATGTCGTCTTCGCCGCCGACCACCGTCTCGTAGACGAGCATGCCGTCGAGCGTAACGACCACGGCGTTGGCGAACTCCATGTCGTCGACCCAGAGAGCCTGAGCCATGTCGGCGATGTTGATCTCGTATTCGCCGTCGGCGGGGAAGGAGTGCTCGGCCAGAATGCCGCCGCGCGTACCGAGCGGCAGCCCTTCGATGTGCGAGTTCGGCGTTCCCGGCGCCGCGGCGTAGGTTTGGCTACCGGGCCGCGCATCGCGCTGGCCCAAAGCTTGAACTGCAACGGTACGGGCGGCGGACACGTACTGCTCGATGAACGAAGGAGATACTTGCAGGGCATCGGCGATGTTGTCGAAGCCGTGCAGCTCATCGTCCTGCGGCAGCAAACCGGCGGCGTCGATTTCGAGATCGAGTAGATCGCGCACGGCGTTGCCGTACTCACGGCGATTCAAGCGGTGCAACGCCACGTGACCGGGACTGGGATTCGCCGCGGCGGCGGCGTCGAGCGTGCCTTCGAGCCAAGCCACGAGCGAATCAATGGTGGTTTGATCGGGTTGCGGGCTGCCGGGCGGCGGCATCTGCCGACCTCTCAGCTTGCGCACGGCGGCCTCGAAGACGCGGGGCTCAGCCGCGACGGACGAAGGACTCATGCGGTCGAACGCGATGTCGGCGGTCAAGTCGTCACGATTGTGGCAGTCGGTGCAGTATTTGCCGATCGTCTGCCAGCGCTCGGCCGCGCTCGCCTGCAAGTCGGCCGCATCGTTACTGCAGGCCGACAAGATCACCGCCGCCGCTAGCAGCGGGACGCGGGCGCCCAAACAGCGAGCCATTCTTGTCATCCCCGGCCTTACTCTAAGAGCCGATTGATACCGTTTCCAAGCCGCCGGGCTCATGGTTTCTAGATAAACCTCAAGCGTCCGGCGCCAAGTAGCCCCAGAGGCTCCTGAAAGCGCGAACGACGAATTCGTCGGAAGGACCCATCCTCGCGTCGAACTCCGCGGTCGGCTTGGCGGCCAACGCTTCGTCGGGGCCGCGGCCGCGATTCAATTGCTCGGCTAGCCGCTCGTAGATCGTGGCGTACATCGTGTGCTGCCGGCTCAGGTCGGCGCGCCGCAGCAAGGGACCGACGGCAGGAACGATCCGCGTATTGTCGTCGGCCAGCGCGAGCAGCGACTCGAGGCCGCCCACAACCCCGCCGATCCAACCGCCCGTCCAGTAATCGATCATTGGCCAACCGGCGCCGGCCGCGGCGTCGCCAACGGCAAGCACGTTGGCATCGCGGAAAAACACGTAGCAATCGCCGTCCGTGTGCGGGCTCGCGCGCACGTGCCCGAACTCGATCTCGCGGCCGCCGAGCGTCAAGCTCTCGTGCGTGTAGAAAGTCTTGGTGGGGCGCTCGGACGCCGGCAACGGCTCGAAGCGCTGGCCGTCCCACGGCCAGGTAATCCGCTGCGTCATCCACAGCCGTGTGTTCTCGTGCGCGATGATCGTAGCGCCGGCTTTGGCCAGCGCCGCGTTCGATCCCGTGTGCTCGGGGTGCCAGCACGTGTTGAACAACGTTCGCACGGCGCCGCCACTTGGGAGACGCGCAACCGCATCGAGCAACGCGGCCGAGCTCGCCGCGGAGCCGCCGTTCACGAGCACGGCGCCGTCGCGGCCGGTCGCGGCGGCGAAGTTGCGCTCCCCGATCGTCACGACGTGCACGCCGCTGCCGAGGTCATTCGCTGCGGCAGGCTGCGCGACGACCGCGCGGCCCGTTCCGAGCAGTGTCGCGGCGAGACTGCCGAGACCCGCTCTTAGAACGTCCCTGCGCAGCGTCATGTTCCCTCCGTCGCCTAGAAGCCGGCGCCGATCGCGAGCGCGACGGCGCCGGCGAACGACTTGCTAGAAGTCCATCGTCAGGCCGATGAAAAAGCGGCGGCCCAGCGGATCGTACCGCGACGGGAGCGTGACACCCATGTTGTTGTTCACGCCCGGCTGTGCGCCGACGATCGGCGGCTCCTCGTCGAGCAGGTTGTCGATTCCGCCACGCAAGCGGAACCGCTCGTTGAAGGTCCAAGCGCCGTTGACGTTGAAGACGGCATAGGCATCCGTGTTCAGGACATTGGCATTCGGCGTTTGCACGAGGATCGCGTTTCGCACTTCGGGCAGATAGCGCATGTTGAGCGCCAAGCTAACGCGATCAGTGCCGTACGACACGGTCGTGAACGCCTGCCAGTTGTAGAGACCGCCCTGGGCCGTCGAGTCGGCGTAGTCGTAGAGCGGCGAGCCCGGCACGTCGAACACTTGCCATTCGAACAGCTGGTTGAGCGACGAGCGAACACCGAACTCGCCGCCGGCCATATCGCGCCGCCAGGTGACTTCCAAGTCGACGCCGCTCGTCGAGATCTGGCCCAAGTTGAAGTTCACGGCCTCGACGAAGGCGGATTCCTGCGTCTCGGGATTGCGGTGAATGAACGTGCAGTACGGGTTGTCCGGCGAATAGCTCGGGTTCTCCACGCCGGTGTAGTTGAAGCACTGGCGATACGCCGTCTGGAAGTTCAGGTTGCCGACCGCTTGCTCGATGAAGATGTCGTAGAAATCGGCTGACAGCGTGATCGCTCGCTCCGGCGCTTGCCACACCATGCCGAACGTCCATGTCTCCGAGTCCTCGGGCTTCAGCAGCGGGTTGCCGTGCTCGACGTTGCTATAAACGCCGCCGTTGTTCGGCACGCCGGTCGACCAATTGTTCGGGTCCACGTCGAAGAAGTTGTTACCTGGCGTCGTGCCGCTGCGATACATGAGCTGCCGGCATAGCTCTTGTACCTGCGCGCGGGAGGGATTGGCAGCCACGTTGCCCCACGTGTTGGTCGTGTCCGAACGGCACGGCTCGAGCTCGACCCACGTCGTGACGATTCGATTGTCGCCGCTGTAGAGCTCCGACACGTTCGGGGTCCGATTGGCGGCTTGGTAGCCGCCGCGCCAGCGCAAGCCGTCGGTGGCGCGCCAATTGAAGAGCACCTTGTAGGTGTTCACGTCTTGTTGATTGTTGCCCGTCTCGAACTGTGAATAGCGCGCGCCGAGCTCGAGCTCGAGCCGCGGGACGACCGGGACCAGGACCTCGCCGTAGATCTCTGCGACGGTCGTCTCGCCGCCGGCACCGACGGCGCGATCCCACAACGGGTCCGGCTCGTAGAGCGCTGTGTTCTTGCGCTGGCTTATGCCGAATGCGGAGCGCAGCTCGCCGGCACGCATGTCGGCGAGCTTGCCTTCGACGTTGAACTCGGTGACGCGCTGTTCGACCGTGTTGCGCATCGTGATCGGCGCCGTGATGGCGGTGAGGCAGTCCTCGCTGACCGTGACGTTGGGATCCACGAACACGCCTTCGCCGTGCTCGTTCATGACCCAAGGGTCGAGCAGCGGCAGGCCCGTCGTGCAGTAGAAACCTTGCTGGCTGCCGGTCGTGGCGAGGAACGGTTGCAACAGGTAACCCTCTCCGAAGCCGGGTTGCGTCGCAACCTGCAGGTAGCGTTCGGTCCAGATCTGATGATCGAGGTTGGTGAGCAGCACGGTCGAGCCGTACGTCGTGTAGCCCTCGTACGTCCAATCGTCCCACAATTCGCCCTCGATTCCGGCGATGAACTCGAATAGCGTGGTCTGGTTCGTGTTGCTTCGGTTGCCGTAGTAACCGGACGACAATCGGTTGAAGCGCCATGGTTGCTGCGCGCCCGATCCCACCGGACCGACGGGCAACGGGCCGCTGCCGTCCGGATCGAGCGACCGAGAATCGAGGAGCGCAGCGAGCGAGGGCGACTCGTAAGGGCGCGACACTGCGCGCGGCATGAGCGCTTGTGGGGGATTGAACGGCAGCTGGAGCTGCGCCACGTCGGAAGTGACGTACGTCCCTTGCGCGAACACGCGCATGCTGTCCGCCAGGTCGTAGCGCGCGTGACCGAATGCCGTGTAGCGCGTCAGCGGGCTCGAGACGTAGCCGCGCGGCGTCGTCTCCTGCAACGCGCCGGTCTGGCGAATCTTGTACGGAAACGTCGTCGGTCCCGTATAGCCGGGCGGTGGTGCGTTGCCGGGCAGCCGGAAGATCGAGCCGTCGTTGTTGATATAGAAAGGAGTCGTCGTGGCGCGCTGTGAGCCCGCCGGCAGAGTCGGGAATGCAGCGTTCACCGCCGCCTGTGACGGCAAGTTGTTGGCATCCGGCGTCCACAGCGGGTAGCTGACGCGAGGATAGTTCGCCTCCGTGCCCGGATCCTTCCAGCCCTCGACGTAGAAATCGCGGTTCTCCTGGAGCGCCGCTTCGCGGCTCGCCCACCCGAGGCTGAACACCGCGTTGCCTCGCCCGCCCTCGAAGTTGCCCCCGATTAGCAAATCGGCTCGCCTTTCTTCGCCATCGCCAGCGTCCGTCATGCCGGTCTGATAGTTCAGGTTGATGCCTTCGAAGTCCGTCTTGAGCTTGAAATTGACGACGCCGGCCATGGCGTCGGGGCCGTAGGTTGCCGCAGCGCCGCCGCTGATGACTTCGACACCTGCGATCATGGCGGACGGAATCGTGTTGATGTCGACGGCGAGCGCGGCGTTCATGGGTTGCGCGCGGCGCCCATCGACGAGCACCAGGCTGCGGCCTGGGCCGAGGCCGCGCATGTTGAGCGTGGATGCGCCGGGCGACGTGTCGGCCGTCGGCTGATTCTGGCTGGCCGTGAACTGTGTTGCGCCCGGATTGAACTGCGGATACTGGTTGAGCACCGTTTCCATCGCGATGGCGCTGCTCTGCTCGAACGCCGCTGAGTCGACGGTGAGAATTGGACTCGGCGCGTTGAGGTCGCGACGAACGATGCGCGAGCCCGTGATCGTGATGCTTTCGACGCTGCTGCTCTCCTGTTGCTGCGCCTGAACCGGCCCGAGCAAACCGAGAGCGGTACATACGCCCGCCGCGATGGGCGTCATACCGAACAAGCGGATGGAACGTCGAGTCGTCATTGCAAGCCCCCCTTGCTGACTTCGTTGTTAGTTGTCAGTTGCTCACAACGCTTGCGTTCGCTCTTGCTCTTCCGGCGCCGCAAACAGAGAAGAACCGGCGCCGATCTGGTCGCGATGGTGAGACTGACTAAGACGCGAGCAGCGTACGCGCCGTCGTCTCAGATGCGAAGTACCAGCCCGTTCGGTCGCAACGCACTAAGTGGCGCGCGTGCACGCGATTGCGCGGAGGCTGCGTTCTGAAGTTTTCGTTGGTGATCGCGGAGTAACTTTCGAACGCGCAACAACTCTGCGTCTCGCACGCTTCGCGGCGCGCTTCTCGAGCCGGATGTCAGCGAGGACCGTAGTGCGGCAGCGGGCGGTCGCGCTCGAACGCGCCTAGATCGGGTCCAGATCCGGTCGCGTCGTCGTTGATGTTCGGCAAACGCACGCCGGCATCGACGGCATTCGCGCGCGGCCGCAGGCCGAAGTCGAACGCCGTTGGGCTGTACAGCTTGCGCGGCTCGGCCGGATCCGGCGGCGAAACATTGACGAAGATGTCGTAATCGACGAGCACGCTGTGCTGGTCCTGCCCCGTTGCTTTGCTGTAAGCGCGCAACGTCTCGTAGTTGCGCGTCACGCGCTCGCCTTCGTACGCGGCCGGCACGTCGAACGGCGGCGAGATCCACTGGAACGAGAACGGCGCTCCTTCGTTCGGCCGAAAGCCGTTGTAGTCGGAGGACGAGTAGTTCGTGAACGTGTCGATCGCGAACAGCTCGGGCTGCTCAGTGCGGCCCATGATGAGGTTGTTGCGGAAGTGAATGTTGGAGAGCCCGCTCAGCATCCAGCGCACGGCCGTTATCAGGGTGTTGTGATAGAGAACGAGCCCGGCGGGGGTCGAGCTCGTCTTCAGAGCGCCGCCCTCCGGTGCGTGGTAGACGAGATTGCGAATGTAGTAGACGGGCCCGCCGAAAACTGGCTGCGCGCTCAACGCGCGATGGCCATGGTTGAAACAACGATTGCGGAAGATGCGAATGTTGTGAGCAGCACCGTCGGCTTCTAAGCAGTTGTCATCGACGTTCGTGATGTCGTTGTTGTAGAAGTCGATCGACACCGGCATCCGTTCGCGAATTGGGTTCGGCGTTCCATCCGGGTTGCCGTACGTAGCGTGATCGACGCCGTCGTGGAAGTTCGCAATGTAGTTGTATGCGACCACGTGCCCCGAGCCGTAAACCTTGACGGCGAACTCGGATAGCAACTGCGGCGGGAATTCGGCGAACCGTTCCCAAGTCCGGCCCGCTGTGCCGATGAGCATCGTCGCGTTCTGCCGCCCAATGAACACGTTGTCGGCGATGTAGAAGTCTTTGGAGCCGGACCAGTCCGTGAGCACGCCGCGGCCGATGTCCTCGAAGCGATTGCGTTTCAAGGTCAGGCCCGAAGACCCCGCGATGTTCTTGCGGCCCGCGAGAAACGCGATCTCGGTGTTGCGGATCGTCAGCCCTTCGAAATAGTTGTAGTTCGCGGCCATCACGTCGAACAGGTTGTGCGCGCCGTCGCCGTCGAAGACGACCTCGCCGTCGCCGGCCGCCTTGATCACGATCGGCCGCTCCGCAGTGCCGCTCCGCGTCAAGAAATAGGTGCCGTCGGAGATCGTCCCGAGACCTTCGCCGCGGCCGTAACGAAAGCGGTTGTCCTTGTAGAGCCCCGCATGCACGAGGATCGTGTCGCCAGGCACGACGCGCGGTGGAAACGTATTGTAGTTGTCCGAGTGCGCCGAGCCCGTGTAATACCCTTCGAGCAGCCCCGTGAACGCGGGTTCTTGCCGCGGCCCGGTGTGGCCCGGCGGATACACGTGGTAGACATGCCCGCCCGCGAATGGCTGCGGCTCGGAGCGCGTGCGGACGGTTGCCGCCTGTTCGGTTTTGCCGGCCGCGCCGTCTGGATCGCGAACGACGAAGCGAACCTCGTACTCCGTGTCCGGCATGAGATCGAAGATGCTGCCCGCGAACATGTTCGGAGCCGTGTACTGCAGAGGGCCGCGATTGACGCGCTCGCCTTGCAGGCGCAGCAGCGGTAACCCTTCCTGCCAACGGTCGCTGCCGCGAGGGCGATAGAGCAGGGCGACGGACGCGTCGCGATCGTCGTCGCCGTCGATCGGGAGCTCGAAGCCAAGCGATAGCAGCGTCGGCGGCTCGACAATGACGTCGTGGGCGGTCGTCGTGTCGACGGCTAGGGCCGGCGACGCCGATGTAGCGAGCAGCAGCGCAACGACACAGAACCCTAGGCGTTGGCGGGACCTGCTGTGCGGAGCCATGGCCGTCTCCTGAGTGGCCCTCGAGGCGGCAGAGCAAACCACACTGATGTCACCAGCGAAAGCGCGATGCTTTTCTCATCGATCGTCGTCGACCAACGGCGCGTGCCGAAGCGCCTCGTTCGTTCGGCGTCGATCGCGAGGCGGAGCTGTAAGATTTCCTCAATGTCGGCCGTTGTGGCAAGGCGAAATGAGAGCGTCGTTCGACGCGCGCGCTTCGGGGTAGGTGTAGCCACCGACTTACGATCGGATCGCGGCTTCAACAACAACGCGCTAACTCACGAGCACGCGGCGGGCAAGGCGCATCGCCGAAGGAGCAGAAGACGCAGCAGTCGCCGGGCTTCGGCCGCAATAGCGTGCTGCAGCCGATACACTCGTAAACGAACAAGCAGGCATTGGTCGGCATCGTTTCAACAGCAACGTGCCCGCAGGCGGGGGATCTGATGTTGCCTTGGTCGTGGGCGAGTTGCTCCATGCTACCTAGCGTCAGCCGGCCTCCCGAGCGTCCGATCACCGCGTGTTTGGCGCGATTCCGTGGGTCTCGCCGTCTCGCAATGTGCGCATGGCGCTCGTCAGCACTCTGCCGGCAGAACGTAGGAACATTACCAACAAAACAGATGCCACGACGACATCGGGCCAGCCGGAATCGAGCGCCCAGACACCGGCCGCCGTGAGCACCACGGCGCCTCCCTCGAACACGTCGTTACGCGAGCACTCCCAAGCCGACGCCATGTTGAGGTCGCCGGAGCGGAACGGCGTGAGCAAACGCAGGCACCAGAGATTTGCACCGAGATTGAGCAGCGAAGCGGCGCCCATCGTAACGACGACGGGCACCTCGGGATGCAGGACGCGCCAGCCGATCTGAAAGGCCACAGCGCCGGCGGCGGCGAGGATCATGAGGCCTTTGAACAACGCGACACGCGCTTTGGCGGTCGCCGACGCGCCAACGACGGCGAAGCTCAACCCGTACGTCACGGCGTCGCCGAGATTGTCGAGCGTGCCCGACAGCAATGCCGAAGACCCGCTCAGGACCGAGGCGGCTGTCATCATCACGAACGTCGCGAGGTTGATGATCATGACGACGCGGCGCTGGCGTGTCGCCAGGGCGCGGGTGTCGACGTCACAGTCGCAGCAGTCCGCCATGCACTTATTCTACGCCGGTGGTCATGCGGGTTTTCTCCAACGTGCGGGCTCGTGAGCCATGCACGATGCGATACAACGCTGGTAGAAGGACCAGCGTCAACAACGTCGACGACACGATGCCGCCGATGACGACCGTCGCGAGCGGCCGCTGCACCTCGGCGCCGACGCCGGTGTTGAAGGCCATCGGCACGAAGCCGAGCGACGCGACGAGCGCCGTCGTCAGCACGGGCCTGAGGCGCGTGAGCGCCCCCGTGACGATGGCCTCGTCGAGCGGCCGGCCCTCGTGCTGCAGGTTGCGAATGAACGAGACGAGCACGATGCCGTTCAGCACCGCGACGCCGGAGAGTGCGATGAAGCCGACGCCGGCGGAGATCGACAGAGGAATGTCGCGCAGCCAGAGCATCAGCACGCCGCCGGTCAACGCCAGCGGCACGCCGCTGAAGACGAGCAGCGAGTCGACGAACGAGCGGAACGACAGATACAGCAACAGGAAGATCATCAGTAGCGTGATGGGTACGACGAGCTGCAGCCGCTCGGCCGCGGAGATCAGCTGCTCGAAGGTGCCGCCGTACTCGAGCCAGTAGCCGGCCGGGAGCTCGACGTTTTCCTCGATGCGCATACGCGCGTCGGCGACGAACGAGCCCAGGTCGCGGCCGCGCACGTTCGCCGTGATGACGGCGCGCCGCTTGCCGTTCTCGCGATTGATCGCGTTCGGTCCTTCGAGAACGCTGATCGTCGCGACCTCGCGCAGCGGCACATAGCCGCCGCCGGGCAGCGGCACCGGCAACGTCTCGAGTGTTGCGGGATCGTTGCGCATGGGCTCGGGTAGCCGAATCACGAGATCGAAGCGCTGGTCGCCCTCGAAGATCTGGCCGACGGCTTTGCCGCCGACCGCGGTCGCGACGACGTCCTGCACGTCCGCGACGTCGAGCCCGTAACGCGCGAGCACGGTGCGGCGCGGCTCGATCGTCAACATCGGGAGGCCGGTCATTTGCTCGAGCGCGACGTCGGCCCCGCCGGGAACGCCGGCGAGAACGTTCTCGATCTCGCCGCCGAGCGCGAGCAGCGTCGGCAGGTCGTCGCCGTAGACTTTCACGGCGACGTCGGCGCGCACTCCCGAGATCAGCTCGTTGAAGCGCATCTCGATCGGCTGCGTGAACTCGTAGTTGTTGCCGGGTACCCGCGCCGCGAGCGATTCGAGCTCGCGCACGAACTCGTCCTTCGACTTGCGCGGGTCGGGCCACTCGTTGCGTTCTTTCATGATCACGAACGTGTCGGCGACCGACGGCGGCATCGGGTCCGTTGCCACGTCGGCCGTGCCGAGCTTCGCGAACACGCGCTTGACCTCGGGCATCGCGGCTATGCGTGCGTCGAGTTGGAGCTGCATGCCGATGGCCTGATCGATGCCAGTGCCCGGGATTCGCAACGCGTGCAGCGCGATGTCGCCCTCGTCCAAGCTCGGGATGAACTCACTGCCCATGCGGCCCGCGAGCACCGCGCCGACGGCGACGACCGCCACCGCGCCGGCGACGGCTGCGAGGCGGAAACGCAGCGCGGCGTGCAGCAGCGGCTCGTAGAGCCGGCGCGCGGCGCGCATCACGGCGTTCTCGCGCTCGGCGACTTTGCCGCGCACTAGCACGGCCACGGCCGCCGGCACGAACGTGATCGACAGCGCGAGCGCCGACGTCAATGCGAGCACCACCGTGATCGCCATCGGGTGGAACATTTTCCCTTCGACGCCGGTCAGCGAGAAGATCGGCAAGTAGACGACGAGGATGATGAACATGCCGAACGCGCTTGGCCTGATCACTTCCGTCGTCGCTTCGCGGACGACCTCGAGCCGCTCACGGAGCGGTAGGGCGGCGCCGCTCTGCGCGGCCGCGAGCCGCCGTAAGCAGTTCTCCACGATGATGACGGCGCCGTCGACGATGAGGCCGAAGTCGAGCGCGCCCAAGCTCATTAGATTCCCGCTAACGCGCGCTTCGACCATGCCCGTGATCGTCAGCAGCATCGACAGCGGAATCACGAGCATCGTGACGAGCGCCGCGCGGAAGTTGGCGAGCAGCGCGAACAGCACGACGATGACGAGCAGTGCGCCTTCGAGCAGGTTCGTGCTCACCGTGGCGATGGTTTTGTCGACGAGCGTCGTTCGGTCGTAGACGGCTTCGAGCTTGAGCCCTTCGGGCAGGGACGCGTTGATCTCGGTGAGCTTCTCGGCCGCCGCGCGCGCGACGATGCGGCTGTTCTCGCCCATCAGCATGAACACGGTGCCTAGCACGACTTCCTCGCCGTTCATCGTCGCGGCGCCGGTGCGCAAATCCTTACCGATGCTGACGTCGGCGATGTCGCCGACGGTGATCGGCGTGCCGCCGTGGGTCGCGACCCGAATCGCGCGCAAATCGTCGAGCGAAGCGACCTGGCCCGGCACGCGCACGAGATACTGGCTACCGAAGCGCTCGATGTAGCCGGCGCCTACGTTCAAGTTGTTGCGCTCGAGTGCGCCCGCGAGGTCGGCGAGCGTCAAGCCGAACGCGAGCAGCGAGGCTGGGCGGGGCGCGACGACGTATTGCCGCTCGTGGCCGCCCACCATGTTGACCTCGGTGACGCCGGGTGTGCGCGAGAGCTGCGGCCGCACAACCCAGTCCATGACCGTATGCAAGTCCGTCGTGTCGTACAAAGTGCCGTCGACGCGCCGCGCGCCCGGTGCGACGCTCAAGATGAAGCTGAAAATCTCGCCGAGGCCCGTCGCGATCGGCCCGAGCTCGGGCTCGAGACCTTCGGGCAAGTCGGCCCGCACCTCTTGCAGCTTCTCGGCGACGCGCTGCCGCGCGAAATAGATGTCGGTGCCGTCCTCGAATACGACGGTGACTTGCGAGAGGCCGTAACGCGAGACCGAGCGCGTGTAATCGAGGCGCGGCAAGCCGGCCATCGAGGTCTCGACTGTAAACGTGATGCGCTGCTCCGCTTCGAGCGGCGAGAAGCCCGGCGCCTCGGTGTTGATCTGCACCTGCACGTTCGTGATGTCGGGGACCGCATCGATCGTGAGGTTCCGGTAGTTGTACGCGCCGAACGTGGCGAGCGCTGCCACGGCAAGCAGCACGAGCCAGCGGTGGCGGACGGAACGAGCGACGAGGTAGTCGAGCATGTCGTGTCTCCGTCAGTGGTCGTGGCTTGCGCCGGCCTTCTCGATGTCGGCCTTGATGAGGTAACTGTTGTCCGTGACAAACACGGTTCCCGGGGCGAGGCCGCTGAGAACCTCGACGAAGCGCGCGTCGCGCCGGCCGAGCGTCAGCATGCGGACCTCGTAGACATCGCCGACCTGGGCGAAGACGACCTCGAAGTCGCGGAAGCGCTGCAGCGCGGAGAGCGGCACCACTAGCTCGACCGGCGTAGTGCCGACCGTGACGCGGCCTTCGACGAACCGACCCGGCGTCCAGCGCGCGTCGGCGTTGTCGAGCGTTACGCGTGCCGTCACGCGCTGCGATGCGCGGTCGCCGACGGGCGCCAGGTAATCGATCGAGCCGGTCGCCGCCGTGTCGTCGTCGGTCGTCACGAGTGCCGGGAGCCCTGTCTTCAGGCGCGCGCGGTCGCGTGAAAAGACGTCGAGCTCGGCCCACACGGACGAGAAATCGGCGATTTCGAACAACGGATCGGCATCCGTCTGCTCGCCGGGCGCGGCGTGCCGCGCCGTAACCGTGCCGCCGATCGGCGCCGTGACGGTGTAGGTCTGCAGGCTCTCGTTCGATTCGACGGTGGCGAGCGCGTCGCCCGAGCGCACGGTGTCGCCGACGTTGCGGCTCACGCTGCGAATCACGCCGGGAAATCGTGCATGCACGGTGCGGACGCGCGTCGCGTCCGGCGCGATCGCACCGTAGAGCACGAGCTCGTCGCTGATCGTGCCGGGTCCGGCTACGGACGTGCCGATGCCCGCGTCGCGCGCGACGTCGGCCGCGATCGTCGTGCGGCCTTCGTACGATTCGTACTCGAACCGATGGTCGCGGCCGGCATGGCGCGCGACGACGGTGACGTCGAACGAGTGCGGCTCGTGCACGGTCGCGTTGCCGCGCAGGTATTCGCCTTGCGGCGAGAAGTCGATTCGATCGATCTCGCCGCCGAGCCGGCGAAGCTCGACGTTCAAGTCGACATCACGTGGCTCGATTGGAGCGCCCCCCGACGTCGTCCACGCGTGAAACTCCGGCGGCACGCCGGCCTCGAAAATCGCGAGCTCGAGCGCGAAGTCGCCGTCGGTGAGCAGGCGGCCGCCGTTCGGGCCGCGCTCGAACTCGGCTTCGGCGGCGTCTTCGGTCGCTGTTGGCTGCGCCAGGTCGCAGGCCGCGAGCGCGCACGCGCAGGCGAGCAACAGTCCAGTGAACTTGTTCATCGGGATTCCTCCGCGCTTGCCAGTGGCTCGCCGGTCAAGCGCTCGATCTCGGTGCGATAAAGGTGGGCGTTGGTCGAGGCGTCGATCAGCGCGCGCTGCACGTCGACGAGCTCGCGCTGCGCGTCGACCCACTCGAGGTAACTGTAGCGACCGCGCTCGTACGCGTAGCGCGTGTCTTCGAGCGCCGCTTCCATCTCGGGCAGAACGGTCGTGCGCAGCATCTGCGCTTCGGTGATCGCGTGCCGCAGCTCCTGAAACAGCTCGAACAGCTCCGCTTCGGCGCGCACGCGGTGCGCGTCGCGCTCGGCCGTCGTCTGCTCGCGTTCGGCGCGTGCCACGGCGATGTCGTTGCGGGCTCGGCGCGAGGCGTTCAGCGGCATGGTCACGCCGAACACGAGCGCTTCGTCGTTCGTTTCCGAGAGGATGCGCACGCCGGCGCGCCAGGTCAGGTCCGTCTTTGCATGCGCCTCTGCGATACGCAGCTCGGCGTCGCGCAGCCGCTCCTCGCTCGCGAAACGCGCGAAGTCGGGATTCGTCGCCAGCTTCGCGACGAGCGCCTCGTAGCCTTCGCTCGGCGGCAGCGCGTAGAGATCCGCACCGACGCGATCGAAGCGCGCGTCGGTGTCGCCCCACATCGCCGCGAGCTTGCGCTTCGACGTAAGGAGCTCGTGCTCGGCGTGCTCCTGCTCGACTCCGACGCGCGCCCGCGTGACTCTTGCGCGGCGCAGCTCGACGTCCGGCGCGCGGGCAGCCGCAACGCGCGCGGCCGCCGCCGTCACGTTCTCCTCGGCGAGCACAGTCGCGCGCATCGTGAGCGCCAAGTGCTCCTGGTCCGAGGCCACGTGGATGAACCGCCGTGTGACCTCGGCCAACACATCGAGCTCGGCCGCTGCGCGCTCGGCTTGCGTCAGCGACGTGCTCGCAGCCGCCGCGTCCATGCGCGACTCGCGCTTGCCGCCGAGCTCGACAACCTGCGATAGCGCGAAAGTCGTCTCCGCGATATCGAAGCCGCTCGCGTTACCTGTGCCGAACGCGTCTTGAACCTCGGCTTGCAGCTCGAGCGGTGGCTTGAGCGCGGCCTGCGCAGTGCGTGCGCGGGCCCCCGCGAGCCTCGGCGTGTACACGCGAAGCTCGGGATTGCTCGCCATCGTCTGCTCGATCGCGGATGCGAGCGTGAGCGTCTGGCTCGCTGCCGACGCCGCCACGCCCATGAGGGGAGCCGCGCACGCCAAGGCGAGCGCGCTCCGAATCGAAAGTGCCATTTGGCCTCCAACGCGTGTGCGATCGCGCGTGCTGCACACGCGCGATCAAACGGCCGCGGCCCTTAACTGGACGGCGGCCACGGGCGACTCACGTTTTCAGCGCGGAGGAGCGCGCAGTTGCGGCAGGGCGTAGGGTGGGTTGGGATGCGGCGGGCTATCGACGCTGACGGGGAGCGTGTCTCGCGGCAGCGTCTCGAACGTCAGCGTCCGCGCGAGGACGGTAATCGCCGGCAGGTCGTATTTGACGGCTTTCGCGAGCGCCTGACTCGGGACGTCGACATCGAGATCGTCGTGATCGGTGCCGTCGTCGGAATGCCCCAGGGCGTCGTCGTCGTGGTGATGAGCCGCGTTGTCGCTGAGGTGCACGGCTGCCGGCGGCTCTTGGCCGTCGAAGCAGTAGTGCACGTGGCTATGCGCGTTCGTGATCCCCGCGAAGAGCAGGGCGAACCCGGCGAGCCACGACCAGCGTTTCGAGACCATCGAGCTCGAGGATAGCGGCTCGCGCCGGCACTGGCTATCCTTGCCAGCCTCAGCTGTGAGGTGGAGCGAGTCGATGCGCATACCGGCGGGCCTTGCGTTCGGACTGGTGCTGGCGGGGCAAGCTGCGCAGGCGCAGGACTCGCGCGCGTCGCCGCCGCTGCCGTCGTTCCCGCAGATCTATGAGACGGCTGACCTCAAGATTCGTGTAGATAAGATCGCCGACGGTCTCGCGAACCCATGGAGCCTCGCGTGGTTGCCGAACGGCGATGTCTTGATCACGGAACGTGCGGGACGGTTGCGCGTGTTTCGCAACGGCGCGCTCGACCCGGAGCCAATAGCAAATGTGCCTGAGGTCCGCATCACGGCACTCGGCGGCTTGCTCGACGTGCTGCCGCATCCGAATTTCGCGCAGAACCAAATTCTCTATTTGACGTACACGAAAGGCGGCGAGGGCAATCTCGCGACGACGGCGCTCACGCGCGCGCGGTTCGACGGCAAAGCGCTGAAAGATGCCAAAGAGATTTTCGTCGCTGAGAACTGGAGCAGTTCACCGACGAACTTCGGCGGCCGCATGACGTTCGGCCGCGACGGCAAGCTGTATCTGACCATCGGCGAGCGGCAGGAACCCGAGCGCGCCCAAAACACGATGCTGCACGGCGGCAAAGTGCTGCGCCTGAACGATGACGGCACGGCGCCAGCCGACAATCCGTTCGCGGGCAAGCCGGGCTATTTGCCCGAGATCTACTCCGTCGGGCATCGCAGCCCGCAAGGGCTCGCCGTGAATCCCGCAACGGGCGAGCTGTGGGAGAACGAGCACGGCCCGCTCGGCGGCGACGAGATCAACATCGTGCGCGCCGGCAAGAACTACGGCTGGCCGCTCGTGACCTACGGCAAGGACTACGACGGCACCGTGATCAGCGAGTACTCGACGCGCGAAGGCTACGAATCGCCGTTCCTGTTCTGGGTGCCGTCGATCGCGATCTCCGGCATGAGTTTCTACACGGGCGACAAGCTCACGGCGTGGAAGGGCAATGCGTTCGTCGGCTCGATGATGCAAGGCCGCACGCGCGCGACAGGCCACGTGCAGCGGATCACGTTCAGTGACGACGGCCAGCCGATTCAGCGCGAGCCGATCTTGGGGCAGCTTCGCCAGCGCATCCGCGACGTGCGGCCCGGCCCCGACGGGTTGATCTACGTGCTCACGGATCAGAACCCCGGCGTGTTGCTGCGCATCGAGCCCGCGGAGTAGAAGCGAGCAACCATGAGAGTCCTGATCGTCGAAGACGAGCCGCAGATGGCAGAGCAGCTGCGCAAGGGACTCGAGCGCGAGGGCTACAGCGTGCTCGTCGCGGAAGACGGCGAGCGAGGGCTCGATCTCGCGCGCAATGTCGATCAGGACTTGATCGTCTTGGATTGGATGCTCCCCAAGCTCGACGGCCGAGAGGTGGCGCGGCGGCTCCGCGAAGCGAAGATCGACGCGCGCATCCTGATGCTGACCGCGCGCGATGACGCCAGCGATGTCGTCGACGGCCTGGACTGCGGCGCGGACGATTACCTCAGCAAGCCGTTTGCGTTCGAAGTGCTGCTCGCTCGATTGCGCGCTTTGGCGCGGCGCCTGCCGCTCACGCAGCCGCCCGTACTGACAATCGACGACCTCACGCTCGACCCCGCGGCTCATCGCGTTGCGCGAGGCGGCGTGGAGATCCGGCTCAGCAGCAAAGAGTTCAGCTTGCTGCAATTTCTGATGCGGCGCGCACGGCAAACGGTTCCGCGTGCGACGTTGATCGAGGCCGTTTGGGGCTACGAGAGCAACATCGAGAGCAACACGTTGGATGCGTTTATCCACTTGCTGCGAGCGAAGGTCGACGGCCCGCAGCGGCGGCGATTGATCCATACCGTGCGCGGCATCGGCTATTCGCTGCGCGAGGCGCCGCCCGCATGAGGTGGCCGCGATCGATAGGCGGCCGCCTGACGCTGTGGTACGCGGCGGCATTTTCATCTGCGCTGCTCGTCCTGGGCGTCGTAATGTGGCTCGCCGTGCAGCAGAGCTTGTATCACGCGATCGATGAGGGGTTGCGTGACCGCATAGAAGGAATACAAGTCTTCATCGAGGATCACAAAGACAGACTCGACCAGGAGGAGGTCAGAGAGGAGTTCCGCGCGCACGGCGAACTATTTCAGGTGATCGACCAGAACGGTGTCTCGATTCATCGCGCGGAGTCTTTGGAAGGCGCTCCGACGCCGCCGCTGGCGGAGCTCGGTGCGGAGCCGCGCTTCGATAACGTTGCTGCCGTCGATGGCGCGCCCCTCCGGTTTCGATCGCAGAGCATTACGGTCGACGGCAAGGTCTATATCGTTCAAGTCGCGGCGCCGCTCGCAAGCCTTCAGCAAGGCCTCCGTGATGCGCTCTGGCTGTTGGTGCCGATGTTCCCGCTGATGTTGGCGCTTGCGTCCGCCGCCGGCTACTTCATGAGTCGACGCGCGCTTGCACCGGTCGACCGCATAACTCAGACGGCGCGTTTGATCACGGCCGACAACCTCTCCGAGCGTCTCGCCTTGCCGCAAACCGGTGACGAGCTCGAGCGCCTATCGGCTACGTTGAACGAAATGATCGGCCGCCTCGAGGCGGCGTTCAAGAAGGTCTCTCGGTTCACGGCGGACGCGTCGCACGAGCTGCGTACGCCTCTGGCCGTGATGCGGACTACGGCCGAAGTTGCACTGCGCAACTCGGACAGCAACGAGCATCGCAACGCTCTAGCGCAGGTCATTGCCGAAATCGAGCG
>Ga0075428_100002759_pt1 | contig 19117 bp, 15 predicted proteins | sample RhiMetdeltSRZDD2_FD_75291 | JGI IMG/M metagenome (GOLD analysis project Ga0075428, IMG submission 75291) | Populus rhizosphere microbial communities from Tennessee, USA - Rhizosphere MetaG P. deltoides SRZDD2 | ecosystem: Host-associated > Plants > Roots > Rhizosphere > Soil | place: USA... | reverse complement strand
CACATCGTTCGGGCCTGACATCCGCGAGCGGATGGCTCACGAGTTCGGGCGCCATCGATCACGGACGCTTTGCGCCCGGCACCCTCCTCGGCGGCCGCTACCGCATCGTTGAACGCCTCGGGCGCGGCGGCATGGGTGAGGTCTATCGCGCCGACGATCTCAAGCTCGGACAGCCCGTCGCGTTGAAGTTCCTGCCGAGCGATGTCGACAAAGATCCCGCACGACTGACTCAGCTGCATACCGAGGTGCGCCTGGCGCGCCAGGTGTCGCACCCAAACGTGTGCCGCGTGTATGACATCGACGAGGAAGACGGCCACACGTTTCTGTCGATGGAGTTCGTCGACGGCGAGGATCTCGCGTCGCTGCTGCGCCGTGTCGGCCGATTCCCTGAGGATCGCGCGATCGAGATCGCGCGGCAGATTTGCGCCGGGCTGGCCGCCGCGCACGAGCGCGGCGTCGTGCATCGCGATTTGAAGCCTGCGAACATCATGCTCGATGGCGCCGGCAAAGTCCGGTTGACCGACTTCGGGCTGGCCGGTTCAGTGGGCGAGACACTTCGCGCGGGTACACCCGCCTATATGGCGCCCGAACAGCTTTCAGGCGGTGAAGTGGGCGTGCGAAGCGATATCTATTCGCTCGGCCTGGTGCTGTACGAATTGTTCACGGGCCAGCGCGCGCTCGAAGGCAAAAACCTCGCGGAACTGATCAACAAGCGCGAGCAATCCGGAATCCTGCCACCGTCATCACTGGTGAAGAGCTTCGATCCGAAGGTCGAGGCGATCATCATGCGATGCATGCGTCCGCAGCTGGAAGAACGGCCGGCCAGCGCGCTCGCTGTGGCCGCGGCGCTGCCGGGCGGCGATCCCCTCGCCGCAGCCTTGGCCGCCGGCGAAACGCCATCGCCGGCGATGGTTGCCGCCGCCGGCAGTCGCGAAGCGCTTTCGCTGCGGGCCACCGTTGCCGCAGTCGTCTGGATTGTCGCGTCGCTGGCCATCGTCGTGATCCTCTTCCAGCGGGTCATCTTGTTGAACCGCGTCCCGATGCCGAAGCCGCCGGCCGCTCTCGAAGATAGAGCCATGGAGGCACTCTCGACGCTGGGGTACGGTGACGCCAACATCGCCGATCGCGCGTCAGGGCTTGGCATCTCGCTCGATTACGCTCGCTTCATCGACTCGTCCTCAACCGACCCGAATCGGTGGCAGCAGCTCGGAACAGTCCGGCCGGAGACGTTCTTTTTCTGGCATCGCACCAGCCCACGGCTGCTTCTTCCGTGGGGCGCTGAGTTCCAAGTCAACCGCACGAATCCGCCGTTCACGACGTCGGGAATGACGGTCGTGGCGGTCGACGCTACCGGGCGACTCTCTGAGTTCGTGGCGGTGCCCGATCCCACGGATCCCGAGACGCCAACAGAAGCATTCGACTGGAACACGTTCTTCACCGCCGCCGGTCTGCCTCGCGAAGGTTTTACGTCGGTGCCCTCGAAACTCGTACCGCCGGTGTTTGCGCACGAACGGCGCGCCTGGGAGGGTCGACTTCCCGAACGGCCAGAACTTACGATTCGCGTCGAGGCGGCAGTCGCCGCCGGTCGTCCCGTGTACTTTGGCATCACCGGTCCCTGGAGCCGATCGTCACGTGCCGCGTCGACCGCGAGGCCCTTGTTCGCACAAGTGATGAACACTCTCGAATCGTTCATCCTGCCGGCGCTGATGGTGCTTGGCGCGGTGCTCGCGCGGGGGAACGTGAAGGCAGGGCGCGGGGATCGAGAAGGCGCCTTTCGCGTCGCGGTTTTTGTCTTCGCGGTAAGCGTCGCCGCATGGGCGCTCGGCGCGACACACTATCGAACGTTCGGTGCCGAGGCCGAACGGATCATCAGCGCGATCGGCCGCAGCCTTTTCGAAGCCGGACTCCTCTGGGTGACTTATCTTGGCCTTGAACCGTATGTACGCCGCTACTCGCCTGACAGCTTGCTCGGCTGGACAAAGCTGGTTGGCGGTGACTGGCGCGATCCGCGAGTGGGCGTCGACGTGGCGATTGGCGTCAGCGCCGGGCTGGCGATGACGCTCTTCTATGCCATCCACAACCTGTTGCCTCCAATGGTCGGCCAACCCGAGCCCATGCCGCTGATTCCGAATGCGGAGTCACTAAATGGACTTCGCTACGTGCTTTCTGGAATCGCAAATCAATTGAGTAAGTCCGTAACCAGCTCGATGCTCGTCGTTGCAGGGCTTGTCGCCTTCACGCTCGTGCTGCGCTCTTCAGCGCTGGCATTGATCGCGGCAATCGTCTTCTTCACGCCGGCCGTGATCAACGACATGTTTCCTGGCAGCACGCCATGGCTCGATCTCGCCCTCGGTGGATGCATCATCACGATCTACCTCGTGACGATTGAACGCGCCGGTCTGCTGGCCGCCGTTGCAGCGCTCTTCACGCACTTCATCCTGCTGCGCGCACCAATCACGATCAACTTCTCGAGCTGGCACGCCACGCTGGGTCTCTGGTATCTCGGTGTTCTGCTGACGCTCGGGTTGGGCGCGTGCTACATCGCGCGGGCAGGCCGCGGGGCTCTGGTGGCGCCGACGCGCGCCATGAGCGCATCCATGTGACCGTCTGATCCGCGTGATCGGTTTTGATCCGCGCGATCCGCGTTTACGACTTCCTCACCTGCACGCGTATCGGCGTCCCCATCAAGCCGAACGATTCGCGCAATCGGTTGGTGAGGAATCTCTCGTAAGAAAAATGGAACTCCGTGGCGACGTTCGTAAAGAACACGAACGTTGGCGGCGCCACGCTCGTTTGTGCGGCGTAGAGGATGCGCACGTGCCTACGGCCCGGGCTGACGGGCGGATGCACCGCGGTCACCGCCTTCAGAAACCGATTCAATTCGCCCGTGGGGATCCGCGTGAGTCGAGCCGCCGACACGCGATCGATGGTTTCGAGCACTTTACTCGCGCGCTCACCTGTAGCCGCGGAAATGTGCAGCACCGGTGCGTAGTCGAGGAACTTCAGCCGCCGGCGAAGTTCCTCGTCGAACGTTTTCGAGTAGTCCGGCCCTTTGCCTTTCGTCAGGTCCCATTTGTTTGCGGCAATGATGATGCCGCTGCCGGCCTTCTCCGCCTCGCCGGCAATGGCGGCGTCCTGATCGGTCGCGCCTTCTTGGGCGTCGATCACGAGCACCGTCACGTCCGCCTTCTCGATCGCCCGGCGTGCCAGCACGACGCTCACCGCCTCGAGTTGTCCCGAGCGGGCGACCCGTCCGGGCCGTCGAATCCCGGCGGTGTCGACAATGCGGAACACACGCCGATGCCAAAGGAGCCGCGCGTCGACGCTGTCGCGCGTTGTGCCGGGCATGTCGCTGACGATCGCGCGCTCCTCGCGAAGCAATCGGTTGAGCAGCGACGACTTGCCGACGTTCGGCCGGCCGACAATCGCGACGGTCGTTTCATCCGGTTCGACCAGTCGCGACACGTCGCGGCCGGCGGGCAGCTTCTTGACGACTTCGTCGAGAAGATCGCCTGTTCCTTCGCCATGTTCGGCGGCAATTTCGAGAACCGGCTCGAAGCCCAACCGGTAAAACTCGAGTGACCGCCCCCGCGCCCGGCGATCGTCCGTTTTGTTGACGGCCAAAATGATCGGGACCTCCACCGATCGAAGCCTCGACGCGATCTCTTCGTCCGCGGCGACGAGCCCCTCCCGGCCATCTACCACAAACACAATCACATCGGCGTTTTCGACTGCGCGCTTTCCATGCTGAACCACGAGTTCGTGCAGCGGATCCTCGCTCGCACCGAACAAGCCGCCCGTATCGACGAGCGTGAAGTGAACTCCTTGCCACTCAGCGGGATGAGAGTTGGTGTCGCGCGTCGTCCCTGCGACCGGCGTGACGATGGCCCGTCTTGAACCGGTGATCCGGTTGAAGAGCGTCGACTTACCAACGTTGGGACGGCCGACCAGGACTACGGCTGGGCCGTCCTGGGAGCGTTTGGCGGGCATGCTGAAATGGTAGTTAGCACGGCTATTGACAGCGTAAGTCTATCAATTTTATACTAGTTACGAATCTTGAGGAGCGCCTAAGCATGATCAAGGTTGACATCGTCAACGAGGTGTCCAGAGTCGCCGACATCACCAAGGTCAAGGCCGAGGTGGCGGTGGACGCCGTTTTCGATGCGATGCGCCTGTCGATGCAGCGTGGCGAACGAATCGAACTGCGAGGGTTCGGCGTCTTTCAAGTAAAGCCCCGGAAGCGCGGCATCGGCCGCAACCCGCGGACAGGCAAAGAAGTGCGGATTCCACCGGGACGGACAATCCGGTTCAAGCCCGGCAAGGACCTCCAGAACATCGGCGGCTGATCGCCCTCCACGCGCGTCATTTGTCGAACGACACGACATCCCGCTCGTCGTTTTCGAACGCCGAAAACGAGCCGCCGATCTTTGGCGGGGAACGGTTCGAGCCCCCACCGTTTCCCGTCGAGTCGCCAGTTCCTCAACAGCCCGACCCCGCCTTCGTTTACCAACCGCGCGTCCGGTTCCAGCACGTCTGGTGGAAGCACATTCTCCTGTTCGTCCTGACCTTAATCACCACGACGCTCGTCGGGGTGGAACGATACGTCGCGTTCCAGAGCAACTTCGGCCGCGACGCGATCGACATCGGCTGGCACTTGCTGCCCTACGGGTTTTGGTATAGCGGAACGATCCTCGGCATTCTTGGCGCTCACGAGTTCGGTCACTACATCGCGTGCCGACTATACCGGGTCAACGCGACGCTGCCCTATTTTCTACCGTTCTATCTCGGACCGCAGAACCTGCAGATCGGCACGTTCGGCGCCGTCATCCGCATTCGTGAACCGTTTCCCAATCGCAAGATTCTGTTCGACGTCGGGATTGCCGGTCCAATCGCCGGGTTTGTTGTCCTGGTGCCGGCCCTCTTCCTTGGAATGTACATGTCGTCGATGACGACGATTCCGGATGGCGTCGGGATCACGTTCATCGGCAAGCCGCTGCTGTTTCGTATTGTTCGTTGGATCGTCTTCGGTCCCATTCCGGCCGGCGCGATCGTGAACCTGCACCCAATGGTCTGGGCGGTCTGGTTCGGGATGCTCGCCACCGCGCTGAACCTGCTGCCGTTCGGCCAGCTCGATGGCGGCCACATCACCTACGCCACGCTCGGCCGACTCTCGACGCCGATCTCCCTGGCCACTGTCGCCGCAGCGGTAGTGATGACATTCATCTCGCTCAGTTGGGTGCTGATGACCGTGCTGATGGTCGCGATGCTAATCCTCTTCGGTCCGCGCCATCCACCAGTGCTCGACGAGCACGAACCCCTAGGCGCCGGCCGACGCCGCCTCGCGCTCTTCGCAGCGGCGATGCTGATCCTCTGCTTTACCCCAATACCGATCGGTCTGTAGCGACTACAGCACACTAACTGGATCGACGTCCACGATCGTGCGGCGCTTGATCTCCGGCCGGGTGGCGAGCGCACCAAGCAGCGCCTGACGCATCGCTCCCCTATGAGGTCCCTTTAGAAAAAACTGAGCGCGATGCTCGCCTTTCAGGCGGCTGAGCGGTGCGGGCGCTGGGCCGAGCACGCGATAAGCGGGCATCGGATTGTTTCGCAGCGCTTGTACGACTGCGGCGGCATCCTTCATGGCGGCCTGGTGCGTGCGCCCCTTCACGACCGCGTTGACGAGGGCGACCGCGGGCGGATACTGCATCGCCTGCCGGAACTTCGCTTCCTGGTGGAAGAATCCCACGTAGTCCTGGCGACACGCGTATTGAATGCTGTAGTGGTTGGGGAAGAGTGTTTGCACGATCGCCTCGCCACGAATCTCGCCGCGCCCGGCGCGGCCGGCAACCTGCGTGAGCAGCTGGAACGTCCGTTCCCCGGCGCGAAAATCAGCGAGGCCAAGACCGACGTCCGCCGAGATCACGCCGACCAGCGTCACGCGAGGGAAATCGTGGCCTTTGGCGATCATCTGTGTGCCGACGAGGACGTCCAACTCGCGGCGCGCGAACTTCGCAAGGAGCGCAGAGATGGCGCCGCGCTTCCGGATGGTGTCGCGATCCACCCGTGCGACGCGCGCGTGCGGAAACTGCGCCTTCACGTCTGCTTCAATCCGCTCGGTGCCGAACCCGATCAGTTCGATGTAGGGTCCCGCGCAGTTCGTGCAAGCTTTCGGCACAACGGTCGAGTAGTTGCAGTAGTGGCACCGGGCGCGATTTGCCGCGCGATGCACGGTGAGCGAGACGCTGCAATTTGGGCAATCGAGCGTCGCGCCGCATTGCCGGCACAAGACTGAGCTGGCAAACCCGCGGCGGTTCAGGAGCACGATCGCCTGCTCTCCCCGGCCCAGTCGATCGGCCAACGCCTCAGAGAGCGTTGCGCTCAGGACGACGTCGGGCCCGGCGGTCGCGTACTCCTCGCGCATGTCGACGATGCGAACCTCTGCGAGCGGGCGATCGAGAACGCGGCGATCGAGCCGGACGAGCGAGTAGCGGCCACTGAGCGCGTTCTGATAGCTCTCCATGGACGGCGTCGCCGAGCCAAGCACCACCAGCGCGCCGGCCTGACGCGCTCGCATCACCGCAACGTCACGGCCGTGATACCGCGGACTTTCCTCCTGCTTGTACGAACTGTCGTGCTCTTCGTCGACGATGATGAGGCCGAGGTTCGCGAGTGGAGCGAACACCGCCGAACGAGTGCCGACAACGACATCTACATCGCCGCGGCGGATGCGATGCCATTGATCGTGGCGCTCGCCGTCCGAGAGGCCGCTATGCTGAATGGCGACCCGCTCGCCGAACGCACTGCGGAAGGCATGAGCCATACCTGGCGTGAGGGCGATCTCGGGAACCATCAGCAGAACGCCACGGCCTTTCTCGCGAACCGCGGCGGCCAGACGCAAGTAAATCTCGGTCTTGCCGCTGCCGGTCACGCCATGCAACAGCGCGGCGTGAAACTGCCCCGTGTCCGCAAGCGCGCCCAGGCTCGTCAGTGCCGCCTTCTGCTCGGTGGTCAGTTCGAAGATCTCGCGCGGTGACTCGACGGATCCGATAGCGAACGGATCCCGCTCGATTCGGCGACGCGAAAACGTCACCAAGCCGAGGCTTGCAAGGCGGCTCAGCGCCTGTGCGCCGATCCCTCGCGAAGTAATCGCGGCGGTATCGAGGCCATCAGGCGCGGCCAGCAGCAACGCCAATGCCTCGCGTTGCCGGGTGCCAAGCCGCACGTCATCGTCTCCGGGGCCCCCGGGTCCACTCGCAACATCCATCCCCTGCGCCGTCAAGTGCGCGACGCGGACCGTTCGAAACTCCGGCGCACGCGCTCCCTGTTTTCCAGCCGCCAGCGGAGGCATCGCCGTCGTCAGCGCTTCGCCAATGCCGCAGGCGTAGTACTCGGCGACCCAGGTTGCCAGCTTGACGACATCCTCAGGAAGAAACGGCTCGCGGTCGAGGATCTCGACGATCGGCTTGACGCGCGAGGCATGCTCAATGCCGTTCGCGTCACCCCCATTCGTGCCCAGCACGCAGCCGGTGAGCACACGCGATCCGACAGGCACGAGCACGCGCGAGCCGGCTGGAGGCAACGGAACGTCGTCGGGCAGGCTGTAGGTCAGGCCGTCGAGCGCCGGAACCGGCACGGCGACGCGGACGAGGCGCATTATTCAGTCCGGGGGGCTTCGCCCCGCCGGACCCCCCATCGCCGTCGCTCGCGGGGGCCCCGCGGCCCCGCTCCGCTCCGGCGGGGCGCGCCGATGGCGCGCCTATTTGTCATTCGGTAGTTCCCTGCAGCAGCGCGCGCACCTTCTTCATATCTTCCCAGACATCGCGCTTACGCTCGGGGCTGCGCAAGAGGAACGCCGGATGAAACGTCGGAATCAACTTCGCGCCGCGATAATCGTAGGTGCGGCCGCGAAGCCGCGAAATCGGATCCTGTGTTTTGAGCAGAGCCTTCGCTGCAAACGTGCCGAGCGCGACGATCACCTTCGGCTGAATGCTGTCGATCTGCTGGAAGAGGAACGGCTCGCAGGTCTCGACTTCGTCAGGCTCGGGATTGCGGTTCTCGGGCGGGCGACACTTGATCACGTTGGCGATGTAGACCTGATCGCGAGTCAGGCCGATCGCCTCGATGATTTTGGTGAGCAATTGGCCGGCACGCCCGACAAACGGAATGCCCTGCAGATCCTCGTCTGCGCCTGGCGCTTCACCAACAAACATCAGATCCGCGCTCGGGTTCCCTACACCGAAGACGACCTGCCTGCGGCCCAACCGGTGCAGCTTACAGCGCGTGCAATCCCCAATCTCTTCGCGAATGGCCACGAGCGCGTCCTCGGCGGAACGCGCAAACGTCATGGGAACGGCGCCCGTCGCGCCAACTTCCAACGCTTCGGGCTGAACCGGCGCTGATGCGCTTTCGGACGGCGAGGACGGTTTTTCTTCCGAAAACCTGGACGCGCGCTGGCGCCATCGCGCGTCACGACTCACGCCCGTCACGCCAAGCTCCTGAAAGAATTTGAGGTGTTCGACCAGCTGCTCTTTTTCCACGACGACAGAGAGGGTACTACGACCCGTGTGCGCTATCGCGGAGATCCGATCGCCTGCAGCATTTTTTCGGCGCGGTCGAGAATGCGAGCGGCAAGTTCGGTCTTTGGACCGAGCGGGAAATCTTCCTCGCCGGCAGCCGTGATGAGCGTTGCCGCGTTGGTCGCGACATCGAACCCGGCATCGGACCGTGAGATGTCGTTGGCGACGATCATGTCCACGTTCTTGGCGCGCAGCTTCTGGCGGCCGCGCTCGACGGGGTTGCCGCTTTGCGCGGCGAATCCAATCAGGAGCGGGCGCGAGCCTCCCGCGCGGCGGCGTCCAAGCTCGGCGAGGATGTCGGGCGTCGGCACGAGCGTCAGCTCGAGCGCGCCGGCGTCTGCGGTCTTCTCGATCTTTCCGTCCAGTTGACCGCCTTCCGGCGTGAAATCCGCCACGGCCGCGGCCATGAGGACGATGTCGGCATCGGCGGCCACGCGCTGGACGGCGTCGCGCATTTGCGCGGCGCTCCGTACGCGCACGACTTCCGCGGTTGGCGGCGGCTCGAGCCGGGTCGGACCCGACACTAGCACCACTCTGGCTCCACGCCGCGCCGCCTCTGCAGCCACGGCATAGCCCATCGTTCCGCTGGAACGGTTGCCAATGAAGCGGACTTCGTCGATGTCTTCGTAAGTCGGACCGGCGGTGACGACGACGAGCGTGCCGAGCAGCGAGCCGCCTTGGCGAAGCATGCCGTCGGCGGCTTCCGCGATCACATCAGGCTCGGCGAGCCGGCCCTTGCCGATCCAGCCACAGGCCAGATACCCTGCGCCCGGCTCGACGAAGCGCACGCCGCGCGCGGCGAGCAGCGCCATATTTCGACGCACTGCCTCGTGCTCGAGCATGTTGGTGTTCATGGCAGGCGCCATGAGCACCGGGGCGCGGGTGGCGAGGTACAGAGACGTGAGAAAGTCGTCGGCGATGCCGTTGGCGAACTTTCCGATGATGTTTGCCGTCGCCGGCGCGACGAGCAGCAGCGCCGCGCCCGACGCGAGCGAGATGTGCTCGATGTCGGCATTGGCGCCCCGCGCGTACTGATCGGTGATGACGCGCCGCCGGGTGATCGCCTCGAACGTGACTTCCCCGACAAACTTCGTCGCGGACCGCGTCATGATCGCCACCACCTCGTGGTCGCGCTTCTGCAGTTCGCGAGCAACTTCGACCGCCTTATAGGCGCCGATGCCGCCGGTTATGCCGAGGGCTACTAATGACATTCGTCAATTGCAGATTGCAGATTGCAGATTGCGGATTGAACATTGTGGATTGACGATTGCGGATTGATGATTGTGGATTGATGATTGCCGATTGATGATTGCCGATTTGGTGATTGCCGATTAATGATCGCGGATTGAAGTTGCGGGCAATCCCCAATCAACAATCCGACACTCTGCAATCTGCGCTCTGCAATCCGCACTCTGCAATCGTCAATCTGCAATCGTCAATCTGCAATCGTCAACCTGCAATCGTCAATCTGCAATCGTCAATCTGCAATCTTCAATCTGCAATCTGTACTTTCTCCACCTTCCCCTCGCGCACTTCGCGCTGCGCGATCTTCACGACCTTGTCCGTGCCGTTGTTGGCGGTACGGGGTGAGCACCCGCGCAGCAGTTGCTTGGCGCGCGCGCCGGCGACGACGACGAACTCAAAGGCATTCTGACGGCTTCTGTCGATCACAGTCGGTTTGTCCTCTCTATTGGGGTCCCGCCGTTGCCAAGGCGCCGGCGGGGACATGACTCCGGTCTACGTTGGTTGGCGCCGAGTGCTGAACGTCTGCACGATCTGCTCGGCTGTCTCGCGCATCGCACGCTGCCGCGCACGTTCGGCGATGACGATCGCGCGCAGGCGATCGACGCAGGCATCCAGCTCGTCGTTGACGACCACATAGTCGTATTCGACGTACGCGGCCACCTCGTCGCGCGCCGTTTGCAGGCGCCGCTGCATCGCAGCTTCCGAGTCCTTGCTCCGCCCGCGCAATCGCTGCTCGAGCACATCAAACGACGGCGGCATCACGAAAACGCCGACGGTATCGCGGCAGCGCGCGCGCACCTGCCTGGCTCCTTGGACGTCAATCACGAGCACCAGGTCCCGTCCGGAGGCCAGCTCGCGCTCGGCGTCTTCCGCACACGTCCCGTACAAGTTCCCAAAGACGTCCGCCCATTCGAGAAAGGCGTTCGCTTGAACCATGTCCTCGAAGCGTGTGCGTGTAATGAAATTATAGTCGATACCTTCGACTTCCCCCGGCCGGACCGCCCGCGAGGTGTACGAACGCGACAGCGCCAGTTCCGGCGTAACTTGTACCAGCCGTTCGACTACCGTCGTCTTGCCGGTGCCGGAAGGGGCCGAGACGACGAAGAGGAGGCCGCGCCGGACCCCCTGGCCAACGTCGAACGGCCTGTCCGGAGCGAAGTCGAAGGAATCACTCGACATTCTGCACCTGCTCGCGCATGCGCTCGAGCTCCGCCTTGAGCGACACGACCAGCTCGGACACTGCCGGCCCCTCGGCCTTCGACCCGACCGTGTTCACCTCGCGGTTCATCTCCTGAAGCAGGAAATCCAGCTTGCGCCCGCACGGTTCCGACGACTCGGTGAGCGACTGCCAGTGTTCCAGGTGGCCGCGGAAGCGGACGACTTCCTCGGTGATGTCCGACCGGCCGACGAACTTCGCAATCTCTTGCGCGATGGCCGATTCGTCCGCGAGCACGTCACCGCGCAGTTCGCGAACACGCTCGGCAAGCCGCGCCTGCAGCTGCGCCATGCCCTGATCGGATGCCACCGCCACCTGCTCGAACAGCTCGCCAAGCCGGCCACGGCGAGCGTCGAGATCGATCCTGAGGTAGCTTCCCTCGCGGACCCGCATCGCGTCGAGCTCGTCCAGCGCCGACGCGATCGCGTCTTCGACGCGCGCGGCGACCGGGGACGGGTCGTCAGAAGCTTCCTCTACCTTTTCACGTATCGTGAGCGCCTGCGGAAACCGCAGCAGATCCGCGGTTGCGATCGGGCCGTCGACGTAGCCGCGATCCCGGGCACGTTCGAGCGCCGCTTTCAGCGCGTCGAGGAACGGCTCGTTCAGCTCGACCTCGACGCCGTTCGTTCGCCGCTGCTGGAACGTCACGTTGATCTCGAGGCGGCCGCGCGCGATGCGGCTCTGCGCGATGCTGCGGATCCGCGTCTCGAGCGCGGCCAGCGCCCCCGGCACTCGCAGCTGCAAGTCGAGGAACCGGTGATTGACGGCCTTGACCGTTACGCTGATCGTCGCCAGCTCGTCGTCTCTTGTCAGCGACGCAAAACCGGTCATGCTTTTGATCATGGTTGTGGGGCTGTCGCTTCCTCGGGTTGCCGCTCGAAGATCTGCTGCGCGTACAACTTGGCGTACACGCCGCCCGGCCGTGCGAGTAGATCCTCGTGGCGGCCGATCTCCGCGACCCGGCCTCGCTCGAGGGCGATGATCGCGTCGGCGCGGCGAACCGTGGACAAACGATGGGCAATGACGAACGCGGTACGATCGCGCATCAGGTTCGCGAGGGCGTCCTGCACCAATCGTTCGGACTCCGCATCGAGCGACGACGTGGCTTCGTCCAAGATGAGGATCGGCGAATTCTTCAGGAGCGCCCGGGCAATGGCCAAGCGCTGACGCTGCCCACCGGAGAGCCGCTGGCCGCGTTCCCCAATCCACGAGTCGTACTGTTCCGGGAGGGTCACGATGAACTCGTGCGCGTGCGCCGCGCGCGCCGCAGCCTCGATTTCGCGCGCGCTGGCGCCGGGGACGCCGTAGGCGATGTTGCTCGCGATGCTCTCGTCGAACAAGACCGTTTCCTGCGTCACGATGCCGATCTGCTCGCGTAGCGACTTGAGCGTCACATCCCGGATGTCCACGCCGTCGATCAGGATCGCGCCCGACGTCACGTCGAAGAATCGAGGGATCAGGTTGACCAGCGTCGTCTTGCCGGCGCCGCTCAGGCCGACAAGCGCGATGACCTGTCCGGCTCGCACGCTGAACGACACCTCCCGGAGGACGTACTTGCCCGAGGCGTCCTCGTACATGAACGTGACGTTCTTGAACTCGATCCCGTGCTGGAGTGGCGCGAGCCGTCCGGCTCCAGGCCGTTCGGTCACCTCCGAGTGCGTGTCCATCAGCTCGAAGATGCGCTCGGATGCGGCAATCGCCTGCTGAAGATTCGTGTTGACGCGCGACAGCTTTTTGATCGGTCCGTACATCATGAACGCGGCGACGACGAACGCGAAGAAGTCACCCTGCGTCATGCCGTCCGCGCCGATCCTGGTGCTGCCATGCCAAATCAAGCCCACGACCGCGACGCCGCCGAGGAACTCCATCAGCGGAGGCAGGATCGAGACCGTGCTCGTGACCTTCAGCGTCGTGCGATACAGTCGCTGAGCGGCGCCCTGGAATCGGAGCGCCTCGTGCGCTTCAGCGCCAAAGGCCTTCACGATGCGGTGGCCGGTGAACGCTTCGGTTGCAATGTGCGAGAGGCGCGCCAGTTCCTCCTGCACGCGCCGCGACGTGCGCCTGACGCGTTGGCCCAGCCTGACGAGTGGATACACGACCACCGGCGCGCCGGTGACGACGACAAGCGCGAGTTTGGCGTCGTAGTAGAACATCAGCCCCGCGAACGCCAGGACCGACAACCCTTCGCGCACGAGATCGCCGGCGGTTTCGGACACGGCCTGCTGAATCTGGTTCACGTCGTTGGTGATCCCGGACATCAGCTCGCCGCTGGTCCGGCGGCTGAAGAAGGCGGCCGACTGATTCAGGATGTGGCGGAACAGCTGGTTGCGCACGTCGCGCACGACACGCTGCCCCACGTCGGTCATCAGAAACGTCGAGAAGTACGCGCCCAATCCTTTGAACAGGTAGATCACCAGGACCGCGAGGCTCCACGTCACCAGGTCGACATGGAACCCGAAGAACGTGAGGTCGAGACGGTCGCTGAGGACGCTGTCCATCAGCGGCTTGATCAGGGTGACCAGTCCGGCCGACGCCGCGGCGTAGAACAACATGGCCGCGAGCGCCGCGACGAGCCGCCCGCGATAGGGGCGGGCATACCCGAGCAGACGGGAAAAAGCGTTCACTCAGTGAACCGGTATTTCAGCAGAACCCAGAGCGCGACGAACCCGTCGCGCCAGGTGATCTTCTTTCCTTCCTCGTAGCCGCGGCCGTCGTACGTGATCGGGACCTCGTACACTCGATAGTGGCGCTTGAAGATCTTGGCCGTGAGCTCGGGCTCGATGCCGAAGCCGTTGGCGTCGAGGGTCATCGAGCGCAACACTTCCGTGCGCATGACCTTGTAGCACGTCTCCATGTCGGTCAGCATCGTGTTGTACAACACGTTGGTGACGAGCGTCAGGAAGCGATTGCCGGCGTAATGCGTGAACATGAACACGCGATGGCGCCCCAGAAACCGCGACCCGTACACGACGTCAGCCCGCCCTTGGCAGATGAGCTCGATGAGCTCAGGATACTCCTCCGGTGAGTACTCGAGATCCGCGTCCTGGATCACGACCAGATCGCCAGTGACCTCCTGAAACCCGCGTCGCAGCGCAGCGCCCTTCCCCGCGTTCGCCGGCTGTAAGATCAGCTTGATCGGCAGCTCGCCAGCCAGCGACTGCAACACATCCCGCGTCCCATCCTTCGACCCATCGTCTACGATGATGAGCTCGGTGCGCACCGGCACGGCGAGGACGCGCCTGACGATCTCCTCGATCGTGTCGCGCTCGTTGTACACCGGCATTACGACCGACAACAGCGGGTCAGTGAGTTGGCCCCGCAGGCGCGACATCAGCGGCTCACCTTGCTCGCGTATCCCTCCGGATGCGCTTCGCGCCACTTCCACGCGGTCTCGACGATCACGTCGACGTCCTCGTACTGTGGCGTCCAGCCCAAGTCGCGCTTGATCCGCTCGCTCGACGCAAAGAGAACGGCGGGATCGCCTTCGCGGCGTGGGGCGAGCTGGTACGGCACCCTGCGACCTGTGACCCGCTCGACCGAGGCCATCACCTCGTGCACCGAGGTTGGCCGCCCGTTGCCCAGGTTGTAGGCGTTCGCTCCGGCACCGCTCCTCAGCGCGTCGACCGCCAGCACGTGCGCCGACGCCAGGTCGTTGACGTGAATGTAGTCTCGCAAGCAGGTGCCGTCCGGTGTCGGATAGTCATCGCCGAAGACATGAAACGATCCCCGCCCCATCGCGGCATCGATCGCGCGCGGAACGACATGCAGCTCCGGGTCATGATCTTCGCCCAGCTCCCCTTCGGGATCGGCGCCAGCAGCGTTGAAGTAGCGCAGCGCGATCGTCCGCAGCCCGTAGGCTTTTTCGTAATGCGGCAGCGCATGTTCGATGGCCAGCTTGGTTTCGCCGTAGGTGTTGATCGGACGCTTGGGCAGATCCTCGTGGATGGGCGTCGTTTCGGGCAAGCCGAACACGGCACACGTGGACGAGAAGACCAGGTTCTGCACGCCGGCGGTCACCAGCGCCTCGAGGACGGACAACGCTCCAGAGACGTTGTTGTAGTAGTAGCCAATCGGGTCTTTCACCGAATCGCCCACCGAGAGCCAGGCCGCGAAATGCATGACGGCGTCCGCCTTGTGCGTGCGGATCGCATCCACCAGCCGCGCCGTGTCGTGAATGGTGCCTTCGACGATCGCGTTGGCATGCGCCGCGGCTTGCCGATGGCCCTGACTGAAGTTGTCGTAAACGATGACGGTCTCGCCACGCGCTCGCAGCGTCTTGACGGCGTGGCTTCCGATGTAGCCTGCGCCGCCGGTCACCAGCGTGACGCTCACGGACGCCCCATGGAAAAGTACTGAAAGCCCTGCGATCGCATGCTTTCCGGGTTATAGATGTTGCGGCCGTCGAAAATCGCGGGACTCCGCATCAACTTGCGCATCCGTCCGTAGTCGGGCTCACGAAACTCGTTCCATTCCGTGACGATGGCGAGCGCGTCGGCACCGGTGAGCGCTGCGTAGCTGTTCTCGGCGAAGTGAACCTTCGATCCGAAAATGCGCTTTGCCACCACCATGGCTTCCGGATCGTAGGCGTGAATCGCCGCGCCAGCCGCCAGCAATCCGTGAATCAGGGGAACGGCGGGCGCCTCCCGCATGTCATCGGTTTTGGGCTTGAACGCGAGGCCCCAAATTGCAATGCGCTTTCCCTTCAGCGATCCGAAGTGCGTCTCCATCTTCGTCAGCAGGCGAAGCTTCTGGTTCTCGTTGACCGCTTCGACGGCGCGCAGGATTTGGAAGTTGTACTCCTTGTCCTCGGCGAACCGCACCATCGCCTTGACGTCTTTCGGGAAACAGCTGCCACCGTAGCCGACGCCCGGAAAGAGGAAGGATGGGCCGATGCGGCGATCGGAGGCGACGGCGTGCCGGACTTGATCGACGTTGGCGCCGACCGCCTCGCAGACGTTGGCCACTTCGTTCATGAACGAGATTCGGGTGGCCAGCATGGCGTTCGCCGCGTACTTGCACAGCTCGGCGCTCGCGCAGTCCATCATCATGATCGGCGCGCCGGTACGGGTGAACGGCGAATAGAGCTCCTTCATGAGCTCGGCCGCGCGGGGATCCTCAGCGCCGACGACAACACGGTCGGGCTTCATGAAGTCGTCGATGGCCGCCCCCTGTTTGAGGAATTCCGGATTGCTCACCACGCTGAAGGGATGCGTGGTTTCACGGCGGATGACCTCCCGCACCTTCGCCGCCGTCCCGACCGGAACGGTACTCTTGTTCACGACGACCTTGTAACCATTCATGGCGCGGGCCAGTTCCCTCGCGACCGACAGGACATGCTGCAGGTCCGCGGACCCATCCTCCCCGGTCGGAGTGCCGACGGCGATGAAGATGATTTGTGCCTGGCGGACGCCTCGCGCGAGGGCGGTCGTAAACGTCAGGCGCTTCTCCGCCTTGTTCCGTCGAACCATTTCCTCGAGCCCCGGCTCGTAGATGGGAATCTTGCCGCGTTGGAGCACCCGAATCTTGGCGGGATCTTTATCGACGCAAACCACGTCATTGCCGTTTTCGGCGAGACAGGCCCCGGCAACGAGGCCCACGTATCCACTCCCAATGACAGCTATCTTCATGTGCGATGTTGTTGCCGCCCGAGCGGTCCCTTTCCGCCGGATCCCCGGCGGATACAAAACCCTAAGGCTAGCACAGCCAGAAAAACACTGTCAACCTATTGACCTCCAAGGATTTGTCGTTTTTCTGCTAGGCTAGCGTGGCCACCGTGCACATCCTGATCGACTATCGGCCCGCGCTGCGCGAACGCACAGGTGTCGGCGAGTACGCGCATCAGCTGGCGACCGCCCTTGTCGGTTTGCTTCCAGAAAACGACCGCCTGACGTTGTTTTCCAGCTCTTGGAAAGACCGGCTCAGAGCGGACGTCGTCTCCGGGACACAAGTAGTCGACACGCGGGTGCCGGTCAGCCTTCTGAACCTGGCCTGGCACAGGCTCGAGTGGCCGCCTATCGAACGACTTGCCGGCGACGTGGACGTCGTGCATTCGATGCATCCGTTGTTGATGCCGGCACGCCGCGCGGCACAGGTCGTCACGATTCACGACCTGCACTTTCTGGACGCACCCGAAAACACGACCGCCGAAATCCGGCGCGACTACGGAAGCCTCACCGCGGCGCACGCGCCTCGCGCGGACGCCGTGATCGCCGTGTCGGAATACACCGCGGCACGGGTTCGATCCGAACTTGCCGTCTCACGCGATGCCATCGCGGTGTGCCCATCCGGCGCCCCGAACTGGCCTCGTGCGGAACCGTACGCGCAGAACGGACCGATACTCTTTATGGGCACGATCGAGCCCCGAAAAAACGTCGGTACGCTCGTGAAGGCGTATCGAGAACTGCTTCGCGTGAGACCGGATGCGCCGAACCTCGTACTCGCCGGTAAAGTGTCGCCATCGGCAGAGGCCGAGATCGCTTCAATTGGGGATTCGCCGCTGAACGATCGCGTTCGTCATCTCGGCTACGTCAGCGGCAACGACCGCGAGCGTCTCTATCGAGAGGCATCGATGTTCGTGCTTCCGTCGCTGGACGAGGGATTTGGACTGCCAGTCCTCGAAGCCATGACCGTCGGCATACCCGTTGTTGCCTCGAATCGGGGCGCCCTTCCTGAAGTGGCCGGCGACGCCGCGCTGTTGGTGGAACCAGGTGACGTGGCAGGATTCGCCGCCGCAATGGACAAAATCCTTGCCGATCCCGCACTGGCTCAGCGTCTGATTGCTGAGGGCCACCGCCGGTCGTTGCGCTATACGTGGAAATCAAGTGCCGCGCGCCTGCTGGAGGCGTATGCCTCCGCTCTCGAAAGGCGTCGATCACGAGCGTGACGGCACCCGTTCGCATCGGCGTGGACGCGCGCGAGCTGCTCGGCGCGACGACGGGCGTGGGCCGCTACCTGGGCGAGCTGCTGTGGCGATGGGCGGCCCGTCCGGACGCCACCGAGCGGCGGCTGATCCTCTATTCACCCGGACCGGTGCCATTCATTGCTGATTCAGTCGAACGCCGCGAGCTTTCCGGCAAGGCCGGCACCTGGTGGGAACAGACGGCCCTGCGTCGCGCCGTCCGCGAGGACTCACTGAACGTGTTTTTCGCGCCGGCGTACACGGCGCCGCTTGGTCTCTCGGTCCCGCTTGCCGTGACGATTCACGACATCTCGTTCGTCGCCCACCCGGAATGGTTCCGTCCCCGCGAAGGGCTGCGACGGCGACTCCTCACGCGACGGACCGCAGCGAACGCGGCCGTCGTGTTCACGGATTCGGAGTTCTCACGCAGCGAGATCGAGCAACACCTCAACGTCGACCCTGGCCGTATACACGTAATTCCGCCGGCGGTGACGCCAAGAACACCTCGGCACCCCAACCGTCGGGAACCTCTCGTGCTTTTCGTCGGCTCCCTGTTCAACCGCCGGCGTTTACCGGATCTCATCGCCGCATTCGCGGATGCAACAGCGGACCTCCCGCACGCTCGTCTCGCGATCGTTGGTGACGATCGCACGTGGCCGCGCCAGGACCTGGTGAATATCGCCAGAGAGCATGGTGTCTACCTGAAAACCCAATTTCACCGCTACGTGACCGACGACGTGCTCGCCGATTTGTACTCGCGAGCGTCGGTGTTTGCGTTTCTGTCGGAGTACGAAGGGTTCGGGCTGACGCCGCTCGAAGCACTGTCCGCCGGTGTGCCTCCGGTCGTCCTTGACACGGCTGTCGCCCGCGAGGTTTACGGTAACGCGGCAATCTTCGTCGAGCGTGGCGACATCAACGCGACGGCACGGGCGCTGCGTCAACTGCTCACCGATCCAGCCAGCGCGGCTCCGGTGCTGCAGGCCGCCCCCGCTGTTCTCGATCGCTATTCGTGGGACAAGGCTGCCGAGGAGACGCTCGCTCACATCGAGAGGATCGCGCGCAGGTGACGCTCTCGATCATCATCGTGAGCTATAACGCGGCCGCAGACCTCGCGCGCTGCCTGGACTCGCTGCACGGCGCACCCCTCTCGATCGCCCACGACATTACCGTTGTCGATAACGC
>Ga0075428_100002758_pt1 | contig 19120 bp, 15 predicted proteins | sample RhiMetdeltSRZDD2_FD_75291 | JGI IMG/M metagenome (GOLD analysis project Ga0075428, IMG submission 75291) | Populus rhizosphere microbial communities from Tennessee, USA - Rhizosphere MetaG P. deltoides SRZDD2 | ecosystem: Host-associated > Plants > Roots > Rhizosphere > Soil | place: USA... | reverse complement strand
GGTTGTCCCGGTTGACCTGGTTGACCGGATTCGTGACCACGCTCTTCATTCCCCTGCTGATTCTCTTAGTCACGCACGGGGTCCTGCACATTCCACTGCTCGAATCACAGGGTACGGTCATTTTCTTCTTCTTCATCTGGATTACGTCATCGCAAGCCATTCTGACCCTCACGCGCTTGCGCCAGGTCCCGTCCTGGAAAGTGTCGGCCGCGATGCTCACGACGCTGTTGTTCATCGTGTTCGTCTATCTGGGCGCTGCGGAAGCCTTCACCGCTTTTCTTTTTCCGAACCCGGATGAAGTGGCGTCGTATTTCAAGACGGCCGGCCTGCCCAATTGGATGTTCGATCTCATCATCCTCTTGGCCACGGTCATCACGATCGCCGGTTGGTCCTATCTCTATCTGGTCGCCCACGGCCGGACCGTGCGCATGCCGGTCTGGATTGAACGATTGCGGATACGCCTGTACCTGCCGTTCATGAATCGACTCTACGCCGACGAGATGTACCAGGTGCTGGGAAACAGCATCATGCGGCTGGTCCACCAACTCGACAAACGCGAACATGGCTGGTCGCGATGAAGGAAGGCGCGCTCATCGTCTGGTTGCTGTCCGGCCTTCCCTTGCTGGGAGCTGTGAGCAGTCTTCTGTTCTGGTCGAATCCGGCCCGACTGCAACTCTCCTCTGTCATCTGGTCTGTCGTCAGCCTTGGATCGATTGTGGCATTTTCCAACCAGCTCGTGATTCCCTCGGAAGGCCTCTTGCCGCTTTATCTACTCCCGCTGACCGCCGTGGTCTCCTTGTTGGGGCAGCCACCTCATGTCGACCATCGACTCGGGTGGATCATGACCTTGGTCTTTCTCGGACTGGGTCTCGGTGTGATGACGACCCCGCCTCCGTCTTCGTCTGTGGCCTTGCTGTTGTTGTTTTCCGTGGTCGCCGTCTTGCTCTATCACCACCACAGTGTGCTCTGGTCCATATCCTGGTGGGGCCTCGGAACATACACGCTCGGTGCCTTCTGCGCGGCCCTCTTGCTCGTGGCCGAAGCTCCGCTTGCCTCAGTCGCTTCGGTCGTGGCCTCCGCGGTCCTCTTGCCGCTCATGCCTTTCCACGACGGGCACCTGACAGCATTGACGCGATTGCCGGGCAACCTGCCGTCGTTCATCGTGTTGTTGCTCCCGACCATCGGTCTCCACGTGCTCGCGACCGCGCTGCCGACGGTCCCGGATGTCGTGGCCTGGACTGCGAGCCTCTTCGCGCTGGTAGGCGCCTTCTACGGCGCCCTGAAAGCCCTCGCTCAAACCCGTGTGCGCTTATTGTTGGCTTACGGCAGTCTCTCGTTCTTTTCCATGCTCTGGTGGTTCGCCGCAGCCACGCGAACAGCGACGCCCCGCTCCGCCCTGTTGGTCGGGACGGTCGGCCTCGCCACGAGCGGTCTCCTGATTGCGTGGCAGGTGGTTCGCACTCGATACGGAGACGATGTCGATCCGCAGGCCGTGAGTGGGTTGGCGTCGGGCATGCCCCGATACGCCGTGCTCCTCTCGCTCCTTGCCTTGGCCGCGATGGGCCTGCCCCCCTTCGGCGTCTTTGCCGGGTTCATGGGATTGTTGTTAAGCGCGCCCTTTCCTTCATCAGGGGGCTTGATCATCACCCTCCTCGCCTGGCTGGCGGCATCGTGGTACATCATGCAGATGGTGCAACGGCTGCTCTTCGGTCTGCGGCGGCCCGAGCTGCGCTACACCGATGTGCTTCGTACCGAGTTTGCCGCGCTGCTCATCGTCGTACTGGTCCTACTGGCGCTCGGCCTGGCACCGAACAGTCTCTTCGCTCCTGATCAGACACTGTCCGCTACTCACTCCGTCACGGGATCGGTCGTATGGAGCCGGTGATCACGTCGCACGAGATTAAAACCAGGCGAATGGAGCTACGCGGCGTCGTGAAGGTCGCCGGCGAACTCATCGCTCAGTACTGGCCCATGCGGACCTTCGTCCACCACAACCCGCTCCATAGCCTCGAGTACCTGCCGTTTGAAGAGACCGTCCAGCGCGGGAACCAGTTCCTGGGGGGTAACGGCTATCTGCCCAGTCAACAATATCGAGCCTACCTGAAGTCCGGCCGCATCAGCCTCGAGGATCTCGATGCGGCGCTGAAACCGCTCGTCCACGATGCACACGTGCTCATCGGATCGCACAGACTGGCGCATGGCGAGGTCTTGCGAGCCTGTCTCACCGAGGGTCTCTGCGAACCGGTCGTCGAACCGCTCGAGACCGACCTCCCTGATCCTTTCAAAGAACTCATCGACCAACTCGCAGCGAAGCTGACGAGCGTCCTCAGGACGCGAGATTTGCGGGAACGGATCGACAACATTGTGCAAAGCGACCAGGCAGATCTGGGACGTTGGATCACCCTTTCGCACTGGTGTGACGACACACTCGGCACAGAGGTTGTTCGGCAGATCAATGATCAACTGATCAAGTGGTGCGCAGCCTTCCTGGATGAAGCACATGCGGCCTGGTCCATGCCGGAGAGGGAGAAGGGGCTGTACGGCGCCTGGAAGGCGATCGCCTCTCACGAATGGTCGCCTTGCGGGATCAAAGACAGCAAACGAAAGATTGCTCAACTCCCTGACTATCCGGAAGACGCGCTCCTTGACAGTCTCGACGCGCTCGGCATTCCGATGGATCTTCGACAGGATTATCTCTCCCTGCAATTGACGGCACTGCCCGGTTGGGCCGGTTTCATCAAGTGGCGAGGGGAAGAGCGGAACTATCCTTGGCAGCAGGCCTATCCGGCCGATCTCCTGCAGTTCCTGGCCATTCGTCTCTGGTACGCCCGTGAGTTGGTTCAGAAGGCGTGCCGTGAACAACTCGGCATCGAGGGCCGCTTTGATGCGGTCATCGTCTACATGCGGAATTCTCCGGAAGAATATTATCTCAGACGACAGCGGGTTGCCGGCCGCTTGCCGGCTCTCTATGCCGAAGAAGTCGATCGGTTGCATCACCGAAAACGCAACGGCTGGAGCCATGTGATCGAACGGTACAAGATGGAAGTGGTCCCACGCCAGCAAGCGGCAGCGAGACGTGATATGGCCAGGAGGCTGTTGGCGTTGGCGAAATCGTTCGGCATCGATCCGCAGCTCCTCACCGACGCAACCTCCAACGATCTGAAGCAACTCATCGAGTGGATGGAAGGGTTCCCTGAGTCGCATCATGGACCGGTATGGCTCAAGGCGCTTGAGGCGGGTTACCAGAACCGTCTCCTGAATCAGATGAAGAACGTGTTTCAACGTCCAACAGCCGGCCACACCCCTTCGGCCTCAGCCCGCCCCTATTCGCAATCGGTCTATTGTATCGACGTGCGATCCGAGCCGTTTCGCCGCCATCTCGAATCGACCGGGCCGAACGAGACCTATGGGTTCGCCGGCTTCTTCGCCGCGTTCATTCGCTACCGGGCTTGGGGCAAAGAACATGACACCGAACAGTTCCCGGTCATCATGCGCGCCAAGAATGAAGTGCGGGAAATTCCCCGGAGCTATCTGGAGCATCAGGTGTCGAAACACAAGGCTCGCGCAAAATGGGTCCGTGCCGGCCACACGCTGCTGCACGATTTGAAAGAAAACGTTGTGACGCCCTATGTCATGGTGGAATCGGTGGGATGGTTCTACAGCTTCCCCATCTTCGGGAAAACGTTGGTGCCGTCTCTCTATCGGCATTGGACCGACTGGCTGAGCCGCCTGTTCGTCCCTTCCATCGCGACGACATTGACGGTGGACAAGCTCCCGCCGGATGAGACCAAGGAGATGCTGGCAGCCCAGCAGCAGGCGCTCGTCAGAAGGGCATTGCAGGAGGTGATCGGATTGCGCAGTTCACGCATCACCCCGACGCTTGTCGAGGGCCTGCGACTGCGCGCCCTGGGCGGGGCGGGGGATCCGGAGCCGTCCTTGATTGAAGCCGCGACTCAGGCGGGACTGTCGACCGAGGCGTTGAACAGGTTCATCGAGACGTTGCGCCGCGGATACGATCTGAACGCACGTTCAGCCTCTCGGCAGAAAGAGCGAATCACGCGCACCGGCTTCACGTTGGACGAGCAGGTGCTCACGGTGGACACAGCCCTGCGCATGATGGGGCTGACGAAGAATTTTGCACGGATCGTCCTGTTTTGTGCCCATGGCAGCACGTCGGACAACAATCCCTATGAATCTGCGCTCGATTGCGGCGCCTGCGGCGGAAATGAAGGCAGGCCCAACGCCCGCGTTCTCGCCATGATGTCGAACAATCCGAAAGTGCGCGAACGGCTGGCCAAGAATGGGATCGAGATCCCTCCAGATACACATTTCGTTGCCGGCCAAATGGACACGACGACCGACGCGGTGCATCTCCTCGACCTGGAAGACGTCCCGCCGACTCATCGTGCCGACTTGGCACGCCTTCAGGAAGATCTCCAAGAAGCCTCTGCGCTGACCAGTCAAGAACGTTGCGCGAGATTTCCAGACATTCAACGCACGCTCGCGGAGTCGAAGGCCGAAGCGCACGTGAGGCGACGCAGCGCGGATTGGAGTCAGGTCCGCCCGGAGTGGGGCCTCTCGAGCAATACGGCGTTCGTGATCGGCCGGCGCGAGCTGACGCAAGGACTCGACCTGGAAGGCCGAGTCTTTCTCCATTCCTACGACTATCGCGAAGATCCGAGCAATCGCCTGCTCGAAGTCCTGCTCACCGCCCCGCAAGTCGTGGCGCAGTGGATCAACATGGAGCACTATTTTTCCGCAGTGGACAACGAGGTGTACGGCAGCGGGAGCAAGGTATATCACAACGTGGTGGGACGGCTCGGTGTCATGTCGGGACCGTGGAGCGATCTGCGGCTTGGATTGGCCAGGCAAACGGTCATGAATGGCGACATGCCGTACCATGAACCGATGCGGCTGCTCACCATCATCGAAGCGCCGCGAGAGCGGATCGAGAAGCTGATCGCGCGGCATGAAGTGTTGCAGCATTACTATCACAACGAGTGGGTTCACTTGGTCGCCCTCGACCCGAATGACGGCCTATGGTATCGATACCGTCCGGCCGGTGAGTGGAGCCCCATCGCCTAGCATGTTTGCTGACCGGCAGAAGATAACGTTAAAAGGCTGAACCGGAGAGTGCCTGTTAGAGTAACAAGCTGCTCAACATGGCCGTTCAGCAAGGCCGCAGGGAGGCGTACGGCGCGATGAAGAAGGAGCGTCGTGTCTGCGCACGGGCGCGAGACGGTGAGCCGGCAGTGTCTTGGAGGCGAAGCGTATCCATGCTTCCACGCCCGCCCCGAGCCCTGCCGAGACAGGCTCTTTTCCCGTGTCGTACGTCGGGCCTTCGAGGTTCACGACGAACTGAATAAAGTGCGTCACGCTTGTGAACGCCGCCGAGATAGTGCGCCGGCAGTGTCTTGCGGGAACGAAACTGACGGACATTTTCAACAACCTACAAAAAAGGCTGGAAAGGAGTTTAAGATGGGCGGGCTAACATTACATGCGATGAAGGAGATACGTGTGATCGTGGCGGGAGAGCACCAATCGTTCGTCACGGAGCTGCTCGACCAGGTGAAGGCGACCGGCTATACCATCATCGGCAATTTGTCTGGGAAAGGCCACCACGGCGTGCGCGAGGCTCACTTCATGTTCAGCGAGCAGGACAGCCTCGAAATGATTATGACCGTCGTGCCGGAAGAGAAAGTGGAGCCGATCTTGGCCGGCCTGCGACCGCTCTTCGATCGTTATTCCGGCGTCATGTTCGTCTCCGATGTCACCGTGAGCCGGAGCGAGTATTTTGCGAACAAGGCGACCAAGGCCTGATCCACAGACCAGGACCCCCGAGCTAGAAGAGCTGATACAGCGATGAGCCGACCTTGTCTTCTCTGGCCTGATTGGCTAGAATGGCCCTCTCTTGTGGGGATCGTTCGGAGGATGTCATGAAAGGCTTACGGTTCGAGCGGATCGGTAGAGATCGCTATTACAATATCATCTTCCACGTCGGCAGCACCTACGTGCCGGTCACCGATGAATTGATCAAAGAACTGAAGAACAATAGTCTGTTATCCTCTGAACGGTTTCTCGAACTCCTCGTCGATAAGATTGGGTATTCCTCCTACCTCAAAGATCAGATCCGCACGGAACTCAAGACCGCCGGCGATCCGGTGACGCAGATTACGGTCCTCCAGGGCGCCATCCGCGACCTGTAATCGGTTGCTGAAACAAGCACCCAACTTCGTTCTCAGTTCTAAAAATCCCCAACGCACATTAGTGGGCACGCCTCCGGTGTTTCCTCGCCTGCGGGTTCGCCGACCTTCTTTTTGAGCAACCGCATACCCGAATGCATCCGCGTTGGCCAGCTTTTGTCTCACGCGTTTATCCTGAGAAACAACCCGCCATTTGTTGGTGGATTCGTATCCCCTATGCTAGGCTCATACACGATCACTCTTGGTGCGTTCTGAGAGCCTCCTTTGAATTTCTGATTACTCTGGTAGTTGCCCTTATTTTCTCAACCGGAGTGGCGACCGCTGACTTTTCGTCACCTTCGACCTCCCCAGAGAAAATTACGCCGGCTCCGATTTCCTCCGCTGAATCCTCTGTTGCCTTGGAACGAGATGAGCATCCCTCGATCAAGGGCACTGTCTTTGGTCCACCGACTCCTAGACTCACAGCGAAAGACTATCCGGACCCTTTAGGGGAGAGTCGGGTTGCAGTCTGGGTTCTCGCACAACAACATCTCTATTGGGCGGCCTTCCTCCTGGGTACGTTATTGATCGTCTCTGTTCTGGAAATTATTGCACTCATCAGAAGAGACGAGCATGACGCCTACGCGTGTGATGTCCTCGCCAGAGAATTTCTCGACCTTGTAATGCTGGGGCTCTCTGTTGCTTCGCTCTTGGGCGGAACGCTGTTGTTTTGTCTCTTGGGTTTGTATCCGGACTTGATGAGGTATTTGTTGAGTGTGTCTCGGTCCGTTTTTCTGACTTACGGCATCCTTGTTCTTGGCTTCACAATCCTCGCGTACCTTTACTATGTCACCTGGGAATCATTCGATACAGGATGTCAGAAATGGATCCATGCTAGTCTTGGAATCCTGGCAAATGTCAGTGGGACGTCGCTTGCTTTCCTCGGTAATTCTTGGAGTAGTTTCATGATCTCACCAGCGGGCATCGATTCACACGGTCGCTTTCTCGGCAACACATGGCGAGTCATCCATACCGCTCTTTGGAATCCGTTGAATGTGCATCGTTTGGCTGGACATCTGCTCTGCGCGGGTGCAGTGCTAGCCGCGTATGGCGCCTACAGATGTCTCACAGCCAAAACCACCGAGGAGAAGGCCCACTTCGACTGGATAGGATCAGTTGCCTTGTTTGCTCTCCTCGGTGCCCTGTTCACTATGCCATTTGGAGGGTATTGGCTGTTACGAGAGATCTATGCATACCGGCAGCAGATGGGCATCACGTTACTCGGCGGACTCTTAGCGTGGCCCGGCATCCTGCTAGTGTCTGCGATGAGCCTCCAGTTCCTCGGCATCAATTACTACCTCTGGCAACGAATTTCGAGTGTTCGAGGTGGTTCACTCCACGTTCGTGAAGCCAAATGGGTGTTCTTCCTTCTCGGCCTCTGTACTGTTGTCTATATCTCACCGCACACGATGGTGATGACCCCCTTGGAGCTAAAGAACCTTGGAGGACAGCAACACCCTGTGCTAGGAAATTATGGCGTGGAATCTGCCAAATCCACAGCTGTCAATTTGATGATGGTACTCACGACTTGGTCATTCCTTTTGTGGCAACTGACACACACTCGGATGCCCACAGAACGATGTCATGGCCTGTTAAGGATTCTCCGCACAATATTTGTTGTAGCTGCTATCAATATTCTTTGGCTTGGTGTCTATGGCTACTACATCCCCGCCAATGTGCGAGTGGGACTGTCTGTCCCCATGGTTATGACAACGCTGAGCCTGATTCTTGTCGGTCTCATCACTGCCATCAGACTTCCGAAGGACACAAGACTGAAAGTAGACTGGGGCTCTCTCCCAATTCGGGGCTACTTTGCCCTCCTGTTCATTGCATTTCTTGTGACTTGGACTATGGGCCTTGGCGGGTACCGTCGTTCTGCCCTGCGACTCTTCTGGCATGTAAACGACATCATGCAAGACGAATCCCCGTGGGCCTTCACCCATACCACAGGATTTGCGACGAACGTGATATCTCTTAATGCTTTGCTCTTTTGGATCAGCCTTGCTGGAGTCTTCTGGCTTACCAGAACAGGGGTGGCTAATAGAAGAAACCCTCAGGCGTTGCGAGGAAAGAGTCTGGGCGTCGACATCGTCTAGAAAAGACCTTCTGAGTAGCTCATAGATTTGCGCCGAGGCAATCCGGCACGTATCCCGTCTTACAGTCCACAGCGACGATAGAGTACGATGGTAGGCGTGACAATGGCGTATCGCGGGGTCACATAGGTCGCGTACCGATCCGCAAGAGGTCCGCCCGTAAAGAACTCGATCCATCCAATGGAATCGAGCAGAACCTTCACAATCGGTCCTTTTTCTCACGGATGTCCGTCTTCGGCATACCTTTAAGCGGCCCCCTTGAGCGATTTGAGAGGCACCTCTGGCACCAGAGTGTAACCCCGCCTTTCTCGACCACCTGTAACCGCTGCTGAGGACTCAGGTGCAGTTTCTCCCGTACCTCCTTCGGAATCACAATCTGGAATTTTGGAGAAATCGTGGTCATCGCCATGGTTGATCTCCTTACCAATTCATCATCAATCGTTGTAGCGTCATACCAACAGCTCGTCAATCGTCATAGGAATAGGAAGCGCGCATCGAGCCGTAGCCTCTCCGGATTCCTGGCGAGGCGATTCGATTTCTGATGGACAACCGGGATGGCACTTGGAAAGATCTTGAAAAGCTGCTCCGTGGAGCCTGAGGCGGTGTCCTTCTACTGCACGTTGACCGAGGTCCTTCTGAGGGCGCGCGGTCCGTGAGCAAAGAGGATGACGCCTCAGGCTCTCAATCTCCCACCTGTCCCAGCCCAAACAGCTCGTTCATGATCTGGTTTTTCCGCTCCGGGTCTTTCTCGAGCCGGAGCGACTTGGAGAAGTTTTCTGCGGCGCTTTCCCGCTTTCGAGACGAAGCGTAAATCCTTCCGATGCCGTAATAGGCCCGGGCGTCATCGGGGTTGGCCTTGACGGCCCGATTGAAAAAGTCCATCGCCTCCCAGAGCCGACCCTTGTCGAACGACATCCAACCGAGCGCCGTATGGGCGGAGGCGAAGTTCGGATTCACCCGAATCGCTTCCCGGTATTCCCTCAGCGCCAAATCGGCACGCCCGCGGCCCTCGTACAGGCCACCCAACGCGAAATGCAGTTCGGCATCTTCGGGACTCAACTTGATGGCCTCCTTGTAGGCCTGCACGGCTGGTTCCAGCTTGCCTTGCTCAGCCAGAGCGCAGGCAAGGTTGGCGTGGGCGATCGCATCACTTGGATTCAGTTTGATCACTTCACGATATTGCGGGATCGCCATCTCCAGACGTCCTTGCTCCTGATAGGCCACGCCGAGATTCGTTCGGGCCGGTGCAAATGCAGGATCCAGCCGGACGGCTTCCTTGTACTCCTTGATCGCCATCTCCGGGTGTTCGGCCCGTTCATGGATCTGCGCCAGGAAATAATGCGGATGAGCCGATTGTGGATCCGATTTCGCCGCCGCCTTATAGGCTTCAATGGACTCCTCCGATTGTCCCGCCTGAGCCAGGAAAAGCCCGATGATCAGATGCGCATTCGCCTTCTCGGGATGACGCTCGCGGATTGCCTCGACCCAGGTCCTGACCTGGTCGATGTCCTCGGCCTCCTCCAGCGCTTTTCCGTGTAGTTTCCAGGCAGCGGCGAACTGGCCTCGAATGAGGTGGACCACATTACATGCAAAATACGGTCGGCTGTTTCGTTCCTCGCTTCGCTCGATGGCGAGGCGCCACGCAGCGGCTTCGCGAAAAGCCGTCTCCCACTCACCGGCCACGAATGCCGCCTCGATCTTCGTTTCGTATTCGTTCATGTGGAACGTGATTCCGTCGGATGCTCACATGCCAAACCGGCACGGGCGAAGAGAGATAGACGCGAGAGGCGCGACCATGGCACTCACCCGAATTGGCATGATGACGTTTGAGATTGAACAAGGGTCATGAGTCACCGTCATCGGGTCAAGGCATCATGAACATGCGGTGGAGTGGCGTCGATGCGATCACCCAGGATCGGATATCGTTCGGCAAGTTTTTGCTTCATCAACCAGGCGACGGTGCGATACGACCAGTGGCCTTTCACGCCGGATCTGAGTTTGGCGATGTATTCGGCTTCCGCATAATCCATCTTAAACAGACATCGCACATAAAAGCCAAAGGGGATGGCATAGAGCGCCGCCTCCTGACTGGCCTTGCGCAGTTGCTCGATGTCGCCCTTGACGAGGTCCATGGCTTCACGATAGTCGCGCTCGACGCCGGCCTGCGCCAGTATGGCAGGAACATCATAGCCATGGACCGTGGTGAAGTTCTGTTGAATCTGCTGGCACCGCCGGTGACGATGCATATCCCGCCACCCGCCGATGTCCATCAGCACGTCGAACAAAAACACATAGCCGCTCCGGAACTCTTTGATCAGCTCGTCATAGGGTCCGCGTTTTCTGAAAGCGACTTCGATCGTGCTTTGCTTCTGCTTCTCGGTCCAGTCCTGAACGACCGCAAGCAGCTTCCTGTAGGGCGCCTGAGTGACCCGGTACAACAAGGTCGTGACGACCTCATCCAGCGGGTGATGCGGTTCGATCAGATCAACGCCCGGCTCCTCTCCGGGGATTCCACCCTGGTCGAGTCCGGAACCTTTTAACACCTCCTTCGCATGACGGGAGAGATCACTGTAGACCTCGGCCTGGTACACACTCGCCTTGGCATGGCGCGCGAGCGTCGGAGCCAGCGGTTCCGCCAAGCCTGCACTCTGACCAGCAAGTTCACCCCATACGTTCACGGGGGCACGCTGGCAGGCTTCTTTCAGTTCTTCCCCGATAGACCGCAATTCGGAGAGTTGAGAGGAAAGCAACCGGGTAATCTGCTTCTCCAGGGTTCTGATACTGACGACCTGTCCGACGTTGGTGCGCGCCGCCAATGGCAACAGATACCGCGTGACGTCGAACGCTCGGGCCGCAATGGTGCGGTCGTACGTCGCCTGTGTCATGTCCGAAGGGCGAGGTTCGCCTTCAGCGATATGGCGGGTCAACGGCTCGTGAAGCGACCGGTACACCGTCGAGAGACTTCGTAGGATACCCTGGTAGGTTCCTTCCGTCTCGGACCCTCGGATGGAATCCGGCACGAACCAATTGCTGGATGCGAAATTTTGATACCGGCTGGATTTCGCCTGGCCGTCCCATAGCGGCTCATCTTCGAGCCTGATCGCCCCCAGCTCCGAAATCTGTTCGAAGCAGACGATGACATGTCCGAGATCTGCAATCGAGGCGTGACCATAGTCAAAATAGAACTGTTCCCAGAATTTTTCCGACGAGTGTCCATGGACCCACTTGATGCTGTCCTCGATGGCATCGGCAGAGCGGCTGTAGCGGGCGAGCGCGTAGGCGGATTTTTCCGGCGGCATCGGCGCCACGGTAATGACCCGGCGCGCGTGATGATCAGGACTCACGGGGACACCCTGTGCGAAGGAACAAGGGAAAAGGTACAAGCGTAGGTAGACCTTTTGCCTTGTTCCTTTTTGCCTTTTGCCTTCCTCATTGGATGTCGCGCACTATACCTCCCCATACGGGCAGGCGCAACTCTCCGCGTCGCTCGTCTCTCGTGAAGGTCCACGACGCGAAGAATAATGAGGCGCACGGTGCGATGAATAAAGAGCACCACGTTTGTGAACGCCGGCGAGGCGGTGAGCCGGCGGTGTCTTGTGAGCCCCAGTGTCCCGTGAGGCGGCAGTCTCTTGGCTCTTGAGCGGAGTTCCGCTTTGTGACAAGGAGATATGATCGACGATACGATTCACGATTTACGCGCTTTGGCGCGCTCGTTGACTTGCTCTCAAAACCGCCGTTATAGTCCCGCACGAACCGTGAGCGTGACGGGGATGATGGATTCACCGGCTTCTCCTGGCGCCTTGCGCCTGACCTCTAACCCGCATTATTCACGAACGCTTCTACTGCAATCGTGTATTCGCTACTGCGACAAGCCGGCACACGGTTTCCGCGGTGTGCAGGCGGGCGGGCTCGCCGCGCCCGTCTCACGACGCGATTCCACGATTTCGTGACGAACCATCATGAATAATGCGGGCTAACGACGTTCAAGACATGATCAGAGGCATCAAAGGCGTCAAAGATATCTTGCCCGAGGAGACTCCCCGGTGGCGTCTGATCGAAGAGGCGGCACGGCGTTGGGCGGCGCGATTCGGGTTTCGTGAGATCCGTATCCCCATTTTTGAAACGACGATGCTGTTTGCGCGAAGCATCGGCGCTACCACGGATATCGTTGAGAAGGAGATGTATACGTTTCCTGACCGCGACGGCAGTTCCTTGACGTTGCGGCCGGAGGGCACAGCCGGCACGGTCCGTGCCTTCATCGAACACAACCGGGCAGCCGAACCGGTTCCTCAGAAGTATTTTTATCTCGGTCCGATGTTTCGTCACGAGCGACCTCAAGCCGGTCGGCTTCGACAGTTTCATCAATTCGGCGTGGAATCGTTCGGCACACCCGATCCCTCGGCGGACATAGAAGTCATCTCATTACTGTGGCGCTTTCTTTCCGAACTCGGCTTACCGGGTCTCACATTGGAATTGAATAGTCTTGGGCGGGCGGAGGACCGTGCGAGATATGTTCCGAACCTTGTAATCTTTCTCAAGGAGCATGCAGCCCAACTGTGCGGCAATTGCCAACGACGGATTGACACGAACCCGTTGCGTGTCCTCGATTGCAAGGTTCCCGAATGCCGAGCGGTGACTGAATCTGCACCACACCTCATGGATTATCTTTCTCCTGATGCACGCGAGCATTTTGAGCAGGTATTGGCTGGTCTCCAGGCGCTGGCTATTCCTTATACATTGAATCCGCGATTAGTCCGGGGCCTCGACTACTATTGCCTGACCGCCTTCGAATTGACCTGCTCACATCTAGGCGCTCAGAACGCTGTGGGCGCAGGTGGTCGCTATGATACGCTTGTCGAAACGCTGGGGGGTCCCCCCACCCCGGCCATTGGCTTCGCGGCAGGCCTCGAGCGGATCTGTCTCATGCTTCCTGAAGGATCGCTTCCGCCTCCGATTCCACGAATCTATGTGGCTGCCTTCGGGTCTCGAGGCAGTATAGAGGGCCTCAAACTGCTTGATGTGCTCAGACAATCAGGTGTCCCTGCGGAGACTGATTTTCGTTCCACAACTCTCAAGTCTCATCTCCGGCAAGCCGATCGCCTGGGCTGCCTGTACTCGATTCTCCTTGGAGATGATGAGGTTGCCACCGGTACTGTGATCGTTCGCAATATGACCACCAAAGCACAGGAACCTGTGTCGTTGAAGAGTGTGCCGACACACCTCTCTGAGCGGCTCCAGTCCTCGTCTTAACTGGCCTGTTTTTCCAGTTGACTTTCGAGTAGAATATCCGTAGTCTTCCGATGTTTATAAAAAGTTCTCAACATATTGATTATATTGTATTCTTAAGCCCATTCACGCCTGTGGATTGCGATGGAAAATAAGAAGTTGGGCATCCTCTTATCCACACCCCCTTCCGACCCCAGTGTACAGACTGTTGCCCGCCTCTGCTCCGAAGCGCTCAAGGAACATGTGGACACCTATCTCTATCTCATCGACGAGGGCGTCAAGAATGTCCGTGATCCTCGGTACACCAAGCTGGTCGATGAGGGTGCCAAGGTGTTCGTCTGTGCCTATGGATGCCAACAACATGAGGTTCCAACTGATGGTCTCGACGAACGCATCTCTCTGTGCGGCCTTGTGGTCCTTGCGAATATCATGAAGGGTTGTCATCGCTTTGTCTCGTTCAACTGACGGTTCGCTGTCGTGCCGGCTGACATGACTTCATCTATCGTGCTCGTGATTCGAGGAGATCCTCGCACGTCCCATCGACCGGTTGAAGCGCTTCGCATTGCTCTGGGTCTTGCCTCCGGGGAACATGACGTCACAGTTGTATTGGAAGAGGAAACTCCTCTGTTGCTCGCCAAAGACCCGGACGACGTGGTGGATGTGGAGATTCTGGAGAAGTATCTGCCGTCCTTCAAACAGTTGGGTATTCCGTTCGTCATGACTGCACCACAGAGCCATGACATCGCACTGCAAGAGGGGTTCTCTGTTCGTCATGAAAGCCATCTCGGCGTCCAGCAACTCCTCAGGACAGCCACTCACACACTTGTATTCTAGAGACCGTTGAGTTATATGCCTGGTCGTAAACTCCTCTACCTTCTTCGCACGGTCGATGCCGCTCATAGGGATTCGCTTCTTCCTCAATCGACCTCCTCCACTCCGCAAGACGACATCTCCGTTGTGCTCCTCCATGCCCCGACGCCAGGTGTCGCTCCTATTCCCGGTAGGATGTATCTTCTGCAAGGGGAGTCCGGTGCAGCCATTCCTCCGTCCGGCGTATCGACACTTTCCTATAGTGACCTGCTGAAGCTGATATTTGAAGTGGACTCCACTATTGTTCTGTGAAGGAGCGTATCTCTTCTTCTGAATGTGCTGTGTAATAAGAAAATAGGAGCAGCAGGAGTAGGAGTAGGTCCTGTGTGTGGTGTGGATAGAGTGAGTGAGGTGCATTCTAAAAGGATAGCGGGAGGTAAAAGTCTGTGGATGAGTACCTGAATGGCGATGTAACGGGTGGGAGTTGAGTGTGGAGGGACGGAGACAAGACAGACTTCGAAACTTCGCCGGTGATGTTATGAACATCTTCACCGATGCGAGAAATGCGGGGTTATGAGGGGAATATGCGTCAGCGCACACTGGGGCGGGGAAATGTAGTTTATACACAACTGTGGATAAAGCTGTGAACATCTATAAGTGGTTGATTTAATGAGCCTGGAAACCGTCTGGCAGGAAGCCCTCTCATACATTGAGAGGAAGGTGCCGAAGCAGGTGTATGACACCTGGTTCTGCCCCATTTCCCTCGATCATATCGATGAGACGACTGCCCACCTCGCGGTGCCGAACAAGTTCTTCGGAGACTGGCTGAGTCAACACTATGGGGAGCTTCTCGCAGAGGCGGTATCTTCCGCACGTGGAGGGGGGAGTCTGGACGTCGCCTTTTCAGTCGACCGGAAGCCACAGCCAGGACAACAGGACGGGCCGACTTCCAGTACCCAGGTAAAGAATGCGGTATCGTCGCGCGCGAAGCGCGGAGTCCAACTCAACCCTAAATATACGTTCAAGAGTTTTGTCGTGGGTGCCGGGAATCAATTTGCCCATGCGGCGAGCATGGCGGTGGCGGAGCAACCAGCCAAGGCGTACAACCCGCTGTTTATCTACGGTGGCGTGGGTCTGGGAAAGACCCATTTATTGAACGCCATCGGGAATCATGTCGCGGAACGAAGCGATCTACGCATTGCGTATCTCACAACCGAACAGTTTACGAACGAAGTCATCAACTCCATCCGCTACGACAAGATGATGGATTTGCGAAAACGCTATCGCAGCATCGACATGCTCATGATCGACGACATCCAATTTCTTGCAGGTAAGGAACGGACGCAGGAAGAGTTTTTTCATACGTTCAACACCCTCTATGAAGCGCGGAAACAGATCGTGTTGTCCAGCGATCGCTTTCCGAAAGACATGCCGGACATCGAAGAGCGGCTGCGGTCCCGCTTCGAATGGGGGCTGATCGCAGATCTGCAGGCGCCTGACGTAGAGACGCGGATCGCGATTCTGAGAAAGAAATCGGAGGACGAGCACATTTCCCTGCCGGAGGATGTCATCCATTTTCTTGCCAATACGATGAAGAATAACATCCGGGAACTCGAGGGATCGCTGGTTCGGTTGGGAGCATACTCTTCACTGACGGGGCAGATTATCACGCTCGAGATGGCCAAGAACGTCCTGCGTGACCTCATCGGTGAGAAGAAAAAGATCGTGTCGATCGAGGACATTCAAGAAGTGGTAGGAGCCAAGTTCCACGTGAAGATCGGTGATCTGAAGTCGCGGCGGCGAAGCAAGACACTGGTTCATCCGAGACAGATCGCCATGTATCTCTGCCGCGAGTTGACTGAGGCATCGTTCCCTGAAATCGGGAGGCATTTCGGCGGCAAGGACCACACGACCATCATTCATGCCTGCCGGCAGATCGCCAAGGCCAGAGATGCAGATACGAACCTTCATTCCACGCTGGAGGGTCTGAAGGAGCAAATCCTGAGGGCCTGACGCATTGGAAAACTCCGTGCGCCATGCGTGAGATCACGATGACGATGTCTGCGACGAGTAAGGTCTGTGAACGTCGGCGAGGTCGCGCAGAAATGTGCGCCACGTTTTGAACGCCGCCGAGGTGCGCGAGACCGCACGGGTGCGAGGTCCACGACGCGAGGAATAACGAGGTTCACGACGTGCAGAATAATGCACGTCAAGTTTGTGAACGGGCGCGAGTCGGTGAGCGCCCCGTGTCTTGCGTGTCCCGTAAGGCGGCCGTGTCCTGTGAACACCCCGTGTCTTCTGAGTGCCGCTAGAACAAAACGGGAGTATTCTTTCAACATCCTGCTACGGCCCGCGAGGGGAGAACGATCATGAAGGTACGAATTGGACGAGACGAACTCCTGACAGGCCTGCAGCGGGTGCAAGGAGTCGTCGAAAAGCGCAATACCATGCCCATCCTCTCCAACATTCTGCTGGAGGCGAAGCACGAGGGCGCCGAGATCGTCGCGACTGATCTGGAGATTGGGATGCGCGGACTCTATAAAGCGACAGTGCTTGAACCGGGGGGCGTCACCCTCTCGGCCCGAAAGCTATACGAGATTATCAAAGAGTTACCCAGCAGCGATATCGAACTCACCTCCGGCGACAACCATTGGACGACGATCCAGGCAGGGAAGAGCCAGTTCAAAATCGTCGGATTGCCGAGCAGCGATTATCCGGCCTTGCCGTCCATCGAGCGTGAAGGACTCACGCCATTGACGGGAGCCGGGGTCCTCGAACTGATACGCAAAACGTTGTTTGCAGCCGGCGATAATGACGCCCGCTACATTCTGAACGGTCTCCTAGTCACGCTCAACACGACGGAAAAGAAAACCCTGCTTCGTTTGGTCGGAACCGATGGACACCGGCTGGCTGTGGCGGAACGGGAGGTCGGGAAACCGGGAGCCAAAGAGGCGCCGACGGAAATCAAGGCCATTATTCCCAAGAAGGCTGCCCAGGAGATGCGCCGTCTTCTGGAAGAGGGAGGAGACGCCGAGCCCCTCATCGGCTTCACGAAGAATTTGATGATTTTCCGCAAGAGCGGTCTTCTGCTCACCTCCCGATTGATGGAGGGCAATTATCCGAACTATCAACAGGTCGTTCCCAAGGAAAGCAACAGACGGATTCTCGTGAAGCGGAGCGAATTGGAAAGCGCCCTCAGGCGCGTGTCGGTCCTTTCCCGAGACAAGGCGAACGCCGTCAAGGTGACGTTTGGACCGGGTCTCCTCACGTTGTTCTCGAGTAATCCCGATTTCGGAGAAGCTTTGGAGGAGCTACCGGCACGATACGAAGGGGAACCTCTCAATACCGGCTTTAACGCGCGGTATCTGCTGGACGTGCTCGCGGTCATGGAGGGAGATTCCGTCTCCCTCCAGATGGATACGGCGCTGAGTCCTTGCCTTGTACAAGAAGCGGAAACACCCGGGTTCAAGTGCGTGGTCATGCCGATCAAAATATAGCGAATGCTGAAAATGCTCCTCAGCGTTGTTCTCGGCGCGCGCAGAAGACACTGGGCGCTCACAAGACACCGCCGGCTCACGGACACTGGGTGCTCACCCGACTCGCACCCGTGCGCAAATTTGAGACGATTTATTCATCGTCGCGCGCACCTCGCCGGCGTTCACAACCGTGACGCGCATTATTCTGCGCGTCGTGAACCTCGCGCCCATGCGCAGACTAGATCGGTTCGCACACACGTTCGAAGAAGAGAAGTCTGATGCCTAGCGACGATTCTCCGGACAAGCCGAAATCGGACAGCTACAGCGCCGACCAGATCAAAGTTCTGGAAGGACTCGACGCTGTACGCAAACGACCAGCCATGTATATCGGGAGTACGGGACCGGACGGGTTACACCATCTCGTCTACGAAGTCGTCGACAACAGCGTTGACGAACATATGGCCGGGTTTGGCGAGATGATCGACGTGACGATTCACATAGACGACAGCGTCACCGTAATCGACAACGGGCGGGGCATCCCGACCGGCATACACTCGATCCAGAAAAGATCAGCGGCCGAAGTGGCGCTCACCGTCCTGCATGCCGGCGGGAAATTCGAACAGGGCGCCTACACGGTGTCCGGAGGATTGCACGGCGTGGGCATTTCGGTCGTCAACGCCCTCTCCGAATGGCTGGAACTCGAAATCTGGCAGGACGGCCAGGTCTTCGAACAGATGTACGAACGGGGAAAAGCTCTGGCTCCGCTCAACGTGACCGGGAAGACCAAGCGACGCGGGACGAAAGTCACCTTCAAGCCGGATGGGCAGATTTTTGAATCGCTCGAATTTAGTTTTGACGTATTGGCCCAGCGGCTTCGGGAGCTGGCCTTCCTGAACAAAGGGCTTGAGATTTCCCTCAAGGATGAAGGGAAAGAAAAAGAGCAGTCCTTCAAGTACAAGGGCGGCATCGTGTCGTTCGTCGAGCATCTCAACGAGGCCAAAACGCCTTTGCACAAACCGATTTACGTGCAGGTGGAAAAGCCGGAACTGATTCTGGAAGTGGCCCTGCAATATAACGACGGCTATGCCGAAAACCTGTTTTCCTTTGCCAACAACATCAACACGAAGGAAGGCGGCACCCACCTGGTGGGATTCAAGGCGGCGTTGACGAGAACGATCAACAGTTATGCCGGCGCCAACGACCTGTTGAAAAAAGAAGTCGAGTCCCTCTCCGGCGATGACGTCCGTGAAGGCCTGACCGGTGTGGTCAGTGT
>Ga0075428_100002757_pt1 | contig 19130 bp, 19 predicted proteins | sample RhiMetdeltSRZDD2_FD_75291 | JGI IMG/M metagenome (GOLD analysis project Ga0075428, IMG submission 75291) | Populus rhizosphere microbial communities from Tennessee, USA - Rhizosphere MetaG P. deltoides SRZDD2 | ecosystem: Host-associated > Plants > Roots > Rhizosphere > Soil | place: USA... | reverse complement strand
GAGGCGGCCGGCGGGCTCGGCTACCTCTTCATGGGCCTGTCGATGGCGACGGCCGGCTGGGCGGCCATCTCGACGAGGGCGCTTCCCGCGCCTATGGGCTGGGTCGGGCTCGTCGGCGGCGGCGCCACCGTCGTCAACGTGCTCGCGCGCGCGACCCCACTCGACGGGCTGGCCGGGGCGGCGTTCCTGCCGGCGCTGCTCCTGACCATGCTCTTCCGCTGCTGGTCCGGGGCCGCACTCTGGCGGAGCGAGACGCCGGCGCCGGGGCCGATTGCGGCGATGGCGACCCCAGACCCGTCGCATCACGCGTAGCGACGGGGAGGAGAACCGACATCGGACGGCGAGACTTCTTGCAGGACGCGGGCCTCGGCGCGGCCGGTGCCGCTGGTTGAGATGCCCGTGAACCCGCTCCACCCCGTTGTTCAGGTATTTCTTGAGCATCCGCATGTCTGCTCGATGCGCGAACGGGCCTCCCGGCTATCATTCCTGGAGGCGAGTGCCGGGTCCGAGTGCCGCATCAAGCGGCTCGGGGCTCGGCATCCAGATGACGACCGATCACCCCGCCAGCGACGTGGGCGCGTGCTGGAGAACGAGGTGACCGCGGCAACCACGCTCCGTCTGTGGGCACAACCTACCCCACTCCTCGGTCGAGCCGGTGACCTGGAGTCGATCGAGGACTTGTTGCGCCGCGACAGTGTGCGGCTGCTCACTCTCACCGGGCCGGCCGGCGTCGGCAAGACCCGGCTCGCCGTCGAGGCGGCCGTCCGTCTGGCCGACGAATTCGCGGACGGCGTTGGGCTCGTGGACCTTTCTTCGGTCCACGAGCCGTTCCAGGTGCCCGAGGCCCTGGCGGCGGGCGTGGGGTTGCAGGACGTCGAGCGGCCGGGCCTTCAGGAACGGCTTTTCGCCCTCCTTCGTGATCGTCGTTCCGTGATCGTGCTGGACAACTTCGAGCACGTGCTCGCGGCCGCGGAATGGCTGGCCGACCTCCTGCCGGCTTGCCGCCAGATCAAGCTGCTCGTCACCAGTCGGGAGCCGTTGCGCCTCCGCTGGGAGCAGGTCTTCCGGGTCGCGCCCCTGCCGCTCCCCGACCCGGATCACCTGCCGCCACTCTCGGAGTTGGAGCAGGTCCCCTCGGTGGCACTCTTCCTGGAGCGGGCACGGGCGATCGATCCGCACTTCAGCATCGGCCCGGACAACGCCCGGGCGGTGGCCGAGCTCTGCGTGCGCCTCGACGGACTGCCGCTGGCGATCGAGCTCGCCGCCGCCCGCACCAATCTGCTCTCGCCGACGATGATCGTGGATCGCCTCCAGCAACGCCTCTCGCTGCTCCGATCGCAGGCTCGTGACCTTCCCGAGCGGCAACGGACGCTACGCTCGGCCATCGACTGGAGCTTCGACCTCCTGGACAGGCGAGAGCAAGCCCTCTTCTCGCGCCTGGGCGTCTTCGTCGGGGGCTTCACGATGGAAGCCGCGCGTGCCGTGGCTCGCGGCGGCGAAGACCCGATCATCCGACAGGACCCGATCGAGGTCTTGGACGTCCTGGCCTCCCTCGTGGACAAGAGCCTGGTCCAGGTGGAGGGCGGGGGCAAGGATGGCGTCCGGTATCGCCTGCTGGAGAACGTGCGCGAGTACGCGTTGGAGCAGCTCGAGACGCGCGGTGAGGCGGACGAGGCGTGCCGTGCTCACGCGCGCTACTTCCTCGCCCTCGCTGAGCGGGCAGACCTGGAGCTGACCGGCCGCGAGCGGCACGACTGGTTCCTGCGCCTCGAACGAGACCACGATAACCTCCGCGCCGCCCTCCGATGGCTGGCGTCCCGGGGGCAGGTCGTGCTGGGGCTGCGCCTGGCCACCGTGCTGGGTCCCTTCTGGCGACGCGGATATTTCGCCGAGGGTCGGCGCTTCCTCGCAGACCTGGCGGGGCGCGTCGCGGGCCAGGGTGTCGCCCCGCGGACCTGGGCCCGGGCGCTCAGGGAGCTCGGCGTTCTGATGGTCTGGCTGGGCGAGTTGGATCGCGCGCGTGAGGTGCTCAACGAGGGCCTGGCCGTGGCGCGCTCCGTCGACGACCAGCGCGGCGCAGGCATGTCGCTCGTCTACCTGGCGGAGCTCGAGATCCTCGGGGGCAACGCGGCGGGCATCGGGCCGCTGCTGGAGGAGGCGCTCGACTGTGCGCGCCGTGCCGGCGACGCGTGGTGTGTCGCCCGGACGCAGCAGCAGATCGGGTACGCGGCGCTCTGCACCCGGGACTTCGCGAGGGCAACCCGTTTCCTCGACGAATCGGTGGCCGGGTACGCCTCGGTAGGCGACGAGCGAGAGACGGCGGTGACCTTGCTCTTTCTCGTCATGACCTTGCGGGAGATGGGCGACCTGGATCGCGCGGCCACGCTCCTCCGGCAGGCGCTCGACATCGCCCTTTGCCTGGGAGGGTGGCGCCTCCTGGACATCTGCACGACCGCCGCCCTCGGCCTGGTCGGTGGCACGGTGGGGCCGGCATGGGTCACCCGCCTCATCGGGATCACAGAGGCGCTGCAGCAGATCACGGGGTTCGCGCGCGGCGTCTGGGAGCATACGCCGTTCGCCCGTACCATTACCGCGCTCCGGGCCGGGATTGACGAGGCCAATGCCGCGGCGGCCCGGACGCAGGCGTACGCCATGTCGCCCGAGCAGATGGCCCAGTTGATCGGCCAGGCGCTGGACGAAGCATGCGGTGCCGTCTCGCTCCGCGCTGAGCCGACCGGGCGGCGGCGTGACGGCATCCTCAGTCGTCGGGAACTGGAGGTGCTGCGGCTGGTCGCGGAGGGGCTCTCGAACCAGGCCATCGCTGAACGCCTGGTGGTCACCGAGCGTACCGTCCGCTATCACCTCACGTCCATCTTCGGCAAGCTCGGAGCCGACAACCGGACCCAGGCCATCGCCCTCGCGCACCAGCGAGGCCTGCTGGCACCCGACCCGCGTGTCACCTGGTCCCGACGGCACCTGTCGGTTCCGCCATGGCCGTAGGACCAAAAACCTGTCGCTTCGTCCAGTGTGGCGGTGCGCCTGGCCCGGTACGCTTGAGGGTGACGACGTGCCCCACGGGGCGAGTCGACGATGGAGTATTGGTGTGCTGTCACACATGCTGCAGAGGGAGTCGTGATCTGGATTGCCATCGTCGAAGACCATCCGATCGTCCGGCAGGGATTGATCGCGGTATTGGAGGACGTGGAGGACTTCGGGATCGCCTGGACGGCGGGATCGGCCGAACAAGGCCTGGACCTGGCCACCCGGGTCCCCGCCGACGTCGCGCTGGTCGATCTCATGCTCCCGGGGATGAGCGGCGTGGACATGATCCCGTTGCTCATCGCATCGACCTTCGGACCGCGCGTCCTGGTCTTCACGGCGTTCGCCGCGCACGAGCAGGTCCTCGGCGCCATCAAGGCCGGTGCGGCGGGCTACGTGCTCAAGGGGACGGACGCCGCCGACCTGATCCGCGCGGTCCGGGGCGTCGCCGGGGGCGGGACCGTGCTGGAGCCGCTGGTCGCCGAGAGGGTGGCCGCCGCCATCCGGGCCCCGCGCGGCGCCGGTACCCTCACCTTCCGCGAGCGCGAGGTGCTCCAACTGCTCGCCGGCGGACTGCCCGGAAAGCAGATCGGCCGCGCGTTGGGCATCAGCGAGCGGACGGTCAAGTTCCACGTCTCCGCGCTGACCCGGAAGCTGGGGGCCGACAATCGCGCCCAGGCGGTCGCCCAGGCGGCCCGGCGCGGGCTCCTCGACGCGGACCCCGAACGGTGATTCCGACTTCTTCGTCCGTGAAGGACATCTCTCACCTCTCGTTGGCGGAACACGGGGCGGCAGACCGCCCCGTTCGGGCGATCGTCAGGCGGCCGCGGGGTCGGCGACGCGGGCGTGTTTGAGGGCGCGGGCCCACCACAGCAGATCGTCGACCATCGGACGGACGGCCTCCGCCGCACCCGGCCGGGTCAGCTCGCCGTCCTCGTCGAACGCCGCCCAGGGCGCCTGGATGCCGACCTGCTCACGGATCGGGACCATCTGCAGCTCGACCGCGACCTGCCGCAGCTGCTCGACCGCCCGGTAGCCGGCCGCGTGTCCGCCGTAGCTCACGAAGGCGACGGGCCTGCGATTCCACTCGCTGTAGGCATGATCGAGGGCGCTCTTGAGGGCCGCGGGGTAGCCGTGGTTGTACTCCGGCGTGACGACGACGTAGCCGTCGGCGACGGCCACCTTGTCCGCCCAGCGACGAACGTCAGGGTTCGGGCCGTCACCCGATGGACCCTCGTAGATCGGCAGCGGATACTCGCGCAGGTCGATCAGCTCGAAGTCGGCCTCCGTTCGGCTCTCCAGCTGCCGCATGAGCCAGCGAGCAACCTTCTCGCCGATCCGCCCCTCGCGGGTGCTCCCGAGGATCACGAAGATTCGTGGCTTCATCGTGAACGTCACCTCCGTCATGAATGAGCTGTGAGCGTGGAAGGAGTCTCCCGCGCGGCGGAGGCGGCTGCCTTCGGACGGTCGGACAGGGTGTGTCCTGTTCGTCCGGACAGGGGCGAAGGCTGGATGGGGCCGTCCACCCTGACGAGAGCCCCGCCAGACGACGGAGCCCCCGCGGGATCCTGTCCGCCTGGACAGGTTGCGGCCCGTCCGATCCGGCGGGCCCGGCCCTGGACGGTCGCCCGAGGTCGTCGCGTTCGGCGAGCGGGAACACTCCGGGCACGGTCGAAGGCCCACACCACGGGGTCGCCGAGACCCGCTCCGGAGGTTGATCGTGGCGAATGGCGTTCTTGGCATGCTCGATCCAGAGCGGAATGCGGCGGCGGACGCTCCCGCTTCCGCACCACGCTACGGCTGGGTGGTCGTGGCCACCGTCGTGCTGGCCAGCGTGTCCGCGTCGCTGAACCAGTTCAAAGTCCCACCGCTTGTGCCGGTCCTGATGGACGCGTTCGGCATCGGGCTCAGTCAGGCCGGCCTGCTGATGTCGGTCTTCGCGGCGACCGGGGTGATCCTCGCGCTGCCGGCCGGGCTCATCCTGCGGCGGCTCGGGGTGCGCGCCACCGGGGTCGTCGCCGTCGGCCTCGTGGCCGCCGGTGCGGGATGGGGCGCGCTGGCCCAGGATTTCGTCCCGCTGCTCGCCGGTCGCGTCGTCGAGGGGGCGGGCTTGACCTTGATCGCGGTGGCCGGCCCGGCGGCCATCGCGCCCTGGTTCCGCCGGGAGCACCGGGGCGCGCCGATGGGCGTCTGGGCGACCTGGGTCCCGCTCGGGAACGTCGTCATGTACAACCTGGCGCCGGCTCTGGCGACGTCGACCGGCTGGCGAGCGGTCTGGTGGACCGGCGCCGGGTTCGCCCTGATCGCCCTGGTGCTGTATGGGAGGCTGTTGCGTCCGTCACCGGCCCGCGCCGGCGACGACGGTCTGCCGCCGACCGAGAGCTCTCAGGAGGCCGTCCCGGGCCTGATGGCATCACTGGCGAATCGGAGCATCTGGCTGCTCGGGCTCCAGTTCGCCATCCTCAACGTGGTGCTGATCGGCCTCTACACGTATCTCCCTGCGTTCCTCGCCGGAGAGCGTGGGTATTCGTTGGCCGGAGCGGCCTTCGTCGTCAGCCTGTCAACCGCCGTGGTCCTCGGATCGGCGCCGCTGGCCGGGTGGCTGTCGGACCGGATCGGATCGCGCCGCCTGGTCATCGCCGTCCCGTTCCTGGTCATCGCGGCGCTGCTGCTCGTGCCGTTCCAGGTCACCGGCTGGCCGCTCTACGCCTGCCTGATCCTGGTCGGCCTGGTGAGCGGCGCGACGCCGACGGCCACATTCGCTGCGGCACCCGAGGTCATGCGCGACCCCCGGCTGGCCGGCATCGGCCTCGGCGTCGTCTCGCTCGGCATGAATGCGGGCATGGTGATGGGGCCGCTCCTCTTCGGGGCACTGGTGGAGACGGCCGGGTGGGCCGCCGCCGGCACCTGGATGGCGTTCCTCTGCGTCGTCGGCTTCGCGGCGGCGTGGCTGGTGAAGGTGCGATAGAGGCCGGCAGCGGCGCATGCGTTCGGCGGTCCGCCGACCGCCAACGGATTGGTCGTTCAGTGTGATCGGAGGAGCCCATGTTGGACAGCACCGCCCTGCAGACCACACTCACACACGTCGTCGAGGCGTCCGACTTCGAGCCGCTCTTCGCGTACCTGGCCGACGACGTCGTGTTCAAGGTGACGATCCCCGAAGGGACGCTGATCAGCGGCGAGTTTCGCGGTAAGCAGGCCGTGATCGACTACTTCACGAGGATCGGCGAGATCGCCGAGCTCCGCCGGGAGCAGCCGCTCCAAGTCTTGACAGCCGGAAACCGAGTCGTCCTCCTAGGCGATGACAGCTTCACGGTCAAGAAGACTGGCCACATCGCGCGCAGCGAGTACGCCATCGTCGTCGACCTCAGGGACGGCCTGATCGCCCCTGCCTGACGGCACCGTGCGCCTCGTCGCGCAGGTCGACGACGCGCCCGAGCAGCCCGGCGTGGCGTTCTTGCAGGAGCTACTCAAGAGGCGCGGTCCCGCGCGAGAGCGCAGCAGGATCCTCGGGGTCCTCTGGGGGCCGAGGATCGCGGACGCGAGCGGAAACGCGGCGGCCGGGGCGCCCGCTTGGGACTCGGCCAGTCTCTTCTTCAGGTCACGACGCGGGCATGAGGCCCAGGGTCGCCAGCAGCATCGGCATGGCCACCAGGACGAGCCCCAGCACGATCGGGGCTCCGAGAGCGCCGAGCAGTGCTGTCCGCCAACCGAGGGTGTGCCGTTCCGAGTAGGAGACCGCCAGCACGCCCCAGCCGGTCGCGGCCATCAGGAAGAAGGTCACGTAGGCAACTCCCGCCAGATCGAGCTGGCTCGCGTTGCCTGTCAGGCCCAACATCATGCCGAGCGCTTGCGTCATGCTGCCCAGGACATACACCGCGAGCGTGGCGAATACGCTCCACACCAGGACCCCCAGGAGCCTTGGAGGCAGCAACGGCGGGCGCTTCGTCACCGACAGCAGCGCCACCGCGGCTCCCAGCAGCTTCAGGCCGACCACGAGCCAGTTCATCACCGTGAACGCGGAGGCGTACTCCGCGTAGTCGCCATCGGCGAGGGAGTCCGTGCTCTCGAGCACGATGTTGACCGCCGCGAACCCAAGACACCACAGGGCCATCAGCCACGCGATGGCGATGACCGCGGGGCCTGGCTGCACGCTCGGAGAAGGTCGGCGGGACACGCTCGTGGCTGTACTACTCATACGCACCAATCAACTCGGGTTGGCCGCGGCAATATTCCTCGCCCAGGGGCCTTGCGCGCGTGTACTCCCCCGGAGAGGGGGAGCTGGCAACTCGGTCACTTCGGCTCCGGCATTCAGAATCGGCCGCACCTGGTCAGCCGGTGAACGGCTCGGGGCCGAAGCGGCCCCACGCCACGAAGACGGCCAGGGCGAGATAGACCAGGTTCACCATCACGAGCTTGAACTGGCCAAGGCGGCCGTGGGTGATCATCGCGCCGATCATGAGCAGGACCCAGCAGGCGGCGGTCACCGGCACCATGACCGGTGCGATGTCGACCACGGCGGGCAGGATCAGGCCAACCGCGGCCAGGAGCTCCAGGATCCCGAGGGTCCTGACGAAACCGACGCTGGCGTCCGCGGTCCAACTGCCCGAGTAGGCGTCCAGCTTCTCCTTGGGCACGAACGTCTTGCTGATGCCGCCGGCCAGGGCGACAACGGCAAGCACTCCGGCAGCGATCCACAGAGCGAGGTTCATCATCAGCTCCTTCATCAAGGAATACCCACACCCCACGAGACGAGACGGCAGCCCCGGCTGTGACACGCCCGGGCTCCCCGGCACGCGAACGCGTGCGCCGGGACGGCAATGCCGCGGACCGGCTGGCAACGCCGGACGCGTCCGGCGCGACCGTCGTGCCGAACCCCACCTCGGAGCCAGGGGTCTGCGTGGCACCTCGGTCCGCGCCGGCACGGCGACCTACGACGAGCCGTGGCGAGTGCCCCTAGAGATGGGCCTGCTCGTGAGCATGCTCCCGGTGGTTGCGCGTTCCATGGGGGCCAGCCCGGCGGAGATGCTGAGCCCAGTGTCTTCCCGCCCGATGTCACAGACGGCCGGGGCTGTCTCGTCTCTGGACTGAGTACAAATCTTGGAAGAAGGAGGGTCATGGTCATGCGGGTGTTCGTGGCGGGCGGGACCGGGGTCGTAGGGCGGCGGCTGGTGCCGCAGCTCGTGGCTCGTGGCCACCAGGTGACGGCTACGACGACGAGTCCGGGGAAGTTGGGTGTGCTGGAGCGGCTGGGCGCGGATGCCGTCCTGATGGACGGGCTAGATGCGGTGTCGGTCGGTGAGGCGGTGGCCAGGGCCCGGCCGGACGTGATCGTGCACCAGATGACCGCGATCGCCGGCACGCCCGACATGAAGCACATGGATCGGTGGTTCGCCACCACCAACCGGCTGCGCACCGAGGGAACGGATCACCTGCTGAGTGCCGCCGAAGCGGCCGGCGTCTCCCACGTCGTCGCGCAGAGCTACGGCGGCTGGAACGGCATCCGCGAGGGCGGATGGGTGAAGGCAGAGGAGGACCCGCTGGACCTGCACGCGGGGACGGCGGCGCAGCCGGTGATGGAGGCAATCCGCCACGTCGAGAACGTGGTCGTCAAGGCTGGCGGCGCGGCCCTGCGATACGGCTGGCTCTACGGGCCGGGCGCCACCGACGAGACGATCGAGCTCCTGCGCAAGCGGCAGTTCCCGCTCGTCGGTGGCGGCGCCGGCTACAGCTCGTGGGTGCATCTCGACGACGCGGCGAGCGCCACCGTCCTGGCCGTGGAGCAAGGGGCGAGCGGCGTGTTCAACATCGTCGACAACGAACCGGCCCCGGCCAGCGAGTGGTTGCCGTATCTTGCCGCGTGCGCGGGCGCCAAGCCACCGATGCGGGTCCCGAAGTGGCTGGCCCGGCTGCTGGCCGGGGACGTGGCGGTGGCGATGATGACCGAGGGGCGCGGCTTCTCCAACGCCAAGGCCAGGCGGGAGCTCGGCTGGAAGCTGCGCTACCCCTCGTGGCGCCAGGGGTTCAAGGAAGGGTTGACTAGCCCCGCGCCGTGGGACTGGAGCAGCGCCTCGCGATCGCCCACCGGATCTCCGGCAGCCTGAGCGAGGCCGTGGGCGAAGTCGGCCGGCCGCATGATCGCACCGGTCCAGACGGAGCGGTGGTGCGCCGCTGCCAGAGCGCCCACTATCGCTGCGGTTGGCGGGCTAACCGGGTGTGGCGGGAACGGACCAGCGCCAGCCCGCCGATAACCATGCCGATCAGCCCCACCACCAGGGCCATGAAGCCCCCGACTATTCCGTAGCCGGTGCCGGGACCGCCCTCGGCAGCCGCCACAACCAGCCCGCCGATGGCCGCGCCGGCCAGCCCGGCCGCCAGGGCCACGATGGCCCCCCTCCTTCCGGTGCCGATACGACCGGCGGAGCGGGCCAGAGCCAGCCCACCGATGACGACGCCGGTCAGCCCCAGCAGCGTGGCCACGATGGACCAGAGACGCCCGGCGGTCAAGGTGTAAGCGCTGGTGGGGTCCGGCTGGATCAAGACGTGCGCGGCCGCCGGTGTGACAAGCGCGCAGCCTCCGAGCAGGGCGGCCGCGGCGGAGATCTGCAGGTGACGAACGGACATGTGGCGCTCCTCCTTGTAGGTCTACGTGACGATGAGCGTTCCGACCATCCCGGCTTCAGCATGGCCGGGGATGGCGCAGTGGACCCGGTACGCGCCGGTGGAGTGCAGCGTCGCGCTGGCCATTCGTGGCCGGCCATCGGACGTCCGGGCAACGATCGCTCCGCACTGAGAAGTGTGGGCGGGAGGCTCGATGACGGCGTCGGACGGGGGGAGACTCCTCGGATACGCCAGCGGAAGCAGGCCCGCCGGGGCACTACTCCACCGGGCGTAGTCGGCTCACCTGGGCCCGCCGGGCTCGACCAGGCCGGACTCGTACGCGAAGACGACCAGTTGCGCGCGGTCGCGGGCTCCGAGCTTGACCATCGCCCGGCTCACGTGCGTCTTGGCGGTCGACGGACTCACGATCAGGCGCTCGGCGATCTCGCCGTTCGACAGCCCGGCCGCCACCAGCCCGACGACTTCGCGCTCCCGGTCGGTGAGCGCGTCGAGGCTGCGTGCCGGCCGTGGTCGCTCGGCTCGGCTCACGAGCTCGGCGATCAGGCGCCGTGTGATGCTCGGGGACAGGAGCGCGTCGCCACGGGCCACGGCCCGCACGCCGCGCAGGAGATCCGGCGGCTCGGTGTCCTTGACGAGGAAGCCGCTCGCGCCCAGGCGGAGCGCCTCGAACACGTACTCGTCCAGATCGAAGGTGGTGAGGATGATGATCCGAACCCCGGCCAGCCGCTCGTCCGAGACGATCCTCCTCGTCGCCTCCAGGCCATCCGAGCCGGGCATCCGGATGTCCATGAGCACGACGTCGGGCACGAGGCTCGTCGCCAGCCGCACCGCCTGCTCGCCGTCGCCGGCCTCGCCCACCACCTCGATGTCGGACTCGGCTTCCAGCAGCGCGCGGAAGCCGGCGCGGACCAGGACTTGATCGTCGGCCAGCACAACGCGAATCATCTTGCGGCGTCCAACGGCAACCGGGCGAGCACCCGGAAGCCACCGCTCGGGCAAGGCCCGGCCTCAACCTCGCCGCCCAACGCGGCAGCTCGCTCGCGCATCCCCTGGATGCCCGTTCCGAGACCGGCGCCCTCGTTCGCAGACAACCCGCGACCGTCGTCCTCGACTTCGAGGAGGATCATCTCACCGTCGTGGACGACTCGGACCGTCGCAGAGCTGGTGCCGGCGTGGCGGATCACGTTCGTCAGCGCCTCTTGCAGGATCCGGAATGCTGCCAGGTCTACGCTGGCCGGCAGCTGCTCCAACGGGCCCGCGATCTCGGTGCGAACCTCCAGACCGGCGGCAGCGGTTCGCGTGACGAGCTGGTCCAAGTTGGCCAGGCTCGGAGTCGGCACTCGCTCGGGCGGCTCGTCGGGCTGGCGTAGCGTCGCGAGGACGGATCGAAGGTCGCGCAGCGCGTCCTTGCTCACATCCTTGATAGCCGTGAGCGCGGTGCGTGCCTGCTCCGGCCGCTCTTCGATGAGATGGAGTGCAACCGAGGCCTGCACATTGATGACGGAGATGCCGTGCGCCAGCACGTCGTGCACTTCGCGGGCGATGCGCACCCGCTCGTCGCTGGCCCGGCGGCGCTCCTCCTCCAGGCGGGTGCGCAGGGCCGCCACTTCGCGCTCGCGACGGATACGGACCACCTCGGCCGTGGCGGCCAGGACCACCATCCATCCCGCCAGCGCAACCGAGACCGGGGTGCTTGGAGCTGACTCGTCGCCGAGGAGGTGTGGCAGCAACGATATCGCTGCGAACCCGATCAAGAGGGCGACCCAGGCGACCGCCCGGCGGCCCGCCGTGGCTACAGTGAAGACGGCGACGGCCACGGCGAGAAGGACAGGTCCTCGGGGATACCCGAGGAGCCAGAAGAGCAGCATGGATGCCTCTGCCACGCAGAGCGCCAGCACCGGGTACCGGCGTCGGACCACGAGCGCGGCGGCGCCCGCGACGAGCAGGGCAGCCCCCGTGGCATCCAGCGGTCGGCGCTCGGGCTGCGTCTGGGCCGCGAGGTGGGTGGCGAGGATCTCGGAGATGCCGATCGCTAGCGCCAGCGCGACATCCGTCCACCAATGGCGACCCGGTCTCGCCCACCAAAGCCTCAGTCGTCCAGTGATCGCCAACATCGCCTGCCCCAGCAGCACGTGACTATCGCACGTCGCGGTGAGCCGACGGTAACGGAGGACCCAGGGCAGGGGCTGGACCCGAGATCGTCTGCTGCTCCGGGATGCCCTGCGGAACCATCCGCGACTGCTGTACGCGCTGCTTCTTCCATGACTGCGACGGGCCTCGTGGCGAGCGAGGTCCATAGAGGCCGAGAAGCCTTGACGTTGATTCGCGGATCGCGTCGAGTCGACGGAGCTCGCACTGGACGGCCATCTCATCCCAATGTGGCCCAGAAGTAGCCGTCATGTAGCCAACCAGTAGCTGACGCAGAACCGGCCTTCGCCGCGATGATGGCCGGTCTGGATGCCCTGTACGACCTCGGGTCGGGACACCCACTGCTCGGACGCCGCATGCCCGATCTCGACCACCTGGTCACCGCCAACGGCCCACTACGGGTCTTCACCCTGCTGCACCATGCCCGCCCATTGCTTCTCAACCTCGGTGAGTCGGGCGGCCTCGACATCGCTCCGTGGCCGGATCGGGTTCAGGAGATCGATGCCGCATACGTCGATACCTGGGCGTTTCGTCCTTGGCGCAGTCATGGTTCCCACGGCCGGGTTGATCCGGCCCGACGGATACGTGGCCCGGGTGGGAGACTGGACCCACCTGGGGCTCCATGACGCGCTCACCACCTGGTTCGGGCCACCCACCGCAGCGTAGCTCACTTCCGCCGCCTATTACGTTCGCGGATAGCAGGCCATGCCCATGCAGGCACGCAGATCATCCAGGGTGGCATCCGCGATCTGGTTGGCGCGCTGGTTTCCGGCTCGTAGGACACTCCAGACGTACGCCTCGTCTGCGGCGAACTGCGAGCGGCGGCGGCGCATCTCCCTGAAGTAGTCGTTCACGGCCTCCATCAGCCGCTTCTTGAGCGCCGAGGCGCCCTTGTCTCCGATCTGCTCCGCGATCGCGTCCGGAGCCTCACCGGTACAGAGCGAGCACAGCAGCAGCAGGTTCGACACCTCCGGCCGGTTCACCGGATCGTAGGTGATCCGGCGGTGTGAGTCGGTCCGATCTCCTCCTTGACCGTCGGATTGCGCTGCAGCTCCGACATGGAGACCACGCTCAGGAACGGGAGGAGGAGCTGATTCAGCGACGGCACCATGCTGTGACAGAAGATCGTCGACTTCTTCGGGTCGATGCCCGTCGCGAGGTAGTCGAGGATGATCTCTCTCACGCTAGCCTTGATCGCGTCCGTGGAGGTTCGGTCCGTAATCGCCTGATAGTCGGCCAGGATGAGGAAGATCTCTACCCCCCAGTCCTGGAGCGTCACCCGGCTCTTCAGCGATCCGAAATAGTGGCCGACGTGCAGAGCGCCCGTTGTGCGATCACCGGTCAGCACCCGAAATCGCCGCGGCGCCGTCTCCAGCTCGTGCCGCAGCTGGGGACTCCGGCGCGTGCAGGCACGCAGCGATTCCGTCGGGTTGGGCAGCGCGATCTCCGTCATTCCTGCTTCCCGCATTCCGGCCATGTCCGTCTCCGCCGCGTGCATTACCCGTTCCAGCGCACGGCGGAACGCACCGGCTGTCGGGCAGCATTCAGCTGACCGCCGGGGGCGACTGACCGCCGGGCGGCGAGCGGCCCAGGGGTGTGCGAGCTCGAGGCCGCGCACCACCCGAAGCAGGAGGTCGTCCCGCCACGGTGCCGCAACGACCTGGACGCCGACGGGCAGGCCGGTGGCGTCGTCCTGGTGGACGGGGACGGACATCGCGGGTTGGCCTGTCACGTTGAACAGCGACGTGAACACTGCCTGCGGGTAGCTTGGTCTGCCCAGGATTCCGATTAGAAGCGACCTGTCCGGCCCAACTGGTGACCGAACGATCGGTCGACATCCGCCCCCGCTCCTGCTCCTCGCCACGGTCGGCGAGCGCGGCACTCCTCCGCGACACGGTCCACGTCCTGCGGAGGACGTCGCGATCACCCCCCGCAGATGTGAAGGGAGCGCATGATCGTCTGGGGCTCTGGACGGAGGCCTCGCTTGGTTGGCTGCGGCACGCTCTTGCTCGCGAGTATTGTGATCGCCCTCCTCATCTATGCGATCTCGGGAGGCCAGTGCACGGTCTTCGTCTTTCCCTGAGGCGAGTCAAACTCGTGGGCCGACCACGCGGATCATCCGAACGGTCGCTGTGAGCGCGCACGAGACTTCGGGCGCGACCGGATACTCAGGCGGAGACTTTGGCCCGGCGCCGCCCCAAACTGACAACAGTTCGCGGATAGCCTACGAAAACAGTTCATCGTTCAACGCTGACGAGTCGTTGGTGAGCCACCAAGACACGGCGGACGAGGCTACCGGCTCCGAGACTGGAAGGCGCGCATAGTCATCGCAGCCTCAAAGTCGGCGTCGAATCTCCTTCTCCGCCTTCTGGCTTCCTGGGAAGCTCGGAACTGGTCATTCGTGGGCCGTCTCGCCGGTGGCGAAGGCGTCGCCGTCGCGGAGGACATTCTTGAGCCGAAGCGCCTGCGCGTCGATCCCGAGCGCCTCGACGATGATGTCCATCCGCGATTCGTACGCCCAGGCGGCCTGGGAGATGCCGTAGCCGCGGAAGGCACCGGCCGGCACGGTGTTGGTGTAGACGGCGTACGAATCGACCTTGACGTGCGGGATGGGTACGGGCCGGCCGTGCCGTAGCCGCCGTTCTTGATCAGGCGCGGAGAGGCGTCGGCCTAGGCACCGACGTTGAAGTAGCAGCGGGCCATCCCGCTCGAAGCCGGTTTCCAGGTGGATCGTCACCCCTCGGGAGAGCACGAGCTTGATCGGTCGGCCGGTCTTCCAGGCGGACGCCGCCGTGATCGGCTCGATCTTCGGATAGCACTTGGCCCCGTAAGCGCCGCCGAGCGCGTGGACCACGACGCGGACGTTCGAGAGCGGGACCCCGAACATCTCGGCGAGCTGGGCGCGGGTGTGGTGCGGGGTCCGCGTGCCGGCCCAGAGCGTGATCCGGCCGGCCTCGACCTGGGCGATCGCCGCGTGCGACTCGAGCGGCACGTGCTGGACCGGTGGGCTGCGGAAGGTGTGCTCAAAGATCTGGTCCGCCTCGCGGAACCCCTGCTCCACGTCGCCCTTGCGGAGCTTGAAATGGTTGCAGCGATTGGTCCCTTCCTCGGTGTGCAGGATGGTGTCGGCGATGCCGCTCGCGACCCGTGGAAAGGACTCGTGAAGGACGGGCGCGGTCGGCAGCAGCGCCTCCTCGGGGTCGAAGACGGCCGGCAGTTCCTCGTACTCGACCTCGATCAGGTCGAGCGCCTCGCGGGCGTCGTCCTCGTCGACCGCCGCCACGGCCGCGACCGGATCGCCGACGAACCGGACCTTGTCGATCGCGACCACCGGCTGGTCGCGGATCACCGGCCCGAAGTAGGGGAAGATCGCGGGCTGGTCGACGAGGTCGTTGCGGCTCAGGACGGCCACCACGCCGCCGGGCAGGCGCTCGGCCCGCTCTCACCGATCGCCACGTCGCGCCACTCCTGCCGCCAATCGCCGCCGGCCGGTCTGCTTGACTCTGCCGGCTCCCGGCGATGGTGTCAGCGCAGGGTCTGCAGTACCATGCTGCTGCCGATCCTGCCCGCTGAGCAGACCTGGGCGAACCGGGGAACGCCTCTATGAACATCGACGCCATGGCCCCGACGAAGCCGAACCGCCCGCGGGCGACGTTCGGGCTGATCATCTCCGCCAACTACGAGAACGAGGGGGATCTGGGGGCGCGCATCGCCGAGCATCGGGAGCAGGTCGGGCTTGCCCGACAGGCCGGCTTCACCTCGGTCGTCTGCAACCAGCATTTCCTGATGCACCCGGTCTCGTCGCTCGCCACGATCCCGTACCTGGCGAGCGTGATCGACGTCTCCGGCGACATGAGGCTGGCGATCGGCGTGGCGCTGTTGCCGCTGTTGAGTCCGGTGCTCCTGGCGGAGGAGGTCGCCACCCTCGACTGGCTCTCCGGCGGGCGCGCCATCCTGGGCCTGGCGATGGGGTATCGGCCGCCCGAATTCGCGGCCATGGGCGTCTCGCTGCACGACCGCCTCGGCCGCTTCACCGAGGGCCTGGCCGTGATGAAGGCGATCTGGTCGGCCGACCCGACCTGGAGCTTCCAGGGTAAGCACTACCGGTACGAGGGCCTGCCCGGCGGCCTGAAGCCGAAGCAGCGGCCGCATCCCCCGCTCTGGATCGCGGCCGACGTGGACGCCGCCGTCCGGCGGGCCGGCCGGCTCGGCGCGTCCTGGTACCCCAACCCACGGGCCGGCCTGGCCTCACTCAGGCGCCAGGTAGCAGTGTACGAGCAGGCCCTGCGCGAGCACGGCCATCAGACGCCGGAGATCTTTCCGATCCGGCGCGAGCTGTTCATCGCGCCGAGCGAGCAGGGAGCGCGACGGACGGCCATCCCGCACCTGGAGCGGCAGCTCGCCCAGTACGAGAGCTGGGGCCAGTTCGAGGCGATGCCGGAGGCCGACCAGCCGGCCCGCGCATTCGAGGAGCACGAGATCCCCGATGCGTTCCTGGTCGGCTCGCCGCCGTCGCTGGCCGAGCAGATCGAGCGGTACGTCGAGGCGCTGGGCGTGAACCATTTCGTCGTGAAGATCCAGTGGGACGGCATGTCGCACCGCCAGGTCATGCGCTCGATCGAGCTGATCGGTGCGGAGCTGGCCCCGCGCCTGGCCTGACCGCCGGCGTGCCCCGATCAGTGCGCCCCGAGCAGGCGTTCGAGGAGCGGCGCGACCGGCGGGCCACGCCGCACGTCGCCAGGAACACGAGGAAGCGGCGGAGCGCCATCGACGGGCGGACGACCCGCCACCCCGGCTACGCCATCAGCCAGCGCATCAGGAAACGGGTCGAAATAGTCTGTTCGCAATTGACAAAAGGGCGTCTGCGTGCTGGCGTCCGTTGTCGGGATGACGTATCTGATCTTCACATCGCCATCGGTCACGACCACGCGGTCAATGAGCAACTCTACCAGCTGGCGTCGCTGCTCCGGGCGGGTGCTATCCAGGCTGCCGGCTAGCCGTGTGAGGATCTGGGTGGTCGATGCTGCGAGCAGGTTCACGTCGACGACGCGCTGGGCCTGGGCCACCAGCTCCCGCTCGCGCGCCATCATCTCGGCCTCCTGCCGCTGGAGATCGTGCCGTTTGTGCTCGAAGGTCGTGAGGTCCAGCACGCCGGCGAGGTAGGCTTCCAGGAGTCGGTCCTGCTGACGGCTGAGGCTGGCTCGCACGGCGCACAGGCTGGCCTGGCGCCGCTGCAGCTCCTCGGGCACCCAAGCGCCGGTCCGCGCGCGGGTGAGCGCCTGGCGGACCAGGTCCGGCTGCTGGAGCACCAGGCACACGTCCGCCCAGACAAGCGCATCGAGCTGGGCGGCGGGCGTCAGGCGCGCCGGACAGCGCGCCGGCCGACTGGACGTGACGGCAGGGAGCTTGCCCCGGCAGACGTAGTACTGGTACTCGTCCGTCGGGCGGAGCCTCCCCCCGGTGCAGCTGAGGCGGCACGTCCCACAACTGACGAGGCCCCGCAGGAGGTAGTGGTGGCGGACGTTGCGTCGCGCCAGGTGCTGGTTGGTTCGCAGGCGCTCCTGCACCACTGCGAACGTCTCCGCCGAGACCAGGGCCGGCACGGGCACGGTGATCCATTGCTCAGGCGGGCCGGGCCGGGTGCTCATCCCGCGACCGACGGGCTCCAGCGCCGAGCGTCGATGCCGCGCCGGGCGGGCGCGTAGTCGGCCACTCACCGCCTGCCCCGGTATGCCGGGTTCGTGAGGATGACCCGAATGGTGCTCGACGACGCTACCCATCGGTACGGGGCGCGACCTCTCGTCGGATTCGCCAGGTACGACGCATGGTGGGCTCCTCCATGCTGCTCCGGATGCAGCACGGACCGGGCGCGCCACGCGCTAGCGGTCCCGCAGGGCGCGCCGCCACCACCCGAGCTGTAGGTGGGCGGTGCGGCTCCAGCAGAATTTGTCATTTGTGAGCGGACCATTGAGGTGGTCTTCCTCTCCCAGATGATCCCGCACCACCAGGAAGCCATCGACATGGCCATGCTGCTGCCGGATCGCGCCGCCCACCAGGAGCTGAAGGATCTCGCCAAGAGCATCACCCAGAGCCAGGGCGACGAGATCACCAAGATGAATGGCTGGCTCGGGAGCTGGTACAGCCTCGAAGTCCGACCGGGCAGGACGGTGCTCACCGCCTTGCCCGGCAACCTGCACCGCAGGCGTCGCCGCGCCGTACACTCTGGCGATCGGCAGGCTCTCGGCTCTCCGGGGAGGTAGGGATGGACGGACGAGCGGGTACACGCATCGAGGATCGGCTGCTCGACGCTCGGGAGCAGTTCCTCGGCTACGTTCGGAAGCGGATCAGCGATCCCGAGCTGGCCGAGGACGTCCTCCAGGACAGCCTGCTGCGGGCCATCCGAGCCGCCCCGGAGCTTCGCGACGAAGAGCGCATCATCCCCTGGTTCTATCGGGTGCTCCAGAACGCGATCGTGGACACGTATCGCCGCCGAGGGGTCGAGCAGGCGTACGTCGCCGGCGCCGATGTTCCCGAGATCGCCGCCGAGCCGGAGGACGACTCGGAGCTGTGCGCCTGCTTCGAGCGACTGGTCCCCACGCTGAAGGAGGAGTACGCCGACCTGATCCGGGCGGTCGAACTCGGCAACGAAGCGCCCGAGCACGCGGCGGGACGCCTCGGGATCACGCCGAACAATCTGAAAGTGCGTCGGCACCGGGCGCGGCAGGCGCTGCGCCGGAAGCTCGAGGAGACCTGCCGGACCTGCGCCGACCACGGCTGCCTCGACTGCACCTGCGGGCGCGAGTGACCGCGACGCCTCCGGACGCCTCTCCTGTCCCTCCCGAGGATGAGGCGCGCTCGTGTGAGCGTCTTCCATCATCCGGGGTTCCTCCATCAAGCATGGACTCTAGTTGTCGGTGTAACCCCCGTCATGACTCGCGTCTCCGAGGGTGAGCGGCCGCGACGAGCCGAGGTCGACGAGCCTGGGCCGGTAATTCTGCCGCCGTCCCAGGAGGCCCGCGATGGTCATCTTCGTCGTCTTGTTCGGCGTCTTCGGCGCTCTGATCCTGGCTGAGTCGCTTGGGATGCGGCCTCGATCGCTTCGGACATACCGAGCCAAGATGAGGATCGCCCTTGCCGCCATGTTCTTGCTCGTCGCGCTCGGACGGCTGGCCACACCGGATGCGCTGCTGCAGATGATCCCCGAGCCCCTGCCCCTACGGAGAGAGGCACTGTATCTGAGTGGCCTATTCGAAGCTCTGGGCGCCGTCGGACTCCTCGTCCCATGCCTGCGCCGCGCGGCCGGCCTGGGGCTCGCCATCCTG
>Ga0075428_100002756_pt1 | contig 19134 bp, 17 predicted proteins | sample RhiMetdeltSRZDD2_FD_75291 | JGI IMG/M metagenome (GOLD analysis project Ga0075428, IMG submission 75291) | Populus rhizosphere microbial communities from Tennessee, USA - Rhizosphere MetaG P. deltoides SRZDD2 | ecosystem: Host-associated > Plants > Roots > Rhizosphere > Soil | place: USA... | reverse complement strand
GCGCTCGACACCGCCCTGACACCTCATGACCCCCGCAGCCGGCTCCACCCGAACCGGCTACCGCCATGATCACGCACACGCACCAACCAACGGACCCAACACGCTTATTTGAGGGCTAGTCATGCGCGGCTACCGATGGACCGGCCACCGCCGCAACACAACCTGGGAGGTCACCATGGCTGACATGAACGACATCGTGCAGACGACCGCACAACTGCTCTACCTGATCACCGCGATCGTCCTCTTGATCGACCAAAAGCGGCACCGAACAGATGCCCATGATATGCGTTAGGCAGGAAACCACCGTTAACGTCCTTCCATCACCTGATTGCATTCTGAAGGACTGGTGCCCTTGGGGTATCGCGAAGGCAAGGCATCATCCCTTTAGGACAGCTTCCTAACCCCGGTCCTTGGGACTATCCCGTCGGGCAATCCATATGGCAGGGTCTATCCGAACTCCATACGCAGCCCCAGGCCGATCGCCATGGCCTGGGGCTGTTTTGCTTGACAGTCGGAGCACCATTCAACGACGATACGATCTCGAATCGAACTCGACCGATGATCTCGAATTCGTACTAGCCAAGCCCGGGGCCGGTGTGCAGCCAGTCGTAGATCTCGTGATACACGTCGGCAACGGGCAGGTGCCCACCCGTGTACTCGTAAAGTTGTGCCGTGGCAATGTGCGCGAGTAAGTAGTCGGCGTGTTCGGCGGAGACGTGAGCGTCGCCGGTTCCCCGCCAGATGCCGACCGGCATGGTGATCGTCGCCAGCTGGAAGCCCCACGGTCGGGCGAAGGCGAGACTGTCGTCGACCCAGCCGTCCAACCCGTCGATGAAGGTCGCCCGCAGCCGCGCCATGGCGTCCGGGTTATCGAGCGCCGGGGGGCCTGGTTCTGTTGGCACTTCTGGACCGCCGGCGTTGATGCGTTCCATGATTTCCGCCGCGACCTCGGCCAGCCGGGATCGCAGCGCCGGCTCGTGCGGCGATTGGCCGGGATCGGCCGGTTTAATGCCGGAGAGCACGGCGCACCGGGTGACCCGGTCTGCGAGCAGCGCAGCGCACGCGAGCGCGTGCGGGCCGCCTCCCGAACCACCGAAGACGGCAAACCGGTTCCAGCCGTGCGCGTCGGCGAGGGCGCACACATCATCGACCGCGTCGGCCACTGTGCGCCCGGGCCGGCGCGTCGAACCGCCGTACCCGGGCCGGTCGTACACAAGCAGGCACAGTTTGCTCTGCCGCATCGCCTCGATCAGCGTGGGCCACTTCCAGCGGCTGCTCGGTGACCCGCCATGCCAGATGACTGGGTATCCGTCCGCCGGACCGTAGAGGCAGTAGCGCAGGATCGTTCCGCCGGCGCGGGTCAGCTCCGAGGTCGCGGGCAGAGTCATAAGCAGCATCCAAGCGCCACGCCGTTTCGTTGGCAATGCCGCCAGGTACTCAAGGTTCGTGTTGCTACTGAACTCGCGGACCCTACAGGTGAACGAGCATGTGATCAGCTTTGATGTGTCCTGATTGGACACGGCGGCTGCGATCCGTATCCCATTTCGGTTGTGTGGACCAAAAATTGAACAGGCGCGGCCGCCACGTTGCTATGCCATAGCCGGAACTGAGGCATGCCCAGCGGCTGACCCTGAGCCGCCGCAGCTGATCCGGATGGACAACAGCCAGCCAGGAGCGCACGCTGAAAGGCATGAGGTCGTACCCGGACATGACCTCTGGAGAGCCGGTGCTGCACCTGGGCCCTTCTACAGGACGATGACAGACACCCGGGTCGGCAGGCTAAGCGCGCCTCGACTCGTGCTGAACTCGTGCTGAACGGTGATGACATCGGATGACCTACGACGTCGAGTTCTACGATCCACGCCACGATCCGGAGCCCGACTTCTGGGAGCCGTGGCGCAGGGCCGCGGGTCAGTGGGCGAACTGGGGCTGGGCGCCGATGCGAGCGGGCTCGTTGCACTCCCGCGATCCACTGCTCGTGGCCGTCTTGCGCCGCCGTGCGGAGCCCGCAGTGGCCGGCGTGGTGTGCGCCGTGGTGTGCGCCGCTATCCCGCGGGCTCGGTTCTGCGGCGCCCGCGGCTTCCCCCGGGCCGGCTACCTCCACGTTGTTGCCCCGCAGAACAGCGGGCAGACGGGCTGGCACCTCGACACCGATTCGCTGGAGGAGCGGGCCGCGATGCTCCGGGCATATGTGCGGGCCGCCCGCCGCGAGCTTGGCGCGGCCGTGGCCGGTGTGCTGTGGCGGCAGGTCGGTAAGGGTGACGTCGCGGCCCTGCCGCACCGCTTGGTCGTCCGCCCTACGCTGCCGTTCTGCCTCATTGACACGCCGTTTCGGGACCGTTCCGGATGGCTGGCGACGCTGCGCGGTGAGCGCCGGCGCGAGTTGAAGCGCTTGGCCCGCGTTCTGGAACGGGACGAGGACCTGATGGTCTTCGCCGGGCTCGGGCGGGAGGTGGTCACGGCCGCCGAGGTGACGAGGGCGGCGCGGCTCAACTTCGACCGGCATCCGACCGCCTGGGCCGACCGCAACACGGGGCTGCGGGCGTATGCATGGAATCGGGCGCTGCTCGACAGTGACGATGTCGGCGCGATCGCCTATCGCGACGGCAGCGGGACGCTGCTGGGGGTCGCGATGATCCTGGAGCACCCGACCCGGCCGTACCTGATGTCCTGGGGGGCCGAGCCGATCGGCGACGGAGGCCGCCGGCACCTGTACTTCGACCTGTACGGCCGCATGATCGATCGGGCGACCGCGGCCGGAGCGGAGGCCGTCCTGCTCGGCAAGGGAGCCACCGAGATCAAGACGGACCTGGGCGCCCGCCAGCTGGCGCAGTTCGCGGTCGTCGCGCGCACCTTCTGAAAGGTCGGACGCCCGGCCCCGGTCAGCTCGGTCGGTAGTCGGAGACGACGAAGCGGCCCTTGCCACCCGGCGTGAGCTCCAGCGCCTCGGCCTCGGCGAAAGCCAGCTCGAAGGTTCGGCCTGCGCTGTCGTGCAGCCACGTCCGCGCCGCCTGCGCCAGTTCGTCAAAGCCGCGCCGGACCCGCCGGTCCGGTACCAGGTGGACGGTGATCCGGCCGTACTTGTCCTGACGGACCATGCACTCGGCGATGCCAGGCGTCTTTAGCGCCATGCCGATGAAGGTACCGGCGTATATGCGCTCGCCGTCGGGCAGCAGCACATAGTCGTCGGCGCGGCCGGAGGCCAGGCGTAGCCGGCGGAACGTTCGCCCGCACGCGCACGGCTCGGAGGAGCGGACCGCCCGGTCGCCGAGCCAGTACCGCAGCAGCGGCATCGCACGCTCGCGGTAGCCGGTCACCACCAGGTAGCCCTCGACCCCGTCTGGCACCGGCTCGTCGCTTTCGTCGACGATCTCCACGTAGCAGCGGTCCTCGGCGACGTGCATCTCCCGCTGGGGGCAGTCGTACCCGATGTGCAGCAGTTCGTAGGCGGAGAACTCGTCGAACACGGGCACCCCGAAACCCGTCTCGAGCTGCTCGCGTACCTCGGGGGTCATCAGCTCGGACTCGGTGAACACCACGCGCAGCGTGCGACGCAGCCGGTTCATCTCGTCGGGGGTGAGCGACCGCAGCAGATCGCGCAGCAGGATCGGGTAGCCGACCAGCGCATTCGGCCGGCCGGCCAGCAGCCGCTCGCAGCGCTCCCGGGCCGGTAGCGCGGTTGGTATGACCCACCGCCGGTACAGGCCGAGCCGCTGGTACCACGCGTTGGGCCAGGGGTACGGCTTGAAGTGCACGATCCGCGACCACGGCCAGCAGCGGCGGGTGGTCAGGAAGCGGCGCACGTTGGCCGCGCGGTCGTGTTCGTAGTTGGCCTGATCGTGGCGCACCTGCAGCATTACGCCGGTCGAGCCGCTGGTGGTGGCGACCCGGACCGCGTCGTCGGCGAACTCGCGGGAGTGGTAGGGATCGGTCCCGGCGGCGATCACGTCGACCTTGCGCAGTACGGGCAGGTGTGCGATTTCATCCAGGCTGGTCGGCGAAGTGACTTCGTATCGAGGGTGGGCGTACGCGGGTACATTCACCCGGGCGTACCGCAGCGCGGCCGCCACGCCGGCCACGATTGCCGCGTCGATCCGTTCGCGGGATTCGTGCTGCCGGCGCAGCAGGCCGGGAACCGACAGCGCCGCGGACAACGTGGACATTTTTCTCCCTCGATTGAACCGACCGCATGAATACCACAGAGCCGTGGCTGAGCCAACTCAACCAGATCGCGCTGAATGCATAAATGGGCTGAACCGGCCGATTGACAGCGACACATGCAGATCTATGATCTGCATAGGTATGCCCTCGGAAAGGTCCGCAACCCGAACGAATCCGAGTATCGGAGTGAAGTGTCATGACGACGCCAATACGCGAAGACACAATCCGAACAGCTTCGCAGCAGCATTCCGATGGAATCGGCATCAGCGTGGTGCTGCCCTGCTACAACGAGTGCGACAACGTCCAGGACGCATACGAGTCCATTGTGGACGGACTTTCCGCCTATGACCTCGAGCTGGTATTCGTCGACGACGGCAGCACCGATGAAACGCTGCCAGCCATCCGGCGCCTGGCTGACCTGGACCCGCGCGTGCGGTACCTGTCATTCACCCGGAACTTCGGCTTCGAGGCGGCATTCTCGGCCGGCTTCCGGTACAGCGCGAAGCCCTGGATCCTGCAACTGGACGCCGACATGCAGTTCCCGGCGACCGAGGCGCCCAAATTGATCGATCGGGCGCTTGAGGGCTACGACGCAGTCTACGGCGTGCGCCTGCACCGGTACGACTCACTTGTACGGACCTGGGCTTCGCGGGCGTACCATGCGCTCGGCGGTCGGCTGCTGGGCATCCGGATCCCGCCCGGTGCCACCACGTTCCGCGTGCTACGCACGGTGCTGGCTACCCGAATCGTCGATCTGCGCCTGGCCACGCCGTACTTCATGGCGACAGTACCGCAGCTCACGTCGCGGTACACGACCGTCCCCGTGGCGCATCGGCCGCGTGTACGCGGCCGGTCGAAGTTCCGCCTCCACCGGCTGGCCACCCACGCGCTCGACCTCTACTTCGGCTTCTCCACCCGGCTGCGCGCCGCGGCGACACTCCTGCTGGTCGTGGCGGCGGCCTGCTGCCTGGTCCTGGCCGTGCTCACTGTCACCGGGGCCGCACTGGGCCGCCTGCTCCCCGCATTGTCGTTGCTGGCCGCCGCCAGTTCGCTGGCATCTCTGGCCATCTTCGGCCGGTACACGATGATGACCTACGCCGCCGCTCAGCGCGGCCCGCTGTTTTGCGTACGCGAGGCGAACGTCGCCGTGGCCGCCGGCGACCTGTTGACACTGTCGCCGCTCGACGTGTCCGTGCGATGAACGCCCTGGTCATTCTCGGCGCGGGGGACGGGAGCCTGCCGACGTACATGGCCGCGCACAGGCTCGGCTATCACGTGATTGGCGTCGATCGGCACGACTGGGAGGTCGCCGTGCCGCTCGCCGACGAATTCGTGCACCTCAGCACCACCGAGCCGGAGGCGATCGTGGACGCCCTCGGCGACCGCCCAGACATTGTCGGCGTGCTCGCGCCCTCCAGCGACGTGGCCCTGCCCACGTTGCAGGTACTGGCCCACCGCTACGGCACGCCCGCCCTGCCGCCCCCGGTCGTCCGCGCCTCGACCGACAAGGCATACTTCCACCAACTGTGTACGGCCGCCGGGCTGGCGTCGTACCGCCTCGTCTCGGGGTCTACCACACCGCGCCTGATCGCGGCGGCCGCGCGGCTGCGGATGCCCCTGGTGGTGAAGCCAACCGATTCGACGGGTAGCCGTGGCATCCGGCTGTGTACCGACCATGCCGCGCTGCCAGAGGCGATCGAGACGGCGCTTGGCGCGTCCCCGACACATACCGCCGTTCTCGAGGAGCTCGTCGCCGGCAGTCACCACACGCTGGAGGGCTTCCTCACCGACGGCCGGCTCGCCTTCGCCGCGATCACCACCCGCACCCTCACCGACCCGCCGTACCTGGCGACCACCAGCCACAGCCTGCCGAGCGGGCTGCCCGTTGCGGTGCAGCGGCGCATCCGCAACGCCGTCGAGACCGCTTGCAAAAGCCTGTGCTTTGGCACCGGCCCAGTCGATGTGGACCTCGTCGTCGAGCCTGACGGCACGGTGCAGCTGATCGAGATCGGCGCGCGGGTCGGTGGCAGTGGACTGACCGAGCTGGTCCACCTCGCCGAGGGCGTCGACCTCGTCGAGGCGTCCATCAAGGCGGCGATCGGTCTGCCGGTCGATCTCGAACCGCGCCACGAGCCGCGCCACGGCCTGCTGACCATCCTCGGCAGCGACCGCGACGGCACGCTCACCGCCATCCACGGCGAGAACGACGCGCGGGCCATCCCCGAACTCGCCGCGTTGCGAGTGGTCACCGCGCCCGGCCGTGAGGTCAAGGCATACCGGCACGCCGGTGCCAAGCTCGCCTACGCAGCCCTGGTCGCCGACGGTGCGCGGGTTCTGGCCGAGGCACGGGCCGCCCTCGGATCACGGCTCACCTTCGACATCACCGAATCCGTCGCACACGCTCGGGAGGGACTCGAATGACTTCGCCGCTACCGCAGTCGCAGTGGCGCGGCGTCGTGCGGTGCCTTGTGCTCGCCGCGGGTGCGCTGGCGTCGGCGGCGTACGTGGCCGTGGCCTTCCCCAAGCAGCAGGAGATCGCCAACGTCTGGGTGCTGCTCGCGCACCTCGTCCCGTTCGTGTTCGGCACCGAGCTGGTCGCGAGCCTGCGCCCGGAGTGGTTCCGGCGCGGCCGGCTGACCGAGCTGATCCAGATCGCGACCTTTGTCGTTGTCTTCTGCTACTTCGTGCCGAGGATGTTCGACCGCTTCATCGCGACCGACTTCGACACCTTCTACTACCTGCTGCTGACCCTGATGCCGCTGTTGATCCTGGCCTTCGCGGTACAGCACCGGCTCGGCGGCGGCCGGGCGGCCACGGTGCGGCGGGGGGCATACGCATCGATCATGGTGATGCTCTCCGGCGCCGAGGACGTGATGTTCTGGATCCTGCGCGGTCGGCCGATCCCCGAGCGGTGGACCTGGGCGTCACATATCAATGTCTTCTTTGGGCATGTGGTCAGCCGCGACACGGCATTCATATTCATCGGCATACATCTATTGCTCGCCGCGCTGATCGTGGTCCTGCCCGACCGGTTCTGGGGGGCTCTGCGGCCACGGCGCCGGCCAGCGCCCGCGCCAGCCGACCGGGTCCAGGCGGCGGTTGGCCGGCCGCTCGACACGCCATGACGGCCACACCGCTCGCGGGGACGATGGGCGCGCATGTGCGTGCCCGGACCGTCGTGTCGCTGATGGCGGGGCGAGGTGCCTACCGCCTGGCCTACCAGATAGGGAACCTGACCCTGATCGCGTTATGGGGGACCGCGACGTTCAACGGCTACGCCGCGGCGCTGGGCATCTGCGGCTGGTTCACATACATCGGCGTCGCCGTCGAGAAGACGGCGCTCAAGCTGCTGCCACGATCGCGCAGCCTGGTGCCGCGCCTGGTGCGGCTGTGCCTGGTGCTGGCCATCGTCCCGGTTCTCGCGGACCTTCTGGCGCTCGCAGTCGCCGGGCTGCCACGGCCCGGCGCGCGGCTCACGCTCTATCTGGTCGCCACGGCCTGGTCCACCTCGACCGGTCTGATGATGGTGCTGGCGGCGCTGCACCGGTTGGCCGGTCGGCCGGAGCGCGACCGCCGCGTGTTCGTCACGCTGGCCATCGCCATACTGGCGAGCGTCGCCGCGACCTGGACCCTGCGGCTGCCACCGGTCGGGCAGCTGGCGCTGATGTCGGCATCCGCGCTGGCCCTGGTGGTCGGGCTGGTCCGGGCGCTACCGGCCGGGTGGCGGCGAGCCCCGGCCCCGTCGCGGCCGGGGCCGATCGCTCGTTCGGTGCTGCGCAGCACGATCATGCTCGGCGCGTACGACCTGTGCGGGGCCTTCTCCGTGACGGCCGTCTACGCCGCACTGACCATCGTCAAGCTGGGTGGTCAAACGTCGCAGCTGTACCTGGCCGCGCTGGCCTCCAGCGCCGCCAGCGGTGGCCTGATCTACCTGCTGCGCGTCGCCCAGCCACGGGTATCCCGACGTCAGCTCGGCGTGGGCGCGGCCGGCGGGCGTAGGCAAGCCCGGCGGATCCTGGTCGTGTCGGCGGCTGGCGGGCTCGCGCTCGCCGTGGCACTCGGGGCATGGGCCGCGTCGGGGCACGCCTCCCGCAGCCCCGGTCTGGTCGCACTGTCCGCGGTGACCGCCGCCGAGATCGTGCTGTTCACCATCGTCGCGTACGCCACCTTCCTGATCGAGAACACCAACGCGCGGGCGCTGCGCATCACCTCGGGATCGGCGGTGGCGGGGGTCGCCCTCACCGTCGTCCTCAGTGGCCCGCTCACCGCCACATTCGGCGCCGCCGGGGCGATGGGGACGCTGGGGCTCGCCACCGCCGGACAAGGCGTCGTCATGTCGGTCATGCTGTCGGTGCGATATGGACGGTCCTCCCGCGTGGGCGCTAGGACGAGGAAGTACCGGCGGGCGGTGGCCAGCGCATTCGCGACCGTGCCGTATTACCGCGAGTGGTGGTCGGAGACCGGGCTCGGCGCGCCGACCAACATCGAGGTAGCAGAGCGGCGGCGGGAAGACCTGGTGCCGCTGCGGCTTTCCGGGCAGGCGGTGGCGGCGCCCGACGCTGACTACGGGCTGCGTGCGCTGCGACGGCTGGGGCTGGCGTCGAAGGTACGGCCCGCCGACCGTCACGATCCGCGTCGCGGGCTGCCGGTGACGGCGCGGGTCGGCGCGGTGGCGCACGACCCGCTGCTCGGGTACCTGGCCGTCTTCGGTATGTGCGGCCGTTGGCACGTGGCGGTTCCGGACTTCCACGCGCGCGAGGTGCCGGGCGGGGTGGCGTTCACGGCGTTACGCAGTCGCCCCTTCAGGCTGGTGGACGTCCAGTTCCCGGCGCCGGTCGGTCTCGACGATTGTCCAGAGCATCGGACACCGGTACTGGTAGCGGGTGGCCTCGCCACCGCTGGCGCAGTCGTGACCGAGCCGCTTGCGCAGGTGCCCGAGCGAGGAGCGTGATGCGCGACCGAAGGGCTTCCGCAGTCCTGAAACGCCAGTGCCTGGCGTAGGGTCGCATCTGTGGTGCGAGTTGCCGTCAACGGGGTTGTCCGAGACATCGATGTCGAGACATCTGGCCGGAGCCTGCTCGAGGTACTGCGTGAGGATCTCGGACTCACCGGCGCTAAGTACGGCTGCGGAGAGGGCGAATGCGGCGCGTGCACGGTGCTGCGCGGCGATACTGCGGTACGCGCCTGTGGTGTGGATATCGCCGAGCTGGATGGTGCAGCGATCACGACGATCGAGGGCCTGGCCGGTGGTACGCGGCTGCACCCGGTGCAGGAGGCGTTTGTGGCGTGCCGGGCGCTGCAGTGCGGGTACTGCACTCCGGGCATGGTCATGTCCGCGGTCGCGTTGCTGCGCACCGACACGACCCGGGACACCGCGGCGATTCGCGCTGCGATGGCCGGCAACATTTGCCGCTGCGGCGGATACCAGAACGTGGTGCGGGCGATAGTGGCCGCATCGGAAGGATCGGAGAAATCGGAGAGTCAGGGCGATGGCATCGGCGGGGCTATTGACACCGCTGACACCGTCGAGCCGGTGCCCGCGACCTCGGTCTGGACTGCGATCCTGCGATTGGACGACCCGGCGCAGCCCGCACTGGGCTGGGGACTGTCGACCCCGGGCGGCGCGAGCGTCACGATCGACGATCAGGGACGTGTCGTCGGGTTCTGCGGGAAGGTCGACGCCGGGCAGGGCAACCGGGTCGCGCTGCGCCGGCTAGTGGCCGCTGAGCTGGGTGTACCTCTGTCGGCGGTACGCATGGAAATGGGCGACACCGACACCACACCCTATGACCTGGGTACCTTTGGCAGCTTCTCGACGCCCGACGCGGGAAGGGCGCTGCGCCTGGCCGCTGCGGCGATCCGGGTCGCGCTGGCTGAGGCGGCCGCCTCGGCATGGGGTATCGCCGCTGATGCCGTGCAGGCGACCGGCGGGGAGGTACGCGAACGTGACGGCGCCCGCCGGATGCCGTACGCCGAACTGGTCGCGGCGGGGCCGCGCACGATCCGCGTCGATCCCAGTGGGCGCCTGGATCCCGCACCGCCCGGCGTTGCCGAGCTGGGCGAGGACGCCTCGCGCGAGGGAGGCGTCGCGGCGGTCACCGGGGCCAAGCGGTTCCCTTCCGATATCACGGTGCCCGGGATGTGGCACGGTGCGCTCCTGCGACCACCGGCGCACGGTGCGGTACTGGAAAGTCTTGATGCCGGGGCGATCGGTGAGCTTGCGGATGTGACCCTGGTGCACGACGGGGATTTCGTCGCGGTCGCCGCGCCCACACCGCAGGCGGCGCGTGCCGCGCTGGCGCTGCTGCGGCCGGTCTGGCGCAACACGGCGCAGCCCGCAGAGGCCGATCTGTACCGGTACCTGCGCGATAATCCGGCCGCGATCGACCCGGAACGTGAAGAGGCGGGACGCGATATCGGCGATGTCGACAAGGCGGCCGCGAACGCGGACTACGTTATGGAGGCCGAGTACACCGCCGCATATATAGCGCACGTGCCCTTGGAGACCCGGGTCGCCCTGGCGGTGGTCGGCGACTCGGACGCCACGGTGTGGGTCGGCACCCAGCGACCGTTCGCGGTGCGTGCCGCCGTGGCCGCCGCGCTCGGGCTGCACGAGGGTCAAGTGCGTGTGGTGGTACCCGATTTTGGCGGCGGATTCGGCGGCAAGCACAGCCCTGAGGTGGCCATCCAGGCGGCCCGCCTGGCCCGGGCCAGCGGGCACCCGGTACGCCTCGCATGGTCCCGCGCCGAGGAGCTGTCCTGGGCTTACCTGCGCCCTGCCGCGGTCATCGACGTGCGGACCAGCGCCACACGGGATGGCACCCTGACCGGCTGGGAACTCACCAACATCAATGCTGGCGGGGCCGGCCTGATCAGCCCATACGCTACAGACAGCGTACGCGAACGGTTCCAGCCAGCCCGCTCACCGCTGTCGCAGGGTTCCTACCGCGCGTTGGCCGCCACGGTAAACAACTTCGCCCGCGAGTCACACCTAGACGAGGTGGCCGCCACGCTCGGCGTTGACCCGGTGCAGTTGCGGCTACGCCACTTGACCGATCCGCGGCTTGCCGACGTGTTGACCCGGGTCGCCCAGTACGTGGACTGGGCCAACCGGCGCGCCAGCCTCGCAGGCCTTACGGGCCTTGCCGGCCACGCCGGCGGTGGACCGACCGACGGGGTCAGGCCCGGGCTCGGCATCGCCTGCGGGGTGGAAAAGGGCGGGCGGGTCGCGACCGCGGCCGAGGTCACGGTCGACCCGGACGGCACCCTAACGGTGACCAGGCTGGTCACCGGGATCGACTGTGGACCGGTCATCGACCCTTCGGGCCTCCGCAACCAGGTCGTCGGCGCGACCGTGATGGGGTTGGGTGGTGCGCTGTTCGAGGCGGTCCGCTTCGACCACGGCCGGATCATCAGCACCAGCCTGAACAGCTATCGCGTGCCGCGCTTCACCGACGTACCCGAGATTGAGGTGTTGATCGTTGACCGCCCCGACGTGGCCGCCGCCGGTGCGGGCGAGGCGCCGATCATCACGGTCGCCCCAGCGATCGCCAACGCGATCTTCGCCGCGACCGGCCAGCGGCTGCAAACAATGCCATTGATCCCCGACGGTCGCTTACCAGCACAACCACCGCCGGAACGCTGACCGGTACCAGCCGCCAAGCCCCCGACGTTAACGCTGTCAACGCCCGCAGACAGAGCGCTTGCTCAAAACAAACTCAATTAGGCAGATCGAAAACCGTTGATCTGAACGTTTGTGATACGAGGACCGGAGTACGCGGCCGCAACCGCACCAAGATCGAGTCATCCGGTAGCCGTTCGCCAGCCCCGTGCTCGTCCTCGTGCTGCTTGTCTACTGTGGACAGACTCGTCCTGCCGAACCCACCTGTTGATCAAGCACGGTGGCCGGTGCCTCAGGCCATGGCGGGCATCCACCGATCGAGCAGCGTGGGGTCGGCAACGGCGGACTCGACCCGACGACGCTCCCGCATGGTCAGGCTGAGTTGCCGAAGCCTGGCGCCCCACTGCGGTACCCGTTGCGACTCCTCCAGAGCCGTAGACAGCTCGATGAGCACGGCCAGCGCCACTGTCTGTTCCACGGCCGGTACGCTCTCGCCGTGGCGGCGCAGTCCCGAGTTCAGGGCCCGGAAGGCGGCCCAGTCGTCGTTTTGAACTCGCACAGGATCCGCACGCTATCCAGAACGTTCACGCATCAACCCGTCGTCGCCGGACCCCTCATCGGACGGCATGGAGTGAACGCCATTTTTGTGTGGCATCCCCGAGTCTGGCGGATGCCACACAGTCGGTCCTAATAGGTCAGACCGTATCCGAGAGAGAACAGCGGTGTCTTGCCATCGCTGTCGTTGATTGGTTCTTGGGTGACCGAGGAGGGCCAGGTCACGGGGAGCTTGCCGGTGAAGTTGTGCTGTCCGAAAAGGACGTCGGTCATGCCCGCGCCCTCTGTGCCAGGCAGCCATGCGGCGACGAAGGCGTCCGCCATGCTCAGTGCATCGTTGATGATCAGCGGTCTACCGGAGACGAGGATGGCGATACACACCGTTGTCCTGGCGCAGATGTCGCTGAGGTGTGCCTTGTCGGCGCTGCTGAGTGCCAGGGTGGAGCTGTCGCCTTGCCCTTCGGCGTATGGTGTTTCGCCGCCTACCCAGATGCCGATGTCGCCGGAGTAGTTTCTCTTTGTCTGGGTGCCGACGTACTGCAACTGGATGTTGGTACCCGTAGTGGCCTGCTGGATGGCCTCCCAGAACGTGGTGCCAGTAGTGGTGTCGCCGCTGCCGCCCTGCCAGGTGATCGACCATCCGCCAAGCTGGTAGCCGAGGTTGTTGGCGGTCTTGCCGCCCACGACGATCTTTGTGTTGTCGGTCAGGGACAGTGGCAGCACATTGTTGTTTTTCAGCAGCACCAACGACTGGCGCACCGCTTGGCGGGCCACGTCGCGATGAGCTTGCGAGCCCACCAGCGCGGTATAAGTGCGGTCGGTGAACGGCTTGTTGAACAGGTCGAGCGAGAATTTCAGGCGGAGGATGCGGGCGACGGCGTCGTCGATGCGTGCCATGCTGATACGCCCGGCGTTCACCTCGTTCACGATGCTGGCGATGTTGGTCTGGTAGTCGTCCGGTACCATGATCATGTCGATGCCGGCGTTGATCGCTTTGCGAACCCTCTCGGCGTAGCTGGCGCCGGGGATCTGCTTGACGCCACCCCAATCGGAGAGCACCACGCCATCGAAACCGAGCTCGCCCTTGAGCACATTGTTGATCAGGTACCCGTGCTCGTGCATCTTGACGCCGTTCCAACTGCTGTACGAGATCATGATCGAGCCGACCCCGCCCGCGATGGCGTCCTGGTATGGGGCTAGATGGATGGCTCGTAGCTCGGTCTCGCTGATCCTTGTGTCGCCCTGATCGTCGCCGCCTTCGGTGCCACCGTCGCCGACATAGTGTTTGGCGGTGGCCACGATGGTGCTGGAGGTCAGGCTCGCCCCCTGCAAGCCCTGCACGGAGGCTTTGCCCAACGGACCCACAATGGCGGGGACTTCGCCGAACCCCTCATAGGTGCGTCCCCAGCGGTCATCTCTTGGCGCACACACGCACGGCGCGAAGGTCCAGTCGATGCCGGTACCCAACACTTCCGTGCGGGTGACCTGTTGCACCTGCTGTGCCAAGACCACGTCGCGGGTGGCCCCGAGACCGATGTTGTGTGGGAAGATCGTTGCGCCCAAGACGTTACTGTGCCCGTGCACCGCGTCCACCCCATACAGCAACGGGATTCCCAGCCGGCTACGCAGAGCATAGCTTTGATAATCGTCGTACATGTCTGCCCAAGCGGTAGCGGTACCACCGGCGGCGCCTCCAGGCCCGCTGCCGCCGCCGGATAGCAGCGACCCGAGACCGTACGTGGCGATGTCGTTCTTGTTGCGCATCACGTAGGTGTGGTTCACCTGCGTCATCTGCCCTGCCTTCTCGGCAAGGGTCATCTTCGACAGGCAATCGGCCACAGAGGTGCAACCGGGCGCCGCCACCGCCGCCACCGTCCCCGTGGCGAGCAGCGAGATCACGGCCAATCCGACGAACACCGAACGCGACAACGCAGGGTAGGCACGCACACTGTGGTGTCTGTGGTTCCTGTGGTTCCCGTGGCGATCAAACATCTGTCGACCTCCTTCACGGCGGTGATTGTCAGCCGTCCGCCGGGCATCGCGAAGCAAGCGCTGTCCGACAAGCGCGACCGGTTTCACGGCAATTTGTTGTGCGTTAGAACATATCTAACCTGTTACGTGTCCGTAAAGGACGTCGATTGAGGATCTTGGTGAGACGCGGCAAGATGGACCTCATATTCTCACCCAACGTGACGGCGGCGGCCATCAATCATGGTCTGAGTGACGACCGTCAATCCACCGACCTGAGATCATTCGACCAGGGCGAAGCCCCTCAGGATCACGCCGACCCGCGAATCTGTCCACACGGCGTTCCGTTCGAGAGCAGGTCCGAGACAACGACATCAACATCACGCTATCAATTAATGTATGGCGATCACTCGATTGTCGCCGGGCCGAAAAGACTGGTCGATGAGTGTCCTACCCACGTAGAGAATGATTGATTTGCTCACTGCCTCATGGTGCGAGCGGATATGATCGGTGTCAGATTGATCCTGCTTCGGGGGAGGCCACGATGGCCATTGAGCAAATGCAACAGCTCGACGATAAGGGCATGAAGGCTTGGGACGACCACGATCCGGATACGTGGGCGGACATGTTCGCCGACACCTTCGAGTGGCGCGATGACACTCAATCGGGACCGTTAAACACCAAGGAGTCCGCGAAACAGTACATGCAGGCATGGATCACGGCGTTTCCGGATATGAAGGTAAAGACGATCAATCGAGTGGTCAGCGAGGACGCTGTGGGCGCCGAGATCGAGTTCACCGGCACGAACAAAGGGCCGCTGGTGATGGGCGACCAGTCGATTCCGGCCACCAATAAGAAGGTCGTCGCGCATGCCACCTACTTTACGAAGGCCGAGAACGGCAAGATCGTGGAGTTCCACACCCACCCAAACGTGGTGGAGCTGATGGGGCAGATGGGCATCAAGTCGATGTAGCAAGACAGGCCATACATCTATAGCGATCGATGCAGTCGATACGGTCGCGGACGAAAGCGGTAATGCCCTGCCCAGACATCCGACTAAGGTGGCGCAGAATTGGGGCGCATGCCGGGCCGCCGTCTGTTGACTGACGCAAGTCTATTCCGGCGAGGCGATCGGCTATGACGCGCGGGTTCCATGCGCCCCACGCGTTGGTGGTTAAGACAGCGATAGGCCGTGCGCCGGTGGCGCACGGACTGTCCAATGACGACACCCAGATCACACGGTGATCAGCCCAACGACCGAAGATCCACATCAACCCGGGACATGACCAAGCTGCACGCCCGTGATCGCGCCCAACTCGCCGTCATCGCCTACCAGTCAGGCTTGGTGACCCGGCGCGACATCTGACGCCCACGCCTTTCCGGCCGTGGTGTCAAGGAACTTGAGCACGACGTCGAGGACCAGCTCGGTCCGGGCGAGCCCGAAAAAGTGTGTGGTTGCGGGGAACACCGCCAGTTGCGAGGACGGGACACCGGCCATGTCGCCGTTGACGTCACCGCCACGTAGCCGGAGGAACTTCACCGCGTGCTCAAGCTTGACCGCGTCGCAATCGCCAACCGTGATGAGCGTCGGCGAGGCGATCCCCTCGATGTCCGCATCAGACCAGCCCGGGAAGCCCTTGTCGTAGGCCACGAGCTTGTCCAGCAGGCCCTGCAGCCGGTCGGGATGCGGCGACTTGGCGCGGTATTCCTGCTCCATCGCAGTACCCGCGATCATATCGACGGTCATCTCGACGACTGCATCGCTATTGCTGCACGGTCGCCCTCGGGATGGAAGGAAACGGACGACACGATCAGTTTGCCCACCAGCTGCGGGTTCTTGATGGCCAGATGCAAGGCGACCGCACCGCCCACGCTGAACCCGAAGATGTCAACACTTTCCAGGCCCAGATGCCGCAGCAGCCCGACAACATCAGAGGCTAGGTCCGCGCTTGTAAGCGGCCGGTCGATGTCGTTGGTCCGCCCGTGGCCCTGGAAGTCGGCGGCGATCACCTGGCGAGTTGCGGCCAACCCCGGGATGAGCGCGCCGAACTGAAGATCGATGTTAAACAGCCCGCCATGGAGCAGGAGCAGAGGCGTTCCGACGCCCGAACCATGGATCTCGTAATACATCTGTAGACCGTTTACCGGCGCATAGCCGGTCTGCGGTGACTTCTCCTCTGTAGACACCATTGGGCGTCTTCACGGCGAATCAAAGCCCGTCAAGAAGGGACCGCCTGGGTGCCCGCCGATTTCCCTTTGGGTGTCGGCGGGCACCCAGGCGGGACAGCTACTGCCCGATCCATTCCCCGGTCGGCAGCACGAGGTTGCTGCCTTCTACGGCGGCCAGCGGGAGTGCGGCCGCGACGGTGCAGGACCCGTCAGGCAACCGGCACGTATACATGTTGGCCCGTGCCGATGATTGGTCCTGCGACACAGCTAAGGCGAAGACTTGCAACGAGGTATCGCTGAGCCACCCGACCGGGATGACCAAGCCCGCCCGCGGGAACTTAAGGGGGATCACCTCGCCGGTGGCGGTGTCACGGACATGCGCGTGGAATGCGAGCACCTTGTCCTGTACCGGCGGGCCATCGAACTCAACCAACAGGTAGGCCAGCCAGGCGCCGGTCGGCGACAGCCGCAGCCCACTGGCCTCGGCGTTGTCGCTGAACGTGAACTCCCGGGCCTCGGCGATCGACCGGCCGACAATCAGCGACGACGCATTGCCGCGCTCCTGGTAGTTCTTGCTCAACGCCAGCAAGCCGTTCTGGACACTCCATATATGAACGCCGACGGACTCGGCGGCGCTGGCCAGCTGGCGTTCGACGCCGGTGTCGAAGTCGACCGCGAAGATGCCGCGGGTCGCGATGCTCCAATAGACCCTCCGATCGTCGATGGCCAACAACTTGCCGCCACCGACTTTGTACATGCTGGTCTTTCCCGTCGCCTGATCGTGAACGTGCAAGACCACGCCCGATTCGTCCGAGCCGACCCAGCCGGCCAAGCTGCCTTGCGGATCGGAGAAAAGGCGCATGTATCCGGTGCCGTCCGAGGGGACTGCCATCGCCTGGCCGATCTGTGTGACGCGCCCGCTGGTCACCGAGTAGACGTTGTGGACATCATCGATGGTAACGAATCCGACGGTGGTGGGGACAAAGGCGCGGACCTTATGCCCGACCTCGATGGTGTCGGCGCCGTTGTGGATTGTCGTTCCGCCCGCCCATAACGCGGCGCCGCTGGGCACCGGATTGGTGACCGTGTCCGGCTGGCGGCCGGCCAAGTTGGTCCACACGGCCGCGGTACCGGCGAGCACCGCCAGGGCGAGCACAGCGGCAACGACGGTCGCCGCCCGGCGGCGCCAGACTCGCCGGTGGTTGTCGCGGGCGATCGCCTCCAGGTCGGGGGCCTTGAAGGCCACCGAGGCCGCCTGCTCCGACAGAAAGGACTTGAGGGTTTCGGTCATGACGCGACGACCTCCTGCGATGCGGGGGGAAGCAACAACTCGTCGCCGACCAGCGAACGGAGCTTGGCGAGCCCGGCCGAGACCTGACTCTTCACGGTGCCGACCGCGCAGTTCATCGCCTCGGCGGTCTGGGCCTCGGACAGGTCCTCATAGAAGCGCAACACGATGGCAACCCGCTGGCGCGGCGGCAGCTGGAGCAAGCACCGCCACAGCCAGGCCCGGTCGGTGACACCATCAGCATGACCGGGCGTCGATGTGTCGGGTGGCCGCCCGATCGGCCGCTCCGCCGACCATGAGCGCCGGCGGAACCAGCCCAGCGCCGTGGTCGTGATCACCTTCCGGGTGTACGCCTCGGCTGCCCCCCGATCGCGCAAACGCGGCCAGGCGCCACAAGTCTTGACCAAGGCCTCCTGGACCAGGTCCTCGGCCAGGCCCACGTCCCCGACCATCAGGTATGCCGCGCGTTGCAGCGCCGATGACCGCGCCGCGACATACTCGACGAACGTTTCCCAGTTCTGTGATGCCATCGGCTCTCCTCATACGGGTCGCGCGCCCGCTACAACATCCTGGATGGCATCACCCAGCGCAAAGGTTCGTCGGAAGAGCGCACGACAGAAGACCGCGGCGCCAAGCGCCGCCGAGATCGCCCCGTCCGGTGACGGCTATTCGGATGGTCGTCGACCTAGTTCTGGGTGCTACCAACGGTTCCCACGATTTTCGGCAGACGTCTCGTATGGCCCTGTTGGTACGGATGGGGGCGCTTTGGAGCCTCTGGGCTGGTGCGCGAGCTCAACGCCGACATCCGCGGCTGGATCGCCTGGTGGAATGACTGTGACAATCCCCGGCCATATGTGTGGACCAAGACCCCGCCGATCAGATCCTCCAGGCGATCGCCAAATACAGCACGCGAATTGACGACTTACGACCCTAGATGGTTGAGGCGGATCAGGTGGGCGCGGATGGCGCCAACGGTGGTTTCCTCGTCGTCGGTGTGGTCTACGCCGAGGCTCGCGAGGATGTCCAAGGCATTTTGCCAGTGGGTACGGGCGCTCGTGCTGATTCAGCGCGTGGTGGGCGTGGGCGAGGCCGTCGTGGGCTCGGGCTTCGTCGAGGGGCTGGCCCAGTTCGCCCGCCAGCACGAGCGCCCGCCGGTGTTGGGTGATGGCCGCGTCCGGGTCGCCGGCGAGGTGCCGCAGCCGGCCCATGCCTTGCCCGGCCTCGAATTCGAAGTTGCGGTTGCCGGTCTCCCGGGCCAGATCATGGAGCCGGTGGTAGTAGTTGGCGGCCTGCTCGTGCAAGCCCTGCAACCGCAGGGTGTGGCCGAGGCCGACGAGCGCGTTCAACTCGCCGGGGCGGTGGCCGATGGCGT
>Ga0075428_100002755_pt1 | contig 19142 bp, 15 predicted proteins | sample RhiMetdeltSRZDD2_FD_75291 | JGI IMG/M metagenome (GOLD analysis project Ga0075428, IMG submission 75291) | Populus rhizosphere microbial communities from Tennessee, USA - Rhizosphere MetaG P. deltoides SRZDD2 | ecosystem: Host-associated > Plants > Roots > Rhizosphere > Soil | place: USA... | reverse complement strand
TCTGGGATTGGCGCCGTCTGGGATTGGCGCCGTCTGGGATTGGCGCCGTCAGTCAGTTGCGCCGTTCGGCTGTCCGCGTCCTTCCGGTTCGCGATGGAAACCGCGGTGCCTAACGATGCGTCGTGGCGGCGGGGCTGATGCAGGGGAGATAGCGCTCGCGCAGGAGCGTGCGGTGGTGTAGCTCGTGCCCGGCGGCGAGGTACAGGATCGCGCGCACCGACATCTGGAGGCTCCCCACCTTGCCGATCCGAGCCGCGAACTCGTCGGTCAGGCCGTCCACGAGGCCGATCGTGGCCGCGCGCACACCGAGAAACTCGTCGAGCACCGATGTGAGCGTGCGCCGTTCGAATCGAGCGGCGGGCACGTAAGCGTTTTCATCGAAGCTCGGCAACGCCGTCGGATCGCCGCGCGCGATCCGCAACGCGCGATAGCCGAACACCCGCTCGCAGTCGCTGAGGTGGCCGATGACCTCGCGGACGGTCCACTTTTCCGGGGCGTAACGCACGCTCGCATGTTCCTCGCCGAACTCACCGTTCATGAACTCCGCGGTTGCGCGCGCCTGATCGCGAAGGAGGCTCGCGAAGTCATCGCTGTCCGGAACGCTCGTGATCTCGTTGTGGTAGTGCGGATGGTACTCGCTCGTATCCGGGCGCTGCAGGCGAAAGCTGGGCATGAGTCCTCCGTGCAACGGAAAGCGAAGAGAATTCGACAGTATGGTGTCAGCCATCCCCGAGGGGAATGGCTGGCGACACGCAGCTGACGATCAACACGCCCCCGCTTGACTCTCACGGAGCGATTCACGGACCGCCACACTGACGCCGAGCTCGTGGCCGAAGCGCGAGCGGCCGGGACGTCGGCCGGCGTCGCGTTCGGGGAGCTCGTCCGCCGGTACCAACGGATGGTTTACGCGCTCGCCCTGTCGCTCGTTCGACCCGCGGACGCCGATGACGTCGCGCAGGAAGCCTTCCTTCGCGCGTTTCGCAATCTCGACCTGCTCGCCGACCCGGCACGGTTTGGCGTGTGGCTGCGACGCATCACGTTCGGCGTCGCCATCGATCACGTTCGCGCGCACCGCGCCCGCACCACGCCGATCGTGCCGTTGGACGACTCCGAGGATTCCGCGGAGCGGGTCGAGTTGGCCGACCCGGGTCCCTCACCGCTTCAGCGGCTGGAACGCGGCGAGGTCGTGAGCCGCGTGCTCGCGGCGCTCGAGCGGCTGCCAGCTCGCTACCGCGTCCCACTCACTCTCTATCACATCGACGGGCTCACGCACGCGAAGGTCGCCGGCACGCTCGGCGTGCCGGAAGCCACGGTTCGATCGCTGGTTGCTCGCGCGCGTCGGAAGCTCGCGCGTCTCCTCGCCAACGCGCCCGAGGCGCGAGACATGACGGACACATCCCTCCCGATTGCCAATTCGGCCGATGTGCTCGACGACGCGACGGGCACTGCCCCGCGATTCCTGCACGTGCTGAACGGCGATAGCGTGCGCTCGACACTCGAGCACTCGGATGTCCCCGGCGCATTCGCGGTCTATGCCGAGATACTGCACGAGGGGCCCGTTCCGCCCGATGCGGGCACGGGCGCATGGCGCGAGACCCGATCGCGGTACCTGGCGGCCCGCGATTACCTGCCGTACTCCGACGCCCTGCGTACGCTGGAAGTGTGGGACGCGAAGCTCGAGACGTTCACCGACTACGATGAAATCGTCCTGTGGTTCGAGCACGACCTGTTCGATCAGCTCCTGCTCGTCAGGCATCTCGACTGGCTCGCTCGCCGGAATCCTGGGCGGACTGCCCTCAGTCTCATCTGCATAGGCGAATTCCCGGGGTTCGAGCCGTTTCATGGCCTCGGGCAGCTCGACTCCGAGCAGCTCACGTCGCTCCTGGGGACCCGCGAGCCGGTTTCGCCCGACCAGATCGCGTTAGGCGTGCGCGCCTGGCGGTCGTTCACCGCCAGCGACCCGACGGAGCTCGATACCCTCGTCCGGAGTGGCGATACCCCGGCGCTACCATTCCTTGCTGGTGCACTGCGACGATTCGTCGAGGAGTACCCGGGCGTCGGGACCGGACTGCCGCGGACGGAGCATCACATCCTGGAGCTGCTGGCCGTGGGGCAGTCGACGCCGGAGCGGCTCTTCCTCGCGGCGCAGCGGTTCGAGGAGCGCGTGTTCATGGGCGACTCGACGTTCTGGAGGCGCGTGCTCGACCTGGCGGCCGGGGCAACACCGCTGGTTTCGCTCGACGTGGAGCCGCCGGGAGACCGTGCGCTTCCTCGCGGGACGGTAACGATCACCGAGGCAGGGCGCGCCAGCCTGGCCGGTGCCGCCGACTGGGTCGGGCTCAACGGATTCGATCGTTGGCTCGGCGGCGTCCACCTGGCCGCGGCGCCGGGCGGCAACGTCGCGTGGCGGTACGATCGCGCCGCGCGTGCGCTCGTTAGGGTGTGAGTCTCTGGTGGTGAGGTCAGTCCACGCGCTCGAAGAGCACGTAGCCCGAGATCCGCCGCACCGCCTCTCGCTTCTCCGGCGCGGAAAGCCGACTGAGGAGCCTCCAGAACCACATGAAGGGCATCTCCCGCCCGACCCGGTGTGCCTCCTCGAGCGCCGATCTGTAGGACACTTCGCGCCAGCCGAGCGGACGGAAGAAGTCGGTGCCGTTAGGCGGTGCGAACCTGAACGGGGCGTTGCCCCGCGCCAGCGTGTGACCCCAGTTCTTCGCCAGGATCTGCAGAAGCCGCGGGCTCGCCAGGTCGATGAGCCACCACCGGAAGCTCGCCTGTCGGTGCAGCTCGGTCGCGAGCCCGGCGACCTGGTCATCGGTCAGGTAGATCAGCAGCCCCTCGGCCACGACCAGCGCTGTAGATGCCGCGCGTCCGAGCTGTGAGAACAGTGCCTCGCGAATCTTTGCGTCCACGAGATCCGCGGGAATCGCCTCGTACTGACACGAGGGCTCGACGTCGCGCATGATGCCAGTCTTGTAGTCGAGCATGGCGGGCAGATCGACATCTACCCATTGCAGCGAGGCGGGGAAGGGGAGTCGCCACGGCCGCGCGTCGAGGCCGGCGGCGAGGTTGAGCACAAGGTCCGCATTTCGCCCGCGAACGACATCGAGGATGATCTCGTCGAACACCGCGGTGCGCGTGACCATCGCCCACGCGGTCGCCTTCCCGCGCGGCATCTCGTCGACGATTCTCTTTCCCTCGGGCCCGGCGAGCCGCCGCGCGTAGGGGTCGCGAAAGATCGCGTCCCGGCGGTCGGTCTCCATCGCGCGGTAATACGCGACCCAACGGGCCGTATCCGACACGTGTTCGATCGGCATCGTGTTTTCGAATCTATGGCTTTGTCTTCGCGGCGGAATCGTGTACACCACGCGCCGTGTGAGGCGGCAGACGCCAGCGCACTGAAGCCGGCGGTGGGTAGTTGGCAGTAGGCAGACGGCAGAGGAGAAACGGCGATGCGTGGTGCAGTCTCTGCCCTCTGTTCACTGCCCACCGCCAACTGCCGGCTTCAGTGCGCTGCCCACGCCCTCTTACCCGGCTCGTTGGGCAGGCATCCCGTTGGCCTTTTGGTATTACGCGCTCTTAGCGAGCTACTCCTCGTACTCGTCCGACCCCTGCACCCAGATGAACGACTGCGCGTCGATCATGTCGCGCGGGCCAAGGTCACGTTGGTCTCGAAGGACCCGCGCGGCGAAGTCGAGCAGGCTCGCGTAGGTTGGCCAATTCGGCCGCGATGCGTACGCGAAGTCGAATCCGTACTCGCGTGCCGCGGCGCGTGTGACGTTAGGCTTGAGGAACACGTGCCGATCCGGGTGCGCCACGAAGCCGAATACCGTGACGATCGGCCATGTCAGCACGCGGGTTTGACGTCGAGGCAGCGAGCCGACCGTCTCGCACCACCGTTCGAATCGCCGCTCCTCGCTCGCTCGACCGTGGAGGAGCTCGTACAGCCCTTCGGCGAAGGCCTCGGCGCCCTCGGGCGGCTTCACCGCATCGCGCAGCGCCATCTTTTCGAAGGAGAACAGCAGGTTCGTCCGCGACTCGATGGCCACGGCATGCGACGCGACCTGCGAGAACTGTCGCGCCCGAAGCAGCGCACGGAAGGCTACGGGAGCGAGCGCGGCCATCCAGCGCTCGTGGGCCTCCCACTTGTAGCCGCGCTCCCAATCGATGTAGGTCTCGTTGGCGAAACCGCCGGGGAAGAATCGCAGGAATTTGCGGCGGCATCGGAGCGCCGACGCCGGCATCGCGGCCTTCGATCCAATCGATTGACGGCCACGACTGCTCGGCCGCCAGGGAATACGTCCTTTCGATGCGCGTGTTGCCACGTCCTGCCTCCGGGTTCATGCTGCTGAGTCTCAAGGCAGCAATCAGGCCGGGACAGCAGGATCGACCCTAACGCCGATAGTGGCCCTCGGCCTCTCTCGCCTTCGCTTCAACCGGCTCGGCCGCGCCGGCACCGATCGCCCGAGGCGATCCGTCGTCGCCGAACAGCCGCGCCATGTAGCGCTGACCCTCGCCAATACGCTCGATTTCGACAGCAATGGCGTCCATGCCCTGCTCGAGCCGCGTCAGGCGCTCGGTGAGCTCGGCCGGAAGCTTCGCGATCGTGGCGACGCCACGCCGCCAGATCCGACGCGCCATCGCGATGCTCAGCGGGAGCAGTACGATGACGATGAACATGCCGCCGAGCACGAAGGCCTCTTCAGGGGGGCCTTCGCGCGGGATCGGCTTGGGCGGGACGACGGCACCCGGCACACCAGCGGCGCGGGCGATCTGCGCTTCACTCTCGGCGATCTGCTTGTCGATAGACGAGATTCGCCCATCGATCTCGGTGATGCGTTGCTCGAGGCCCTTCCGGTCGGCGCCACCGACCATTGGCTCCTCGAGGCGCTGGGAAAGGTCACGTCGCCTGTCTTCCAGATTCTCGAGCTGATTGCCGAGCTCGGTTCGTTGCGCCTTCAGAGCCTCGTAGATGGCGGACGCACTCGCGCCCGGCGCACCCGGGATATTGACTATCACCTGACCAGGCAACGCCGGTGCAACCGCTGGTGCAACGTCTGGAGCTGGAGGTCGTTCCTGCATCGACATGGCCCTCGTAGGGAAGTGCCCTGCGTTCCGAACGCAGAACACGGATTCGACGGGTGTGCAGCCCGTACGTCGGCGTCACTATACCCGTTTCACGGCGGAAGAAGGTCGGTTGCGAGCGTTCAACTCATTTTACCCCCGAGGCTTGTGACCGCGTGAGCTTGAGGGAGACATCCTGCTGCGAGCTGTCGGGAAGGGCAACCGACAGAAGCGTTCCGACCCATCCCCGGCCCTGGCCATCCTCTTTCCGGTAGGTGTGAGCCGCCACGACCTGAAGCGATCCAGTTGCTACCGACGTCCAGCCTTGCTCACGCATCTGCTTGTCGTAGTGATCGACGAGCTCGCCAGGTTTGAGCCGGGTGGTCAGCCGCGTAGACAACGAAAAGGAGTTGTTTCCCGACGTGGTCATGCCACCGCCGTCAGTCGTGATAGAGCCGAAGGGCGCCCTGAGCAACGGCACCGGGGCCTCATCATAAGGCGACCGGTAAGTCGTAACGTCCTGTCGAGCTTTGCACATCGAATATCGGTTGCCTCGGTTGTACGTGACTTTCACGAGACTGCCGCCGTTCCGGCGGTAAGTTCCGGCGTACGTCACGAACTCGTCGCCGCGGCACACGACGTCGGGTCGGTCGTAGGCTACCTGCCCGACGTCGGCCGCGACGAAGCCGCGGATCGGCCGCGTCTGCGGCGCTGGCGGTTTGGTCCACCCGGCCGAAAGTAGATGCGCCTCGTACCGTGAAACGGCGGAATCCGGTTGCTCTTGTGATGTCAGCACGATGACCGAGCTTTCGAACTGTGTCGTGCTCCCAAGTATCTGGAGGCCGGGCGGCAGGAGGTCCAACGGGATGTCGTCAGGCGCTTTGCCAACGCGGAGGTCCGCGCCACCCATGCCTGGGCCAAGGTTCAGCAGGGCGAGTGCAAGCTCGCGTGGGATCGGTTCCTGCGAATCGGGCGGCTTCGCGGGCGGCTGCGCGCCGGTTGCGGCAGCCGTCAGGGACAGCATGAACACGGCGAGCGAGCGGCTGATCGTCGGGCGCATCGTCCGACCCTCGAGTGAATCCGTCGATCTAGGTGCGGCCTACGGTGGTCAGGTTCAATATGCGTGCGCGACACTGTTGGGGCATACGGACATGGCCCGCCGATTGGCCGATTCGATCGGGGCGAGAGAACAGTTTGTCGAGGTCCGATGAGCTCGAGCGACGCACCAGGTAATTCCGGACGCCACGCGCCTCGCCGCGTTCGAGGCCTTTCAATCGAATGGAAGCTCCCGCTGCTGATCACCGCCGTGCTCGCGGCGGGGCTCGCGGCGTTTCTGGCGTTCACGTATTTCACGCTCGCCCGCCGCTCGGAGTCGGTGGTGCGCGATCGCTTCACCCACGCGTCCAGTCTCGTCGCATCCGACATCGCGAGCGCGGTCGCCCAGCGAAAGGCGGCGTTCGACAGCGTAGCGCGGAGCAGGGCCATCGTGAAGTTTTTGAGGTCCGGCGCGGACAACGCGTCGCGACCGACGGCGGACAGCGCCGCCGTGGCGGCGATCCTGGGGCGTGTCGTCGGCGGACGCGATTCCCTCGCGGTGTTGCTGACCGATACCGCGGGACGCGTCATCGCCTCGGCCGGGCGGCCGATCCCTCCCGCGATCCAGGTGATCGACCCCGAGAGCATCGCGCCGACCAGCTCCGACGATGCCATCGGCGTCGTTCGCGTGAGCCAGCTCGTGACTGTCGGCGATCGAACGCTGTTCTGGATCGTGGCGCCGGTAGTCGACCGGAACCGCCGACTCGGCTACGTCATCGAACCGCGGTGGCTCCTCGGGGCGCCTAACGCCCTGCGGGACCTGCGCGAGATGACGCGGGAAGACCTCATGCTGTTCGCGCGCAACATCGATGGGACGGGGTGGAACTACACGCCGGGCGTCCCGATCCCGGCACCCTCGCATCGCGAGATGACGCGCCTGGGCCTGACGCACGAGCGCCCTGGCGCGGGGCGGCTCATCGTCGAGGAGGCGCCGATCGCCGGGACGCCGTGGCTCATCGTCATCGACTCACCGATGCAGACACTCTTCGCGAGGCTCAAGGCCACGGTGGAACGGTTGGCCTGGTGGTCGCTGCTTCTCCTCGCGGCTGGTGCGGCGCTCTCGTGGGCGATCGGCCGGCGCATCACGACGCCGATCATCGCCCTGACGACTGCGGCGGACCAGGTCGCGACGGGAACATATGAGCGAATACCGGTGGCCGGTGGTGACGAGGTCGGCCGACTGGCGAAGCGATTTCACGAAATGGCCGGGCAGGTGACGGATGCGCGGCGCGAGCTCGAGCGCCGGGCTTCGGACGCCCAGCGTGTCGCCGACGAGCTGGCCGGCGCGAATCGGCGGTTGCAGCACGCCATGACGGAGGCGGAGTCGGCTCGGGCGGAGGCCGAGCGCGCGCGGAGTGAAGCCGAGGCGGCCAATCGCGCGAAGAGCGACTTCCTGGCGATGATGAGTCACGAGCTCCGTACGCCGCTCAACGCGATCGCGGGGTACGCGCAAATCCTCGACATGGGGATTCACGGTCCGGTCACGGAACAGCAGCGCGACGCGCTCGACCGCATCGCCCGCAGCCAGGCACACCTGCTCACGCTCATCAACGACGTCCTCAACTTCGCGCGGATCGATGCCGGGCAACTGCGCTACGTCGTGCAGGACGTGCACATGCACGACACGCTCGCGGGGCTCGAGCCGCTGGTGGCACCTCAGGTCGCTGCCCGCCGGCTGACGTTCAGCTACGATCCGTGCGGCTCGGACATTGTGGCCACGGCGGACGGCGACAAGGTGCGTCAGGTCGTCCTGAACCTCCTGTCGAACGCCGTGAAGTACACTCCGGTGGGTGGTACCGTGCGACTGGGCTGCGATGCCGACGCGACGACGGTCCGCGTTCACGTGACCGACTCCGGTCCGGGTATCGACGCGGATCAGCTCCCGGTGATCTTCGAGCCGTTCGTGCAGGGCCACCGCGCGCTGAACCGGCCTAACGAGGGAGTCGGCCTCGGCCTCGCGATCAGCCGCGACCTCGCCCGTGGCATGCGCGGTGACGTGATGGTCACCACCGAGCTGGGGGTGGGATCGACGTTCACACTCGCGCTGCCGCGTGCGTCGCTACCCGGCCGCCAGGACGCGTCGACCGATCGATCCCGCCTTGGCGCTGGCGACGAGACGCGCGTAGGCGGCCGCGACGGCGTGGGGCTCGCGTCCCAGGTCGTATAGACCGATCGAATCCACGTCGCCGCGCTGTTCCCGCAGTGCGTGCCGCCAGTCGATCACATCACCTAACGGGAACCAGCTGAACCCCTGCATGGGGACGCCCAGCGCCATGAGCCGCCCGACTTCCTCCCACTGCTCCGAGAGCCACTCGGTGGCGCGCGATGCCGCGCGGCTCGTCTCGGAGACGAAGAGTGGCAGCCCATAGCGCCCGTGATATTCGCGAGCGAGCGCCGCGAGGCCGATGCGCTGCGGCGACGGTGTCTTCTGTCCATCGGCCCCCACGACCTGTTCGGAGGTCGCGTAGTAGTCCACGCCGATCCACCGCTGCCCCTGCGCGCGCGTCTCACGCAGAAAGGCAAAGTCGGTCGTCGTGATCCCGGACTGAAGGAGCAGGTCGCTCATCGCCGGCGACGGGGTGCGACCGAGGGTCAGGTCGAGGGCAGTGAACCGCGCTTCATTCCAGAACTGTGCCTGGGCCAGTGCGCCGGGGCTGGAGTCGGCCGGCTCGAACCGCTCGAACGACTCCGTCTGCACGATGACCGCCGATGGACGCTCCGAGAGGATGGCCTCGACGGCCAGCTCGTGGGCCATGCTGAGGTTGCCTAACGCGCGCGCGAACGATGCCGTGCCGGTCGCGCACTCGTTCCACCAGCCGACCATCGACGAGAAGTTCGCGGCGACGAACATCTCGTTCACCGGCGTGAAGTGGCGAACCCACGGATACCGCCGGGTGAACTCCCGAGCGTAGGCGGCGAGGTGGATCGGCAGTGCCGGGTCTCTGAACCCGTCGATCCAGTCGGGAGCACCGAAGTGACAGAGGTCGGCAATCACGAGGAGCCCGGCCTCGCGAAGCCAGGCCATCTGGTCGTCTACACTCGACCAGTCGAAGCGGCCAGGCGCGGGGTTGGTGCGGTACCAGGCAGGCCCATACCGCAGCGCATCGACACCGAGCGATTGCGCCAGGCCGAAGTCTTCAGCCCATCGGTCGTAGTGTCCGCACTGTTCCAGCTGGTCGTGGCGACTCCCATTCGGAAGGCGCGGGTAACTGTTCTCGATGCCTGTCGCGAAGAGGAAGCGCGGCTGTGTACTGGTTGGCCGAACCGCCAGGGCAGTGAATGGCACCTGCGGCGCGCAGCCAACCAGCATGGCGCCGAGGCCTACACTGGCACTCCCGAGAAACGTGCGACGATGCACGCTGCATAGACGCAGCGGCGTGCACCACCGCAACGCATGACGCCGCTACATTCTGCGCGTATCATGTGGAGCTGGTGAGTTGGCGCACAACGTATCGAAGGCGCGCCCGTCCTCAGGAGTATCAGCGCGACCCGACCTGCCTGTCGCTGTTGAGATAGGCGACCAGCGAGGCGATCTCCCGCTGCTGCAGTCCGAGGTTCGGCATTGGCGAGCCGCCGGGCCGCGATGGCGTGGATGGCGGGTTGGCGATGAACCCGGAGATGGACGCGACGTCGAACCGCTTGCCGTCGAGAGTGGGGCCGACGCCGATCTGCTGATGGCAGGTGACGCAACCCTTCGCGACGAACAGACGATGGCCACGCTCGGCATCGGACATGGGCCTCGTTAGGCGAGTCCCGTGCTCGACGGCCGCCAGCGGAACGAGGGTGATGTCACTCTTGCCGAATCCGCTCCGAATGGTGATCGACCACTCGCCGGCGCTGGGCAGCGTGACCGAGGCCGAGTAGAGTCCCGGCCTGCCGCCTGGCGCCACGGTTCCGGTGACGCTGAGTCGTCCCGACGTCGCCTCTATGCTGCCCCGAAGCCGGTCGAGCGGGGTGTGGCCGTGCTGGCGCACCATATACGAGAGGTCCACCGGCTTGCCCGCCTCGACGTAGTCGGGCAGGTCTCGCACCGTGATCACCGCCCATCCGCCAGCGTGCCCCATGAAGGCGGGGAGGAAAACCCCGGGCACCAGGACGCGCAGCCTTCTGCTCGACGTCATCGCACCTACCTCCGCGGCCTTGCCGCCAATGTCGGAGCGCCGGCGTTCGGTGTGAGTGCAGCGCCGGAGGGCTCCGGGTTGGAGGTACGATGCCGGTCGGCTGCCTGGCGTTTACGGGCAGTCACGAGCCGGGAGTCGGTAGTCGTTAGCCCCAGTTCCTGACTCCTGACCGCTGAGTACCGACTACCGCCTCACTTGACCGGACCGCACCATGTAGCCATCCTACACCCATAGGGTGTAGACCGGCTACAGCCAGGAGGGTCAGTCATGGCCAAGCAGGACCGTGGCCTCACCCGCATCGAGCTCCTCCAGGGAACGCTCGACCTCATCATCCTCCAGACCCTGCGCTGGGGACCGCGCCACGGGTATGGCATCGCACAGATGATCCGTGCGAGCTCGCGCGACGTGCTGCAGGTGGACACCGGATCGCTGTACCCGGCGCTCCATCGGCTCGAGAAGAGCGGCGCGATCGAGGCCGAGTGGGAGACGTCCGAGAATCGCCAGCGCGTTCGCGTGTACCGGCTCACCGCGGCCGGGCGCAAGCAGCTCGCCGCCGAGCGCTCGCGCTGGGAGCAGCTGACCGAAGCGATGACGGGAATTCTTGCCCCGCCAGTACCGGAGGCCGAAACATGATCGCGCTCTGGCGTCGCCAGCGTAGAGACCTCGAGCTGAACGAGGAGCTCGACGCCCACATGCGGATGGCCATCGAGGAGCGTGTCGCCCACGGCGAACCGCGCGAATATGCGGAGCGCGCGGCACGGCGGGAGTTCGGGAACCTCGGCGTCGTGAAGGAGGTGACACGGGAAATGTGGGGCGGTGGCTGGCTCGAGCGGCTCGTCCAGGACGTTCGGTACGGCGCGCGTACGCTGCGCCGGTCACCGGCGTTCACGATCGTCGCGCTCTCGACGCTCGCGCTCGGGATTGGAGCCACGACCGCGGTGTTCACGGTGGTCCACGCGGTGCTGCTTCGCGCGCTCCCGTACCCGCGCTCGGACCGTCTCATGCTGCTGGCGTACGATTTTCCCAACAGCCCGTTCATCACCGAGGGCGGCATATCGGATCGCCAGTGGGCCGATGCGCGTTCGCGCTTCCGAACGTTCGCGCGCGTGGCGGCGATGACGCCGGGACTCGTGACGCTCACCAACGCGGGCGATCCGGTCCGACTCCAGGAGGCCTCGGTCGCCGCGGGGCTGTTCGAAACGTTAGGCATCACGCCGGCGCTGGGCCGCACCTTCCGGCCCGACGATGAGCGGATCGGCGGCGAGCCGGTGGTGATCCTCGGTGACGCGCTGTGGCGCGAACGGTTCGGCGCCGACTCGACGGTGGTGGGACGGCCGATCACCCTCGACGGCGTTCGTCACACCGTGGCGGGGGTCATGCCGCCGCGGTTCGCGTACCCGCTCGACGCGCGGCTCTGGCGGCCGTTGCGGATCCAATTGGCACCCAACCGGTTCCAGATGCTGTCCGTTGTCGGGCGGCTCCGCGATGGGGCGACCCGCGCACAGGCCATCGCCGAGCTCGACGCGTTCGCGGCAGCGGATCGGGGGCGGGATTCCGTGGTCGCCCGGGTCACGCCGCTCAAGGACACGGTGGTGGGCGATGTCACGCGATCGCTGCTCGTGTTTGCGGGTGCCGTCGGGCTCGTCCTGCTCATCGCCTGCGCGAACGTCGCGAACCTGTTGCTCATGCGAGCAACGAGCCGGCGGCGTGAGATGGCAGTTCGGGCGGCGTTAGGTGCCGGTCGCCCGCGGCTCGTCCGGCAGCTCGTTACCGAGAGCGCACTGCTCTGGGTCGCTGCGGGCATCGCCGGCGTAGGAGTCGCGGCGGCAGGCGTTCGCGCGCTCCTCGCACTCGCTCCCACTGGCCGCATTCCGCGCCACGGGGAGATCGGCGTGGATGCCACGGCGCTGGCGTTCGCACTCGGTGTGTCGCTGGCCACTGGTCTGGTCTTCGGGCTCATCCCCGCGATGCGGGCGACGCGAAGCAGCGTACGTGACGCTCTTGCCTCCACCGCTCGCACGATGACCGGGCGCGATGGGCGGCTTCGAGGCGCGCTCGTCGTGGCCGAGATCGCGCTCGCCCTCGTGCTGCTGACCGGGGCGGCGCTGATGGTGGAGAGCTTCATCCGGTTGCGCCGCGTGGAGCTGGGGTTCCGACCTGCCGGCCTCGCCCTCCTGACGGTCGATCTTCCGCCTTCCACCTACCCATCCAGCGCGGCCATGCAGACTGCCCACCAGGCGGTGCTGGATCGTCTCGGACGGATCCGTGGAGTGGAGTCTGCCTCCGCCGTCAACTTCATCCCGTTAGGCGGCGCGATGATCCGGGGCGACTTCAAGGTGGACGGGAAGACGATTCCGCCGGGTTATCTCGTGGCCAAGCCATCCGTCGCCCCTGGATATTTCCGAACGATGGGGATCGGTCTGCGGCTCGGGCGGGAGTTCACGGCTCAGGACGCGGCCTCGTCGCCGCCTGTGGCCATCGTGAGTCAGTCGGTGGCACGCCAGATCTGGCCAGGTACGAATCCCGTGGGACGGCGAATCTCGAACAAGGACGTTCCGGGACCGGGGGATTGGCTCACGGTGGTTGGGGTTGTCGACGACGTTGGGCAGACGTCAATCGACACGCACCGCGAGCCGGCGATCTACCTTCCCATCCGACAGCTCACGCAGCCGTTCTTTCTGGAACACATGTCGTTCGTCGTTCGCGCGGTCGGCGATCCCGCCCGGCTGCTGCCCGCGATGCGGCACGCGCTGCGCGACGTCGATCCGAACCAGCCGATCGGATCGATCGGCACGATGGAGTCGGCGATCTCGGCGACGGTCGCGGAGCCGCTGTTCCAGGCGCGGCTCATAGCAGCGTTCTCGGTCGTTGCGCTCGTGCTGGCCGCCATCGGGATCTACGGCGTCGTCGCATACTCGGTGGCCGAGCGTACGCACGAGATCGGCATTCGGGTCGCGCTTGGCGCCGCGCGCGCGAACGTCGTCGGCATGGTGCTGCGTCGCGTGCTCGTGCTCGTCGTGCCGGGTGTGACGTTAGGGATTGCGGGTGCCCTGGCGACGACACGGGTCTTGTCGTCACTGCTGTTCGAGGTCAGGCCTAACGACCCTATCACGTTCACAGGCGTCGCGGCGATGCTGGGTGCGGTGGCGATCGTGGCCGGGTTGGTGCCGGCGCGCAGGGCGAGTCGGGTCGATCCGCTCGTGGCGCTTCGAGCGGGCTAGAAACAGCGGCTCATCACTCGCTGACGCGCCGTGGCCCACGCGGGCTTCCACCTTCGGACGAAGTTCTATAGGCTGCGGTGTGATCACCAACCGAGACCCAATCAGGCTTTTCGCGGCCGAGCGGCGGCTGCTCGCGCCGGTCTCGATCGTCGGCGCCTGGACCCTCGTCGCGGTGGCTGCGGCGCTGCAGGCGATTGCGCTGGTGCGGCTCGACGGACGTCCCGACATCCTTGGCGCCGTACTCGGACGACTATCGATCATCCCGATCTGGGCGATCGCGACGCCGTTCATCTTACGGTCCGCCCGACGAATTCCGGTCGTTCGTGGGAGAAATCGGATCGACCTCGCGGCGGTCGGGGCGCACGTCGCGCTCGGGTCGTTGTTCATCATCATCGCCAACGTCGCGATCAGAGTCCCGATCGCGTTCGCGACGGACGGCGGACTTGGCGCACTGGGGCGGTCGACCATGCAAGGCGTCGCCGAGTATTTCCCGCCGGCGATGGTCGTATACGGCGTGATCGTGGCGATTGGGCATTTCGTGTTCCGGCCGCCACTCGTCGACCTGCCGTCGACGTATCCGGCCTCGCCAGTGATTGCACCGTTCGTGAACGCGCCCGTTGCTCCGTTCGCGGAGCGAGAGGCGCAACCGGTCCAGGCGACGACTTCTGCGGTCGCGGCCATCGATGGACATATCACGGTCCGACAATGGAATCGCGTGCACCTCGTGCGCGTGGACGACATCGATTTCGTCGAGGCCGAGGACAACTACGTCGTGGTGCACGCGGCATCACGATCGTACAAGGGCCGTGACCGGATCAGCGACGTGGAGTCGCAGCTCGACTCCCGGCGATTCGTGCGGATCCATCGCTCCACGATCGTCCACATCGCGAAGATCCGCGAAGTCCAGCCCCTGACGCACGGCGACCACGCCGTCATACTGCGGGACGGCAAGGTGCTACGGGTCGCGCGGAGCCGACGGCAAGCGCTCGAGCAGGCGTTAGGGGTCGAGCTTTAGCGGCGAGTCCAGCAGGCACGTTGGGTCCGCCCTTTCATCTCGCGCCGCTGGGCCGGTACTCAGCGGCGAGGAAGACGGCCATCGGATCGTCGGCGGGTACTCTGACGAATCCGGTGCCTTCCGGGCCGCCGTAGCGTTTGACCCACGCCGATGCGAGTCCGAATTCATCCAGGCCGAGCACGGTGATCGCCTTGTCGGGTGCGATGCCCCAGCCAGTCCGCCAGCGCTGTTGGAGGCCCCACCGCCTGCCGGCGTCCGTCGCGCGGACGCCCCGCTGGTCGAACATGGCTGCCTCGTGCGGCACGCCTAACAACTTCGTCGCGTTGTCCCATTTCAGCGCCGCAAGGCCGCCCGGGTTGCCCGTCTTCGGGTCGCGCGGGAAGAGGACCGGCGGAATCCCCGGCCACACTACCTTCCCGCCCGCATCGAGGTAACGCCGCACCGGCGAGCGCTCGTACGCCGTCGTGTCCACGGCCGGCGGCGGCAGGTGGTCGATCGCGAACACCAGCACGCTCGGCTCCCTATCCGAGATTCGCGCTTGCAGGAACTCGCCTAACGCCTTCTCGTCGAGCACCTGATAGCCTCGATTGGTGAAGTAGCGGGAGAGGAGCACCGGATCGGGAACCGACGCCGACTTGATGTAGGCGGAGTCGAAGAACACCGCTCGATGCACCGGTGTCGGCGAGATCCGCAGCGCGTACACACCGGCGTCCGTGCTGCCGGCGAACACGAGATCACCCGATGGCGTCGGCGACGAGTAAACCGTACTCCCGGTCCGGAAGCTCCACAGCAGCTTGCCGGACTCCCGGTCGATCGCGTTCACGCGTCCGGCACCATCGCCAACGTAGATCATGTCCCCCGCGATTCCAGGCGACGACCACGTCACGCCGGTCTTCGCCCGCCAGCGCTCCTTGCCGGTGGCGGCATCGAGCGCCTGGACGAACTGGGCGTCGGAGCTTCCCGCGTACACGACGCCATCGACCACTGCGGGAGACGTGTTGATCCACGACACCTTATGGTCGAAGCGCCACTTCTCGGAGCCCGTTTCGGCGTTTATCGCGTAGATCCATCCGTCGCGCGCGCCGATGAACACCGTCCCGTTCGCGACGGCCGGTGAGGACTGCACCGTTCGCCTATCGAAGCCGAAGTCTCCCGAGCGCAGCTTCACGCCTTCGGTCTCGAACTTCCATCTCGTGACGCCGGTTACCCGGTCGAACGCGTAGACGCGCCCGTCGGCCGAGCCGACGTACACGTGCGCTGCGTCGACGGCGGGCGACGCGCGGACGCGACCCTCGGTCTGCGCGTGCCATTTCTCCTTTCCCGTTGCGGCATCGACGGCATATACGCGTCCATCACCAGCTCCGAAGAACACAGTGCCCTTATCGAATGCCGGAGACGACGTGTAGACGTCACCACTCTCGTGGCCCCATGGCCACGCCATGAGCGGACCGGTCGTGAAGGTCCAGCGCTTCTTTCCGGTGGTCGCGTCGACCGCGAAGAACTCGCCATCCCGCGTCCCGAAGTACGCGGCGCCGCCGCCCACGGCGGGCGAGGAGAAGATCGGCTCGCGCGCGTCGAACGCCCACTTGCGCGTCCCGGTTGCTCGATCGAGCGCGTACAGGTGGCCGTCACCGCTTCCGACGAACACCGTCTCGCCCGCGACTGTCGGTGACGAGACCACGTCACCATCGGTCATGAACCTCCACTGGAGGCCGGCGAGCGCCTGTCCTGGCGACGCGGTATACGCCCCAGTGTGTGCGGCATTGCCCCGGAACATCGCCGGCTCGACGGACCGAGCCTGCCCAGCGCTCGTGCCAGTGCAGCCGGATAGAGAAACGACGAGCCCGAGCCCGAGCGCCCCCGGGATCCGGGTTTCGAGGTAACCTGCGATCATCGGTCAGCTCTCCATGCTGGCGATTCGGCGCCTATCTCGCGGGATGGCGCCGGAACGACAAGTGGGTGATGACCGGGACGAGCGCGAGCGGCGGCGAGTTGGTCGAACCCTGTGGTGAAGTGATGGAGCTGGTCTGGTCCGGCGGACTGGCTGGGGCGCCGACTCCTTGTGCCGAAGCCTATTGATACCGGACGAGCCGTGGCGATTTATCCCCGGTTCCGCTTCGCTGTTCGAGGCGGTACCACGGGCGATCGCCAAAGCGAGCGCGCAGCACTTCATTGTGCTCGGCGAGGTCCGCCGCAAGCACGACTGGTCCCGCGATGCGTCCGTCGGAGCCGATCTCGTTCAGCAGAAGGGCCGACCCATACGACAGCGCTCCCGCGCGCGTCATCGCTCAATATTTCCGCCCGGCGGCGTGATGGACTGCCGGTTGCTGGTTCGGAAGGCAACGTCGGCGACCAGCAATCTCCAGCCCTCCGGCGGCGCATAGCTCTGTCGGCCGGTCGCGATCGTGCGCGGCGGGCAACCTTGCGCCGGTGGGTCTTACGGGCCGAGGTCACGCTCGAAGAAAACGCCTAGCCCGCTTGCCGGCAACCAGGATCGCCGGATCGTCAACCTCACCGTTTCCCGATCCAGTCCGGGATCGTGACGAACGCCAGCTTGAGTCCGAACCAGACGGCGAACATCAGCAGTTCCATCATCATCAGGCTCAACATGGTCAGCATCGCCAGCACGACGAGCGAGAGCCCGAAGGCCACGGCCAGGAGAGGACCGATGAGCAGCGTCAGGAAGACGACCGCGAACAACTTGCCTCCCGTCCAGCGATCGCCACGCGTCTGAGCGTCCGACACGTTGGTTGCACCGAGCGCACGAAGGCGGCGCTGCCGCTTGTGGAGCTTCGGGTGCATGCGGCCGAATTGTCCGATCACCGCGTCGGTGCTGCTCGTGCTGCCCGGCCAGACGATGAACAGGAACTCGAGGCCGCCCGCGCCCTTCAGGGTCGCCGTGCGCGAGCTGCCGAGCTTATGCAGCGCGCTCGCGAGCCCGTTCGGGTAGCGGGTGAGCTGCACGGCCATCGCGTCCGCCAGGTGTCGCCGAGTGCGCCACATGAACGACACGATCGGCCCGATGAGAACGACGGAGGAAATGAAGATCGCGAACCGCACGACCTGCGCGCTCAGCATCAGTGGCAGCATCGCCATGACGTAGGCCTTCTCGAAGACGTTCGGCTGGCGGTGGCCCGGCGTGCGCGAGTCGGACGACGCCGACATCACGCGCTCACCGATGTCGGTCGGGTCGGCGTCCTCGTTCTGCGCTCCGCGCAACAGCGCTTCGCTCGCGAACTCGGCTTCCCATCGATCGACTTCGCGGTTCTGTGGCCGGAACGCAACCTTGAACGCGCGCCACATTGCCTTCCGCGCCCGGCGCTGCAGCGGAGCGTCGAGGGCGAGCGCGAGCGCTCCCCACGTCTGGTAGATCGAGAAGATGATCGAGGCGATCCTCAGGTCGCCGTTGCCGACGGACCCGATGAGGTGCGCGATGACGGCCTGCGTCTCGTCGCGGTCCAGCGTGTCGAGGAGGCCTCGCGTGACGAGGATGGTCGAGTCGTCGATGTGGAGACCGCTGATCGCCGCGTTCGTCTCGGGCGCGTCGATGAGGAGGACTTTCGGTGGCGTCACCCCGGCGGCCACGGCGATCTCCTCGACGAGGTTTCCGAGCTGACGCTCTTCGGGGTCGCGTGCCTTGAGCGGTCGAGCCCCGATCCGGTCGAGTGACCGGCCGACGCCGACTCGCCCGAGCAGGCCGCGGATGGCGAGCCACGTCGCGAACGTGGCGATCGCGCCGGGTACAACGAGGACGGAGACGCCGACAACGATTCGGAGGACGTCCCGCGTGGCGCCGCCCTTGTCGATCGCCTCGACGGCGCGCGGGATTGCTTCGGCCAGGGTTCGCAGCGATGCCCAGGTGCTCGGGCGGAGCGGGGCGATGGCGTTGATGATGTACGCAACGAGGAGCACGAACGAGTAGACAAGCGGCGTGACGACGACGCAGGCCGGGATGCCGGTGAGGACGGCCGCCAATGCGGCAAAGGCGGAAAAGCGCCAGCTTTTCCGCCGATACCGTCGCTGCTCGTCCTCGAAGTGGACCCGGTCGGCCGGGCCCGGAATCGGGGTCTGGGGTGCGGCCGTGATGGTCACGCGACGCCCGCGCTCACGGATGTCGCGTTAGGCGCGACCCGCGGCTGCCGCCGCCGGAGGGCGACTCGGTTCGCCGACGTGATCGCGGACGAACGTGAGCCAGTCGCGCCGGTCGGCCACGCGCCCGTGGACGACGTCAAGGAAGCGGCGCTGGATCTGCTCGGTGATGGGTCCCCGGCGGCCGCGACCGATGGTGATCTTGTCGACGCTCCGAACGGGTGTGACCTCCGAGGCCGTGCCCGTAAGAAACACTTCGTCTGCGCCGTACAGCATCTCGCGCGGAATCGGCTGCTCGCGGACGGGGATGCCAAGGTCGCTCGTGAGGCTCAGGATGGCGTCCCGGGTGATGCCGGCGAGGAGCGTCCCGTTGATGGGCGGGGTGATGACGGTGCCGTTGGAGACGAGAAAGACGTTCTGCCCCGACCCTTCGCTGAGCAGGCCGTCGGTGCCTAACGCGATGGCTTCCTGGAATCCGTTGGCGAGCGCCTCGATCTTGATGAGCTGACTGCTCAGGTAGTTGCCGGCGATCTTGGC
>Ga0075428_100002754_pt1 | contig 19146 bp, 20 predicted proteins | sample RhiMetdeltSRZDD2_FD_75291 | JGI IMG/M metagenome (GOLD analysis project Ga0075428, IMG submission 75291) | Populus rhizosphere microbial communities from Tennessee, USA - Rhizosphere MetaG P. deltoides SRZDD2 | ecosystem: Host-associated > Plants > Roots > Rhizosphere > Soil | place: USA... | reverse complement strand
TCAAGGCGGGGAAGATGGGCTGGGAATTGACGCCGACATCCGAGTCATAGGCCACGGTGGAAAGTGTCGGCTGGGTCGCTGCCTCATCGGGCCTTATCGCGGGAGCAAGTGAGTCAACAGTGACGGATTGGTCTCACTTGTAACAATTCCGCTCATCTCCCCAATAGCCGACATGCGAGCGGACATCCGCTGACTTCGCCTTCGGGCCAATTCCGGACTCGTGCACTGCAGCAAGCGCCGAGCATCGGGTTCACTACTCGATAATGCGAGCCCCTGGCGCTAGGGCGTGATCGATACTCAGCCCCAGTGCCTTTGCGACCTTCAAATTTATGACCACGTCAATCTTGGGGTGTCGCTCGATCGGCAAATTCGCTGGCGATGCTCCCTTAAGGATCTGATCGACGAACTTGGCCGAAGCGGCAGCGGCACCAGGCACGTCCGGATTGACCTGAAGCAGAGCGCCCACCTCAGCAGAGAGCGGCTCGCTCATTGCCAATGGAATTCGATGCTTCTCAGATAGCTCACCGAGGAGCTTTCGCTGGAAGAAAAAGAAGGGTCCTTGCAACGAGGAGACTGCATTAGCACCGCTAGCCTTGGCTGCGGCGATCACTTGATCCAGCTCCTCCGGTCGGGAAACGTTTACCGGTTGCAGCCTAACGGCAACCTTCGTCGCCGCAGCTTCCATCATGCTCAGCAGGCGCGGGCTGGCTGAATTCGAGGGATCAATCAACACCGCAACTGTCGACAGCCCCGGCACTACTTTTTTGAGCAATTCGACCCGAAGCTCTGCCGCCTGGCCGGCGCTCACCGTCATGCCGGTGACATTACCGCCAGGCCTCTCGAGTGATTTGGCTAGGCCCAGTCCCAGGAAATCGACGTCGCCGGTCGCGCTAACAACGGGAATTGCCGCAGTCGCCCTTGCGGCCGCCACTACCGCCTCGTGCGCGAACCCGACAATCAGTTTTGGATTCTGCTCGACGAGCTCCTTGGCCATCAGAGGCAATTGATCGGCCTTTCCATCAGCGTAGCGAAATTCGAAAGAGATCGTTCGGCCGTCCTGATATCCCAGGGCATCCATTGCCTTCACGAAATTGGCAATCGCAGCTGACCCCTTTGGTCCCGGGAAGAGAACGCCAATTACAGGCCGTTCTTGCGCCCCAGAAGCGTCGGGCTTCAGGGCGCCGAAACATACCGAGCACGCCAAGAAAACAGTTAGGAGTCTGCTCAAAGAGAAGCGCGCCATAAGCCGACTCCATCCTTTGATGACCTCGAAGAGGGCGAATATACCATAAGTTGGAGTCGTCGGCAGGTCGGACTCGGCCTCGCCCCGAGGTAGTCCGCCGAGCAGGTCATCCGCGCCGAAGTATCGAGCCCGGCCAACGCCGGCCATTGAACGCGGTTCTTCGTTCACCAAAGGTTATCAGCTAAAGGATGAGGTCCGCTCGGGGTCAACAGCGACGGATAGGTCCCACTTGGAACAGTTCCGCTCATCCCCCCAATAGTTGACATGCAAGCGGACATGCGCTGGCTTCGCCTTCGGACCAGAACTGGACATCATAGGACTATTTGTTCCGCGCGCTCTCTGTGTGTGCCTTGGCATCCGCCGTGAAAACCTGGCACCGCTTGCCCGCAATGACATAGTCCGGTTTTTGGAGACAAGCTCGCTCGAGCTTCGTGTTAAATTCTGGCGTGTAATACCACTCCAAATAGACAATGCGTCCGTTTTTGACCACGATTGAACTGTCCCATTCGCCGGGCTCTATGCCCAGTTCGACGTAAGGGGCAAAGCCGTAGGTTTTTCCGTGGGCAGTTACCCTGTCGCCGTCCAGGCGCACTTCATAATCACGATTTTGCAAGCCCTTAAGAGCGCCCATAACTCGGCGCAAACCCTGCTCGCCAGTCGATCTCACTCCGCTACTGCCCACCACCACCGCGTCGTCAGCCATAAATTTCATAAGGTCATCTATGCTACTTGCACCCCACGCTCCCAAAAACGATCTCGCAACTACGACAGGATCGTTTTCTCGTCGTGCGTCTTGCGCATGCGATGCCGTCAAACTGCACAAGGCAACAATCGCGCCCATCCAGGTAATGCCGTGTCTCATCGCACCCCTCCTCATCGCGCTTGCTGAACCCGCCATAGGGCGCGGAGTTCGGCATCCCACTCTCAGCAGCTTTCCACGTTGGGGTTTTAGATGCAATTTCGGAACAGGGGTCATGAGCCTACGTGGGTGCTGTACGGTCTCGATGACCGCTCAGGGTCAAAATCGACAAGTCTCAGATTGAGCATATCTAAATATTTTTGCGCGGTCAGTGGCGGTCAGTGGCGGACGGTAGAAATGCCCGCGGCTGTAGGCCAATTCGCGCCTCTTCCACTTGTCAGACCGTCCGCCACTGTGCGTCACTGTCCGCCACTGATTGCCCAATTTGTTGGCACTTCCAACAGCCAACCCACGAAAGACTGACACCACCATGCGCAAGGAGTTGACTGATATCGTCATCCAATCGTCCAAGCCGGGCGTCGCTCAGTACGCCATCGGCGACCTGCTCTGCCCGGGCCTCCGGATCCGGATCATGCCGACAGGCGTCAAAAGCTTCACCTTTGCCTACCGCAGCAAGGCAACCGGCAAGAAGGTCACCGACCTCACCATCGGGCGCTATCCCGAGATGCCACTGTGGCGCGCGCGGGAGATCGCGAATGATGCCCGCAAGACGGTGACCGAAGGGGGCACGCCGATGGCACCGACGGCGAAGCAACGCGTCGAGGCTCAAAAAAAATTACGACCTACGCCGACGTGGTCGCGCTCTACCATGATGCCCATCTGGTGACGCTGCGCAGCGGTGATCAGGTCCGCACGATGCTGGAGCGCGTCGGGCGTGTGTATCGCTGGAACGACCGCCCCATTGCCGCGATCACCGACGACGACGCCGCCAACATGCTGCACGACATCGCGGTCACGCGCGACAAAAAGCGCATGGCCAATCACACCAAAGATCTCCTGCACACGATGTTCAAGTGGGCTAAGCAGCCGGGCCGCAAGTTCGTCACCGTCAACCCGTTCTCTGATCTGCCGGCCCCGGGCGGCCCGAAGGTCAAGCGCGACCGGTTCCTGACCGACGACGAAATCCGGCAGGTCTGGCGCGCGCTCGATGCGCCGGAGCGGTTCAAGGTGTCAGGCGATGCCGCGACCGCGCTGCGGCTGATACTGGTGACAGCTGCGCGGCCGGGGATGGTCGCCGGCATGGTGGGCAGCGAGTTGTGCGACCTGCGCGGCCCGAGCAAACGTGGCCCACACTGGGACCTGCCCGCCGCGCGGATGAAGGCCGGCAGCGCGTTTGTCACTCCGCTTACCGGACTGGCGCTCGAACTGCTGCGGCCGCATCTGAAGGCCGATCCGAGCGCGCGGGTGTTCGATCTTTTCGACGATCAGCTGCACGAAGCGGCGCGGCGCATCGTCGCCGGGCTCGGGATGCAACGATGCACACCACATGATTTGCGGCGCACGGCTGCGACGATCCTCGACCGGGAGGGTTACTTGCTCGAGGAGACCGGCACGCTGCTCGCCCATGACCGCCAGGGTGTGACCGCCATCTATGCGCGCTGGGAGAAGTTCGACCTGAAGCGCGAGATGGCGATGGAGATCGAGCGCTCGCTGCGCGCGACGTTGGACGGCGAGCCGGCGGCGGCGGCGAGCAAGGCCGCCGCATAGACGGCGGATCGCCGCCAACAGCACGACGAAGAGGGCGGCCAATTTCTTGGCCGCCTAGGTGTCCAGGGGGGTTGTACGAAGGATCGAGCGCACCCAGCAACGCGCTGATCGAGGTCGGCTGCGTCTCGGGAGCAGAAATTTAGCGCTGCGAATTGCTAACCGGGGTGCGGCGCGCGCCAGTCAGTCGTAAAATCGAGGGCGTGGATCAGTTCGTACAGATTGCAGCATGGCACCCCGAAATCCCGGCAAACGTCAGGCACCTTGCGGCGTGCCCGCTGCTTGGCCGGCGCAGACACTTCGAAGCTGACGATAGCGCGCTCCCCAACGTCGATTAGGCCGTACGAAATCAGGAACGGATCGCGCCCCACTTGCTCAATCTCGTTCTCGTTTAGATTGCCATAGCCTTCTAACGTTACGCGGGCGACCGCGTCAGGATCAGCTTCTTCTGTGAACAGCAGGGCTTCCTTATTTTCGTCGATCTGAAGCCAATCGACTAGCTCGCCTCGGCCGCCAGTGATCTCTTCGAACTGCTCGATGGGGATCTTCACCAAGCCGGGCGAGCCCTGATGACGTAACCACGTCCAGAAAATAGGAAAGCGTCTCAGCGGGTAGGCTAACCGGTCGCCAGTAATCAACGTGTCGGCGTCAAGAAGATACAACAACGTGTTGCTCCTCACGCCGCCTGCGCGTCGGCGGTCATACGACCGACGGCGGTGGGTCTAACACCGAGAACTCTGCCAGCTTTCGTGGACGTGAGTATACCGCTCCCCACCATACGCTCGACTAGTCGCGTAAGCCTGCGGCCAACTCTATGACGTCTCACCACGTAATAGTCAGCGCCGCCCTCACCATCCTGTCGTGCCTGCTCCCCGCGATCTTCGTCGAGCCGTTCGGAGAGTTGTTGATAAGTTTCTGCCGTTATGCGGCCTACCTTCAACAGATTGTAGGCGACCATTTTCCTGCTGACTTTTCGACCTCTTGCGAAATCGCCAATTGTGGCGAGCAGGTCGTCTAGTGACAGGTCGTCCACCCGCACTTCTTGCAACTCTGCGCGTCGCAACAGAAAGCGAGCAGCGGCCTCGTCGCATACCTGCTCGATCTGTTCCGCTCCGTCGTAGCCGCTGATGCCTGTCTGGCCCAGGAACACGTGCGCAAGTTCGTGCAGAAGCGTGAACGCCCATGCAGATCGTGCGTCGTTCTCGTTGATGACGATGAAGGGCGCGACTGGATCAGCAATTGCGAAGCCGCGAAACACGTTGGGGTCGATGTTTGTGGTGTGTGATGGTGAACGATGCCCGACAACATTGAGCGTAACTCTGCCCGCCGGAACGGCACCGCCACGTTTGAGTTTGTACGTACCGGAAATGTCATCGTTAGCCTGTGCCAGAAGATCGGCATCAGCCGTGCGACTTGGTATCGTCACGGCAAGCCGACCGAAAAGCAGGAAACCACAGCGGGTCGTCCGCCGCTTGGGAAAGTCGCAATGACCGGCGCCGAGCGCGTGCGGCGCCATCGCCTCAAGCGTGCCGCTGAACGCAATCGGCAAGACCGCAGCAGCTTGGCGCAGCAATCGCCCAATGTCCCCTCACGCAAGTTGAAGCGGGGGCACCGCTCCACCTGATCGCTGTTTCAAGAGGCAGGGGGCAATCCAAAACCATGGGGCCTCGAATCGGGACGGCCGCGTCAGCTTTCGCCACCTGCGGACATGCCGTCGCATTGGCTCTATTCGTGCCGCCAGACCTTGAAAGCCGACAGCAGCAACAGCGCGACAAGGACCGGCAACAGCACGGCGCTCGGCACGACGCCGAGCAATAGTCCGCCGATGAAGGTCCCGAGGATCGACCCGGCCGCCATCACAACGAAGAATCCCCAATTGTGGCGTAGCACAGAAAAGCTCTGGTCGCGGCTGTAGCGCGCGAAACCAACCAACATGGTCGGCAGGCTGATTGCCAAAGACAGGCTTCCCGCCAACTTGATGTCAATTCCGCAAATCAGAACGAGGGTCGGGATTAAGAACTCGCCGCCAGCGACACCGAGAAGCGACGCGATGACCCCGATGACGAAACCCGTGACGAAGCAGGCCATCACGAATGCGTGGCCGGTGAATGCAGCGGAGCCAGCGACCGCATCGTGCGTGGACCACAGAACCCCTGCGGTTAGAACAAGTATCGTTGCGATAATGCGATAGAGGGTCGCTGACTTGAGGCGGGTAGCCCATTCGGCCCCAACCCATGCGCCAAGGAGACTGCCGCACAAGATGTTCAAGATGACAGTCCAATGACCCATCATTTCCGCGAAGGGAACGGTGCCGGTGCGGAACGGAAGCGCCGTCGCGACCACGACGAGGCTCAGAGCCTTATTGAGGATGACAGCCTCTAGACCGTGGAAGCGAAATAGGCTGATCAGGAGCGGCAGCCGGAATTCCGCACCGCCAAGCCCAATCAGGCCACCCAGTGTGCCGATGATCGTGCCAGAGCCGAACGCGACGGTGCCGTTCCGGCGGACAGAGTTACGCTCAATGTTGCCGGGCATCGTTCACAATCGTTAGGGGACGCGGTGCCTGCCTTGACGAACTGAAAATCCAACGCTCTGCGGGCCGCTTTATAGCTGCAATTTCTGTTACGAAATCGCCTGAATTCTTACGAGGCGTTCAACTCTCTGCGACAAAGTCGCGCACGACCGCTGTGGGTCGGTGCCGGAGACATAGGGGCGACTGTCGACGCATCCTAGCGGGTAGCACCACGGCGAGAATACCGCGCAGGTTCGGTTGTCGTGATATCGGTGGAGCCCGACAGTGGCTTGCGACGATAACCATTGCTGCCGGGCTCCCACGGTCGCGGGCATGCGACCGCGCATCGTCATCATGACGCAGGTGGTGCTCAAGACAAGGGGCAAGTGTCGACCGGGCGGCGCTTTGGCGTTGTCGATGAAGCGTGGCCAAGTTATCGTAACACGATGCGCAAGCCCGCGTACCGCCAGCGCCGTTGCCAATGCTGTGGAACTCTGTTCACTCCGCAGCGACGTAACCAGCGATATCATTGGCCCGGCTGTCGGCACGAAGCGCGACGGCGCCGTCGCGACCATGCGCGCTTTTACCAGTGGAGTGAACGGGCGCGCGAAGTTCATGGCAGACGGTCACGTGTCCGTCGGTTGCGGGTGCGAGATGGACGCTGGAATCCGCTCCACGCGACGCTACTGCACGAACAGGTGCCGACAGCAAACCTATCGGGAGCGCAAGCGCGCGACGGCGCTGGTGTGATATAGGCGGAGCCCGACAGCCGCCTGCGACGTTTGCTGCCGGGCTCCCGCACGGTCGGCAAGCACATGCGACCGCGCAGCGCCATCATGCCGCTGGCGCCGTGGTTGCGACAAGAGGGGGAGCCTGCTCGGCGCAGCGCTCGTTCAAAGGGCCGGGGGGCGCTTTCGAAATCGTGACGTTCGACCCTGACGGCTCGCGCCCTCCTCGACGTTTGCTAAATGTCGAAAATTTGAATTCCTTCCCCTCAAGATGTAGCGTGATGTAAGCGTGTCCGGCATTTCATCCTTTGGAGCCTGCCATGATCCAACGGGGACGAAAATCGCAGGCCAGCCTGTCCCTGATTCCGCTGGCCGAGCGCGAGCCTGAGCTTGAGCCGCCAGATCATCTTTCGGCAGAGGCGCGCGAAATCTGGCTTGAGATTGTGCGGTCTAGGCCGCGACAGTTCCATGCGGTCGACAGGACGTTGCTCGGCGTCTATTGCGCCCATTGTGTCACGTTACGTCTGTTGTCGGACCAGATCGCGAGACTTGAAGCGAGCACTGATCTGTCGCCGCTGCTCGATCGGTTGCTGAAGATGAGGGCGAGAGAGAGTGCGAGCCTGTCACGATTGGCGTCGAAGCTGCGGTTGCTGCCGACGAAGGCCGAGCCGCCGTTGCCGCCGTCGCTGCCGTGGGCAGACGGCCGCTGAGTGAATCAACAAGCCAGGCTTTACGACCTACGCGCCCCGACTGCGTGAGCGGCGCACCATACGCGGGCGCAAGGTCGTGGCCACGCCGCTGTTGTACCCTGGATATGCATTCGTCTTCATCGCGTTGCAGTGGCACAAGCCCGATGGGCGCCAGCGCTGCGGTGAATGTGGCCGGATCCGCACTGGGCGCGTTGTGAACGAGATCCGGGAACCTGCACGCTCGACCCTCGGCAAGCACTGGCTCACGGCTTCATTGATCAGTTTGTAGTATGCGTGCGTGCTGCAGTGGGGCCATTCGCGCAGTATCCAGGATCATTGCGCGCACGGTTTGTGGCAAGCGATCGAATCCGCCCCGACCCAAGTTGGTACACTCCCTCAAAAAACAGTCGAACTGCGATATTGGAGTCGCCTGCTTTGGCGGCGGCCTGTACATCCGGCCCGACGAACTTCCTGCGATCGGCGCGCGCCGCTTTGCCGTGATCGCTCTCGGACGGCAAAACCGAGAGCAGGGCCGGCTCGTGCAGCGTGAGGGTGCGGATCAGCGCAGGATGGTCGAGCGCCATCCTCGCCCCCACCCCGCCACCTGCGCGTTATCCGCGTGCACCATTGAAATCGTTCCGGACCCGGAGCTTCGACCAGGAGCGGCATGGCACCACTCCTCTACTAAGAGGGCAGAGATCGCGTTTAGGAGTTCGATTTCGAGCCTTCGCCGTGAGATGTGTCCATTCCATCCCGCAAAGGCTCCGTGTTCAGGCCAGAGGCGACGAAAGAACCTCGCTGTTAGAGGCTATCGAACGGGAGGTCATCTTCCCGATCAAAGTCTCCCCGTTCTCCTCGTTTCCTCAACGCGTCTCTGGTTGCCTCGGGCAGATCATAAGAGCAAATCCAGTGGTCGCCTCCGGGCGTACGCGCGAAGTATAACCGACCAATCGTGCGGTTTTCTGGATCGAGGGCGACGGCGTAAGGGTCAGAAATATCGCCCCACGCCCAATGAACTTCAGCTGTTTCAGGATCGACGAGAAGCCCTGCTGCCATTTTGGCAGCGCTTACCATTTTCGATAGTACTGAGGTCATCTCGTTCAATCGGTCCTCCGCACGTACCCAGGTCTCTGTTGCGACCTTCTCCTGTTCCCGATTTGGCGGCCCCCGGCGCGTCTCCGCCCGAACTTGCTTTGCTTTGTCGCGGAACGCCATTACCTCGTCGCGTGCCTTCGCAACCGCCTCGCACGCCGCCTCATAGTGCTGCAGTGCGCGCCGAAGCTCTTCGTAAAATGCCACAGAAGCTACTACCATGTTTTCCTCCTAGGTTGATGATCAAGATTATCGGCATCTGCTCCGTCGCACGGAGCGCCAGTGGTGTTGCACTTGTGCGCGTGGTGTCCTCGCGCTCGATGCGCACGATCTCATCGGAGTATCCGTTCGGATTGTACGGCATGCCGTCGCCGACGATGTCGATGGCGTACAGCGTTTGGCCCTCATGCTGCGCTCGGTTCCACATGCTCATGATGGTGCTGTCCTTCTGCTCGATGCCGGCATCCGGCCGGCGCGATCATTCAGCGGCGGTCTTCCAGCCCTTGACGAACTCGACCATGGACTCGCGCTCGGCCTCCTCGACCTCACGGAGTCGGTCAAGCTCGTCTGGAGGCAAGTGGCGCTCGATGCATTCGCGAACCAGTTTGCGCAGCGTGTCAGGTTCGATGGCGTCGAGTTCCACGCTCTCGTCACCCCCGCCCCAGGACTTCGAACGCGAGTCGGTGGTCTTCGTTGGACGGCTGGGAAGCTCCAGGTACTCGATCTGCTCCGGCGTTACCGCGACCCGCTCGAAGTTGATTTCGGCATCGGGCGCCAGCTCCTGCAGCGTCTCATTAATCTTCTCGGCAGCGTTGACGCCGCTGGGGTCGAAGTCGCCAAAGTGATAGATGAAGCAAGGGCGATCTTCGGATTCCATGTTCTCGGCAGCCGAGTGCAGGAAAGACAGCGAGGCGTAGCCGCGCGAGACCATCAGCGGAACATCGTATTCGCGGGTAACATCGATCACGACCCCAGCGAGCGCATCCTTTTCCAGCCAAATTTCGACGTAAGTGTCGGTCTCGTCCCACAGGCTCTTCCGGTAGAATTCCGCCGTGCGGAGCAGCGCTTGTTGCGGTCCGGAGTACGTCTGCGGCTTGCGCATCCACCGTGTGTTGTCCGCAAGCCACGCGTAGGGCATTTCCCCGTCGCGCCGCATCTCCGCAAGCAACGTCTGAACCTTGGTGTAGCCGGCCTCGGTCTTCTCGATGACGCCTCGCACGGTGGCCTGGTAGAAGACCTGCCTGACCGTCATCGGCTGCTGTTCGGCGACGATGGCGTAGAGCGCTTCCCGCCGCTCGGCCATTTCGGCTCTTGTCGCGCGATGCCGCTTTATCTGCCTAGCCTGATAAACCCGACGGCTCATTGTTGAAGCTCCAGTCGGTCGTTCCAGGTGTCCAGACAATCTCGATGGACGGGGACGCCGCCCAGCGGCCCGCCGGCATAGGCAACCCGTTCCATCCGCCCACCCGGCCTGCCGCAAAGATCGCAACTGTCTCGTGGCATGAAGCGGGGCGCGCGGGCCTCGCCGGAAGCCATAAATTGCGCGATGCAGCGGCGGTGCAGCTGCAGCCAATGGCCGCCGTAGGCGCACTCGACGAGCGGATCGTCGATGGTGGCGGAGCCATGGCAGTGCCGGCACCGCTCGGTGGCCAGCAGGCGGACGATGTCGGCCTTGTTGGAGCCCAGTGCTGCAAGGATGTCAGAGGACGGCTCGGCCGGGCCGTCGAGCACGAGGTCGGCGCCGTCGAGGGCCACCCGGAAGCCGGCCCGGCGGGCGAAGTCGAGGGCTTGGACGGGGTTCCTCATATGCGCCCCCGCCAACGCGGATTTTCTGGTGAACTGCCCTCTCCCCCCTCTTGCAACCGTCCACCCGTCCCATGTTGCTGTGCCGCAGGGGTTTCCTGCCCCTCCGCAACCGTCCAGTCGATTTCGTTGTGGACGGTTGCGGAGAGGTCAGAAGTGCCCGGGGCAGTGGAACATGGGTCGGGTGGACGGTTGCGAGACCCCTCAGAGGGCAGATATCGCGAAAAAGCCTCGGCGAACCAGTAGGCGAGGTAGCCGCGAACCCGCTCCTCGCCGATCCAGATCCGGTCGGGCGCGATTGCCAACGGCTTCAGCAGGCGAGCAAGCTGGTTCTGGGTAAGCGGCTTGCCGGTCTTGCCGTACTCAGCCCACGGCCGGCCCTCGATCTCGGCCAGGGCCTTGGCCAGATCTGCCGACGCGATCCTGTCTTCAGCCAGCCCCGCAAAGATGTCACGAACGTCGCCGAGCAGAACGACCAACCGGCTGTCGTCATCGTCGGCCGCCTCGCGGCTTAGCGCTGCCGCCTTGCGGGCGCGCTCCGGCCAATGCCCGCCGGCAACGTCGGCGATCTGCAGCAGCGGCCCCCAATTGTCCGCCTCGCGATTGAACACGTCGGCCGGCATCTCCGGGTCGAGGGCGCCCACCGCGATGACGTGATCCTGAGCCCACCGAAAAACCTGGCTGGCTATTTCGTCGAGGTGGCCAGTATGACCGGCGCGGAACACGGTGATTTTCTCGCTCGGCAAACGGCGCTTGAGATCGACCGTCACGGACCTGTCGGCCAACGTGTCGGGCAAGTTGCCGATCAGCGCGATCGCGACCGCCGCATAGGTCGAAAATTGCCGCGGCTCGTGATTGTCACCGACAGTCCGCAGGACCGATCCGCCCTTGCGATGGCCGCTGTTGATGACACCACGAAGCTCGTCATGTTCGCGCAGGAAGGTATCTGCTTCGTCGACGAGAAGCGTAGGCCGATATTTTTCGACCACACGAAATACGGCAGCCGGCGTGACGTTGGCGGTCGGCAAGGGCCGCCAGACGAGACGGGCAAGCACGTCGAGGAGTGTCGTCTTCCCGCACCGTTTCATCGGCGACCTGATCGCCAGCCGAGGCGAGACCATGAAGCAGTCGAGCAGGTACGTATGGATTACCCACAGCGCGGCCACGTCGCGCGCGTGCGCAGGCATGACGACGTGGTTGCCGATCGTGTCGGCCAAGGCGTCGAGCACGGTCGCGCCGTCGACCTCCTCGTCCCACATCTCAGTCTCGAGGAACGAGATGGCGCGGCCTTGTTTGTCCAGATCCTTGTCGTCGTCCTCGGGTTTCGGGCGTGCGGCCTTGACGAGCCGATCGAGATCGCTGGCCGTAATGCCGATCTTGCTGGCCGCTGCTTTACGGCGCTTGGCATAGAGGAGCGGGGATAGTCCAGCCAGCTCCTGAATAAGTCCGTCGTCGTCACCCACACCGTCGGAACCGCTAGCCGCGCTGGCTTCGGGCGGCTGCCACGACGGAGCCTCTTTCACCAACTGCGCCAGCCGCGAACCGGCTCGGTCGAATTGCGCGATATAGTCGGCGACATCGTCGCCCTTGGCGGCCGGATCCGGTCCCGGCCAATGCTCCGCCAGATCGAGAACGCGAACGGAGTTGGCAACGCCATGCAGTTGCTTGGCGACGTGCTCGACATGGCGGCGACCAGGCTGATCGTTATCGGGCAGTAAGACGACGTTCCGGCCTACGAACCACTTGTTGAGATCGGCAGTCCATTTGAGCCCTTTGCCGCTGTCGGAGCCGCCAGGGTTACAGGTCGCCACGAAGCCAAGCTTCGCCAACGCGTCAACGCACTTCTCGCCCTCGGGAACGAGCACCGGTGCGGTGGGCGAAGCGGCGATCAGTTCCGGTAAGCGATAGGGCAGTCTCGGCCCGTCAGGTTCGCCGCTCACCCAGGCGGTGCCGGTCCAATGCGATTGGGGATATGACTTACGGCCTTTGCCGTCGATGCAACGGCGCACCCGCAAATAAGGTGCACCATGCTCATCGTGATAAACGTATTCCGCGACGACCTGCCAGGCGCGATCACCGCCGTTGCCGACTTTCCCTTTGGGCTTAAACGGATCGAGACCGAGTTTCTCGCGGACGAAATCCTTGCACGCAATCGGATCGTCGCCGCAGAAGCTATGAACGAGAAACCCATCGGGCGCGCTGTCATCCGGCCGCACTGATAACGAACGATCGACCGAGCTATGTCCGGGCCCAGGGCACAACACCTCGCAGCCGCTGATGTCGCCTTTGAGCGCCTTGGCGATCGCGTCGAGGCTGAGTATACCCATGGCGCAACTCGGAGGCGGCGGGATTGCTTTCTCGTTTTATGCGACGGCGTCGTCAGTGAGCGCCGCGCGCCACTTCTGCGCTTCCTCGACGCTGACTAGGCGCCTCGTTCCGACGCGCATGACGCGCGGCCCCTTTCCCTGCGCCAGCAGCTTGTAGACGAAGCTCAGGGAGATCTGGTGCGCATCGGCGAAGCCCCGCAGCGTATACGCGCCGATCGGGGGAGCCTTGCCAGTGACCTCCGGCCGCGCGTTCATCAATGGCCTCCAGGTTTTTCACTGGGGCGCATGTGGGTAGCAAGCGAAGGGCGTGCTAAATTGTGTTTTGAAAATTTTTTCGGGGCTTCAAAACACTATCGGCGGGTGGCCTTTCTCGCCTGATGATACTGGCGACGGCGTGCGCCGACGGCGCGTCGGCTCCCAGCAACGGCGCGACGGCGGCTTGAAAGAACCGATCAGCGGTCCGTGCGGCTGTCCGTTCGGCCCGATCGAAAAACGTAACCCGTCTTGCGCCAAGGGGCCGGTCCAGAGATCGAACACGGCGGCGTAGAACGCCCAACGATCGGGATTCCGACGGCCCTTGAAGGCGGTCGCGAGCGTGCGGTGATAATCGGCGTGCGCGTCGGCCTTCCTTCGCGCCACCGCCAACGCATCGAGGGCGCGGTTCGGCCACATCGGATCGCTGTGGCTCAACCTGGTTTCGCGACGGACGATGCGAAGCTCGCGCGCCAGCGCGTCGATCAGCTTGACGATACCCTCCCAGCGTTCGCGCGCCTGCAGGTGCGGCCGGCGCAACCGCCGCTGTTGCTGCATGACGTAGAACGCGACCGCCGCAGTCAGCGCGTTCCAGAACACGTCCGACGCCACGGCGCCAGGCGGCAGCGCCGCCGCCACGCGGCTCTTGTAGCCGTCGGCGAGTAGCGGCGGATCGTAGACTGCGCTGAAGTCGACCGCGGGTCGCTGCGGCTTGCGCTGCTTGCGCGCCACAGGTTCACGCCTTGACGAGCGAAACGACGTTGCCGGTAGCGTGATCGGCGGCACCGAGATCGAGCAACGATCTGCGGATCAGCGCGTCGGACGGATCGCCGGTAATGAACCGGGAATAGACCGACTCCAGCACCGTCACCGATGTGTCATGCGCGCTTGCCACGATCCGCGTCGGCACACCGGCCAGCAGCATTCGGCAGATCGAGGAATGTCGCAACGCGTAGGGTACCAGCGTCGCCGCATCGGCAAGACCGGCGGCTGCGCATGCCGTACGGAACGTCTTCACTGAGATCTCGCGCCACGGCTGACCGTCGCCCTGGACTAGCAATGGAGCGTCGGCAGAACGGCCTGCGCTGGCCGTGCGCAGCGTCGCAGCCAGGGCCGCAGGGATCGGCACCGCCTTGCGCTCGACGCGCCTGCGGCGTCCCTTGCGGCTCGACGGCACCAGCAGCCGCGGTGCCGCGCCATCCTGCAGGTCGGCGACAACCATGCCGAGCAATTGGCTTGCGCGCTGGCCGGTAGTGGCCGCCGTCTCGATCAGGCGCCCGTATGCGTGATCGATCGCGTAGGCGGCGGCAACGACGCCGCGCACGTCGGAATCCTCCAGCACCGCGTTGCGCACGTTCTGCGGTTCCGGCAGCTTCGCGAGCGCGGTCCGCCACGCGGCGGCGTTAGTGATGCGTGCGGGATCGTCGGCGGCTGCAAGATTGAGCGCCGCCTTCATCACTTTGGCGACGCGGTCGGCAGTGGACGCCGCCACGCCGCGCTCAATCAGCCGGTCGCGCCAGCCGCGCAGATCGCGGGCGGTGAGCAGAGCGACCGCCTCGCCGGCCAGCGCAGGCGGCAGATGGAAACGGACGCGGGTCGCATTGTTGACGTTGCCGCCACGCGCCTTGAGTGCGCGCTCGTAATTGTCGACCGCCTCGCCGACCGTGAGCGGGCGGTCGCCGTTGCTCTCGCCGCCGCGCGCCAGCACCCGCGCCCGGTCCTGCGCCTGCCAGAACGTCAACACCGTGTCGCCGTTGGCGTGCTCGTGGTCGTCGGCGGTGGCGAATGCCTTGGTCCAATTGCCGCCGTGACCATCGGCGGTGCGCACGATCCAAGCGCCGGCACCCTTGTTGCGCCGGTAGCCGACCGCAACGCCGGGGCTGATGGTGGTGAAGTGGGGTTTGCGCCGGACCGCAAGCTTGAGCCGGTTGGTGCGGTTTTCTAGGATCGGTGCGCGCGGACGGCGGGCCATGGTCTCTCCCCCCTCGTTGTGTCCCGGAAATGTCCTGGACATGGGTATAGATGGGTATGGAGACCGGTGAACACCAGTAGACGGGAACGCAGCGATATCAAGCGGTTACGCGGTGCCGATGGAAACGTATGGAGGCCTGTGGAGGCCTCAGAAGCCCCTTGTGGGCGCCCGCGTTGCGGCACGGACAGACAACGGGCGGGCACAAGGCCCGCCTGCGCACAATCGTATCGCCGCGCACGGAGGGGCGCCCTCCGCCGGAACGAGTGCAAGGGCGACGCGCGCGCTGCGCGCATTGGTGGGCAACCTACGCGACCCGCAGCACCGCCCGCCCGGTGACCTCGCCGCGCGCCACGCGGTCATGCACGCGCTCGGCCTCGGCGAGCGGGGCGACCTCGGTCACGATCGGCCAGAACTCGCCGCGCGCGGCGAGCGCGAGCGTGTCGATCACCTCCTGCTTGGTGGCGTAGCGGCTGCCGAGCACGACGGCTTCCTTCTGCAGCAGCGCGTTCGACGAGACGACGAAATCCTCACCGGCGCCGCCGAGCGTCACCAGGCGGCCGCCCTGGCCGAGACACGCAAGACCCGTCTCCAGGCTCGCCGCACTGGAGACGAAGTCAACGACCACGTCGGCGCCGCGCCCGCCGGTCGCGTCGGCGAGCGCCTCGACCGCGTCGTTGCGGCTGGCGTCGACCACAGCGTCGGCGCCCGCTGCCCGGCAGGCGTCGAACTTCTCCGGCCGCCGCTCGACCGCGATCACCTTGCAGCCGCGCCAGCGCGCCATCTTCACCATCTGCAGCCCGAGGCCGCCGCCGGCGCCGACCACCGCCACCGTCTCGGCCGGCCGGATGTGGGCATGGCGCAGCACCTTGAACGGGGTCGCGAGCGCGTCGGCGATCACCGCCACTTCCGGCGCGCGGCCCTTGTGGTCGAGCCCCGGCGGCAGCTTCAAGAAGTTGCCGACCGGCAGCTTGATGTACTCCGCATAGCCGCCGTCGATCTGGTAGCCGACGCGCGGGCCCTGGTTCTCGCAGATCGTCTCGCGGTCGGTGCGGCACCAGCGGCAGTGTCCGCACGGCGAATAGAAGTAGCACGTCACCGGATCGCCGACCGCAAGCGCCGTCACGCCGGCGCCGACCTCGACGATCTCGCCCGATATCTCGTGGCCGATGACGCGCGGGAAGGTCGCGAACGGCACGCGGCCGGCGCGGATGTGCTCGATGGTCAGTCCGGCGCCGCATGCGAACACGCGTGCGACCGCCTCGCCCGCGGCGGCGACCGGATCGGGGCGCTCCTCCGGCACGAACGGCGTGCGCGGCGCGTGCAGCACCATGGCTTTCATCGGAGGGGACCTTTCATTCCGAGCTTACTCACAGACCATCAGCGCCCCTGCAGCACCATGCCCAGCCTTCTTGTGTTGGGAAGCCGGGGCAGCGGCGGCTCCGAACCGATTTCCACGTTTCCGCATCACGCGCCAGGCGAATTCCGAGATCGCGCTTCAGAGTTGGGCCGCATGGTTGTCACTGCGCCCATCCGAATTCACAGGCTTGCTGCTGGCACCCGCGTGAGCGGGTGAGGCCACGCATCGGCTTGGGAACAGGGAAAGTTCGGCGTTGCCACGGTCGAATGCCTGACCGCACGACGATCCAATGAGTTTGCGCTTGTATGTTCTTGTTTTGTTCTCTATACTCCGGGGCGCAATTATCCCCTTGAAGCATGTACTGGCCTATGCTATACAATGGGCATGAGCACAAAGCCCATGACCCGGAAAGAGTTCAACGAGTTGTTCCCAACGGACGACTCGTGTTTGGACCATCTCATGAATGTTCGCTACGGCAAGCGGTTCCTTTGCCGTTGTAATCGAGAGGCGAACTACTATCGAGTTAAAGGCCGACGCTGCTACGAATGCGAGTTTTGCGGCTATCAGGTCTTTCCAACCGCCAAGACGCCCTTCGAAAACACGCGGACCCCTCTCAAGGACTGGTACCACGTCATGTTCCTCTTTTGCGCGTCGCGGAATGGCGTCGCGGCGAAAGAGGTCGAGCGCCAGCTTGGCGTCACCTACAAGACGGCCTGGCGCATGTGTAACCGCATCCGGCATCACATGAAGATCGTTGATGGCGACACGCCCATTGGCGGCGACGGCCCCGGCTCACCCGTTGTAGAGGTCGACAAGCATTTCGTCGGGGGCCGGGACAAGCGCGGTGAAGATGACAAGACCATTGTTCTTGGCATGGCAGAGCGCGGCGGCGACGTGATTACACGCGTTGTCGAAGATCGCCGCGCCACGACCGTAATCCCGCACATTGTTGAGCATGTGAAGGCCGGATCAAAGGTTGCGACCGACGAAGGCCGAACCTTCGCGGACCTACGCGTGGAAGGCTACTGGCACGCGACAGTCAACCATAGCGCCAAGGAATACGTGCGCGGCCCGGTCCACACGAACACGATTGAGGCGTTCTGGGCCAACGTGAAGCGCGGGATCAAGGGGACTTACGTCCACGTTTCCGCAAGACATTTGCCTTCTTACCTTGGTGAGTTTGAGTTTCGGCATAACCTGCGCTTCGCGCCTTACGCGATGTTCCCGGCGCTTCTGCAATCTTTTGCCCCGACACACCGGCCATAGACTGTAGCAGGCGGTCGAAGCGTTCTTTGATCTTAGATTTCGCGGTCATCTTTGGTTCTTGGATCATATCTGTATTTTTTCTCCCCAGTTTCCCGGCTTGTTAGGGCGATAAACCTTTCGTCCAAATCGCGGGTTCTGTGTCACCTTCTTGTGTTCGTCCACAAGCTGATTGTGTTGATTAGCCCATTCCCACCAAACCGGCCCGAGAACTCGATGAGATCGAAGCTCACTAATCTTCGCCCTTTTGCCCATTTCTTCTGACTGATCGCAGAAATCTTTATAAGCTCCCTTCCCTAGCCTATTGATGCAATCGACCAAGGCGTCGAAATTTAGCGTTGGCTCGCAGCCTTCGATGCCCTGCACCAAATTTTCGTATTGAACCCAGAACGCTTGTGATGCGGGGCGTGTATCGGATGACATTCCTTCAATTGCGAGTTCTTTAACAAAATCATCACCAGCGCCTTCTCGGATGATGGCTTTTTGTAAGTCAATTTGCCGATCACATGCGGGCCACAAGTGCTGAACTGCAAAATCGAAAAGGCTGAAGTACACCTCCCGGCTTGGAGCCCCTGACGCAGGGTCTTGTGAGTACGCCCATGGGTCATACGGCGAAAATTGATGCGGAAGGGGGCGGAAATAACGCCACGCAAACAAAAAAATGCTCGCAACAATTATGACAAGCAACGTAACGCCGAGAGCAAAGAACATAACCGCCGCCCAACCGTGGGAGGCCAATCCAGCCCACTGGTTCCCCAGCCATGTGAAAAATCCCCAACTGGAAATCATGAAGACAAGCGCCAACCAAGACTCAATCTTGGTCGCCCACGCGCCAATAGGAGACAAGCACCGCTTAATGAGCCCAGCCATTCTACGACTCGGTCCGGCCACGAAGCCGGACTCGTAGCACGGTCGCGCCTAATCGTCCATGCTTCAAGGGGATAATTGCGCTCCGGGGCCATGCTGGGAAAGAGGCGCAGACCACGAAGGCTGAATTTTCTGGCGTTCCGGCCAGGAAGAAATGGTTTGATGATCCGCGATAACTATCAATGGCTTAGAGATGTATCTTGACGTTAATCCTCGCGCGCCGCGTTTCGTCCAGGTGGATCCTCCGCCGGGCCGGTGCGCAACTCGCATTGACCGATGAGGCTATGAGGCACGAGGCGCGGCGAATGAAACAGGCGGCATCACGCGAACGCCCCACGCCCACCCATGCGCGGATGCCGCACGTCGATGCACGCGCGCTCGGCAATGCCCATCGGCATGGGCTGACGGTTCCGATCCGCGCCGACCCACGCTGGCGCGCCGCGGTCGTGGTGCTCGAGCGCGAGCTCGTGATCGAGGCGCCGGCCGCCCGCCGCTTCGCCGGCATGGCGGCCGAGGGCGTCATGGAGTTGCGCCGGATCGCGCAGGCGCGCGCGGCGCTCATGGGCAGGCTTGAGGG
>Ga0075428_100002742_pt1 | contig 19178 bp, 16 predicted proteins | sample RhiMetdeltSRZDD2_FD_75291 | JGI IMG/M metagenome (GOLD analysis project Ga0075428, IMG submission 75291) | Populus rhizosphere microbial communities from Tennessee, USA - Rhizosphere MetaG P. deltoides SRZDD2 | ecosystem: Host-associated > Plants > Roots > Rhizosphere > Soil | place: USA... | reverse complement strand
GCGACGAGCGTCAGAATCAGCGTGCTGTGCGGGTGCGTGCTGTCGAAGGACACGGCTACGAACGCCCAGACGATCGCCCCGGCAACGAAGAGCGCGTACGACACGCGCGTCAACACACCGGCAGTGAACGCGATGCCGGTGGCGATCAGCCATGGCCCAACCCGGTCGACGACCGCCGGACGCGCGCGCAGCCACTCAATGACGGCCGCGTGCAGTGGTCCTTCGATCTGAGAATCGAACGACGGCGCCAGACGCGTGGAGTCGACCGGGTAGGTCTGGAAGAACATCAGCACTGCCAGACCGAACAACACCCGGAAGATGCCGGCCGTGTTCGCATCCACATCGGGGATGCCGCGCTGCAGCCATCGCGCCGGCGGCGCCGCGAGACCGGCCGCAGAATATTGAAGGGACCGCGCGCGGCCCACCACGAAGCTCGACGTCGAGCCGGCCGTCTGTCCACGGCCGGCCAGTCCGATGCCGGCCAGAAGCACGGCGAGAACGGCCGCAATGACAGCCAGCGCATCGGCAGCTGTGACCATCACGTCACCAGCGGCGAAGCGCTGACGCCGCGACGTGCGGACCGCGGCGGCATCGAGTGCATAGCCGTCGCGATTGATGTCGTGGGTGTCGGCGACCGCGGGGTCGTTGACGATCGCCCGGATCGTGTCGGTTCGCGGATCGATCAGGTCGTAGCGCCAGGTGTGGTCGTCGAGTTGTTCCCGATCAGCGAGCCGGTACTGTGCCTCGAGCCGTTGGCGCGTCGCGGTATCGACCGACGCCTGCCACCGGACGTGCACCCGTCCGCCCGGCGGGCCGGCCAGCAGCCGTGCCGCAAACGGAGCAGCGAGACAGAACAGCAGAAGAGCAAGCGCCGCCTTGTGCCACCAGGGTCTGGACTGCACCTAGTTGACCGTTCGAACTGGTTGAGTACTAGTCACAACAGGCCTTCGAGCGCGATTTTCCGGCCGCGACAACGGAGCGGCCGGTAACGATTCAGGAACGACATGCCACTAGCGATCGGATCCGTTACCGTGAGCCCTTATGAGCGGACCGATCACCCGCGCCGACCGCTCCGATGTGAAGCGAAGACGGTCCCAGTCGAAGGTGTTCAGATCGCCTTCGAGCATCACGGCCCGAACGCTCGACAAATCACCGCAGCTGCGCAGCGCTTCCCAGACGCCAGACTGCGCCTCGGGAGAGCCCGTCACCGCTGCTTCGAACTGCCGGACAAATTCCTCATGCGGGTTGCAGCCCTGCAGTTCGACGGTTCCGCGTTCACTCGACGCGACGATGCGGAAACGCGGCGGCCGTGCGGCGTTGAAGGCGGCGGGGCTGGCGTACGTTCCCGAGTACATGTCGTACCAGGAGAACATCGGCGCGCGTTCGAGCTTCATCGCTGAGACGACCACCTGCTGCGCGATGAGTGCCGCGATCATCGCCAGTTGCGCAAGGGTGATGGGGTGACGGCTCAGGACGTCGTGTCCGGCTTTAGCCGGACCCGGCTCGTCCGCCTGAAGGCGGACACTACGTACTTGCGAAATGCGCTGCCACGGCACGAAGCCCAGCAAGGGCACCCACCACCCCGGCCAGAACACGCCCATGAACACGCCGAACCCCGCGATCAGGCACACCGCGCCGAGCCCCATCGCCAGCCGGTACCACTCGTTCCTGATGAACGCGGCCGTGACGACGAGCAATTCGGTCGCGATGGCGACGAGTGAGACGAGCACGGCGAGCCATGGATGTGCGGCGAGCTGCAGGCCCCATTGCACCGGCGCGTTCACCGAATCGGTGATGAAGTGGTACTTGACCGTGCCGTTGAGGACCCAGCTGGTCCACCCGGGCGGCACCGTGAGCTTGGCCCACGCCGCCGCCGCAAATGCCACGCCGAACGCGAGGACAGGCACCCAGACGCTGTAGCCGTAGCGCGGCCCGGGCGGCTGGGCAATGGAACGGCCCGCTTTTGCGCGCCGCCACGCGTCGATGCTCAACCCGTCGCCCCATCTCGAAGGCAGGAGCGCCACGAGCGTCAGCACGAGGATGCTCTGCGGGTGCGTGCTCGAGAGCGAGACGGCCACGTACGCCCAGATCAGCACGCCGGCAACAAACAACGCGTAACTCATCCGGGTGAAGAGACCGGCAATGAACGCCGCGCCGGTCAGCAGCAGCCAGGGTCCAATCAGATTGACGAGGCGTGGCCGGGCGCGAAGCCATTCCATCACGGCCTGGTGCACGGGACCGTCGATCTCCAGATCGAACGTCCGATTCAGCCATGACGCATCGACTGGATAAATCAGGAAATACGCGAGCGCCGCTGTCCCGAAGACGATCCGGAAGAGTCCCGCGGTCCGCGCGTCCACGTGGGGGATGCCGCGCTGAAGGAATCGCGCCGCCGGTCCGAGGATGGCCCCGTACACCGCGCCGGCAGTCTGACGCGTGCGCCGTCCGGCTGCGCGGGCGCATGGCGTCCGCGCGAACGCGCCACCGAGCGCGAGAAGCGCTCCGACCACCGCGAGCACCGCCGCAAGCCGGTCTGCGGCTGCGACGATCGCATCGCCAGCCGCCACGCGCGAGCGCCGGTTGGTTCTGGACGCATCCGAGGCGAGCGCGCCGTTCGTTCGATCGATGTTGTGGGTGTCGGCGGCCGCCGGTTCGCTGACCAGCGCGCTGATATTGCTGGCAGAGGGATCGGTCAGGTTGTAGCGCCACGTCGCGGCGTCGAGCTGTTCCCCGTCGGTGAGATGGAATCGCGCCTCGAGTTCCCGGCGATCGGTGGTCGTCACCGACGGCTGCCATCGCACATGGACGACAGCGCCGCGGGGGCCCGCGAGCATGCGGGCGACGAATGGCAGGGTAACGGCCAGCAGCAGGAGGGCCACCGCCGCGCGTCGTGACCGGTCGCTCCCTAACAGGCTCAGCACGCTACGGTTCGCGAAATGCGTTTGTCAGAGGATATCGACGGTCCCGCCCGAAGCTCTTCCGCGTGATCTTAACACCCGGCGGCGCCTGTCTTCGTTTGTATTCCGCCGCATAGAGCATGCGCTGTACGCGCGTGACGACCTCACGGGAAAATCCGCGCGCGGTGATTTCGTCCACACTCTGCTCGTCCTCGACAAGTGCGGTCAGAATGGCATCGAGCGTGTCGTACGGCGGCAGCGTGTCCTGATCGGTCTGGTTCGGGCGCAGCTCGGCGGTCGGCGCTTTCATCAAAGACGACTCAGGGATGACACGGCCCGCCGGGCCAAGGCCGCCTTCGGGGACGTTGGCGTTGCGCCAGCGCGACAGCGCGTAGACCTCCGTCTTGTACACGTCCTTCAGCACCGAGTAGCCGCCGCACATGTCGCCGTAGAGCGTGGCGTAGCCGACCGACATCTCAGACTTGTTGCCTGTCGTCACCAGCAGCTCGCCGAACTTGTTCGAAAGCGCCATCAGCAGGACGCCGCGAATGCGGGCCTGCAGGTTCTCTTCCGTGACGTCGCGGGGCCGACCGCTGAACAGGGGGGCAACCGCGTCTTCCGTGGCCGCGACCGGCGGCTCGATGGCGATCGTTTCGAGCCGCATACCCAGCGCATCCGCTGACGCCGCCGCATCGTCCTGGCTTGCGCGGGAGGTGAAGCGGGATGGGAGCCGGACGCCGCGGACACGGTCAGCCCCCAGGGCATCCACCGCCACCGCCGCCGTCAGCGCCGAGTCAATGCCGCCCGACAATCCGAGCACGACACCGGGAAACCCGTTCTTGCGCACGTAATCGCGGAGTCCCAGCACCATCGCGCTATAGACCGCCGCCGACCGGGGTGCGTCCGTCCAGTGGCTTTCACCGAGAGGCCGAAACCGGCCGTCGCGGCATTCCCAGGTCGAAAGCACGAGCGCCTCGTTCCAGAACGGCAGGAGGTGCGCCAGGGCGCCATCCGCATTCATGACAAACGAACCGCCGTCGAAGACGAGCTCGTCCTGGCCGCCGACCTGGTTCACGTAGGCGAGGCCGAGGTCCGACTCCGATACGCGATGCCGCGCGAGATCGAGCCGCTGATGAAACTTCTGGACCTCGAACGGCGACCCGTTTGGCACGAGCAACAGCTGCGCGCCTCCGTTCGCCAGATGGGCGACGCAGTCGGCATACCAGACGTCCTCGCAGATCGGCAGCCCGAGGCGGACGTTGCGGAAGGGAACCGGGTCCGGCAGCGGGCCGGGGGCAAACACCCGCTTCTCGTCGAAGACGCCGTAGTTCGGCAGCTCGCGTTTGAATCGGAGGTCGACGCGGCCGTCGGCGACCAGCGCCACCGCATTGTAGACGCGGCCGTCCTGCGCCCACGGCAGCGTCACCGCCATTCCCGGGCCGCCGTCCGCGCTCGCCTGCTGCAGCTCGCGAAGCGCCGCCGCAGCCGCCTGCACAAGGGCAGGCCGGAGCACGAGGTCTTCCGGTGGATAGCCGACGAGGACCAGCTCGGAGAATACGACGAGATCCGCCTTGAGCGCGGCGGCATTCTGTCGCGCGCGCCGGACGAGTGCCGCGTTCCCCGTCACGTCGCCGACGGTGGGATTCACCTGCGCGAGGGCGATCGAGAGCCTCACAGGGTGAGGATACCTCGGCAGTGGGATACGATGCCGACGTGGCCGAGCAGACCGAGCGCGAGAAGGCGCGGCGCGTGATTGCGGAGAATCGGAAGGCGCGCCACGACTATCACGTGCTCGAAACGTGGGAGAGCGGAATCGCGCTCCTTGGGACGGAAGTCAAGGCGATCCGTGAAGGGCGCGTCAACCTGCGCGACAGCTACGCTCGCGTCGAGAACGGCGAGGTGTGGATGATGAACGTCCACATCAGCCCCTACAGCCACCGCGGCTACGCGCAGCACGCCGAGATGCGCCAGCGCAAGCTGCTGCTCCACACCCATGAAATCCGGAAGCTGGTGGGAAAGACCAAGGAGAAGGGACTCACGCTGGTGCCGCTCGAGCTGTATTTCAAGAACGGGCGCGTCAAGGTGCTGCTCGCGCTGGCGAAAGGCAAGCAGGCCCACGACAAGCGCGAAACGCTCCGGAAGCGCGAGGTCGATCGGGAAACCCGCGCCGCCGTCAAAGGGAGAAGCCGCACGTAGGGCGAGTCCAGCCGTACGAGGAGAAACCGTACGTAGGGCGGGTTCCGCGAAGCGGACCCGCCGCTAATAGTCGACGAGCGCCTTTCCGGCCCAGAGCGGCTGACGCTCCTCGGGCAGCATCGCCTTGAGCTTCCCGATCCACTCCAGCGTGGGTCCGAGGCGGAACTGATAGATGTAGCGGCGCAGGTTTTCCGGCTGCGCGTCCGGTGGAATGAACGCACCATGCGCGCCGTCGGTGTTCAGGAACGTGATCATCCGGTTGGGGACGAATCTGACGTCTTCGACCAGCGTGCAGTCCTTCTCGTCAATCCAGTACGGCGCGGCGCTGGTCGCCTCGCGGTCGTTCTTCACGGCGTACATCTGCGTGCCCCACGACTCGTCGTCGCCCGGGAACGCAAGATAGAGAATGCAGGTGATGAACGACCACTTCGGATCTCGATGCGGACGAATCCGGTAGCCGCGGCGCCGGTACATGATGCGGCCGCCGCTGCCGCGCAGTTCGACCGACTCCGGCGCCAGGCCGGGCCAGTTCTTGATGATCCACTCATCAATCTCCGTTCGGAACTTCGTCAGCAGCGCCGGCGTGATGACGTGGGGGATCAGATCGTTTGCCATGTACCGCCAGATCCGCTGCGAATAGAGCGGCGCCAGCGAGAAGGGCACGTCGAGGTGCTGCTTGCCCATTGGCTTGCTCTCAAACAGCTCGACGGGCGGGATTCCGGACAGCAGGGCGTCGTAGAACACGCCCGGGAGGAAATTGTCGATGACGGTGTACGGGAACGGCTCGCGGTGATACTCGGCGTTCTCGATCGCCGATGTCACTCGCTGCGCCATCGTCGTCTTGCGGAGCGTCTTCTTGAGCCGGTCGAGGTGCGCGTCCATCTCGGTGGCGCGCTCGAGCACGGCGCGGAGCTCGCCTTCGCGGACCGTCAGCTGCGACAGTTCCTCGCGCATCGCCTTGATCTGCGCCAGAATCTCCTGGCACTGCTGCTGAACGAGGGCGACCGTGTGCGCCAGCCCCGTGTTGCTGTCGCCGGTTGGCGCGGAGGCAGTGCCCTCCGTCATGGAATCGGTTTTCAGAACGGCCATGTGATGGCTTGATTATACCTGCGGGTAGAATGCTCGGGTCCACGTGGCGCAGCCGCAGCTGTCGGTCATCATCCCGGTCTACAACGAACGCTACACCGTCCGCGAGCTTGTCCGCCGCGTTGTCGCCGTCGACGTGTCCAAGGAGATCCTCATGGTGGACGACGGGTCGACCGACGGGACGGCGGACGTCGTGAAGTCGATCGCGGCAAGATATCCCGAGGTGCGAGTTTTTCAGCAGCCGCGTAACCAGGGGAAGGGCGCGGCGATCCGGCGCGGCATCGAGGAGGCGACCGGAGAATTTCTCATCATCCAGGATGCCGACCTCGAGTACGACCCGTCGGAGTACCCGGTTCTGCTCAAGCCGCTCCTCTCAGGCGAAGCTGACGTGGTGTACGGGTCGCGATTCGTCGCCGGCTCCCGGCGTATTCACCTGTTCTGGCATTCGGTCGCGAACAAAGGGCTCACGCTGCTGGCGAACGTGCTCGCGAACCTCAACCTCACGGACATGGAGACCTGCTACAAGGCCTTCCGCACGGATCTGATCAAGCGGATTCCGCTGCGCTCGGATCGGTTCGGCTTCGAGCCGGAAATCACGATGAAGGTGGCGAAGCTCGGATGCCGGATCTTCGAGGTCCCGATTTCGTACCACGGCCGCGATTATGCCGAGGGGAAGAAGATCGGGGCGCGGGACGCCGTCTCCGCCGTCTGGACGCTGCTGAAGTACTGGGTCGTCAGCGACATCGGGCACGTCGGCCAGCACACGCTCGCCCGCATGAGCGAGCTGGGCGGCTACAACAAGACGATGTTCGATATCTTCGCGCGCTCGCTTGGCCGGCGCGTGCTCGAAATTGGCGCGGGCGCCGGCAACCTGTCGCGGTTCCTGCTCGACAAGGATGCCGTCATCCTGACCGACTATGAGTCGGAATACCTGCACCTGCTGCGCCGCCGCTTCGGCACCTACGAGAACGTGCAGATCCGGCGGCTCGACCTCAACACCTTCACGGCGGCGGACCTCGCCGACGACCGGATTGATTCTGTCGTCTGCCTGAATGTTCTCGAGCACATCGAGGATGACAGGCGTGTCCTGGCGGAGCTGTACCGCGCGATCGAGCCCGGCGGCGTCGTCGTGGTCCTCGTGCCCGCCCACCCGGCGCTCTATTCCGATCTCGATCGCAATCTGGGTCACTTCCGGCGCTACACGCGGGAACTGCTCGAGCAGCGCTTTCGCGACGCCGGCTTCGCCATTGAGAAGGGCCGGTATTTCAACTGGGTGGGGGCGCTGGGCTGGTATGTGTTCGGGCGCCTGTTGAAGCGGCCTCACATCACCAAGGCGGCGACGCGAGGCTACCGCCTGGTGTCCTCGCTGCGCGGTCTAGAGGACCCTGCAGGGTTCAGGTTCGGCCTGTCGACGATCGTGGCGGGACGACGCCCTGCTGGCTGAGGCCGTGGCGCGCGCTCGAGGGCGGTAAGATCGGGACATCACGGTTAATGAACCATGTCCTTATTACTGGCGGCGCGGGATTCATCGGCAGCCACCTTGTTGATTCACTCCTCCGCGATGACTCGCGGGTAACGGTTCTGGATAACTTCCACCCGTTCTACGATCCACGCCTCAAAGAGGCGAACATCCTCGTTCACGCCAACGACAGTCGATTCCAACTGCAGCGGGGAGATATCCGGCTACCCGGAGACCTCGCGGGCCTTCCCGACGATATCGATGTCATCGTTCATCTCGCGGCACGCGCCGGGGTTCGACCTTCCGTCGAAGATCCTGTCGGATATCAGGACGTAAACGTCAGCGGCACGCAAAGACTGCTTGAATTCGCGCGGCAGCGCGGCATCCGGCAATTTGTGTTCGCGTCATCCAGCAGTGTCTACGGCGTCAATCCACGGGTTCCGTGGAGCGAAGAGGACAACGTGCTCCTTCCGATCAGTCCCTATGCCAGCACGAAAGTCAGTGGCGAACTGCTTGGTCACGTCTACAGCCATCTCTACGGCATCCGGTTTATCGCGTTGCGGATTTTCACCGTCTACGGTCCCCGTCAACGTCCCGACCTCGCAATCCACAACTTTGCGAGACGTCTCCTCACGGCGCAACCGATCGTTTTTTATGGCGATGGTTCGAGCCGGCGAGATTACACCTATGTCGACGACGTGATCCAGGGAATCCGGGGGGCGATTAAATACGTCGATACGCGCTATGAAGTGATCAATCTCGGAAATAGTGACACGGTCACCCTGACGCGAATGGTCCGTGGGCTCGAAGACGCGCTCGGGACACGCGCCGAGATTCAGTTCGGGCCACCGGAGCCCGGCGATGTGCCGCAGACCTGGGCGTCGATCGACAAAGCACGACGTCTCCTCGGATATCAGCCTCACACGGCGTACGAGGACGGCGTGGTGAAGTTCGTGGACTGGCTGCGCGCCGCGCCCGGCATGGCCAACGCTTGACCTTGACGAACATCTGCGGTGCAGCGCATCGGGTTTGCCATTGAAGGGCTTCAGCCTTCTACGATCGTGATCGGACAACGACGCACATGAGTGGAATGACACGGGAGCAGGTTGTGCCGGGAACGGCCGGCCACAGACGATGGATGCGGCTGGCTGCCGGGCTTGCCGCCGTGCTCATCGTGCTCTATGCCTTGTCGCCAACGTTGCTGAAGGCTGTCGGCGAACAGTTGATTCACGCCGACACCGTGCAGCATGCGGACGCGATCATCGTGCTTGCTCCGTTTCTGGACCGCGTCATGGAGGGAGCCGATCTGTACCGGCAGGGCCACGCGCCGTTCGTGATCCTCACCCGCGGTGCGCGCGATGCCGGCGAGCAGGAACTGATCGACCGGCAGATCATCGAAAGCAGCGAAGAGCGCAAACGCCGGGCCCTGATCGCGCTTGGTGTCCCGGCCGACGCGATTGTCATCCTTGATCCGCTGGTGGATTCCACCGCAGACGAGGCGCGCGCGTTTGCCGAGTGGGCGAGACGTCATCCAGTCCGACGCGTGATCGTCGTCACGTCGCCGCTGCATACCGGACGATCGCGGCTGACCTTCATTCGCGCAGTGGAGAACCTTCCCATCGAAGTTCTCGTACGGCCCTCGTCTCGGAACGCATTCCGCAGCGATAGCTGGTGGCGCAGTCGCGACACGCTCAGAGACGGGCTGATCGAGTGGCAGAAACTTGTGTATTACCGGCTCGTCGAGCTGCCGCGCCTGATGCCGGCCGAGCCGATCTCGCCAAAGGGCTCGTGAACGTTCCACTTCTCGACCTGGACGCGCAGTACCGCCCGCTCCGCGACGAGCTGCTGGCTGCCATCGCGAGGGTGTGCGACAGTCACCGGTTCATTCAAGGCCCCGAAGTTGACGCACTCGAGCGCGAGCTGGCCACGTACCTCCAGGTGGCTCATACGGTTGGCGTCTCCTCGGGCAGCGATGCGCTGCTGATGGCGCTGATGGGGCTTGGGATTGGTCCCGGCGACGAGGTCATCACGACGCCGTACTCGTTTTTTGCGACAGCCGGTGCGATCGTGCGCGTTGCGGCGCAACCAGTGTTCGTCGATATCGAGGCGGACACCTTCAACATCGATCCGAATGCGGTCGCGGCAGCTATCACGTCGCGAACGCGGGCGATTATCCCCGTCCACCTGTTCGGCCAGTCGGCTGAGTTGGCACCGCTGCTCGCACTGGCCTCGAAGGCGGGTATTCATCTCGTCGAGGACGCGGCGCAGGCCATCGGCGCGTCGTATCACGGCCGTCCGGCCGGGAGCTGGGGAACCATTGGCTGCTTCTCGTTCTTTCCGAGCAAGAATCTTGGCGCCTTTGGCGACGCCGGCCTGGTCACTTGCGTCGACGATCGGCTGGCTCACCGGTTGCGACTGCTCCGCAACCACGGCATGGAGCCGAAGTACTACCACCATCTAGTCGGCGGCAATTTCCGGCTCGACGCACTGCAGGCAGCCATCCTGCGTGTGAAATTGCCGCATCTGGCGTCGTGGACCGCTGCGCGCCAGCGGAATGCAGCACGGTACCGCGCGCTGTTTGCTGACGCGGGGCTCTCAGGCATCGTGAAGCTTCCGGTGGAAGCGCCCGACCGAACCCACATCTACAACCAGTTTGTGATTCGTGTCTCCGATCGCGACCGCGCGCGTACCCACCTCGCGGAGCACGGCATCGGGACAGAGATCTACTACCCCGTGCCGTTCCATCTTCAGGCGTGCTTTGCGGATCTTGGGTACAAGACGGGCGCGTTTCCAGCGGCAGAAGCCGCCGCACGCGAGTCGCTGGCGCTGCCTATCTACAGTGAACTGACCGAGGCGCAACAGGCGACCGTGGTCTCGTCCCTGCGCGCCTTCTATCGCGTATAAGCCGATGCGTGATCACGACGCCTGGTGGAGTTGACAAGCTCGTTGGCACCGGCGACAATCGCAGCGTTCACGGGCTGAACAATAGCCCGTATCCCCGTTCCTTCCAACAGTTTGTCGTGTGATTAACGGGCACGAAGTGCTCCGGGCCGACATGCTCCGACGCTGGTCGTGACGCGGCGAATACTGTTCGTCGTCAACCACGCGGGCTTCTTCCTTTCCCATCGTTTGCCGCTCGCCCTCGGCGCGGCTCGCCTGGGGTACGAGGTTCATGTTGCGACTCCTCGGAGCAAACATGTTCCACTCGTGCTCGAAGCCGGCCTCCAATGGCATCGCATCCTCCTGTCCCGCTCGAGCAAAAATCCCTGGGTGGAACTCCGCACGCTCAGGTCGCTCAGCCAGGTCTACAGGTCGGTCAGCCCTGACTTGGTACATCACGTCACCAGCAAGCCTGTGCTCTACGGCACACCGGTCGCCAGAAACGAGAACGTTCCGGCTGTCGTCAACGCCATCTCCGGCGTCGGTCATGTGTTCGCCGACGAGGGGCCGCTGCAACGATTGACGCGCTCGGGCGTGTCGCTCGGATACAGGTTTGCCCTCCGCCATCCGCGAATGCGGGTCATTTTTCAGAATACGGATCATCAATCCGGGTTCATCCGGCGAGGGTGGGTGCGCAGCACGGAGTGCGTGCTGATTCCTGGATCAGGCGTCGATACCTCGGTGTTCGTGCCGCAGCCGCCGGCGGCCGCGCGCAACGTTCCGACTGTCGTCTTCGCGTCCCGGATGCTCTACACAAAGGGCGTCAGGGAATTCGTCGAGGCTGCGCGTACCCTGAGGAGCCGCGGCGTGCAGGCGCAATTCATCCTCGTCGGCGAGCCCGACCCCGACAATCTCGCGAGCGTGCCGAAGTCACGGCTCGAGGCATGGGCCGACGAAGGGGTCGTCGCGTACTGGGGCCGCCGGGACGACATGCCGGGAGTCTTCGCGCAGGCGGACATCGCCTGCCTGCCCAGTTATTCGGAAGGCATGCCCAAGGTGCTGATCGAGGCTGCCGCGTGCGGCCTCCCGCTCGTGGCCACGGATATTCCAGGTTGCCGCGACATTGCTCGCCATGGCGACACCGGCCTCGTTGTCCCCGTCAAGGACGCCGTACGCCTCGCAGAGGCGCTGGAACGTCTGGTGACGGATCGCGATCTGCGCGAGCGAATGGGACGCCGGGGGCGTGACCTGGTCGTCAGGGAATTCTCGCTGGACATGGTGGTGCGCCGCACCATGGACGTCTACCAGACACTGCTCTCGTGAGGGCGCTCGTCACCGGTGCCAGCGGGTTCATCGGCGAAGCCCTTTGCCGGCAGCTTCTGGAATACGGGCACTTCGTTCGATCGAGTACCAGGGACAGCCGCAGGAGCCCTGCCGGAACGGAACCCTTTGTCGTTGATGCAATAGACGGGCGGACGAACTGGACCCCTGCACTTCATAGTATTGATACGGTCTTTCATCTTGCCGCCGTGGCGCATATCGTCCAGCGTCCGAACCGGCAGGACACCGAGCGTTACGAAGAGGTCAATGCCGACGGGACCGAACGTCTGGCGCACGAATCTGCCCGTGCCGGCGTCAGGCGTTTCGTGTTTCTGAGCAGCCTCAAGGTCAACGGAGAAGAGTCGCCGCCCGAAGGATTCCGGGAGAGCGACCCTGTACACCCGGAAGGCGCGTATGCGGTGTCGAAGCAGCACGCTGAACATCGGCTGGCTGAAGTCGCACGCGCGACAGGGCTGAGCTACACGATCATCCGCCCGCCTCTGGTGTACGGTCCAGGCGTGCGGGCAAACTTCCTGGAGCTGATGCGCGCCGTCGATCGACGCCGGCCGCTTCCCTTCGGATCCGTACGAAACCGGCGGAGTCTTGTCTATGTCGACAACCTCTGTTCGGCGTTGCGCGGTGTCGCGACATTTTCAGGCATCGACGGCGAGACCTTTTTCGTCAGCGACGGCGAACCGGTGTCAGTCGCCGAGCTCATCCGTCGTATCGCTGCGGCGCTTGGCACCTCGCCGCGTTTGTTCCCGGTGCCTCCGGCGCTGCTGCACATGCTGAGTACAGTCACCGGCACTCGCGACGCCATCCGAAAACTGACAGCCTCGCTCGTCGTCGACGATCGCAAGATCCGCGCGATCCTCGGTTGGAGCCCCCCCTGGCGGATGGACCAGGGGCTTGCCGCGACCGCCGCGTGGTACCGGCGATCCGGCCCCGACCAATGACCACAGTGGTCGCCCTGCTCGTGGCCTTCGGTATCACCGTGGCGCTGACGCCGCTGGTTCGCGCGGTGTCCTACCGGATCGGGTATCTGGATCATCCCGGCGACAAGAGCTCGCACAATCGCCCGGTCCCGAAGAGCGGCGGATACGCAATTGTCATCGGCATTCTCGCGGCCGTCGGCCTGGCCGGTGGATTCGGCAACCGCGACGTTGCGGTTATCATCACGGCGGCCGTCGCACTAGCGGTCCTTGCGGCGGTTGACGAGGCGAAGTCCCTTTCCCGTTCTGGCCGTTTCGTCGTCCAGATCATCATCGCCGGTGCGATAGCATACGGCGGCGGCGTGATCCTGGAGCAGGTGCTGCTGCCGTTCGGCGTCCGCGTGGCGTTCGGGGCGTTATCGGCCGTCGCCGCGGTCGTGTGGATCGCAGGTCTCATCAACGCGTACAACTTCATGGACGGGTTGAACGGCATGGCGGCGGTCGAAGGCATCGTCAGCGGGAGCGCGCTGGCTGTCCTGTTTGCGTGGGTGGGCGATCCGGCCGGAATGGTGGTATCGGTCGCCATCGCCGGCGCGTGTGCGGGGTTTCTTCCGTGGAACCTTCCCAGCGGCTCCATCTTCATGGGCGACGTCGGTAGCGCGAGCCTTGGGTTCCTTTTTGCGGTGCTGTCACTCCGGCTTTCGAATCAGGGCGTGCCACTGGTCGTCGCGGCGCTGCCGCTTCTGCCATTTCTGTTCGACAGCAGCGTGACCGTGCTGTTGCGCGCGCTCCGAGGCGAACGGTTCTTTGCGACCCGCCATCGGTCCCATTTCTATCAGCGCCTGAACGGGACCGGATACAGTCATGCACACGTCACGATGGTGTATGGACTGATGGCGCTGATAAGCTCTGCTGTCGCCCTGATGTACACAGGCCTCACCGAGACGACGAAAGCAATGATGCTGATGGGTCTACTGGGCTTACATATCGCGTTGGCGTCGTGGGTCATGTCGCGGGAGCACCGCGGGCTGCGATGAACATACTGTGCGTGGCTGCGCATCCCGATGACGAGCTGCTTGGCTGTGGCGCGACGCTGCGCAGGCTCAAGAACGAAGGCCACTCGATTTACACCTGCATTTTGTGCGGACAGGTGAACGCGAGGCATGGTCGGCCGGAGCCGAACGCTCTTAAGCGGGTGTGTGAGGAAGCCGAGCGCATCATCGGGATCGACGAATCCGTCAAGCACGACTATCCGAACATTCAATTCAACACCGTGCCGCACCTGGACATGGTCCAGGCGGTGGAAAAGGCGATTCTCCGATTCACGCCCTCCTGGGTGTTTGCTCATCATCCGGGAGATCTGAACGTCGACCATCGCGTCTGCTACGACGCCACGATGACCGCCATTCGCCTTCCGCAGCGTCTCTCGCAGAACGTGCCCACCACGATGATTCGTCGCGTGTATCTGTTCGAGGTGCTATCCGCCACCGATTGGGCGGCGCCGCTCGAGCCGGCGTTCCAGCCGAACTCGTTCTTCGACGCCGCGGGGACGATCGACGCCAAGATTCAGGCGCTCGAGGCCTTTGAGGGGGCCCTCAAGCCATTTCCACACTCGCGGAGCAGCAGGAACGTCCGGCACCTCGCGCATCTTCGAGGGGCACAGGCGGGGCTTGAATCCGCGGAGGCGTTCTGTCTCGTTCGAGACGTGAACATCTGAGACAGGAGTACCGGGCGAATGGATCTCAGCTACAAGGAAAACCTCGACAAGCTCCAGGTTCGTATTCGCGCGCACAAGGAGTTTGCGAATTTTGACGTCAGCGAATGGATCGATGCCTATGTGAAGCGCGCGCCCCGCAAGGCGATCTTTGACCTCGGGTGCGGAAATGGCAACCACCTCGGCATCTATCTCGCGGCTGTCGGCCCGTCAGGGAAGGTGGCGGGCCTCGATCGCGAGGCCCGGTTGATCGAGGAGGCGGGAGGCAAGTTTCCGGAGGCGAAGAATCTCGATTTGCGGGTGGGATCGATGGACGATCCGCTGCCATTCGCGGATGAGACCTTCGACCTGTGTTTTTCGAATTTTGCGATTTACAACGCGGCCGATCCGCGCAGGACGATCCAGGAACTGGAGCGCGTCCTGGTGAAAGGCGGGGAACTCGTCCTGATTGGACCGACGCGCAACAATGCCCGCGAACTATACGTCTACAACGAGCGGTTGACGGGACGGGCGATCGACGAGATCACGCTGATCCGTACCGACCGCATCCGCCAGGAAATCCTGCCGATCGTCGAAGACACGTTTCCGGCGGTCGAGCAGGAAGTGCTCAATTCGTTCCTCACTTTTCCCGATCGCGAGGAATTCCTCCTGTATTTCCGATCGACACAGCTGTTTGAGGAGACGGCTGAGAAGCGCGGCGTCACGATGGAACAGATGCGTGCCGCGCAGCCGCAGGAGAAGGGCATCATCCTGTCCAAGGAGATGCTGGCGCTCATCGCGAAGAAGTAGCTCGTTTCGGCGCTCGTCTTGCCGGACGGCGGCGGGATAACGGCTTGCCCGGCGTCATCACGGCCGGCCCGACGACGCGACACGGCGTTCCGAACGCTTTCGTCCCCGCGGGGATGTCGTCCAGGACCAGGCTGTTGGCTCCGATTACGCAGCCATCGCCGATCGACACGCCTTTGGCGACAACCGTGTTTGGACCGAGGTAACACCGCGAGCCGATGCGTGTCGGCCCGCGCTCGATCGGGCGCGTGCCTCCCGAGAGCGCCCGGTTCACGGTGTCATGCGTGTAGATCTGGACACCGGCAGAAATCGAACACCACGATCCGATCTCCAGGCCTCCGGAGCCGTCAAGCACCGTGAACGGCCCGATCCAGGTATGGTCGCCGACCTTGACCTCGCCGAGGATGAGGGCGCTGTCGTAGGCGCTCGCACCTTCGCCGAAGCCAAGGCGGCGCGCTCTCTCAAAACGATCGACAACGAGATCGCCAAACGACAGCGAGCGCGCCCATCTGGCCCTGACGTCGTCGTCGCGCTCCCGCCAGAACCGCGTGAGCGCCTCAGCCAGCGGGATGTCAGGTTCACGCGGTTTCACCCGCCGTCGGTTCAGCGAACGCGCCAATACGCCTCCAGCCGCACGTGGCGATTATGGATCGCCTGATCGCGGGAATTCGGCCCATTTTCCGGTGATTACGTGTTGACAAACCCCGTGGCTCCGTCTCTAATGCATTGCGTTCATTTCATGAACGGTCCCCGACCCTCGGTCTCAGGCCGGCGCGCCCGGCTGTAGGGGACAGGCACGGAGTGTCTTTTGTCACGTCCTGAACACGAATACGACCGCCAAATCCTGCAGGCCATCGCCGCGGGCGGCCGCGTCACTCAGCGCTCGATTTCGAGTGACCTCGGCGTCGCGCTCGGGCTGACGAATCTGCTGGTTCGGCGGCTCGTCGGCAAGGGCTACGTCAAGATGGCCGGCATGGGTACCCGCCACGTCCGGTATCTGATGACACCGGCCGGCTGGGAAGCGCTCGCGCGCGCCACCCGCCTTTCGCTCGAAAACACCATCCACTTGTACACGCAGACCCGCGAGCAGATTCGAGCCAGCCTGTACGAGGTGTCCGCGCGCTGTGATGCCGACACGGACGGACAGAAGCGCGTGGTGTTCTACGGGGCGGGTGACGTCGCGGAGATTGCCTACGTCAGTCTGCAGCGCACCGACCTGACGCTTGTCGGGGTCGTGGACGACCGCCGTCGCGGCAAGTTCTTCGAGATGACGATCTGTGACCCGGCACAGCTGTCGGGAGACGCGCTCGACGGCGTGCCGTACTCACGCATCATCATCGCCAGCATCAGACACACCACGAAGATCCAGAAGCGCGCTTTGGAACGAGGCGTGTCCGCAGACCGCATCGTCGCTTTGTGACCATCGACGGCCAACTCGTATGTGCGGCATAGCCGGCGTCGTTGGCTGTGTCTCCCCCGGCGGAGACACCGTCCCGCTGGTCACCAAGATGACTCGTCTGCAGGCGCACCGGGGGCCTGACGGTGAAGGCATATGGAGTAGTGACCACGCCGTACTGGGCCACCGCCGATTGGCCATCATCGACGTGTCCGACAACGGAAGGCAGCCGATGACCAACGAGGATGGCTCGCTCGTCCTCGTCGTGAACGGCGAGATCTATAGCCACAAGTCGCTCCGTGCGCAACTTGCGCGCCAGGGCCATGTGTTCAAGAGCCATTCCGACTCGGAGACGATCCTGCATCTCTATGAAGAAGTTGGCGACCGTTGTGTCGATCAACTGGTCGGAATGTTTGCCTTCGCCCTGTGGGATGTTCGAGAGCGCCGTCTCCTTCTCGCCCGTGATCGCATCGGGGAAAAGCCGCTCTATTACGCATTGGTCAACGGCGGGATCGCGTTCGCATCGGAGATTAAGGCGCTGCTCGCCGTGCCGGGCGTAGACACCTCGCTCGACCGGGAGACCGTCACGGCGACTCTCGTCTACAGCAGCGCGCCCCCCCCTTTAACTTTCTTCAAGGGAATACGCGCGCTCGAGCCCGCGGCGGTCATGGTGTGGCAAAACGGCGCCGCGACGACGCGACGATACTGGAGCTTGAATTTTGCCAGAGCTTCCAGGCCGTGGACGTGGGAAAGTGCCCTGGAGCGCTACGACGCGCTGCTGACTGAGAGTGTCAGTAACTGCCTGGTGTCTGACGTACCCGTGGGCGTGTACCTGTCGGGTGGAGTGGACTCGAGCTCGATATGTGCCAAGGCCGCGGAGCTTGTTGGCAGCCTGCCGACATTCTGCATCGGCTACGGCACGAAAGAAAAGCCGGATCCGGAGTTGCTGCGGGCGGTGCGCGTTGCAGACATGCTGAACCTGCCGCACACAAGCCTGAACTTCAATCTTCTGGACGTGGCCCGGCTGCCGTATGCGTTGTCGTACTACGATCAGCCGTTCTATCAGGTCAGGCTTCTCCTGGACGATCAGCTTGCTGCCGCCGCACGACGCAGCGTGAAGGTGGCGCTGACCGGTGCAGGCGCAGATGAGATTTTCGGCGGCTACCGAAACTACAACAACGTTCGACTCGCGTCGCTGCTCGATTCGGCAGTGGGACTGATTCCGCAGGCTCTCGTCCGCGCGCTGCCGGGTGACGATGCGGCGAAATGGAAAACATTCGCGCAGGTTGCCCGCCTGCCGCTCGAAAAGCGCAAAGGTGCGATGCTGGAACGCGAGAAGGATGTCAGGGCGCATCGGCTCTTCACAGAAGATTCTTACAAGTTCTCGAGCGAGTATTCGGTAGGCAGATTCGCGGACTACTACTGCTCCGAATGCGAGCCTCGCAACTACCTCGACGCGACGCTGTACTTCCAGCTGATGTCCTTTAACCAGCATGGCACGACGATGTTGTCGGATGTTGCGGGAATGAGCAAGGGACTGGAAATACGATCGCCGTTCCTGAACCACGCGCTCATCGAATTCGCTGCATCTCTTCCTGTCGACTTCCTGGTCCCTTCGTTGGCGAACCCTAAACACAACAAGGCGATCGTGAAGAAACACCTGGCGTTATCGATGCCCGACGACATCGTCTACGCGAAGAAATTCGGGTTTGGGTACGCACTCACGTATCGAGAGCTCTTGTCGCGGTCGTGGCGTCCTGCTGCAGAGGCGTTTGTCGCGAAGGGACGTTACCTCGAGCTCGGAATTTTTTCGCCCGAAGGCGCCCGTGCGGCTGTGGACGAAGGTTCATATACAGCGTTCATGTTGCTGGTGTTTTCCATTTGGGCAGAGATGTACGTGTTCGGCGACCCCCCGGATCGGGTGTCAGACGCCATAACGCGCGCCATGCGCAACTAACATTGCCGGTACAGCTGGCTGTTCTGCATCGAACCATCCGCGATCTGTCGGTTAAGACCTCGGTTGGCAGGGCGCTCAGAAAAATCGCCCATCAGTGCAGATACCGCTATTTTCGCTTTGTCGGAGACGAACGCAATTTCAGCGCCTTTGATTCCAAACAGTTTTACCTGCGCGATTCTGGTAAGAGGGAGAGCTACTCACGCCGGGGTCTCTATATGGAAGATGAAGGAGCGGCTGTCTGTTACGCATTCGGAGTCGACTTTGTCGAGTACGCGACCGCCGCCCCCGCCACCGATTTCAAGACCGACGTCAAGCGCATCATCGCGCAGAAGAAGCGTTCTCCGCAGTTCGTCGTCAACGTGGGGTGCGGCCTGGGAACGATCGACGCGGCACTGACCTATGCCGGTGTTCCCTGCATCGGAATCGATCCGTCCCCGGGCGCGAGAGAAGGCTACGTTGAAACATTCGCCGATTGGCTTGGTGTTCCCCCCTATCGGTTTATCAACAACAAGGCTGATGTCGCGCTCGCCCAAATTCGTGAGGGTGACCACGTTC
>Ga0075428_100002738_pt1 | contig 19190 bp, 16 predicted proteins | sample RhiMetdeltSRZDD2_FD_75291 | JGI IMG/M metagenome (GOLD analysis project Ga0075428, IMG submission 75291) | Populus rhizosphere microbial communities from Tennessee, USA - Rhizosphere MetaG P. deltoides SRZDD2 | ecosystem: Host-associated > Plants > Roots > Rhizosphere > Soil | place: USA... | reverse complement strand
TCGCGTCGTCCGTGAATTTGATGAAGAAGTTCTCGGTGTAGATGATGGGCGCTCCGGTTTTGACGTCCCGGAGCACGCGCCCGGCGAAGCGGCACTCGGGATCCGACCGCAGGAGGGCAAGGCCTTCCTCGCGCGCGGCGCGGCGCCGCCGCGCGGGACTCGCGCGCAGGACTTCGACCCCGGCGTCGTGGAACCGCAGGACCGGCGCGAGCTCGGCGAGCACGCGTCGCGCCCGGAGTCCGAAGCGAGCCTCCGCGAGCGGGGCGCGGCTGTGCGTCCTCACGACGATGAGCTGATCGTCCAGCTCGAGCTCGTGCGGCCGTCCCTTTCTGCCCCCATAGCGATAGCTGTACATGCGGTTCCTCCCCGTCCCTTCTCGTGGATCCGCTGGTGAGCTGCCGGGCCCGGTCCTATAGTCGGGTCACCGTGGCCGAGACCGATGTCCTATCCGCGTTCCCGCACACCCTGCACGCGAGCACGACCCAGCCCGAGCGGCTCTATCGGCGCCAGCCCGAGCTGATCGCCATTCACGCTCGCATCGAGCCGCCCCCGGGCTGGCCGGTCGTGCTCACGCTCGACGACCCACCCATCGTCATATGCCGAGGCGACGCTCGCGCCCTCCCGCGCACGCTGCTCGCCGCGACGCTCACCCCGGTCTATGCGCTCACGCCACGCGGGGCTCCCGCCGTGCCGACGGGCCTCGTGCTGGTCCGCTTCCGCGAGGGCATCGCCGCCGCGGCCTGCGGCGACGTGGTGGCTCGCGAGGGCTTCACGATCCACGACGTCCTCCCCTACGCGCCGAGCGCGGCATGGGTGAGGGCGGCATCGGGCGGCATCCCGGCCTCGCTGCGTGGCATCCCGGCACTCGAATCCCTCCCCGACGTCGTCAACGTCGAACCGCAGATGGTGAGACGCTCCGCCCGCCGATGATGCGGTACCCGATCGCCTCGTGACAAATCGGGCGGCCGTGGCGGCCGCCCGATGGTCGATGCCCGATGCGCCAGGTCCGATCAGAACCGCAACGTCAGCCCCGCGGTCGCGCTGAAGGTGCCGATCATGCCGATCTCGGTGAACCCGGAGATCTCCGGGCCTCGCGTTTGCGCGCCGACGAGCAGGTCGACTGCGCTGTCGCGCGCCAGCTCGGTCACGCGGCTCTGCTCGCCCGGGAGATTGGTGCGGTCGGTCTCGCGCAGGTCGGCATTGGACTGGACCATGCGCAACCCGCCGTAGAACCCGACCTGTTGAACCCACGTCCCGATCTTGAGATCGCCGGAGATCCGGGTCTCGTCATAGTCCCAGCTCCGGTTGACGTCGCGATCGAGCCCGGCCGAGATCGAGGCGACGGAGCCGCCCGCCCTCCAGAACAGGTTGCCGGTGCCGGAGAAATAGTCCCCGATCGTGGCTCCCACGGCGAAGTAGGCACCGCCGTTCAGGCCGCGGGACTCCACTTGCTGGCTGGGATCGGTGACGTCCTTGTCGCTCACGGTGGCCTGCGAGGTTCCCGCCTCGCCGTAGATCGTGACGAGCCGCGGGAACTCGTAGTTGATCCGCGCGCCCAGCCCGGACCCGCTGACGTCCCAGTCCCTCAGGCGCTCGCCGCTCGTGATGTTCGACCCGTCGTAGTCGGTGGCACGCTCCACCTTGAGGTTGGTCTCGTGCCGCCAGAGCATGGCGCCCACGCTGATGCGCCCTTCACCCCAGGCGTCCGCGGGCCGACAGCACGTGGCCACGCCGAGTGCCGCCAGAACGATCAGACCAGGATGACGCATGGCATGTCCCTCCTCGGATGAGCCGCCGCGGGCCGCCGGAACAGGGCGGACCGGGTCGCCTCAGTCATCGGCAGGTCGGGGGAGGAACGCGAGCGCGAATTGGTAATCCCAGCCAGGAACGTCCGATCCGGATCGGCAACCGGTCGCTAGTTTCCGCCCGGCTTGTCCTTGGCTCCCGCCTTGGCATCGCCCGCCGCTCCCATCTCCGGCAGCAGCGTCAGCACGGTGTAGCGGTCGAGCGGGTAGTACTTGCGGAACGACTCCTTGAGGTTCTCGGGCGTGAGCAGGTCGATGCGCTCGCGGCGTTTCGCGATCCGGCGCGGATCCCAGCCGAACATGTGGACCGTCTGGAGACTCCCGGTCCAGGTCGCGTTCTGCTTCATCGCCACCTCCAGCTCGCGGCGCTCGACCTCCTGGATCTTCTGCACGTCGGCGGCCGACGGTCCCTGCTCGACCAGCTTCTTCACCTCGGCCAGCGAGGCGGCCACCATCTTCTCCACGTTCTCGGGCGCGCAACCGAAGGCGATGGTCGTGGTGGTGTAGCCGGGGAGCGGCGCCAGAGTCGAGAACGACGCCGAGGCGCCGTAGGTGCCCCCCAGCAGCTCGCGCAGGGTCTCGCGCAGATGGTCGCTCAGGATGTTCGCGGCGCCGCGGGCCCGGTGCATGTCCAGCTCCTCGATCCCCCCGTGGGTGAAGAACGTAATGCGCGTGCTGGCCTTGGGCTCGACGCCCTTGCGCACCTGTCGGGTCGTGACCCCGGTCGGGTAGCGCGGGCCGCGAGGGATGAAGGCCGAGGTGCGCTTGCCGCTCGAGGGAAGCGAGCCCAGGTAGCGCGCGACCAGCGGCGTGATCGAATCCACGGTAAACGTCCCGGCGAAGAAGACCGTGAAGTCGGCAGCGTTGGCGAATCGCTGCCGGTGGAAATCGAGCACGTCACGCAGCCGCACCGCGGCGATCTGCTCCGCGGTCGGCAGCCGGTTCATGTAGAAGCCGCCCGTGTTGACCGCGACGACCGTGTCCTGGAACACCTGCTCGGGACTGTTGACCCGGTCGGCAAAGAACGCCGCCAGCCGTTGCTGCATGGCCGCGTACGCGTCCAGATCCTCGGTGACCTGGAGGAAACCGAGGTGGATGAGCTGGAGCGCGGTCTCGAGGTCCGCCGGCCGCGCCGAGCCGTTGAACCCGTGGGTATAGAATCCGTAGCTGGGCGATACGCGGACGATCCTGCCGGACAGCATCTTCTGGAGGTCGGTGGCCTTGAAGCCGCCCACCCCCGCGTCGTTGACCACCCCGTTGCCGAGGAAGGCGGTGGCGAACCGTGCGGAGTCCGCGTTCGAGAGCCCTCCCATCGCATAGGCGGTGAACAGGATCTCGTCCGCCTTGAAGTCGGTCGGCTTGAGCCACACCTCGACGCCGTTCGAGAGCATCAGGACGGTGGTGCCGATCTCCTCGATCCTGCGTCTCGAGACAACGGTGCCGGGCTTGGGCAGGGTCGCCATGAGCGGCCGGGCCGCGCTCGTGTCGGTCCACGCCGCCACGTTCGCCTGGGCCGCGCGCGCGAGCACGGCGCGCAGGGCCTCTTCGGTGGGCGCCGCGAGCCCCGCCTTCTCGGGAGCGGAGGCCAGCACGACCCGACTGTCGTTGCGGGTGAGGCGTGGAATGCGGGCGGTCACGTCGGAGAGTGTGATCCCCGGCAGCAGTGCCCGGGTCAGCTCGAAGGTGGCCGTGGTCCCTGGAACCGCGTCGCCGGTGAGGAAGTGGCTCACGAGATCGCCCGCGAACCCGCTGCTCTCGGACTTGTCGCGCTCGGCGTAGGCGCGCTCGTTCTCGGCTCGCATCTCGTCCTTGGCCCGCACGAGCTCATTGTCGAGGAAGCCGTGCTGTCGGACGCGCGCGACCTCGTCGAGCAGGGCGGCGAGGCCCTTCTCGATCCCGCCGTCGGAGACCCTGGCGCTGAGCGCATAGAGGTCGACCGACCGACCCAGCGGATAGGCGTACGCCCCGGCGCTGAGGAAGGGCGCGTCCCGCCGATGCGCGATCTCGTCGAGACGCGAGTTCAGCATGCTGCCGAACAGATCCTCGGCCAGCCCGCGGCGGAAGTCGGCGACGGTGCGCCGGGCACGGCGGGGATTCTTGAAGGTGATGGAGACCGAGGACCCGGTGGCTTCCTTGTCGGTGGCCACGTTCACCAGCGTCTCCTGGTGCGGCGGGACCTCGAAGGCCGGGGTCGGCTTGTCGTTCGGGCGCGCGGCGATGTCACGGAAATGCGACCGCAGCAGGACCTCCATCTTCCCGGGCTCGATGTCGCCGACCGCGATCACCGCCATGCGGCCGGGCGTGTACCACTCGCGGTAGTAGTCGCGCAGTCGCGCGGCGGGCGCCTGCTGGAGGATCTGGGGCTTCCCGATCGGGAGCCGCTCGGCGTAGCGCGACCCGTGGAAGACGAGCGGCAGCTGCTTGCGCTGGATCCGCTCCTGGGCGCCGCGGCCGAGCCGCCATTCCTCGAGCACCACGCCGCGCTCCTTGTCGATCTCGGTTCCACTGAGCGTGGCGCGGCCGGCGAAGTCCGAGAGCGCCAGGAGGCCGCGATCGAGCAGCGAGTCGCGGTCGGTCGGCACCTCGAGCATGTAGACGGTCTCGTCGAAGCTGGTGTAGGCGTTGACGTCGGCCCCGAAGCGCATGCCGATCGAGCGCAGATAGGACACGAGCTCGTCGGCGCTCCTGAAGTGCTTCGATCCGTTGAAGTTCATGTGCTCGACGAAATGCGCGAGACCCTGCTGATCGTCCGCCTCGACGTTGGACCCGGCCCCGACCGCCAGGCGCAGCGACACGCGCGCTTCGGGCTTCGCGTTGCGCTGGATGAAGTAGCGCATGCCGTTCGGGAGCACGCCGGTGCGCACCGTCGGGTCGAGGTGCAGCGAATCCGTCAGCGCCGGCGCCGGCGCGGGAGTGGCCGGTGCGCCCGCCGGCGACTGCGCGCCGGCCGGCAGCGCCCCGATCGACACCATGGCGAGGATCGTGCGGATGAAAGGTCTCATGCGTGTCCGGGCTCCGACTTCGCGGCGATCTCGCGGCGCTTGCGCGCGAAGAATGCCTTGAGTACGTCACCGCATTCGCCGGCCAGAATGCCCGCGGTGACCTCGACGCGGTGGTTGAGTCGCTCCTCGTGGATGACGTCGAGCACCGAGCCACACGCGCCCGCTTTGGGATCGGCGGCACCATAGACCAGGCGGCCGACGCGGGCCAACACCATCGCCCCGGCGCACATCGCGCACGGCTCGAGCGTCACGTAGAGCGTGCACTCGGCCAGACGCCACGACTGGAGCGCGTTCGAGGCCGCCCCGATGGCGAGGATCTCGGCGTGGGCGGTGGCATCCTGCAGCCCTTCGACCTGGTTGTGGCCCCGACCGATGATCGCTCCCTCGTGGACGATGACGCAGCCCACCGGGACCTCGTCGGCGTTCTCGGCCGCGGCCGCTTCGCGGAGGGCGGCGCGCATCCCTTCCTCGTCGTTCCGGATCAGCACGGCGGCGCCAAGCGGCCGGGCGAGCCCGAGGTCAGGGACCGCCGGACGCCGGGGCGGGCGCCGCGGGGGGTGTCGGCTGAGCGGGGAACTCCTTGACCCAGCGCGTGAAGAGCGGCGTGAGCACCTCCTGGAAGCTGGGTGGGCCGCCCTGTCCGGTCACCGCCTGGAGCCCGAGCCCCGAGCTCTTCACGCCGAGCGTGCCGCTATCGGCCTGGTGCATCGGTCCCTCGCCGGTCTCGGAGCCCGACGCCGTCCACAGTAGCCGGCCGCTCGAATCCACCAGCGCCGCCCTCACGTGAACGCTGGTCGACGGTGTGCCGGTCTGGTTCCATTCCATCTGGATCTGCTCCCACTGGTCGGCCCGCATGCTGAGGAGCGCGGTGACGCGCAGCGCCTTGCAGAGGGAGCGGGCCGAGAGGGAGTCGACCCGCCCGTCCTTGAGCACGCCCTTGCGCACGGCCAGCAGCACGGAGTCGCCGCCGAATGCCCGGCGCATCAGGTCCTTGGTCATGGTGGAGAAGAACCAGCGATAGCCGGTGCCGCGGGCGATCGGGCTCCAGGCGAGCTCGACCTCCTTCTCGGCCGCGAGGTCGTGGGTGAAGGTCGCGGCCGGCAGCAGCGCCACGGTCTTGAAGCCGTACTTCGAGATCTCTGGATGCATCCAGAAGAGATCGACCTTCTTGTCCTTGCTCGCCGCCGCCCCATCCCCCGCCCACAGCGAGAGTCCGAGCAGGGCTGCGCCCGCGATCCGCGCGATGCCATCCGTCCGTCTCATGATGCGTCCCTCACGAACCCGCCCGCGCGGGGCCGTGCGGAGGGCTCTCCCTTCAGTGCTTGTCCGGTGGCACGCCGCCCGCCATCGCGGCCTTGTCGACCCGGGCGTTCATCGCACAGCGCGGACACTGCCCGGCCTGCGCGACCGGCTTGTTGTCCTTGGGGCAGGAATAGGAGACCTCGGTCGCAACCAAGGCGGAACCGTCCATCGAGCAGGTGCCGGCGGCGTCGAACATCATGCCGCACTTCGGGCACTCGTAGACGAGCGTCTGGTTGGTGAGCTCCGCGATCTGGCCCGGCGCGGCGGCCGCAGCCCCGGAGCCGGCGTCCGCGGCCGGGGATGCTGACGTTGCGGGCGTCTGCGCCGCGGTTTCGGTGGACTGCTTCGGTGCGCCGCAGCCGGCCAGCGCCAGCACGGCCATCGTGGTGAGGATCGTTTTCATCAGTGCGTTCTCCTGAATGAGGGGAAACTGGCGCGCCCTGGAGGATTTGAACCGCCAATCTTCTGATCCGTAGTCCGTTCTGAACAAGTGAGGCTCGCCTCGGCCCCTGGTAATGCGGGTCCGACGAGGGTCGAGATCATGTGGTCGGATCTGTGGCACGCCTCTGGCCACACGGTTCCAGAACACCAGCAGGATGCACGAAGCTGCCACGGACGGTCAACCAGCCGGGACTCCCGGCAGGAAGGTAGCCGTGAGCAACCGGGGTTCTCGGGTACCATGACGGTGCGCCCCTAGCCGACCCTACCGTCCCCCGGAGACATCCCGTGGCCCAGGCGACCCCGAGGTCCGCACGCCTGCCGGTGGTGGCCGTGATGTTGGTCCTGCTCGGCGTGACTGCGGCCCTGCTGCGCCGATGCCTCCAGGTGTGCGAAGGCCATCTCGTCTACGCGCTCGACGATCCCTATATCCACATGACGATGGCACGCAACCTCGCGACCCACGGCTCGTGGGGGATCGCGCCTGGCGCATTCGATCCGGCATCGTCGTCACCGCTCTGGACGCTCATGCTGGCCGCCCTGGTGCGCACCTTCGGCAGCCATGAGGCGATGCCCCTGATCCTCAACGTGCTCTGCATGCTGGGGGTTGTCGTGGTGCTCGACCGCGCGCTCCGCGAGGTGATCCCGCGACCGATCGTGCGCGGCGGCGTGCTGCTGGTGATCCTGCTCGCGATCGGCCTTCCCGGGCTGGCGCTCACGGGCATGGAGCCGATCCTCCACGTGCTGATCGCCCTGCTGCTCGCGTGGGCGGCGGCGCAGCGCCTCGGCGGCCCCGTGCCCACGTCGCGCCGCGGTGAGGTCCGGATCGCCATGCTGGCCGCGCTCGCCGTGCTGGCGCGATTCGAGAGCCTGTTCCTGATCGGGTCGCTGGGCGTGGCGGCGCTGGCTCGCCGCCGGTTCGCCACCGCCGCGGCGCTGGCCGCGGGGGTCGGTACGGCCCTGGCGGGCTACGCGGCCTTTGCCCTTCCGCAGGGCGGTCTCTGGCTTCCCAACTCGGTCCTGCTGCACGACTCGCTGGGCCACCGACACGCCTACGAAGGGTGGGAGCAGTTCGTGCGCCGGATTCCGGACCACCTTCAACACGATCGGACCGAGCACCTGCCGGCCCTGCTGGTGGCGTCGGCCTGGTTCCTGCTGCCCCGTCGCGGCATCACGTCCCCCCACGCTTCCGCCGCCCGCGTGCTCCTGGCGGTGACGGGCGTCACGCTCTTGATCCACATGCAGCTCGCCGACCTGGACGCCTTCTTCCGGCGCTACGAGGCCTATCTGGTGGCGCTCGGCGTGTTCGGGGTGGTGGTCGCACTGGCCTCCGGCTTGGGGGGACTGCCCGATGGACCGTTCTCGCGTCTGCCGCGGGTGCCTGCCCCGGCGATCGCCGCCCTGGCCGCCGTCACGTTCTTCACGCCCTTCCTGATCCGCGGTCAGCAGCTGCTCCGATGGACGCCGCGGGCGTCCCAGAACATCTACGAGCAGCAGTTGCAGATGGCCCGCTTCGTCCGCGAGCGCTTTCGCGACCGGGTGGTCGCGATCAACGACCTGGGCGCGGTGAGCTACTACGGCGGTGCCCGGGTCATCGATCTGTGCGGTCTCGCGAGCATGCCGATCGCTCGAGCGATCCTCGCCAAGCGCTACGACACGGCATTCATCGAGCGGTTCTGCGCGGCGCAGGGGGTCGAGGTGGCGTTGGTCTACGAGTCGTGGTTCGTGGGGACTTCGTCGCTTCCGCGCATGTGGGTGCCGGTGGCCCGGTGGACGCTGCGCGACAACCTGGCGGCCGGAGACGAGACCGTGACCCTGTTCGCCACCAATCCGGCGACCGCGGACCGCGTCCGCAAAGCGGAGCGCGAGTTCTCGGCGACGCTGCCGCCCCGGGTGGCGGTCGAAACCCTACCCTAGCGCCGCTTCGCGCCCACACGCGGTACGCCTCCGCCAGAAACGACGAAGCGGCCGACCCGAAGGCCAGCCGCTCCCCACCTCGCCTCTTTTTCTCGCGCCTACCCAGCGCGTCCATCACCCCCGCCGCGTCACGTCCGGCCCCTGACCTACTGGTCCGCGCGAACGACGCGCAGCGCCTCCTTGCAGTCACCCTGTCCGCGCGCGACTCGGAGAACAGCGTCCTTGGCCTTGGCCACATCGCCCAGCACCAGTGCCGTGCTGACGTCCTCCAGTGCCAGGGTAGCCCGGTCGAGCGCCTCGTGAATCGCGTCCACCTCCTGACGGGTCGGGGCTATCTACTCCTCCCTCGCGTGTTCACGGTTGGGGCGGCCTCGACACGAACTCCAGCTCCTCAGCGGCGAAGGACTCGGGCCAGTGCCGCACCAATCCGGTGTACGTGGGCCCGGTCAGCATTACTCGCTCGCCCCGATGGTCGCGAAAGACGGCGAGCACCCGTCCGACCGATCCCCCCGACGTTTTCACCTGGTCTTGCTCGCGCAGGTCGTGCCCGTTGCGGTCCATGCGTTCCACCTCCATCGTGTCCGCGCGACAAGTCCCACTTGAGTCCCATTGCGGATGCCGCGCTTTCGATTCGCTCGCTCGCAAGCCGCCGTACCGTCGTGGGTTGAAGCTGGCGCGCCCTGGAGGATTTGAACCCCCAACCTTCTGATCCGTAGTCAGATGCTCTATCCAATTGAGCTAAGGGCGCGCTCGACACGTGTCGCGGGAACAAATGGCGGAGAGGAGAGGATTCGAACCTCCGGACCGGTTTTACCCGATCAACCGCTTAGCAGGCGGCTGCCTTCAGCCACTCGGCCACCTCTCCGCTGGACGGCTGGCGGAGGGAGTAGGATTCGAACCCACGGAGCCTTGCGGCTCAGCGGTTTTCAAGACCGCCGCCTTAGACCACTCGGCCATCCCTCCGCGAGACCGCCGAGTCAAGGTGGCCGTTGAACTTAGCCGCTACTCACCCCCGGCGCAAGGCACCTGCGCCTTCCGGGGGCAGCCAAGCTACCACCGGCCCTCGTCTGCCGGCAAGAGAACGTGTGCCGGAGCTGCCGCGCGTGGCCGCCGGGCGGCTTGCCGCACCGCACGGCGGCGAGTCCTAGGCCGCGGCGGACGAGATGTCCCCTCCGGCACCCGTGTGTGCCTCGAGCTCGACGGAGACCAGTGGGGTCAGACGGCCCTCCGTCACCAATCCCAGGAAGACGTCGACGACACGAGCATCCCACTGCGTGCCGGAGCCCTCCCGCAGGCGGCGCGCCGCCTCCGCCGGGCCGAGCGCGGCGCGGTAGGGGCGGTCCGTGGTCATCGCATCCCACGAATCGACGACCGAGATGATGCGTGCTCCGATCGGGATCTCCTCGCCCCGGAGCCCGCGCGGATAGCCGGCGCCGTCCCACCGCTCGTGGTGCGAGCGGATGATGGGAGCCACCTCGGACGCGAACCGCATGGGCGCGATGATCTCGGCCCCATGGTCCGGGTGCTTTCGGAGCACCGCCTGCTCCTCGGGAGTCAAGGGCGCGATCTTGGAAAGGATCGCATCCGATATGCCGACCTTGCCGATGTCGTGAAGGATGCCGGCATAGCGAAGCGACAGCAGGTCGTATCCGGCCAGCCCCAGGGCGCGGGCGGTTTGCTCACTGTAGCCCGCGACCCGGCGGAGGTGGCCTTCGGTGTACTGATCCTTCATTTCGACCCAGCGGGCCATTGCCAGCATGATCGCTTCGGTCCGCTCGAGCTGGTCCGTCAGTCGCTTGAGACGCAGCTGCGTGCGGATGCGGGCGCGAAGCGTGACGTCGTCGAACGGCTTGGTCAGGAAGTCATCGGCCCCCGCCTCGATCCCGCGCAGGCGGTCTTCATGGTCGCCGAGACCGGTCAACATCGTGACCGGGATGAGCGCCGTGCGCTCATCCTCCTTGAGCCTGCGGCAGGTCTCGAATCCGTCCATCAACGGCATCTCGGCATCGAGGATGACGAGGTCGGGCGGTACTCGTGCGACCATCTCCAATGCCTCGCAGCCGTTGGAGGCGGTGACGCTCTCGAGGCCCTCCTCGCGGAGAAACCGCACGAGGATCTCGCGGATCTGGGGGTCGTCGTCCACGACGAGGATGGTCTGTTTCATCCCTGCCGCCTACGCCGCCTGCCGGCGCTCCTCGCCATCGAGCACTTCCCGCACCTTCTGTGCGAGCGCTTCGGGGGTGAATGGCTTGTGGAGGAATGGCGTCCCGCTGCCGATCGCCGCGCGATGAACCGTCGCCCAGTCCACGTGACCGGAAACACACAAGACTTTCAAGTCCGGACGCACGGAAGCGACTCGCGCCAGCAGCTCCGCACCTCCCAGGCCGGGCATGACGATGTCGGTGATCAGGAGGTCGATGCCTTCCGCGTCGCTCTCGAGCATCCGAATCGCCTCATGCCCGTTCCGGCTTTCATGAACCCGGTAGCCGTGAAGGGTCAACGTCCTGTGCACGAGCCGCCGGACAGCATCGTCGTCTTCGGCCACCAGAACCGTCTCCGTACCTGCCGCCGCCGGCAGATCACGCGGAAGGGAGACGACTGCTTCGGCCTGGGCTTCCACCCGGGGAAAGTAGAGCTTGAACGTGGCGCCGTGCCCCGGTCGACTGTAAACCTCGATGCCCCCACCGCTCTGCTTGACGATGCCAAAGACGGTGGAGAGGCCAAGGCCGGTCCCCTTGCCGGGGTCCTTGGTGGTGAAGAACGGCTCGAAGATGCGAGTCATCGTCTCGGCATCCATGCCCTCGCCATCGTCGCTGACCGAGAGCACGACGTATCCGCCGGGGGGCACGTCCAGCACCGTGCGGGCGTGGTGCTCGTCCAGCGTCGTCTCGGACGTCTCGATGGTCACGCGGCCCCCGCGGGGCATGGCGTCGCGGGCATTCACGGCGAGGTTCAGCAGGATCTGCTCGATCTGGCCGGGGTCGGCCATGACCCGCCCGAGGTCCTTGCCCGGTCGCGCCAGGAGCTCGACGTCGGCACCGATCAGCCGCCGGAGCATTTTGTCCAGGTCGACGACCACCGTATTGAGATCGAGCGCACGGGGCTGGAGCACCTGCTGGCGGCTGAAGGCCAGGAGCTGGCGCGTGAGGCCGGCCGCTCTTTCGCCTGCCTTCCTGATCTCGACCAGGTCGGAGGCGACCGGACTGTCGGCGCCCAGTCTCATCTTCGCCAGCTGGGCGTATCCCAGGATGGCCGTGAGCATGTTGTTGAAGTCATGGGCCACGCCGGCGGCAAGCCGCCCGATGGCCTCCATCTTCTGGGCCTGCCGCAACCGCTCCTGGCTTTCACGGAGGGCCTCTTCCATCTTTCGGCGTCGTGCCCGCTCCTGCGCTTCGGCGATCGCCCGGCGCACGGCCGGCGCCAGATGCGAGAGCCGGTGCTTGAGCACGTAGTCCGTCGCCCCGTTTCGGACCGCCGCGATCGCCGTCTCCTCCCCTATGGTGCCGGAGACGAAGACAAAGGGGACGTCCGGCACCACCGTCCGCGCCCGCTCGAGGGCCGCCAGTCCGCCGAAGCCGGGAAGCGCGAAGTCCGAGAGGATGAGATCGAACTCGCCGTGCTCGAGGGCGGCCTCGAACTGCGCGCCCGTGTCGACATGCTCCACGTCGCACGCTAGCCCGTCGACCTCCAGGGCCGCCTGGACGAGCATCACGTCCTTGGGCTCGTCCTCCAGGTGGAGGATCCTGAGGGGAATCGGAGAGGCGCTCTCGTGCATGGCGAAGGTCCTCGGCGGGATCAGGCTGCCCTGCGGACGCTACCGGGTGGCGGCTCGTTCAGCACGGCCCAGAACAGACCCAGATTCGCCACGGCGTCGATGAACTGATCGAATTGGACCGGCTTGACCACGTAGGCATTGACGCCCAGCGAATAGCTCTCGATGACGTCTCGCTCTTCCCGGGAGGACGTCAGGATGACGACCGGAATCGAGCGCATGGTCTCGTCGGCCCTCATGCGCCGGAGCACCTCGAGCCCGTCCATCTTCGGCATCTTGAGATCGAGCAGGACCAGAGCCGGGTTGCCCTTGGCACGGTCCGCATATGCTCCCCGACAACAGAGATAGTCCCAGGCCTCGACGCCATCCCGGGCGACCACGACCTCGTTGGCCACGCGGTGCTGCTCGAGCGCGGCCAGCGTGAGCTCGACGTCCTTGGCGCTGTCCTCTGCGTACAACACGCGTTTGAGTCCCGGTTTCATGCTGCCTCCCGCGTCGTCGCGACCTCGTCGCCCGATCGGGGCAACGAGAAGTAGAACGCCGCACCTTCGTCGAGCCGTCCCTCGGCCCAGGTGCGGCCGCCGTGCCGCTGGATGATCCGCCGCACGTTGGCCAATCCGATTCCCGTGCCTTCGAATTCGTCCTGGTGGTGGAGCCGCTGAAACACCCCGAACAGCTTGTGGCTGTACTCCATGTCGAATCCCACGCCGTTGTCGCGCACGAAGACGGTCGTCTCCGTCTGGGACGGATCCGCGCCGATTTCGATTCGCGCGACCGGACGCGTTTTCGTGTACTTGATCGCGTTTGCCATCAGATTCGTGAGCACCAGCTTGAGCATGGCCGGGTCGCCGTGCACCTGGGGGAGGCGGGCGATGTGCCATTCGATCGCGCGCCCGGAGGTATCCGGCGCGAGGCTCTGCTGGACCCCGGCGACGAGCTCCGCCAGGTCGACCGTGGTCCGCTGCATCTCCGCACGTCCCATCCGGGAGAAGATCAGGAGGTCGTCGATGAGGGCCCCCATGCTCTTGGCGGAGTCGGAGATCAGGTCGAGGTATCGAGAGGACTTCTCGTCCAGCGTGGACCCCGCGTGCCGGCGGAGGAGGTCGGCGAAGCCGTCGACATGACGGAGGGGTGCGCGAAGGTCGTGCGAGACCGAGTAGCTGAAGGCTTCGAGCTCCTTGTTCGCGACCTCGAGCTGATCGGCGTGAGACCGGACGGCTTCGTGCAGAGCCGCGATCTTCGCTTCCGCCTGGCGCTCATCGGTGATGTCCTGAGAGATACCCAGCAGATAGAGCGGCTCTCCCTGCCCGTCCACGATGGGCACCTTCTTGGTGTGGAGCAGCCTCAGCCCCTTGCCCTTGGTCGAGATGGGCTCTTCCGGGATGTCGAGCAAGGCCCCGGAGTCGAGCACTGCTCGGTCCTTGGCGGTGAAGAAGTCCGCCTGTTCCCGTGGGAAGAGGTCGTAGTCGTTCTTGCCCAACAGATCCTCCCGCCGGCAATCGAGCAGCTCCTCCGCGGCACGATTGATACGGACGAACCGGAGCTCGCGCGCGTCCTTGACGAACATCATGTCGGGGAGGTTCTCGAGGATCGAGTCCAGGAACGCCCGCATCCGGTCGAGCTCGACCTCCGCCCGCTTGCGGCTGCTGAGGTCGACGACGAAGGCGACGAACTTCCCTTCGTCCCCGGGCAATGCGGCGAGCCCTACCAGCACCGGGACCCGTGTGCCGTCCTTGCGCACGACCAGGTTCTCGTGCGGCCGCACCAGCCCACGCTCGGCCAGCTCGGACAGGGTCGCTTTGTCTCGTTCCTTCTGCTCGGCCGGCCGGGTCGCGTCCCAGCGGAACGGAACGTCGGCGCGCGTGCGACCGGTCATCTCGAGGTAGGCGTCGTTCGCCTCGTGGATCCACCCCTGGCTGTCGCCCGTGATCACTCCGACGATGTTCGAGTCCACGAGGCACTTGACCTGCACCAGGCTCGACTTCAGGGCCTCCTCGGCGCGGTGCCGCTCGCGGTCCGTGGCATCCAGGTCCCGGGCGGTGAGCCAGATCAGCCCGACCAGCGGGGCGATCGTCACCAGCGCGCTGAGAGCGGCTCCGATTTCGTGCCCGTAGAAACCCGCCCGCTGGCCCACGAGCTGGAGCCACTCGAGCGCAATCGGGATGACGAGGGCCGCGGGCAGGAGACGCCGCGCCAGGGCGCCGCCCGGGGAGTCGCTCAGGAGGAGTCGGAACAGGCCACGGTCGGGCCGGGAAAAGAGCGCCGCCACCGACAGCAAAGAGAAGGCGAGGGCCGTGTTGGCCGCCATGGGGATGAACGAGCCGACGCCGTACATGGCGGGAGCACCATAGACGTAGCCGATGAGCGCCATGACCGCCATCGCCAACGAGGCCAATTGGAGGATCTGCGCCGGCGGCCACCCGCGCCAGGCTTTCACATCGAGCGTCAGGTGACCCAGCCCGAGGAGCACGAAGACGAGCGCCGTGTTGGGAGCCATGCGGCTCGGCACGGGCATCTCCTGGAGCCTGCCGTGGAACAGCACCTGATCCAGGGGCATCTCGATCCCGGACATCACGGACAGCAGCTTGAGCCCTCCAACCGCCACGACGGTCATGGCGCACGCTCGCGCGACGCGTCTCCTTCCGTCGGTGGCCGAGGGAGCGCGGAGGACCCACAGCGAGGCGCCGAGCAGCACCAGGCAGACGGCGGTGAGCGGATTCATGGGCACCGCGCCGGGCGAGGGGCCGCGAAGGAACGCCAGATCGAGCTGCCACCCCAGGAGCGCGAGCGCGGCGATGCCGAACGCCGCCACGCAGCCCAGCCTCACGGCCTGGCTCGTGACGAACACGGCGCGGGGTTCGGGGGCCGAGTGCATCCTGGCGACCTGCTTTCGCGGATGGGTTGTCGCCCGTCCAGGGGCGTAGTGGGCCCCAAATTGGCGATCGACAAGGTTTTCGGCCCCGGAGAGGCCATGCTTGAGGGCGGCCTAGGCGCCCCGCAACATGCCTGCGCCACCGCCCGTAGGACGCATCTGAGATCTCGACCTCGAAGCGCCCCGGAGGCCCCCATGACGCCTGCCCCGCTGCTGCTGTCCATGCTGGTCATCTCGTCCTCGCCGTCCGATGCAGGGCCGCTGCGTGGGGCGGCCTACTTCGAGGCCCGCCAGGCCGCCGATCGCGCGTACGCCGAGCGTCGCTACCCTGCCGCCGAATCCCTCTACGCGCGCCTCGCGGGGACCAGCCAGGACGTCTGGGTGTGGTTTCGCCTGGGACAATCGCGCGTGCGGCAGGAACGATATCGCGCGGCCGTGGATGCCTACGGCCAGGCACTGGCCCTCGGCACGCAGCGCTCCCGGGAGGGCAGCCAGAACTTCATGCGTTACCGGATGGCCCGCTGCTACGCCCTGGCCGGTGAGCGCGACAGCGCGATCGCCTGGCTCGATCGGGCGATCGCCAACGGTTACGAAGATCGAGCCGAAATCGCCGAGGACAAGTCCCTGGCCTCGCTCCACGGCGACCCGCGATTCGACCGGCTGGCCGGCCGACTGGGTGCCGAGCTGACGCGGGATGAGGGCTGGCGTCACGACCTCGCCTTCCTGATCGCCGAGATCCGCCGCGTCCACGTCCGGTTCCGGAACGAGCCCCTCCCGCCGGGCCTCGAGGCCGAGGCTCGCGCGCTCGACCGCGAGATCCCCCGCCTTCGTGACGCCGAGGTGCTCCTCCGGATGCAGGGCCTCATGGTGAGGCTCGGCGACGGGCACTCGGTGCTCTATCCGGGCGGAGAACGGGTCACGATGCCGGCGCTGCCGGTTCGCCTGTACCACTTCGATGACGGCTGGTTCGTGGTCGAGACGTCCGACAGCCTGCGGTCGTGGCTCGGCCGACGCGTTCTCGCCATGGGCGGCGTGCCGATGGACACCCTCGCGCGCCGACTACCTCCGATCGTCAGCCGCGACAACCCGATGGGCATCGAGTGGATCGGTCCGTTGTACCTGCAGCTCGGCGACGTGCTCGCTTCGCTCGGCGCCACCCGGGATCCGAGCCGCGTCCGACTCACGTTCGAGGATCAGGCCGGGCGTCGCGAGGACGCCGTGGTCCGGGCCGATCGGCCGCTCCACCCGCAGGCGCCGAAGCTCGGCCCTCCCCCGTCTGGGACACCGCCGCTCTGGCTGCGCGACGCCGAGCGGCCCTTCTGGCTCGCGCCGCTGCCGGTCCCGCGCGCCCTCTACCTCCAATTCAACCGGGTGGCCGACGCCGACAGCGAAAGCCTCGAGGGGTTCGCGCTCCGCTTGCGCACCGTTCTGGCGCGCGATTCCATCCGCCATCTCGTCGTGGACCTGCGCCACAACAACGGCGGCAACGGCGATCTCCTGGGCGAGCTGAGACGGACGCTGGTGTGGTTCACCGCGGACGATCCCCGCCATCGCCTCTTCGTCCTGACGGGCCGCGGCACCTTCTCGGCGGCGCAAACCTTTCTGAACCAGATCGACCACGACACGCCGGCCATCGTCGCCGGGGAGCCGAGCAGCTCGCGGCCCGACTTCCCGGGCGAGGACACGGCGCTGCGCCTGCCGTGGAGCGGGGTTCACGGCAGCATCTCGAGTCGTTTTCACATGGTGGACGGAGCCGACACCCGGGTCTGGATCGCGCCGCACATCCCGGTCCGCCTCACCGCCGCGGACTATTTCGGGAATCGCGATCCCGTGCTCGAGGCGGTGCTGGACGTGATGCGAAAGGATCGGTCCGAGTAGTCCGCGGCACGGCGAGGCCCATTTCAATCGGAAAGGGCGGCGCGATCCGCGGATCGCGCCGCCTTCTCGCTCTTGGAACCTTGGTGCTTGGAAGTTAGCCCATCATTGCGAGGCGATGGCCCCGTTGCAGGATCCAGGAGCCGGCCAAGAGCAGCACGCCAAAGAGCAGGAGCAGCCCCCATGGACTGACGCCGGGCGTTGGGGTCGGAGTCGCTGGAACACCCACCTCAAAGGTGACGATTGCTCCGGTCACCGTCTTTACTCGGATTTCGGTGCCCACCTGGACATTCGAGATCCGAACAACGGGGCTCGGTACCGACTCAATGCCCTCGGCCCCGAACGAGCCAGGGGTGAAATCGGTGGGGAATTGTGAGTACCCCGCACTGAGGTCGGCCGTGGCTATGAGCCCGATGCCCATACCGTTGATCGCGTCCTTGATCGCGCTCTGGAGTGCGGACAAAGTGGCGTATGAGGCGGTGTTAGGAATTGTGACGGTTACCGAATCTCCCGGGCCCCGGAACCCTTGGATGGTCAGCGGACCATGGTGGGTGCCGTCGGTGCCAGTTGGGTTCACTTGAAACAGTAGCTGGGGCAGACTGCTCGCCACGTCCGCGCCGGGGCCGGCGTTGATCTTGATCCCCTCACCAACCCAGTTGCCTGCATTGCTCGAGACGGTCACGGCCACCAGGGAGCAAGGACTGACGTCCGACCAGATAATCACTTCCTGAGCTAGGGTGCCTGCCCCCATGAAGCTGGCCAATTCAAATCCGCAGGTAGGTTTCGAGTACGCGCAGTTCACCAGACTCATTGAGTTGAGAAAAGCACTCCCACAGTTTGCTCCCGCGGCCGTGTACCCCGACGCAACCGCTGAAGTATGAATGGCGTCCATAAGAGTTGACCTGATCCCCTAGAAACGGTCCAGCGCCGAGTCGCATCCTCCGCTAGCCTGAGGGCGAGGAGGAGCGATGCGCAAGAGCCGATTCAGCGACGAGCAGATCCTGGCGATCCTCAAGGAAGCCGAGCGGGGCAAGGTGATGGAGGTGATTCGTCGCCACGGGATCGCGCAGAAGACCTACTACAACTGGAAGGCGAAGTACGGCGGGCTCGAGCTCTCGGAAGCCCGACGGCTCAAGCAGCTCGAGGAGGAGAACCGGCGGCTGAAGAAGCTGGTGGCCGACCAGGCGCTCGACATCTCGTTGCTCAAGGAACTGCTGGGAAAAGACTCGTGACCGTGGCGGCCCGGCGGGCCGCGGTCGCGCAGCTGAGGGAACGCGCCGGCGTGAGCGAGCGGCGGGCGTGCCGGGTGGTGAGCCAGCACCGCTCGGTGGAGCGCTACCGCCCACGACGGCCGGAGCCGGTCGGACTGCGGGAGCGGATGTGCGCGCTGGCGGAGCTACGGCCGCGGTTCGGCTACCGAAGGCTGCACGTGTTGCTCAAGCGCGAGGGCTTCGCGGTGAACCGCAAGCGGGTGCACCGGCTGTATCGGCTGGAAGGCCTGGCGGTGCGCCGGCGCAGACGCAAGCGGGTGGCGGTGCCGCGCCAGCCGATGCCGGTCCCGAGCCAGGTGAACGAGCGCTGGAGCATGGATTACGTGCACGACGCGTTGAGCGACGGGCGGACCTTCCGCTGCCTGAACCTGGTCGATGATCACTCGCGCGAGGCGCTGGCGATCGAGGTCGACACCTCACTACCGGGGCGGCGGGTGATCCGGGTTCTTGATCAGCTCGCCGAGCTGCGCGGGCTGCCGCGCGGGATCGTGGTCGACAACGGACCCGAGTTCGCCGGCCAGGCGCTCGACGTGTGGGCGCACGAGCGCGGCGTCGCCCTCGACTTCATCACGCCGGGCCGGCCGGTGGAGAACGCATTCGTCGAGAGCTTCAACGGTCGGTTCCGCGATGAGTGTCTCGACGAGCACTGGTTCCGCAGTCTCGACGAAGCCCGCGACGAGATCGAGCGCTGGAGGCAGGACTACAATGACGTGCGGCCGCATAGCTCCCTCGGGGATCGCACGCCGAGCGAGTATGCTGCGGCCCTAACCAGCGGAAATGCGACTCACGACTGGGCCTAATGTGGGGAGCAGGTCAAGCTAGGCGTGGCAAAGTTGACGCCGGTCACGGTGCCCAGCCCGCTGCGCGCTGCGAAGTGCCGGACAATAGGGGCAAGAATCCAGCTCGAACTCTGGTTACACTGAGGGGCAATCGCCG
>Ga0075428_100002736_pt1 | contig 19192 bp, 15 predicted proteins | sample RhiMetdeltSRZDD2_FD_75291 | JGI IMG/M metagenome (GOLD analysis project Ga0075428, IMG submission 75291) | Populus rhizosphere microbial communities from Tennessee, USA - Rhizosphere MetaG P. deltoides SRZDD2 | ecosystem: Host-associated > Plants > Roots > Rhizosphere > Soil | place: USA... | reverse complement strand
CGTCGCGAAGCTCGCCGTGGAGCTCGCGAAGTCGAAGCCGGATCGGCCGACGTCGGGCGTCTGCATCGTGCCCGGTGGACACGAAGCCGAGTTTCTGCAGCGGTTCGAGCTCGGTGACATCCCCGGCATCGGTCCGAAGTTCCGCGAACGTCTCGATCGGATGGGGCTTCGGAGCGTGCGGGATGTTCTGCCGCACGACACCGCGACCCTGACGCGGATGATCGGCGAGCGAGAAGCCGAGTGGCTGTGGGGACGCGTACGCGGCATCGATGACGCGGCGGTGTCCAGGCGTGACATCCCGAAGCGCATGAGTCGCGAGGAGACGTTCGCGCGCGATATCGAGAGCGATGATGACTTGCACCGCGAGCTCCTGCGGCTGGTGACGCGCCTCGCTGCGGATCTCCGTGAGCACGATCTCGCGGCCCGCACCGTCGCCGTCCGCCTGCGCGACGGCGACTTCAAGACCCGTCAGGCGAGTCGAACGCTGCCCCAGCCCGTGATTTCCGACCGGGTGATTCTCGCCACCGCTCGTGCCCTGCTCTCCCGGCTGCGCCGCGAGCGACGTGTTCGGGCTCGCCTGCTCGGCGTGGCGCTCTCCTCACTCGGCGTGCCCGACCGAGCCGCGCAGCTCTCGTTGTTCGAGGCGCCGTCGTCAACGTTGGAGACGGCGCGGGATCGAGCGCTCGCCGGTGCGGTCGACCGATTGCGCGCGAAGTTCGGTGACAAGGCGATCGTGCCCGGCCGCCTCACGCGGCGGCCGACCACCTAGGATCGAGCCGACCTAGACTGGCGTCAGCTCCTCTGTGCCGAGCGTGACGTTCTCCGCCGATGCATCGAGCGCATGCCTAACGAGGCCGGCCGCCAGCTCCGCTCCCGTCAACGAGTGGACGCTTCCGGCGAAGCGCCGTGCGCCGACCACGCGAGCGAGCCCTGCGATCACATTCGCGACCCCAGCGCCGGCCCGCTCGAGGGGACGAGCCTCATCCCGTCCGGGGCCGGTGATGAACGACGGCCGCGCGATCGTGTACGGAAGTCCGCTCGCGCGCAGGATCGACTCGGCTCGCCAGCGCGCGACCAGATAGGGGTTGGTGCTGTGTTCGCGAACGCCGAACGCCGACAGGTACACGAAGCGGGGCTTGCTCCCCGATGCGACCGCCGCGCGGATCAACAGCGCGGTCAGGCCGTAGTCAATGCTCTCGTAGCTCTCGGTTGCGCCACGGGTGGCGGAGGCACGCCGCCGAGCGCGCGTCGTCCCGAGCAGCGAGAACACGTGGGTTGGCTGCAGCGTGGACAACGTGTAGACCATCTCGGCGTCGCCCCACGGCGTGGTGTCGATCGCCGCACCCGCAGCTTCGAACCGCTCACGCCACTCCTCCACTCGAGGCGAATCCGGCCGGACGTGCGCCACCGTCCGTACTCCCTGGCCTACCAGCTCCCGCACGACCTCACGTCCGGTGTAACCCGTTGCTCCCGCGACGAAGGCGATCCGCATCAGTGGCTCGCGCGAGGCAGCCCGGCGGTGATCGCGAGCTGCACTCGCTCGATCTGACGCCCGTTATCGCTCACGAGCACGGCCACGAGGTTGTTCGACGTGATGAGCGTCGGCGTGAGCGGCCACGGCGACGCGCTGCCACGGCGCGACACCGTGCTGGTGTCGATGTTGGCGATCGCCTTTTCCCGCTCTGTCCCCGACTTGAAGAGGTAGATGTGGAGCTGCGCTTCGCCGAGCGCGTAGGTCGTGCCAACAACTGGAAACACGCCGGTCGGCGCCGGTCCCTTCTTGATCGGAACGAAGCCGGCATCGGTGAGGCGCTTTTCGATGCTGCACGACTGCCAATCGCCCTCGGACTTGCACGTGGGCGTCGTGATGGCTGGCCCCGGGCCCGGCGTGGCCGCCGCCACGGACGCAGAATCGCTGCGTGGGGCTGCGGCGGCATTCGGCGATGGGCTCGAGATGATGGAATCCGTTCGAGCTGGCGATTCGCGTTGGCACGCCAGGAGAGCCACCGCGACTGCCCAGCGCACGCCCCGCGACGAGACGCGAGATCGTCGGACCGTGCACAGCCCAGAAGTCACTCGAACGCCGATCCGAACCCCGCGGTGGCATCGAGCTCGAACCGCGGAATCTGCGCGTCGAACGACGAGTCGTCGTTCCGCACGAAGTGGTAGTCGCCTTCCATGTGGCCGCTCGGCGACTTGAGAATGATGAAGCTCTGGTATTCGTGGACCTTGCCCGGCGCAATGATCGGCTGTTCACCGATCACGCCCTCTCCCTCCACCTGGCTGTCTTCGCCGATGGAATCGTGAATACGCCACCGCCTGCTGAGGAGCTGCGCCGGCAGCTTCCCGACGTTCTCGATGCGGACGTAATACGCGAACACGTAGTGCCGCGCGTGGGGGCGTGACTGCTCTGGCAGGTATGTCGGTCGCACGGTCACTCGAATGCCGTGCGTCTCTCGGTAGAAGAAGGGGCGCCGTGACATCGTCGGAAATTAGGCAATCATACGCCGCCGTACCACTCATAACCGCGATCACTCCAGTAGCCGCCGGAGCGAGTGGGCATGAACAGGATGCGGGTGAGGTATTTCGTGTTCTTGTATCCGAGCTTGACCGGCGAGTGGACTCGCGCGGGAGCTCCGTGTCCCGGGCCGAGCATCGCGCGATCCATGCCGTAGGCGACGAGGGTCTGCGGGTGCAGCGCGCTGTCGATGTCCCACGACTCATGATAGTCCGAGTCGAACGACTGGAAGTCCACGTACTGTGCGTCTGGCGTCACTCCGGCCACGCGGGCGAGCTCGCTCATTCGCACACCGGTCCACTCCGCCCGTGCGGTCCAGCCCTCCACGCAGAAATGATCGACCTTCTGTGTCGTGCTCCGCATCTTCACGAGGTCGTCCAGCGTGAGCGACAGGGGGGTGCGCACCGCTCCGCCAACTTCGAGGCGCCACACACCGCGTTGCGCCTCGTTCCACACCGGCATGCTGTCCGACACGAAGTAGCGGGGGAATGCTCGACCACTCGACCGCGCGTCCGCGGCAACCCGGTTGCGTGAGCCGGAGGTGAAGAGCCAGCGCTCGAGCCCTTCGTTCTTTCGTTCCGCGAACCTGAGCAGCGACGCTGCTCGTTTGGGCCCGAACGAGTCGCAGGCGCCGAGCGCGGCCGCAATGGAGCTCGCGCCGAGGCTGACGAAGTGCCGCCGGTTCATGTGTCGAATCCTCCGTCCGAACGCGGCGAGGCCGGCATCGGACGCCGCCAGAAGAATGGTCGTGCGTTTCGGGCCTCCGGTGACTTCGTCTCGTCGTAGCCGCCGGTAATCATCGACCGGATCGAGTACGGGTCGACGGCAAACACCATGATGACGTGGACCACGCTGAGCAACACGAGACAAATCATGACCAGGAAATGCCAGTAACGCGCCCAGACGTAGCCGCCTAACAAGTTCGTGAGCGGCGCGAGCTGCACGGGCTTCCAGATGGCGATGCCCGTGAGGACGGCGAGCGCCCCGAAGATCGGCATCGCGAAGTACGCAGACTTCTGCAGTGCGTTGTGCTTGCCCTGGTGCGGGTGCTCGCGCCGAGCGAAGAGATAGAATTTGACCATCTCCCAGCTGTCGCGAATGTCACCGCGGCGCGGAACGAGGTCGCGCCACTCGCCGTGAAGGTAGATGAAGCTGACGTATACGAGCCCGTTGACGAACAGGAGCCACATGGCGGCGAAATGGTAGTTGCGCGCCCCGGCAAGCCACCCACCGAACGTCAGCGCGTCCGGGATGGGCTTTCCGGCGAAGGGGTAACAGCAGAACGACTCGCCCTTTCGGGCAAACGCCGGGTACGCATTGAAGATGCGGAGACCCGTCGTGATCATGAGGCCGAGCCCGACGACGTTGACCCAGTGCGTCACGCGAACGACCCAGTGATGTCGCACGCGCCTCGGAGGTGCGACCGCATCGGCAGGCGCTCGCTCGCCTTCCCCGCGCGCGCCCGGCGTGAGCTCGGGATCGCTGTCCGCTCCACCTAACGAATGCCCGCCCACTGTCGTCATCCCGGTTCGCTCCACATTCTAGGTCAACCGTCCCGCGTCCATCGCCGAGCCCGTCATGCCTTTTACGCTAGCGCCCGGCGAAGTACGACCGCAATCGGCTGGCGAGTCCATGTGTTGAACCCGGCGCCGTGCCAAGTGGCCTCCGCCCACCGGCCCGAGTGGCGCAGACCTACCGACAAAAACCGCCGCTGTATTCATTTCGTTCCGACGCGCACGCGCGCGTCGCGCCGACGTCGCGCCTGCGAGTCGGCCGGGCCCATCACCGACCGATGAGGGAGCAATGGCGGACGAGATCGACTACAAGCTGATCGGCGATGACCTTCAGGGCGTCATCATCACGCTCGATCCCGGCGAGGCCGTCGTAGCCGAAGCGGGCGGTATGATGTACATGCAGGACGGCATTCGAATGGCGACCAGCCTCGACATGTCGGGTCGCGGCGGCGGCCTGTTCGACAAGCTGTTGTCTGCGGGCAAGCGTGTTCTCGCGGGGGATTCGTTCTTCGTGACGTGGTTCACGAACGAGGCGAACCGGCGTCGGGACGTGGCATTCGCCGCGCCGTATCCGGGGAAGATCCAGCCAATCGACCTGGGCGAAATCGGCGGGACACTCATCGCTCAAAAGGACTCGTTCCTGTGCGGTGCGCGCGGCGTCGACGTGAGCATCGCGTTTTCGCGACGCCTCGGCGCGGGATTCTTCGGTGGCGAGGGCTTCATCCTCCAGAAGCTCACCGGTGACGGGCTCGTGTTCCTGCACGCGTCAGGAACGCTTCACGCGATGGACCTCGGGCCGGGCGAAGGCCTGAACGTGGACACCGGGTGCCTCGTCGCGTTTCAGCCGTCGGTCGACTACGACATCCAGACCGTGCCCGGCGTGAAGACCGCCCTGTTCGGTGGCGAAGGCCTGTTTTTCGTCAGGCTGACCGGCCCGGGACGCGTCATTCTGCAGACTCTACCCTTCTCGCGGCTCGCCGATCGAATCATCGCCGCGGCGCCTCGTGCCGGTGGCGCGCGTCGTGAAGAAGGCGGAATGCTCGGAATGCTCGGCGGTGTGCTCGACGGAGACAATTCCTGAGAGAAGACGTCGGGCGAGCGGCCTCCATTCAATGCCCATAGCGACCATAAACCCTGCGACCGGCGAAACCGTCCGTACGTTCGGTCCGCTCAGCGAGAGTGACGTTGCATCTCGGCTCGAGCGAGCCGGTCAGGCCTTCCAGCGATGGCGCCTCACGCCGGTCGGCGAGCGCGCCGCGATCGTTGCCCGAGCCGGTGAGATCCTCGAGAAGGACAAGGATCGATACGGACGGTTGATGACGCTGGAGATGGGCAAGCCGCTGAAGGCCGCCGTCGAGGAGGCGGCCAAGTGCGCGCTCGCGTGCCGCTATTACGCCGACCATGCGAGCGCGTTCGTCGCGCCGGAGAAGCTCGACGGAGGCGAAGTATTGTTCCAGCCGCTTGGCGTGGTGCTCGCGATCATGCCCTGGAACTTTCCGTTCTGGCAGGTGATCCGCTTCGCCGCACCGGCGTTATGCGCGGGCAACGTGGGGATTCTCAAGCACGCGTCGAATGTTCCGCAATGCGCGCTCGCCATCGAAGAGCTGTTCACGGGCGCTGGTGCGCCACCGGGCGTCTTTCAGACGCTGCTGGTTGGGTCGGAGCGCGTCGAGTCGATCATCGCCGATCCGCGCATCGCGGCGGTGACGCTCACCGGCAGCGAGCCGGCGGGCCGTCAGGTCGCCGGCACCGCCGGCAGAAGCCTGAAGAAGACGGTGCTCGAGCTGGGCGGGAGCGACGCGTTCGTGGTGATGCCGTCCGCCGATATCGCGAGCGCAGCGGACGTTGCCGTGAAAGCTCGCACCATCAACAACGGACAGTCGTGCATCGCGGCCAAACGGTTCATCGTGCATGAACGCGCGGCCGACGCGTTCACGAAGCAGTTCGTCGAGAAGATGCGAGCGCTGCGCGTGGGTGACCCGATGCTGGCTGACACCGACATCGGTCCACTCGCGACCCGCCAGATCGCCGACGATCTCGAGCAGCAGGTAGCCGAGAGCGTTCGTCGTGGCGCACGGATTCTGACGGGCGGCAAGCGCGTCTCCGGCCCGGGCAACTACTTCGAGCCGACCATTCTGACCGACGTCCCCACGGATTCGCCGGCCTACCGGGAGGAATTGTTCGGGCCCGTCGCATCGCTGTTTCGTGCGCGCGACCTGGACGACGCGATCCGGATTGCGAACGACACGACGTTCGGCCTCGCGGCGGCCGCGTGGACGCGGGACCAGGCTGAGAGCGATCGCTTCATCCGCGACCTCGACGCCGGAACGGTGTTCATCAACGGCATGGTGGCGTCCGACCCGCGCTTCCCGTTTGGCGGTGTGAAGCACTCCGGCTACGGCCGCGAGCTTGGCCCGTGGGGGTTACGCGAGTTCGTGAACATCAAAACCGTTAGGCGTCAGGTGGCGCCGAGCGGGAACACGGAGTGATCGCGGGCATGGGGACTGCGGTGGGTGTCCCCGTAGTGCCTAACGCCCCAACACCCGCCTCCACCACGACGGCCGTACCCCGGATTCACCGCCATTCGCTTCCGCCGGGTGCCCGGCCCGCGCATTCGCTTCCGCCACGCGCACGAGCTTCCGCCATGCCGCCTGCATCGCCGCGGCGTCGGGAAAGCGGTGCTCGGTGTCCGTCGCGAGGCCACACCGAAGCCACTCCGCAAGCTCCGGCTCGAAGTCACTGAGATCGAGATTGCCCGACAGCTGTTGCGCCAGAATCGCCGGCCCCGTCCGGCCAGGAAACGGCGGACGACCGCGCAGCACGTACACCACGATCGCGGCGACAGCGAAACAGTCCACGGCGGGGCCCTGCAGCTCGCCTAACAACTGCTCCGGCGCCGCAAACGCCGGCGTGCCGCTCGCACCCCCGGCATCCTCACCGGCCACCTTGGCGATGCCGAAGTCGGTGATGCGCCATCGCCGGTAGCGATCGATCAGGATGTTCTCGGGCTTGAGGTCGCGATGGATGATGGAGTTCGCGTGCGCGGCAACGAGCGCGTCGAGCACGGCGTCCACCTGCGGCGCGATCTCGGCGAACGGGCGAGGGCCGCTGCGCGTGATCAGGTCCGCCACCGACCCACCCTCGGCGAGCTCCATGGTGTACCACGACACGTCGCCGCGACCGTCCCAGTCGTAGATGGGCACGATGGCCGGGTGCGCGAGCTGCGCCGCGAGCCGCGCCTCTCGACGGAATCGTGCGACGGCAGACTCGTCGCTCGCCACGTTCGGGTGGAGCATCTTGAGCGCCACTTCGCGCTCAAGCGACAGGTCGCGCACGCGCCACACCGTGCCGAACGTTCCCTTACCGAGTAAGGCAAGCACGTCGTAGTCGTCTCCGACAGCCCATCGCAGCCGGGACTCCTCCGACTGCCACTCCTGCTTCCCCACGGCGATCTCGCCGGTGACGATCACGCTGCGAGACGACGACGTGCGGTCGAGCGTGCGCAGCAGGGACAGGATGGATCGATGGCGCTCGCCGGGATTCTCCGAGAGGGCGCGATCCAGCGCCGACGCGACCGACTGCGGGACGTCAGGCCGAACGAGCCGCAGGGGTGGCGGATCGCTCGACGGCGGGAGCTCGCCCGTGAGCGCGGCGAAGCAGGTCGCCGCGAGCTGCCACTGGTCGCTGGCCGGAGTCGGCGCCCAGCCGCCAGCGACCGCCCATTCCGGCGCCGTGGGCGTCCATCGGCGATCGGGAACGACTCCGCTCGGCAGGTCCGCCCGTGGAATCGCCCACTGCCACCCGAGCAGCCAGATCCGCCCCGTCGGGGCGACCCACAAGTGCTCGGGTGACACCGCCCCATGCGCGACGCCGGCATCGTGGAGGTACGCTACCGTGGACCCTGCCGCACGCAGCAGGCGCAACATGTACGGCACGTCCTCGGGGCCGGTACGCCTAACGTGGGCTCCGACGGTCTCACCCTCGATCCACCGCCTGAGGTACCCAGGTCCACGACGAACGTCTTTGTACCTCGTCCAGTAATGGTACGTGGTGGGAATCGACGGATGATTGCGGTGCCCCAGGTACCGAGCCTCCGCCGCGAGCCACGCGTGGTGGGCGGAATCGGGCGCCGTCACCAGCGACAGCGAGCGACCGAGGGCGTCGATGATCTCCTGATAGTGACGATATTCGGCAACGACGCCCTCTCCACCCCACCGCCAGTCCGGCGGCAATTGCCAATCAGCGAGGTGGCTCGGTAGCTCGGTAGTGAGGCGGTTCGGTCGCGGGTGATCGGCGCTCACCCGCATCGCGCGCACGCCGTCGACTGGAGTCAGGGCCATTACCGAAGGATGCTATGCCCGCGGCGCCGCTGCCAGCGCGATGACGACGCGTGTGCCCGTGCCGCGCGTGCTCGACACGGAAATCTCGCCGCCCCACGCGTCGACCAGGCTCCGACTGATCGCGAGTCCGAGCCCGCTCCCGCTCGTGCGCGTGGAGAAGTGCGGCTCGAAGATCTTCGGCAGCACGTCGTCGGGAATGCCGACGCCATCATCACCGACGACGATCTCCACTCGACCGTTGGTTCGAACGACATCCACGTCGACGTGGCGCGCGTTCGCCAGGCGGGCATTCTCGAGCACGTTGAGTAGCACTTCACGGAGCTCGTCTGCGCTCGCGATCGCGACGGCGCGGTCGTCAGCGCCGGCAACGCGCCACGCAACTTCCCCTTCGCCCATCCGTTCCAGCTCGACGACATCGCGCACGATCTCGGCGACATCGATTGGCGTACCACCGGGTCGCTCCGCGGGGGCGGTGCCGTAACGACTGAACGCGCGTGCGATCTCATCGAGTCGATCGATCTCCGACAGGATGCGACCCACGTTCTGGTCGAGGACGCGATCGTAGTCGACCCGACCATCGCGATGCGCCCGTTTGAGATGCTGAACGCCAAGGCGGATCGGCGTGAGCGGGTTCTTGATCTCGTGTGCGACCTGGCGTGCCATCTCGCCCCACGCAAGCACCCGCTGTGCTCGCGCGAGCTCCGTTACATCGTCGAGGGTGAGAACGGCGCCGGCGCGGCGACCGAGCCGCGCCAGTCGCCCATGGATCTGCCTGCCGTGAAGCTCGAGGTCGAACTCTTCCTCGTCGTTCCCTCGCTCATTCTGGACGAACGCGCGTACGCGTTCGGTTATCTCGGCGCCCGCGACCGTTTCCAGCAGCGTGCCAGGCGGGAGTGGCTTCTCGAGCAGGGCGTCGGCCTGCGGGTTCGCGATTGTCACTTCGAGGGTCGGCGCAACTGCGATCACGCCACTCGCAACGTTGCGCAACACCGCGGCGGTTCGGCGCTGGGCTTCCTCGAGCGCGGTTCGACTCGCCGACAGATCGGCGGCCATCTGGCGAAACGCGGAGAACACGGGACCGAACTCGAGGAGCGGACGCTCCGCGAGACCGGCCTCTCGCTCGCCCGCCGCGATCGCGAACGCGGCGCGACGAAGCGTTTCAATGGGTCGCGCGAGCGTGCGGGCCGTGCTGCCGCTCAACCAGAGCGCGGCGAGCGCGCCCGCCGCCGTCACGAACAGCACGAGAATTCCAAGGTCGCGGCGCTGGCGGTCCAGCGCCAGTTCATCGGTGCGCGCCGGAGTGGCCACCACGAGGCGGGGTGCGCCGCCGGCGATCGTTGCTGCGCGATAGCCAACCAGCGTCGGAACGCCGCCCACCTCCTGCCGTCCGCTGCTCGCGACCTCGTCGCCAAGCGACACCGTGAGCGCGATGTCCTTCGGCAGGAACCGTCCGAGTGGTGCGATCTGGTCGTACAGTGAATCGCTGGTGACGCGAAGCTCGCCGTCCGCGTAAAGGAAGAGAGGCGCCCCGAGGCGCTCTTCCTCCGCGTCGAGGCTTTCGAACCGCTGCGCCGTCGTGAACGCTCTCAGCGTCTCTCGCACGAGCAGATCGCGTGACTGGCGATCGTCGCTCCGCAGCCGCTGATACGACCAGATGGCGAACACGATGGCAGGCACCACGAAAAACCCGAACAGCGAGAACGTGAGCCTGGCGCGATAGCTCGCTGCCCATCGCCCGACGCGCGCGCTCGCCCATCGACCGAGTCCACCGTCGGCAGACGCATTCAAGGTCCAGATGACCGTGATCAGCGCGACATCGAGGAGCACGATCAGCACGCCGCGCTGGATCAAGGCGGCTGGCGACCGAAGCTCCACCTCGACGTGCACGCGCGTTGGCCCGCCCGACGCCATGATGTTCCAGTCGCCGTGGAGCTCGTCGCCGATGCGCTGCCAGCGCCCGGAGCGACCCGCCCGCTCGTCCGTCGCGTTAGGCGCGAGCGTCAGCGAATAGGGGGGCTCCGCCGTCGCCGGGGGCGCGAGACCGATCAGCGCACTGAACGGATCGTCCCGGATCAGTCGCGTCCGCGGCGGGACGGTAACGGACGTCAGTCGGCCGAAGCCGTGCGGGACGGCCAGGATCAGGTGCGCGCCTGACGCGCCACGACCACCTCGCGTGACGCCCGTCCCGACGCGTCTCGCTTCGGCGACGACCGATGCCACTTCCGCCGTGTCCTGCCGGAATTCCGACAACACCAGCGACGCCTCGGGGCGGAGGCCGTCGTTCTCGCTCCACGACCAGGTCGTGAGCTCGGCCGCGTAGCCGGCATCGTCGAGGTCCGACCGGACGTAGCGATCGAGCAGGTCCGCGCGACTGACCGGAGGCGCGCCTTGCTCCAGCTCTCGCGCGATCCGCCCGAGCAGGTCCTGGGCTAGCGTGTCCGGGGTGCTGAGTCCGGCCACGTCGCGCTCGGCGAGCTCGACGCGCTTCTTCGCGACAGTGCCCCAGACGAGCGTCGCTGCGCCGCACGCGGCAACGACGGCCGCGGTCAGCACGAACCCTCGCGCGCGTCGCGCGAGCGCGAGCGACGCAATCGCGACGATCCACAGCACCGGATACCAGTCGGGCCATCGTCCCGGCTCGTCCCAGAGCAGCGGTGCGATGACGGCAGCTACCGCCGCGAACGTTGGCGCGACCAACGGTGACAGGCCACGGCGGTGACCGAGCAACGCCTGACCCGCCGACACGCCCGCCAGCAGAATGGCGACGCCGGCCAGGAACAACCCGACCTCCCACGAGAGCCACAGCGCCGACGTCACGCCCCATGGCGGCGGACTGATTCCTCGCGCGAGATCGCGAAGCAGAAACGGACCTAACGCGGCGATCGCGACAACCGCGAGCAGCGCCAGCCACCGCGACGGAAGCCGCGCCGACGACCGCAGCACGGCCAGAAGTCCCAGCAGCACGAGGGCGCTCGTGAGCATCAGGGCACCGACGCTCGCGGTGAGCGGTCCCCCGAGGGGTGCGAGATACACGACAGGATCGAACAACCGCGTGACACTCGAGAACGTCGGGTTCAACGGCACGAGGGCGAGCGCCGCGATCGCGGTCGCGACGGCGAGGAGCCGTTGCGCCGACGGAGATGGCCGCGCCCATGCTCCGATCAACAGAAACGCAACGGCGATCGCGAGCAGGACGGCACCACGTCGTGTCGCGCCCTCGACCGCGCGCAGCCGCGCCTCGGAGGGCGTGATCGAAGCTGGCCGCGCGCCGAACAACGTGTCGCTCCGCGACGCGAACATCGTGAACCCGCTCGTTGCCGCGCCAGACGGCTCGTATTCGTAGCCGCGGACACGAGCGGCCCGCGCGACAACGGCGTCGAGAGGCTTCGCGAGCCGGTCTGCAGGGGGGTCCGCGTGGATAAGCGCCGTGGCAACCGCGCGAAGGTTGCCACGCGTGGCCGTCGCGTAGAGCGTCAGGTAGAACGGCGTGAACGTCGCACCGAGACGAGCCGTCAGCGTGTCCGTGCTGGTCCGCGAGGTGCCGGCCCATGCCACTGGACGATTGTTTCGGTAGAGTACGATGCCGCGCTCGCCCGCCATTGGCCCGACGATGCGCGAGAGCACGGCGAACGCCGGTTCCGGCTCGGTCGGTGCCGTGAGTGCCGCACGTGCCGCGTTGCCGAGATCGCCCGCCGCCGACAGCAGTGCACGCTCCAGTCGTTCAGCCGCCCCGAACTCGATCTCTGCTCGATAGGCATCCCACGCGCGATCGATTCGCGCAATCGACCGTTGAGCGATTGCGGCAGCGCCCGCGAACGCCATCATCGACGCGACGAACCCGACAGCCCATCGTCGACGCGCGCTGAACCGCAGCCCAGCTCCGAGCGCGAACGCGGTAGCGACGATGGACGCAACGAGATAAGGTACGGACGGAGTCCGCAGCCATTGCGCCGCTGCCAGGACCGCTACGGCACCGCTCGGCAGCCACAGCGCGCGCCACCAAACTGAACGCACCGCCCTCTCAGATCGCGTGGGAATGACCGCTCCCTCTCCGTTGCCCGCGGCGAAGCCGCGTCTCCTGAAGGAGATGATTCCGTCGGAGGTCGCCGCGGCTCAGGCGGCGGATCCCCGGCTGATCGTGCCGGTCGGCACGTGTGAGCAGCACGGTCCTCACCTCCCGATGAGCTGCGACACGATAATCGTCGATCGCCTCGCCGACGACCTGTCTGCCGAGTTCTGCGTGATTCGGGCGCCCACCGTCGAATACGGCGTCAACTCCGCAACGGAACGCGTATTCCCGGGCAACGGCTCGGTCAGAAAGAAGACGCTGCACCGGATGCTGAACGACCTGCTCGACTCGTGGGAATCCTGCGGGTTCGAGGAGTTCATTCTGCTGACGGCGCACGGGCACGACCCTCACCAGGAGGCGCTCGCGACGGTAATCACGAAACGCGCGCGGGTCCGCGTCGTCGACATGTTCGCGGTCAATCTCACTGATCTCCTCGAGGGCCAAACCGAGCCGATGCACGGCGACGAGGCAGATACCTCGATCATGCTCTACATCGCTCCGCATCTGGTTCGAATGGAGCTCGCCGAGGATTATATGGTGTCTCGGGAATCGCTGCGACGATACCGCCGCGGCTGGCTCCGGGTTCCCAAGGGGAGCGCAGGGTCGATAGGTCGCCCTTCCCTTGCGTCGGCCGCAAAGGGTCGGGCGATATACGAGCGCATACGGGCCCGCATCAGCGATCGGATCTTCAGGGCTCCGCCGGCGGACGAGTAAGCGGTTCTGAACGTAAGCAGTTGCCAGACAGAGTTTTAGCCGCACGATTAGCAGGCTGCTGCTCATCACAGAACTGTGCCGGGCGACGGGTGTATATTCTCCTCATGAAACCGCTCACGCTGGTAGGCTTCGCCGCAGCTGTTCTTGGCGGTCCATTGTCGGGCCAGGTCGCCACGCTCGATGAGGGCAGCTTCACCATCACCGTGAATGGTGAGCGCGTGGGACGGGAGGACTTCCGCATTCGGAGCACACCGGGCTCGACCGGTCCGGAAGTCGTCGCCACCGCGAACGTATCGTACTCGAATCGACGCGTTCTCCCGCAAATGCGCGCGGATTCGGCAGGTGTTCCGTCGCGCTATGTCGTCGAGGTGAAGGATGGCCCCGCCGTCGATGAGCGTGTGGACGGCAGCGTTTTCCGCGGCCGAGTGAGCGCACGGGTCAAGAACAGCCGCGGCGAATCCGCGAACGAGTTCGTCGTGTCTCAGGGCGCGCTGCTCATCGACGACGACGTGTTTCACCAGTATTATTTCATCACGCGCCGCCAGAGTCCGGTGGGTTCCGTTCAGGTGATTGTCCCCCGGCGGAACGCGCAGGTCACGATGCGCGTCGCCGATGCCGGCGTGGAGAAACTGACGATTGGCGCTACCACGCTCGACGCGCGACGTTACACCATCGCCGATCCGGGCGGAGCCAATCGTGAGGTCTGGGCCGACGCCGCAGGCCGTCTGCTCAAGGTCGCGATTCCGTCGAGAGGCGTCGTGGCACTGCGGGACGATCCTCCGCGCTGACGGGCGATTCGCTGTAAATTGGCGACTCGAACGCCCCGCTTCGCGGGGCGTTTCGCATTCGTAGGACCCCTGAAACCGCTCGTTAATGTCCGCCGTACGCACAGCCAGCCTTCAGTCCAGGATCAGTCTCATGCGCCTCGTCACTTGTGCGCTGCTCGCGCTCGCGCCCGTCGTTCCCGCAGCCGCCCAGTCTCGAGACTCGGGTGCCGTTGCGCCTGTCTTGTCTCTTCAGGACGCGATCAGCATCGCACGTCGAAACAATCCCTTGTTCCTTCAGACCCGCTCGGCCAGGCAGCGCGCCGGCGCGGCGCTTCGAACGTCGTACGGGGTCCTGCTTCCTGACGTCTCCAGCAACTTCTCGACAGCCTACCGCGAGGGCCGGCCGCAGTTCTTCGGCGGGCAGGCGTTCGGATCCACCTCGGACATTGTCTCGACCGATGCGTCGCTCAATGTCGTCGCCACGTATAACGGTCAAAACCTGCTTGCCCCCAAAGCCCAGCGCGCAAATCTCGACGCCGCCGAGAGCGATCTCACCAGCGCCGACGCCACCCTCCGCTTCGCGGTGACCGGACAGTACCTGAACGTGCTGGCCGCGATGGCTCGCGCTCAGCTCAACGACTCGCTGCTGGCCAGCGCACAGGCGCAGCTCGAGCTGTCGCGCGCCCGCGCCGCGGTCGGCGCCGCAACGACCCTCGACGTCCGCCGCGCCGAGGTGCAGGTCGGTCAGGCCCAAGTGTCCGTGCTTCGCGAGCGCAACAACATCGAGACCGAGAAGCTGCGGCTCTTCATGCAGCTCGGCGTCGAACAGCCCGGCAACGTTCAGTTGACGACCAGGCTTCCCGTTGACGAGCCGAAGCTGAACCTGGACGAGCTGCTCGCCGGAGCGCGGCGTCAGAACCCGGCGCTCGCGGCAGCGCGGTCGCGCGAGGCCGCTGCCAGCGTAGGCGTCCGGCAGGCCCGCAGCGCGTTCCTGCCGACACTGCGGCTCCAAACCGGACTCAGTGGATATACGAGCCAGGCAACCGACATCGAGTCGTCGATCAACCAGCAACGTGGGTCAGCGGCGCGCAGCCTGTCGAACTGCCTCAGCACCGACTCGCTCCGTGTGAAGGTCGGGCTGACGCCCATTGCGGGAACATGCGCGTCGAACTTCACGTTCACGGATGCGGACGCTGCGCTGATGCGTCGCGAGAACCAGAAGTATCCGTTCGATTTCACGCGCGACCCGATCACGTTCTCGGCGTCACTCTCGCTGCCGATCTTCAACGGGCTGCAGCGCGAGCAGCGGATGCAGGAAGCCGACGCCACGCGCAACGACGCACGATATACCGTGCGGGCGCAGGAGCTTCGCATCACGCAGGAAGTCACGAGCGGCTACCGGAACCTGTTGACCGCCTACGAGGCGGTGCAGATCCAGACCCAGAACTCCCAGGCGGCACGTGAGGCGCTCGCGTTGGCGCAGGAGCGATTCCGCGTCGGCGCAAACACCTTCGTCGACCTGGTGCAGTCCCGCGCCGACTACGAGCGCGCGGAGAGCGATCGGATCACGGCGATCTACGAATTCCACCGGGCATACGCCACGCTCGAGAGCGCGGTCGGCCGCCCCCTGCGTTAGGCATAGAGGACGAAATGAGCAAAAAGGTGAAGTGGTCGATAGGCGGCGCCGTGATCATCGGTGTCGTGGCGTTCATGGCCGTCACCGCAGCCAAGCGCGGCAACAAGGGCACCGAAGTCCGCATCGAGGCCGTACAGAAGCGCGACCTCGTCGCCTCGGTCACGGCGAGCGGCCAGGTACAACCGCAGATGAAGGTCGACATCGCTGCCGACATCAGTGGCCGCATCGTGCGCCTTGCAGTGAAGGAAGGCCAGATGGTGTCGAAGGGCCAGTTCCTCCTCGAGATCGACCCGTCGCAGTACGTCGCCGCGGTTCAGCGTGCGGAAGCCGCGTTGAGCGCGTCGAAGGCACAGGAGGCGCAGGCGAAAGCCAACTTCATTCAGGCACAACGCAACTATCAGCGCTCGGCGGACATCAAGAAGGCCAACACACAGCTCGTGTCCGACGAGCAGCTCGAGCAGCTGAAGACGGCCGCCGAAGTCCAGCAGGCACTGCAGGAAGCTGCCGTTCACCAGGTCGAGCAGTCCGAAGCGCAGCTGCGTGACGCCAAGAGCAGTCTCGCCAAGACCACGATTCTCGCACCGATGACTGGTCGCGTGACCCGGCTCGCTGTCGAACAGGGCGAGACGGCAGTGCCGGGAACGTTCAACAAGGATGCTGCGACGCTGCTCACGATCGCGGACATGAGCGTGCTCGAGACGAAGGTGAAAGTCGACGAGACGGACGTTGCGCGCATCGAGGTCGGCGACTCGGCGATCGTGCAGATCGACGCGTTCCCCGACACCACGTTCCTCGGACGCGTGACGAAGATCTCGAACAGCTCCGTGAAGGGCGCGACGTCGCAGACCGGATCGGCGGACCAGGCGGTGGATTACGAGGTCACCATTCAGCTCCTCAACCCGCCAAAGGACACTCGCCCGGACTTCTCGGCGACCGCGAAGGTCGTGACCGACTCGCGGACGCAGGCGCTGTCGATCCCGATCATCGCCCTCACGGTGCGTGAGAACGAGAAGCTCGAGAACACCGACACGGCGGCCATCGCGCTCGGGCGCACGACGAACACGAAGCAGGTGGGCAAGAAGGACGTCGAGGGCGTGTTCGTGGTGGGCACGGACAACAAAGTCACCTTCCGGCCCGTAAAGGTTGGAATCGCCGGCGAGAAGTACTTCGAGGTCCTCTCCGGCCTCAAGGACGGCGAGCGAATCGTCGGCGGTACCTACCAGGCGATCCGCGAGCTGAAGGACGGCGCGCTGGTTCGCGAGCCGAAGAAGGACGACAAGAAGCCACAGGTAACCAAATCGTGACCCCCAATACGACGGGCGAGCGCGTCGATGACGCGCTCGCGACCACCGGCGAGCACCCTCTCAGCACCACTGCCGAGCGCAAAGCTGTTGTTGACGCACCGGGGCAGGCGCCAGACAAGGATTGGGTGATCGTCACGCGCGGTCTCAAGCGCGAGTACGATATGGGCGGCGAAATCGTGCGGGCGCTCCGGGGTGTGGATATCGCGATTCGGCGGAACGAATACGTCGCGATCATGGGACCGTCGGGCTCCGGCAAGTCGACGCTGATGAACCTGATCGGTTGTCTCGACACTCCCAACGAAGGCGAGTACTGGCTGAACGGCACGCTCGTCTCCCAGATGAGCGACGATGCGCTGGCGCGAGTGCGGAACAAGGAGATCGGATTCGTCTTCCAGACGTTCAACCTCCTGCCGCGCGCGACGGCACTGCATAACGTGGAGCTGCCGCTCGTGTACGCCGGCGTCTCGGCCGACGAGCGGAAGCGCCGCGCGAAGGACGCGCTCGCCCGCGTGCAGCTCACGGACCGCATGGACCACAGGCCTAACGAGCTTTCCGGCGGTCAGCGACAGCGCGTGGCCATCGCCCGCGCCCTGGTCAATAACCCGTCGATCCTGCTCGCCGACGAGCCGACGGGGAACCTCGACTCGCAGACCTCCGAGGAGATCATGAAGGTCTTCGAGGGGCTCGCCGTCCAGGGCCAGACCGTCATCATGGTCACGCACGAGGCGGACATCGCAGCGCACGCGCGGCGTGTGGTGGTTCTGCGCGACGGCCTCATCGCCAGCGACGACCGCCGCGCCGCCTTCACTGCCCGCATGGGGCTCTGAGTGAAGTTTTTCGAAGCGGTTCGTCTCGCGCTGTCTCAGATCAGGGTGCAGAAGCTGAAGAGCTTCTTCACCCTGCTTGGCGTCGTGATCGGCGTGATGTTCCTCATCGCCGTCGTCTCGATCGTGGAAGGCATGAGCCGCTACGTCGAGGAAGACTTCGCGGCGAAGATCATCGGCAAGAACACGTTCTCGTTTCGACGCCGCCCTGACGTCAACGTCGGCAACGTGAGCGAGGAGACGTGGCGCGAGTATTCGCGCCGGCCGCGCATCTACGAGCCCGACGTGGCGGTCGCCCGCTCCGCACTACCCCCTGGCACCGTCTCGGCCGTCGAGAACATGACGTTCGCGTACGCGAACTCGCAGTACGGCCGGCCGCGTCAGGTGCAGGTGATCGCGACCGAGCCCGATTACTTCAAGATCAAGTCGTACAATCTGACGAGCGGCCGACTGTTCTCGCCGCAGGAAGCGCAGCTCGGAACGCCGGTGGTCATCATTGGCACCGAGGTCGCAAGCCACTTCTTCAAGGGCCTGGATCCCGTCGGGCGCGAGATCCGCGTCGGCGGCGCGCCGTACACGATCATCGGGCTGCTCGAGAAGCAGGGCAACGTGTTCGGCTTCTCGCTGGACCGGATGGTGATCGGGCCATACAAGTCGACGCTGTCGCGCGTGACGAACCCGCGTGGTGACATCGACGCGCTCGTGGTGCAGGCGCCGACTCGTGAGCTGCTGGACGACGCGATGGAAAGCGTGCGCGAGGTGATGCGCGGTTTCCGCAGACTCCCGCCGGCGCGGCCAGACAACTTCGCGCTCGAGACATCGGATGCGGCGTTGTCCTTCTTCGATGAGCTCAAGGGCAAGCTGATCCTCTTCGGCACTGCCCTGCCCGCGATCGGACTGGTCGTTGGTGCGATGGTGATCATGAACATCATGCTCGTGGCCGTTGCCGAGCGGACTCGCGAGATCGGGATCCGCAAGGCGTTAGGCGCGAAGCGCCGGGACATTCTGTCGCAGTTCCTGGTCGAGTCGGCCACGTTGAGCGTGTTCGGAGCTGCCATCGGCATCGGCCTCGGCATCGGCCTCGCGAAAGTGGTCGCGGCGGTGTCACCGCTCCCGGCGAGCGTCGCACCGTGGTCCATTGCGCTCGCCCTTCTGGTCGGCGCCGGCGTCGGGATTCTCGCCGGGATGTATCCGGCGAGCCGCGCTGCCCGGCTCGACCCGATCGCGGCACTCCGCCAGGAGTAGATCGATGCGACTCCTCGATCGCGTGACGATCATCAAGGAGGGTGTCGGTATCGCCATCGACGCCATCCGGTCGAACAAGGTCCGCGCGAGCCTGACGATCATGGGTGTGGCCGTCGGCGTGTTCGTGGTGACGGCCATGGCCGCTGCCGTGCACGGCATTCGCGCGAGCTTTCAGAGCGACGTCGATGCGTTTGGCGCGACGTCGTTCCAGGTTCGCCGGCGCGGCATCCAGCTCGGCGGCTGCGACGGCACCGATGACAC